>WLWI01000522.1_pt1 | contig 35484 bp, 17 predicted proteins | sample 6701501 | NCBI WGS metagenome assembly WLWI01 (sample SAMN12718690, study PRJNA515312) | sponge metagenome | isolation source: marine sponge | host: Mycale hentscheli | place: New Zealand: South Island, Marlborough, Capsize Point | collected 2014-11-01 | reverse complement strand
TCAAAACGGTAAACAATTCAATTTCTAGGGTGATACGGGTACTGATCGATAAACCAGAGAATTCTGTTTAGTGCAATTTGGGACGGGGTCGACCACATAACTAACACAAAAATGCGAGGGTCAAAGTTCAAAATGACATACATACGTCCAAACATATATATAAATAAATAAATAAACAAACATCCCCGATTTTCAATTGTGTTACCCCTGTAAGTGTCTCGCTCGCTACGCTCGCTCGCCAATAATAGTTTTATGTAAGGCAGGCTCACTTGATGTTTGTGCACAAGAACATCACTAGTCATGTACTGAACAAGGCCTAACACCAGTTGCAACATTGGAAATCTATTAAAGTAAACAAGATGTGGCTTATTTTAATTATAACTTAACCCGACGTTTTCAATTTCTTGCCAAGTCCTCTTCAGGGGGGTCAACTGAGGTTGAACTCTCCGTGGTGATATATACACAAAGTAAACAGCAAGATTTCTGGAGGGCACGCTTACTGTTTATTAAATCCTGGAGGGTGATTTGCATGCAGCATGGACAGCCAGCATCCTGGAAACTCTAAACCTATGTCTCTGTTAAACTTGTTGTTGTCAGGTGTCATCTGTATGTATAGAGCTTCCTTGATCTTCAACTCATGATTCTTACTGGCTCTGTCTACAACTCTTACCTCTTCCCATTTAATGAGGTGATGCTGCTGCCAAGCATGTTCAGCAATGGCTGAAACCTTCTCATCACCTCTCTTACAAGCATCCGATGTTCTTTTAGTCTCTGCTCAAGCCTTCTAGTTGTTTCACCTATGTATACTTTACCACAACTGCAGGGTATACTGTACACTATGGATGACTCTGTTGTAATAGGTATAGTATCTTTGACTTTAGTAAGATGTGATCTTAGTGTCTTACCCGACTTAAATGCTGTTTTGATGTCAAAGTCTCTACACACTCTCTGAATGCTCTCACTCAATCCTGCTATGTATGGAATAGTAAGAATCAAACCTTTCTCTTGCTCAGTATCTGTGTGATCTTTAGAAGGTAACTCTTTAGAGCCTGCCCTAATGGTTGCGTTGTCATAACCATTATTTTGAAGTACTTTGTGTAGGTGTTTCTCTTCTTCCTTCAAGTTTTCACTCATATTAGTTACCCTCCTAGCTCTCTGATACAAACACATCTCACTACTCCTCTCTTTACATGATTAGGATGATGAGACTTAAAGTGAAGGTATCTATCACATAGAAATGACACCTGACAACAAGTTTAACAGAGTTTAGAGCGTCCAGGATGCTGGCTGTCCATACTGCATGTAAATCACCCTCCAGGATATAGTAGACAGTAAGCGTATACTCCAGAAATCTTGCTGTTTACATTGTGTTAGTATATCACCACAGAGACCTCAGTTGACCCCTGAAGAGGACTTCAGCAAGAAGTCAAAACGTCGGGTTAAGTTTTAATTAACAATATTATTAGCTGTAAAAAACGAGAAAATTTGCTATTATTATAATTATTTCAGCCGAAAATGACTGAATCAATGAGAAAACAACATTGCAGTACTAGCAAGTATCCTGGCACACAGTGGCGTTGGATGGACTAACTTTTGCAAATTAGGAATACAGGCAATTAGGCATAAGGCTTTTTTAAATTTTTATCCATTCTATTATCCTCTACCAAATCTTGTTGTTTACATTGTGTTGTTATATCACTACGGAGAGTTTGGCCTCAGTTGACCCCTGAAGAGGACTTCAGCAAGAAGTCGAAACATCGGGTTAAGTTTTCATTAACAATATTATTAGCTGTAAAAAACGAGAAAATTTGCTATTATTCTTATTTTCTCATTTTTTATTTTTCTTCTTCTTTCTTTGAAACACACAAGTCAAGTACTAGTACTTCCAATGGTATCAGGTCAGATTGGAAGCAATATAATTCCCTCAAGTTAACAAAAAAAAACTACAGAACTAGCTATAGACTGTATGGCCATCTTTAGACTGTGTGACTATCTATAGACTGTGTGAATCTCTATAGACTGTGTGACTATCTATAGACTGTGTGACTATCTATAGACTGTGTGACTATCTATAGACTGTGTGAATCTCTATAGACTGTGTGACTATCTATAGACTGTGTGACTATCTTTAGACTGTGTGTATCTATAGATTGTGTGACTATAGACTGTGTGACTATATATAGACTGTGTGAATCTCTATAGACTGTGTGACTATCTATAGACTGTGTGACTATCTTTAGACTGTGTGTATCTATAGATTGTGTATCTATAGATTGTGTGACTATAGACTGTGTGACTATATATAGACTGTGTACTATCTATAGACGTCACAATTTCTTTCTCGGCCTTCTTTTACTATTAGATGTATTCTTTCTCTTTCTCAGGCATACAAAATATTTGGTCATCACCGGGAATCGAACCCAGGACCACTTGCTTAATGCACAAGCGCTCTGCCACTGAGCTACGACAACCAGCCAGCAAACAAACACTCCAATTTTGTATTTATACTGTTAAGAAGTACTGCTATGCTACAGTCTCACTCTCAACAGATCTTTTTTTTCTTTCTTTTTTTGCTTGAGAAACTTTTTTTTAAAGATTATCAGCAGGAAATGTGCTGTGTGCCAAAGGGCATACGCAAAGCCTCTACAACAAGTCATGGGACTTCTCCCTGCTGTTCGCACCACACCCAGCCCACCTTTCTCTTTAACTGGAGTTGACTTTGTGGGGCCTTTTATGCTCAGGATGGGATACACTTGTGTAAGCCTGTATTAATTAAAACATATGCATGCATGTTTATTTGCTTAGCAACGCAGGCTATACATCTTGAGTTATGCTCTAGCCTCGAAGCCAATGAATTCAGGTCAGCACTCCGTCAAGTTAGTGTTCGCCGTGGCTGTCTGACAGACATCTACTCTGACAGCAAAACTAATTTCGTGGGCACTTTTAATAATATTCAAGAAATCCAACAGCTCCTCTACTCTTCCGAATGCCATTTCCTCTCTCTACACTCATCAGCCACTTCATTGGCATTTCCTCCCTCCTCGCACTCCACGTTCTGGGGGGATTAGGGAAGCCGGCGTGAAGCCAACGAAGGTGCAACTGAGGAAGCCATCTCGCCACACGCACTTCACTTTCAGGAACTTGTGACTATACTGACAAAAGTAGAGGCCATACTTAACTCGAAAATTCTCTTTCAGAACCCCATAACAGTATAAATACAGAATTAGAGTGTTTGCTTGCCGGCTGGTTGTCGTAGCTCAGTGGCAGAGCACTTGAACGTTAAGCAAGCGGTCCTGGGTTCGATTCCCAGTGACGACCAAATATTTTTAATTCTGAATTCCTTTTTTTTTTTTAAAGCCTGTGAAAGAGAGGGAATACATCTAATATTTATAGACTGTATGACTATAGATAGATTGTATGATTATATTGAAGACACAAAATAATGGAACTGTCACTGTTCTAACCAAAAGCTTAATTTTGGGGGCGTATTAAAAACTTAGTAAGTGTTTAATTAGCTTTATTGTCACCCATTGTCAAGAGCCCTCTGTGACCTACACTGAACCATCACTGATTGTTTATTAGAGATGGAATAGCTGACTCTGCATTATTACATATCTACACAATTCAAAGGCTAGAAGAAACCCCATCAATTATTCTATGTCAAACTCTAAATTCAATTTCTGAAGACTTCATTTTTCTCCTCATGTGCTTACCAATCTCCCTTGAGGACTGCTGCAACAAGTGGAAATATTCTGTAATCTACAATTAAAATGACTTCTATTATATTTATATATAACGACACAAGTAATTTTTATACATATACATGAATTTCATGCAAAGATGATTTATTGAAGTATCAGTCTGCCAAGAACGATATTTCAAACCAAGGAACCGTGGAAAGGACTGACAAAGACTTCAAAAATAACCCGAAGATTCATGACAAAATAAAACAAAGATGGGATAATACACTTCTTCTTTTCACATCCTGTCAATGTGAATAGCTATGCTACTTATTAACCATTATTATTGTTATTGATTATTATTGGAGAGCGAGCGGAGCAAGCGAGACTCTCTCAGGGGTAACACAATTGAAAATCGGGGATATTTGTTTGTTTATATATGTGTGTGGACATACGTATGTCATTTTGTACTCTGACCCTCACGTATTTTTGTGCTAGCTCTGATATCGACCCCGTCCCAAAATTCACTAAACAGATTCTTCTGATTTATCAATCATTACCCGTATCACCCTAGAAATTGAATTGTTTACCGCTTTGAATTCTTTTGCGGGTGCAGTTAAAACTAAAAAACTTACCAGAGTTCCATTTCTATTCGAGTTAGTGGCGGTGGTAAGTTAATATGCTATTTCTCATAGTTATAAGCTCTACGCAACAGTATTTACTTGAAAATTCATTGACCACTAGACTACTCACGAAGGTAAGTCCTGTGTAGGTATGTTCAGTTGTGTGAAAGTATAATGCCTTACAATTACTACTTAGCTAAAGAATATCACAAAGAAAAAGTTTAAATAATGTGACTTGTATTTTGTTGTTTTATTTATTTATTGTTTTTCAATTCAAACAGTTGCGGGGAGTGGTTACTATGGCAATGAATCCCCTCTACCGTATATATGTAGTTTAAAAATCAAATGTTTAACAATAAGTGTAGTTTTAGGCTCGCTCGCCATTTGTGCTCAAGCACATCACTAGTCGCTCGCCATTTGTGCTCAAGCAATGGGTAATGATCGATAAACCAGAGGATTCTGTTTAGTAAAGTTTGGGATGGGGTCGACCACCAAACTAACACAAAACACAAGGGTCAAAGTACAAAAATGACATACGTACGTCCAAACATATATAAAACAAATATCCCCGATTTTCAATTGAGTTACCCCTGATAGTTGTCTCGCTTGCTCTGCTCACTCGCCAATTTTTTTGAAGACCATGGGGTCAAAGTATTAAAAAAAAAGTCTGTGTCTTAAATATACTTCCACGATTGAATTACACTGTGGTTTATTAAGAACGAAATATTCAATCTGGAAATTAATTCTATACATTCTACCAACAATTTACTCAGTGCTGACGATGTCTTGTGTAGCCAGGTCATACAATAAAATAAATTCCAATTAAAGTTCACCAACAATATACCTTTTGTTTATCTTGGGAGCTGCACCCAGCAGATGATAGCTTTATTAATTCAGTGACACTCTTGCCATCATCCTTCCTCCTAGCTCTCTTTCTTTTAACGCATTCTAAGTCGAGCACAGTTGAAGTTGGTAGACTCAACATTGTAGAAGCAGAGCGGCCTTTAGCACGAACAGACGAGGTAAATCTCGGCATGACAGAGAAATTATTATTAGCCATTCTACATTACACGATCAGCATAACAAGGTCACCAAAAATTAGCCTAAAGCTTCAGCTCCATTTCATCTTGAAAAACAGCTGGCAGCAGTTAGCACGCGAAGTTTGTCGAGACCCACGCCCACCAGCAAAAATTAGCATTGGATCATAGATAGTAAACGCGTTTTCTATCATATAAGACATTAATGTGTAGTCCAACAAAAACAAAAAAAACGTGCTCTTAAAAGTCGAATAAGAAGATGAGAAAATTTTATAATAAAATGCCCCAAAAAATCCTTACTTGATGCAACAAAACTTACTTGAAATACAAAAAGTTGCTAGGAGTTGCCCAGTTATTACTGGTGTTTATGGAATAAGAAAATGAAATATAACAAGCAATAAACAACACAAGCCTGCAACTACATTCAATAGTGAAAACTCCTTTAGTGACTTTCGCCAACTTATCATCACATGGCTGCCTTAGCTAATGTTTGTAAGTCTAGCTAAAAATAGGCGTAGGTGTTTTTAGATCTTATTTTCCGTAAATTTCTTTTGACTTTTTAAATAAAATTGCCTATTTTCAAAAATAACTGCTCCTGTACAATGTGTTGATATTGACAATGCTTTACCTATTCCTATTCGGTTTGGAAATAATCGGCAATATTATTTACCCTATTGACACAGTAAAATTTGACTTAGAACCAGTGTGTTTGATATTGACGAACCTTTACCTATTCCTATAAAGTAGGAAAAGATCGACAATGTTATTTACCCTATTGACAATGAGTATATAAATTAACTTGGAACCATGCTTTATAACGCGGCCCGGTTAGCTCAGTCGGTAGAGCATCAGACTTTTAATCTGAGGGCCAAGGGTTCAAGTCCCTTATCGGGCGTGTAAATTTTTTTTTTTTCTCTTTTTTTTTTTCATCTTTTTCTTTCTCCTTTTTTCCCCCCCCTCTTTTTCTTTCTCCTTTTTTTTTTTCTCTTTTTCTTTCTCCTTTTTTTTTTTCTCTTTTTTTCTTTCTCCTTTTTTTTTTCTCTTTTTCTTTCTCCTTTTTTTCCTTCTTTTTCTTTCTCCTTTTTTTCCCTCTTTTTCTTTCTCCTTAAAAGCCTTTGGTCAATGAATTAACATCTCATAAACCAATATCCCAATCAGTGTGAATCTTTCAAAGAGTTTAGAATCTAAAATATACATACATTGGACACTGGAAACATCAAAAATTAAAAAAAAAATCAGCCTAAATTTTTCAGCTCTTCACGATCTTGGTATTTCACTCAAGTATTTTCCTGCTAGAAAAGAGAGAGATATTGGAGATCACCTGGTGAAAGTATGAAATCTATGAACTCTTCTCACAATCTAGTGAGCTTGAATCAGCTCAACCAAATTGCTGTTCTAGTGCAGATTATTCATAAATTAATATAGTTATCCTCAGGCCTTAACTTCTTTTATTTACTCTTCTGTTTTGCTTGATAAATTTGTGTTTTGTTATCACTCCTGGTGTCAACAGTTAAACCCTCCATTTATTATTCATCTCCCTGTCATTTACAAGTTATTATCTTTAACTCAGTCTCAGCACATTCTAATAGAATATATATAATGTAACAACATTACATACTTAAACATGAAATGATTATTGAATATTTGGAGTGAAGTTCAATTCATAGTCGCACCAGCACTGTCTTCATCGGTAATGTCGTCCCCAAGAGCGGCCTTTGCTGCTGCGACATGTCTAATTAAATACACATCAGTTAATTGTGCAGTGATACATCTACTGAGTCCATATTTTACTACCATGAATACACTACCCTCTGTGACTACATAGCATAATCACACTTTACCTACCATTACAATTGTCATCATACAGAAGAGTATGGGACCTCTGATACTGAACTCTAAATGAGCAATCACTTGATGTGTACTGCATATCACCTCTTTAAACAAACAGCCTCTGAGGTTCTACTACCAAACATATGCACTCATGCACTCTATACCCAACTGTGATAACACATAACAGAATGTACCAACTGTACTGACTCTGACTATACTTTACCAACTAATCTCACTCTGTCCACTGAGAAAACAATTTGCTTAGTTGGGGTACTTAGAGATATTTTACTAGGTGTAATCATCCTTTACCACAACTTACCAACTATGATCATACTTTACCACAATTTACCAGCTGTGATGATACTTTACCTACTGTTATTCACGCCAAGTGGGAACAAGGTATATGATGTATCTGGTTCTTTATTAGTAGCATGAACAAAACATGCCCATTGAAATGGTTTTCAAATAAATAAGTACTATAGAACTAAAACATATAAATTATAGGAGCTAGAACAAACACTACAGTGCATGCCAGCATAACTATCCAACTTAACTAACCTAAACTGAGAAAATTTTACACTATTTTATTGTTACAATATGATCTTATATTCAGTGTCCCTACATAACATAACAAAATGGTAATTTGTATTTTTGAATTATAATGCACAGTTTTTTGTTCGTTTATTTAGTTCATAAGCGAAGAGCTGATTACCCCACAGAGTTATATCTACTCACAGCTATGCCTAATAATAATCATTGTAACTAATTTTTATTATTGAACTTAAACTTACAAACTTATTATGTATGTTCTGTAATATATATATATTTTTTTTTTTTTTTTTTTTTGGTTATATTATTTGCAACGGCAACGCTGGTTACCTAAAAAAAAAAAAGGAGCTGTCAAGTCATTCGGATTTTGTGAATGTAATCATGTATATATAGTGAATTCTTGTGTTTTCAACGATTTATACTTTATATTTTTCCCAATATCCCTGGTGATGGCAGTACCAGTTGGACTGCAAGAGAAGGGGAATTCAATTTTGTGGCCCAACCGGAGCAACATAAGTTACAGTTTCTGCAGTATAGTATGGTAGAAGCACTGTAATGGCTGAGCACAACTATTATTGATGGCTTGTTATAAAAAACAACAACAACAAAACAACAACAACACAATTGTAGCAAACCTTGAGAAATCGAAATCTGCCCCAGCAGCTGATGACATCATTGCATTGAGAGTGTCCCTCCCATCTTCGCAGTAGAAAGCATAGCCTACAGCCTTATCTATTGCCTTCATCACTGTAAACATGCTTTCCTTGTCCTGCACATGAAATACAGAACCTAACTTACACACTCATCTTTGGACATTCACAGCACTACATCTACATATGTACTGTAGTCGCCCAAACAAAAAAACTGGCGGCAAAATAAATTACATATTATATATATATATAATATATATTATGCTTAAATACTTCAAGAATAAGTTTGAAATTAAAGACAAAAAAAAAAGCACATGGGAAGAAAACATTACTGAGAAATATATTGTTTCATCACCTGAACGTTAAGAGGAACCAGTGAGACTAAGCTATAATCCTCCACCACGCTTATCAGAGACTCATTCAGACACTTGTATTTCTTCAAGAAAGGATTGTCTGATAAATGGTCCAGCAAGTAACTCAAATCCTGCACTTCTGAGTAATAGTCCAAATTGAATGCTAAAATAGAAAGATAAAGCAATATAAGATTGTTATGTGCACTTCTAAAACAACCCTTTACCCAGTTTCCCATACTTGTGAACCAAGTCTACTTTGGAGAGTACATTGATGTGTGGCAGTTCCAGCTGCACCATAGTGGACAGAGATGTAAGTATGGCAGAAATGAACTTTCCTGGGTCACTGCATAGGTGAGAGTCCACCAAGTGTACACACACTAGCTGACAGTGGGCCCAGAAAGACAATTGTCACAGACAGACAGAAGTGTCCATGCAGCATGTAGTCCATGCCAGACAGAAGTGTCCATGTAGTATGCAGTCCATGCCAGACAGAAGTGTCCATGTAGCATGTAGTCCATGCCAGACAGAAGTGTCCATGTAGTATGCAGTTTGGGCAAGACGGACATATCCATGCAATGTATGTTGTACGAAAAAGAAGGGAAAACCACCATTCTCATGAACATCAAATCAATATAATATAATTTTTGTACATGTACAAATGAAACATAGCTTCATAACTCCTGGATTTCACACTGACCATATTCACTCTTGAAGAAGGGATTAAATTAAGCTATGGCCACACTTCCTTTATACTGTTGTTTCTTTAAACTGACTATGCCAATTACTTTGACTTAGTGCCTACCAACAGTCGTTACATCCTGTCTTCTCAACACAAGAGGCGGAGACACTAGAGAGTCAAACACTAGATTTTGTGAATACAAATGTGTTCAATGAAGTGGCTGAAAGCAAGTTCAGCTAACTTGCCACAGACTGTATATATCTGAACAATACATGTGTGTGACTGGTAAAACACATTGATCATAAAAAATCCCCTTTCTCATCCACTTTATGAAATCAGTCAATTAATAGAAAATTACTCAAACCTTAATTTTCCACTCCTGAAGCTTGAGTGAAATGTTCTTGACAGATTGGTGATGAGTGAACAGTTCTACCTGACCTGGACAGTCCAGCAGAAAATAGTCATTGTCAGACGAATCCAACTTAGATTGCAGCCATGAAATGTTTTTGTCCAAAAACTCCATGCAGTACACAAGACTTCCATTTGGTCCCAGCTTCAACTTGTCCATAACATCTTCCAAAGCTATAAGCTCAGAAATATCAGCGTCACATTTGTATTTAAGATCGTCATTGGCGGGGTCCAAGTTCACTACCGACACTTTCCTACCAAATTCTTCCAGGAATGCCTTCGCCGCCCAGCAATAAGTAGACTTGCCTGATCCTGGAGGACCTATCACCAGCTGTGCAAAACGCACCATAGCTGATGTGCTCTAATAGGAAAATATTTTCCCACATAGTTCGCGGGCTAGTTTGAATGAGATACCGGCTCTAATCCAATTCTTTGCCGAAAATGGGCGGGGTAGGATAGCAGGAGGAGAGCTCATAAAGGCTCTACTGCGAGAGCATACCACAGTGTCTACGAATGTTCCACTTCAACTACTCGCTTATTTCCAAGAATTTCCTGAACGGTCGCTCTGGAGATGGCGGTGCGAGGAGGTGGCGGTGCCTACGCGTATCCTTGTTTACCAGTTAGTTACTATGGTTTTTAGCTCTGCGGTTTGGTACGTTAACACTAAATGAGGGACGGGAGAGCTTGTAAGTTTAGAAGTAATAGTTCTAAGGGAATATAAGTTGGTGGCAGATGTCTCCTGCTGTTCTATTTCTTTACCAACTGTTGACTACATTGCCTCTTGAATTGTGCTATGCATATTTCAGTGTTCAGCAACATTCTCTACAAGGTGACCTGATGGGGAAATAGTCTGGCTGATGATTCTTTGCCATTCAATGTATGGCAGTAGTAGAAGCTTCCTTCAGCATACCATGAGGTGGTCATGTAAAATTATTTTTAACTTAGAGTAATCTCCATACTGTTTGTATTAAGGTAATATAATATTAATTGTATTTAAAATAGTAAGTTTCTCACTATTTTTTTTAATAATATTAGTCAAATTCTTTAGAATAGGTAAAGTGCCTAACTACCAGAAGTTCACAAGGTAGACTCGAGCTGAGAAGTGGCGGCATTTAACCCAACCGCGCCAACTTCTACCGGAAATACTTAGCGTAGTTTAATCTATACCTATTTATAGTAGCAGCCACTCACCCCTCTCTCTTAGCAGCCCAGCCTATTTACCTATTACAGGAGGGGAGGAGGAGTCACAAGTAATCAGCTGTGGTGAGCTTTACATCTAGATAGCTTTGGTCAGCTGTATTTTGCTGTATTTCCGTTCTCTCCAGTAGTAGTAGGCCCATAGGCTAGGGGTGTAATTAAGCTATTCAGTGAAGTGGGTTCCTTTGTTGCTGCATTTTTTATAGATACTATTTTTGCTTACTAGTTTTTTACCATTGCAAATCTATAATTTGCTTGCTAGTTGTCAAGACAACAACATTTTGCCACTTGCAGCTTGTGCACTATACAAACTTGGCAATGAAAATTTCACACCTCTTTCAAGGAGTATTAACAGAGGTGCTGCTAAATCTTTCCTTTTCACACCACCTAATACTTGCACTTCTGTGTTAAAAAAGAAGTTGGAATTATCAGGTCCTATAGTTGTTAAGTAGAGAGATTCAATAAACTACTTAATTAACATTTGAAACTTGTATTTAATTATAGGAGACCAAATAGTAAATTGTAGGAAACTTTGTAGTCACTGGGGTCTGACATGAATGCCACTTTTAAAAGCCTCCATAATGAACTAGTACAGTCTTCCTTAACATTGCATTCATCCAGGAAAAGGAACAGAGCGATGCAGAGGGAGAGAGAAAGGAGAATTGCTCTAAGGCAGAATGATACAGCCCAGTCCAGCAGGGAAAGGGCTCATACCCTGTCTCTGGAAACCGCCCTAAGACAACGGTACAAACTACACAACCAATCACAGTTATTCTACTATTTACTTTTTTTTATTCTTGTTGTATAGGGCCATGGAAGATCGAAAGCTGGTCATGCTTGCAGCTGAGGAAGAAAGGAAACAGAGGATTCTTAATGAAAGAAAGCAGTTTCACAGAGAAGCTACTGAAAGATTTCGACAGGCTACTGAAAGGTGCAAGATTGGACCAGGTGCAGAACATGCAATCACAATGTTTCCCCCTAGTGGAATCTCAATAGGTACTACAACTGGTAAGGGACATTATTACAGTTTTTGTTGTTGTTGTTGTTGTTTTTACCTGCAACTAAATGCTTTTCTGCAATTAACTTTTAATAGATAAACTCAACACTGCCAGCCCTGTAGCATCACCTAACGTCGATTGGGAGTCTTCCCTGGTAGTTGCAAGGTCCAACTCTGCCAAAAGAATCTTAAACAAAAAAGACAGTGAGACTTTCAAGCCAAGAAAAATCGACTTTCCACCTCTCAATCCTAAGCAGTCACTCACAAGCAATGAAGGAGCTGTTCCTATTAGTATGTTGCATTTCAAAATGAATGAAGTGATGATTTATAGCATGTACTTGTCATCAACATTAAAGTTAACTTTTCATGACCTGGCTTTAGTGAATGACTCTTGGCTGGCTATTATATGCTGTTTGTCACTCTAATCCATATATAATTGTCCACAGGAAAATAAGGCAAATAAGTCTCAAAATTATATCAGGAATATAATAAGTAAATATTCCCATTGTGCATGTCAGATAACAAAATCTTAGTTTTAAAGCTAGCTGGCTCTTAAGGTGTATCTGTTCTCTGTTGTATCTTTTGTTGTTGTTCTATGATTTTTACATCATGTTTTAAACTGTTTAACTAAGGATCCAATATAAAATGTGACTGGGTTTGGGAAAATCAGCCTAAAAATGTAGTGAATAATTTTTTCAATATCCACACGTAAAACCATATGGATTGGGTTTTTTTTTTGTTTTTTTTTTTTCAAAAATGTTTATGGTAGAAATGGATAAACAACTGTTAGCTCTAGCTTATGGTGCAATTGTAAGCTCTGGTGAGCTCTAGAACTTGTGCTATGAGGCTAGGAACACTTGCCAATTAGACTCGTGCACGGATTATTGCTAAGAAAGCATAATCTGAATGAAGCCCAATTAACTTCTTTCACTCCACCGGCAGGGATTTGTTTATGGAGTCACAGAGACACACGGTAATAGTATATGGAATATAATACATGCTCCCTAGCCTTAGCAATTCCTTTATGCGGTGTTTTCTCGAAATCAGCAATAATAAATTGAACAAAATACTGAATTGTTGTAGTGCGTGGGGAAGATGGTTTGTGCTACAGCTTCCAAATTTGGGGGATGCTATCCCCAGGCCCTGTTCAACCTGCTGATAGAATAAAATAAAAAATAAAAACCTTAGAGGCCATGTTTAAGCTGATTTCCCCAAAACCGGTCACAAATGAGCTTATTTATCTTGTTCAGCATCAATTTTTTACAACTCAATTCAGTTGTTTAGGTTTAATGTCTTCAAATTAGTAAGGAGATGTCTAATGCTTCAGTTGACATCTCCTGTCATGTAGGGCGACCAAATGGTCTTCCTGGAGGTCATAATGGGCTATCTAGAGCCCATAGCCTATCTAGTGTCTATAACAATACTTCTTCATCTCAATCTAATGATCCATCTGGAGATCACCCCCTAACTCGTTCATCATCACTCAAGCAACTTCATCTACAACCAACGCCTCCTCCTCCCCTCCCACCTACAGCAGTCCCTGTGGGCCCTGGTAGTAAGTTGGAAGGTTCTGCCAGTAACCTGAGCTATTCTGAGAGGGCACGCTTAAGTTTCAGAAACAGGTCAAGGAAGATCTACTCATCAAATGGTAGCCTTTACTCTTCTTCTGGGAGTCTCGACACTATCTCTCTGGAAAGCACTTCTTCTGATACCAACGAAAGAAAAGTTCGGTTTGCCAGTGGTTATGATGAAGGCCAAAAGCTTGAGAATACCAAGACAGGCTATCCGATAGCAGGAATTATGAAAAAGCAGAAATCACAAATCCCCACAGCTCCTCCCATGACACCAGCTCAAGATGATGACTCTTTTGATTCTCTGAGTGATCACGGGCTCGAGGATAATGTCAGTGATGAAGCTACTACACAAGATGGTGTTACATCTAAAGATGCCAAAGAAGCAGTTCATAAAGAATCTTCCAGAAATGCTTCATTAGGCAGTCTCATGAGAAATAGATTAACTACTACCATAGGTACTAGTTCTGCTGCTGGTCCTGGTCCCCCTGCTAGTACCGGTTCAGGTTATCCACGTCATCCACATTCTAACCACAGTGATCACCACCAAGACAAAGAAACACATACTCCCAAATGGCGTCAAATGGGGAAGACCTTTGACAAAGATGAACTTGTAAATGATGATGACACTGATTCCTTTGACAGTCAAAAAACAACACTCAGTGAGAGTGAACTTGACAAAACCCAAGAGGATACAGACAGAGAGCGACCACCAATACCAGATGAGAGTGCTTTTGATCGTCCATGGAAAATAATGACTGGAGAAGAGGGAGAAGATTTTCGAAAGGCTGAGAGGATGAGGAGAGAAGCAGTGGGAGGAGATATGAGGGACTTGGACAGGCCAAAGTGTCAGTACGGAGTAGAATCTCTGAGGTTGATATCGGCTGCATCTGACTCCAGCAGTGAATCATCTAAAAATGAGCTGGACAAATCTTTACCACCACCAGCTCCTCAAGAACCTGTAGGAATCTTGAAGAAACCGCAAAAAATCAAATTGTCCAAGGGAAAAAGTACAGGTTCATTTTATATAGACTTGATGAAAGAAAAAGCTGGATATGCTAATAACTCAGGAAAAAGTGAATCATCATGTTTACCAAAGAAAGTTAGATTTGATGACGCAGTTCGATCTGCTCACATTGAATATGTGGAGCCTCTTCAAGATAATCCTCCTGTTCGAGGATACCCTGAGGAGCAAGACTTTATGAATCCATTGGACATAAGCAGCTTGATTCAAACATATAATTTGACACCACCTGCTCCAAAGTATGTTGTAGTACCACCAACTCACCCTGATGAAGCCACAGCTAACATGAAGGCTACAGAGGATGATCGCCAATGCAAAAATAGTATGGAAAAGAGGAAAGGTGGAAAAGAAGTATATGACCAACCACCAGAAAAACCTAAGTATGTAGTTGAGTCAGAGGAACTTGATGAGGAAAAGGTTTGGAGAGATGTAGAGAAATGCCTCATGAGTGAGGAGAAGCTGCCATCTAAACCAAAGATACCCAAATATCCACGCTTCAAACAAGTAGAAACTGCTGGTAAGTAATACACTATGAATGTATGTGTGTGTGTGTGCGTGTGAATGAATATAATAAAACAAAATGTTGTGTGCTTAGGTGTCCAGTCATCTCTCAGGATCGATACTAATGCTCCACCAAGTCCTCACACTTTCAATGGGCATCCTCAAGTCTCTGCTAGATATGCCAGGGAATTAGCAGGAACATACCCAGACTCTGAAAAAATAGATGCCATGCTAGTTGACCGGACTACATCAAGCAGGCCAAAGTATACTTCTAAAATTCCAGCTCCTCCCAAAAAATCATTATCACGACAGCCTCGATACCAATCACATCAGGCCAAGGAGCAACAACCAAAGCGACCTCAGTTGGTAAAGCAGTCTCAATATAATAAAGGCTCACAACTCAAACAAACAGAGCATGGCAAACAGCCTCAACAAGCTAAACAGCCTCAACAAGCCAAACAGCCTCAACAACCCAAGCAGCCTCAACAACCCAAGCAGCCTCGACAACCCAAGCAGCCTCAACAAGCCAATCAGTCTCAACTTCTTCCAAATGTACGGCATCCTTCATCTGAAAAAAGGCCTTCATCTGCAAAAAGGCCTTCGACCACTAAACAGACTAAACTTCCATCTATAAAGCAACCTTCAGCTGTTAACCAAAATTCCAACATTAATGCTGCTCCAAGTAGAAGAGGTTGGTATCTAGTAGGATTGCATTAGTAAATTAACATTTGTGTCTAACTTCAGCTCGATCAGAAGTGGACCTGTCACTGGAAGAGCAAAAAATTAAAGAATCAATTGAAAGAATTGATGCAGAGCTAAAAGGTGAGCATGAATCCAGTTGTAAGCAGTCATTGATACCAAATTAACTTTAGTTTGAAGATGCATTTAAAACAACTTTTAATTCCATCATCTAATTAAGACAAAAATTTGTTGTGTAGTTTTTCTGATATAATTTGTGTAGATGTCACCAAGTACTTCAGCAGGTAGCAGACTTAGACCTGCCACAGGAGGAGGGGGAGATCCAGTGAAATGATGAGGGGATGAATGATAAAATGTCATGATTCCCAACAAATTACATCATAATAAATAAATTATAAATTAAAACAAATATAATGATTGTGACGTGTAAATTAAAAACAATAACAATTTGTTTGTCATATATAAATCTGTCTTTAGTTCAAGTCAAAAGGTAAAAATAAGGGAAAATTTAATGTGACAATAAGGTTTTTTTAATAGGCGAATTCAGTAAACAAACTGGCTAAATAATAGTAAATCTTATCCATGTACATGTATAATATGTGTGTGTGGCTATTTTCCAGTTTATCAGTCAAGAGTGGACACTATAACTAAGTCAGCCAAGTCAAGGGTTGTTCACTATTGCATTGTAACTGTCATTATATCCAGTAGACAACATGTATATCATTATGTTTTGCAGGATATCCAGGCAGTGCCTCACTCATTGGTGCCCGTGGCTGTGATAGTACCTACCATGTCAACCACCTAATACCAAACCCTTCAAAGCCGCAAACCACTTACTTCACTAAACACAAGCGCATGAACTACGGCAGGAAACTCTACAACCCAAACCTTGAGGATGATTATTTTTAATACATTCAAATCACAAAACCTGACGAATCTGAACATTATTTTGAACTCTGACTTCACCATTCATATTATTTTTTTACCACATAGCTAGATAAAAAAAAACTTTAAGTAATTTATTAAACCGGCCTGCTTTCTCTAGGCATTCATACAATTCATCAGAATCCTCGTCAGCTGCCCTAACCAATTTTTTTTATTTCACAGCTTATACAATTACCAATTCACCATTCATTTTTTAGCCTTAGATTTGTTCACATAATTCTCCTTCAATGATGATAATTAATATTGTATTGATTAAATTGGTGACTAATCACAGGACAACTGGTGTAATATGAAGCACCAGAGGTGCAAACCCTCAGCATTACTTAATACTAGCTAGCTATTACAAAATCATCTCAGACCAAAACAATAATTGTGACCTGCCATGCAAAAGGGGGTTTATGGATTTTTTTTCCAAAAAAAAAATTCCCCCCCTCAAAATCAAAGTACTATAGTATACTAAAGTATTAATCCCACCCACACATTATTTGAATAACAATTGTTGCTATGTACTTTTCTCATAAAATATGCACACTACAATCATGAAATTCTTTGTCAATAATACTATTGATTAGTGAGTAGGCTTTTCTACAGAAAGAAGAGGACTTAACTCATCAAAAGAGTGCATAGCTATCAAATTTATTTTACTCCTTTGCTCTATACACACACACACACACACACACGCGTGCATGCATGCATGCACACACACACACACACACACACACACACACACACACACTGATTTGAGACAACCTCCCAGACTAAAGTGTAGAAAACCATATGAGCTGGCACTTCACCTATTCAGATGGTGTCAACAAACCAAAGGTATGAAAAAAAAAGAAAAGAAAAGAGTTCAAAATGAAGTAAAGGTCACTACAATACAAAGGCTAGCTTGCCAGCAACCTCAATACAGGAAGTAATCCAACCTTAATTGTAAAGGAGCAGAGTCACCTGCAGCAATTTGCTGGTTGGAACAACTGCTGCAGTAATTGGTAGATGGGCCAGGCAGGGCAGCTGGCTGATGAACCTGGTTAGTAAATTGTACTGTACTATTATATGCAGTTTGTGCTATTTGAGTTGGCCTCCCTCGGTCAGGTCCTGGTCATAAGACTTTGACAGCTATATAAAAGGGTAAAAGATTTCCATATATGCTTTAATAATCTATAATTATTATATATGAATATGATAATAATTATGATGATTATAATTGTCTCTGATAAATAGATTGATAGCAAGGTTAGGATGTCACAACAATTTTTTTTTGTGTGTATACATATAATATATATATTACAATTATCAAGAGGTTGTGGGTTATCGTAGCTCAGTAGCTAGAACACCAGCCAGGGGTCCTGGGTTCAATTCCCTGGCGACAACTAAGATTTCCCCCCCACTTTTTGCCTTTGCTTCTCTCTAGACTCCTTTAAGAGAGAACGTTTCAATCTATATCTACATTATAAGAACATACTACCTAAGCAACTGAAATTGTTATTTCTTTTGTCATAGCAAGGCATTAGTTTTTTAGTCATTCACAATTTACAGATAAAGAAAAATCATACACCAGCTTGGTAGCTCTTGGTAGAGCTATGTAACCAGCAGGTTTCTGAGTTGCCATGCCAACAGTAATGGGTCACTTCTAGCTTGTGCATTTTACTTGACAAAAAAACCCATCCCTTCCCGAACACAGATTAACACTTGAGCTGTTAAATTGTGCTTCCAAAAGTACATGAACTTTATGTGTGAAAAATCAGCAATAATCATCAGGTACTAGAGATGTTAAAAAAGAAGAGTTCAAAGGCTCCTTTAATTGTGTGAACCCACTACTTCAAAATGTTTTTTGGTGTATTGCTACGTTCAGTTTCAGTGAAACATTAACTACTATATATTATAGTTTAGATTAGGATATCATGAATCTGCTGTGTTTAGGAAGCTGGAGGCCTTTACGGCCAACTGCTACTCGAGGCCAATAATTTTTAAACACTGCCGATTAACATGTCCAAATCTAACTGTTTTAGAATTGTAGCAAGGACTAAAACCTAAAAAAACAAAAACAAACAAAAAACAACAACAACAACAAACAACAACAACAACAAAAAACAACAACAATAATAACAACAACAAAAACATTATTGACCATAGAGCATAAAGCATAGCAACAATCCTCCAGTTTACTTGATTTCTAAATGCCACAGAGCATGATTCTTACTTGAATAGATTCATGTAATGGACCAATCAGACTGCTTGCATATGACTAACTACATTCTAAATAGAGCAATTATTTTTAAAATGCCAAAACATATCGGCCTTGAATGTTTATCCATACTGATGAAGACCTGTTGTCAAAACGTTTCGGTAAATTACCATGTTATTAGTACAGTGAGTAAATTGCCCATTCAAAAATGTATGGGAAAAATCGCTGTTCAATTGAAATTGTACAGGGAAAGTGAAATAGCATGGAAAATAAGTGAAATACCACAGTAGCCCAGTGAAATAGTACGGGTAAGTGCACATGTGTGCAGCTTGAGTCTTGGAAACGTACAGTTTCTAGTTCAAGTAGTTTCGAGTTGGAGACTATGTCATTCTTAAGCGCAGAAGTTCTACCCGTATTAGACGGATTTTTAACAGATTAAGAGGAGCCATAGGTTGAAAATGAAGTTCCAGAGGAAGCTAATCCTGAAATACAGAGATAGTGAGTGAACGATACAGTGTAGCTCTAGTGCAAATGATTAACAACAAAAAAAAAAGAACAAAAAAAAAAAGATTTTTTCACGTGTGGGTTGATTACTACAAGGCTTGGTTGATTGGTTTTCCTTTATGTTTTTTTATCTAGGAGAAGAAAAAGGTACGAGAGCTTGACAGAAAGGAAGAAGGAACAAAGGCAGAGCAAGACTGCCTAATCTATTATAGAACAAATATACTATCCCTGAAGACAACGCTGCTACTTGTCCTTGCGATATGTACATTTCATGTAATCATTTGCAGACCCGCCCCTTTCATATTATTATTTTCTTGTTTGCAGGGCCATGGAGAAAAGAAAACAAGCCATGTTCGCTGCTGAGAAAGAAAGGAATTTAAGGTTTCTTAATACTAAGAAAATGAAACATCACAGAGAAACCACTGAAAAAATACAACAAGCTACGGAAAGATGGAATTATAGCACTAACACAAAACATGCACCTCTCTCAAAGGGGCTTACGAACAGTGCTACAGCTGGTAAGAGACTTATATCGCATGCTCTTTGGTAACTGATTTCAACTTATGTCTTGCTATTTTAGCCACCCCAAATCCTGCCAATACTAAAACATACTGTGGTGATAATTGGGAGTCATTCTTTGCACTGGCCAGAAGTGACTCTGCCCCAAGTATGTTGGACAAAAGAGGCAGCAAAGTTTACAAGTGTTCTGGTGAAAACAATTTTCCAGCAGCACTATGTTCAGAACATTCTATCGCAAGCAATAAAGAAGCTGAGCCTCACTGTATGTTATATATAGAATAGAAGTTACTGGGATGCTAGAATATTAGTGAACATATAAGTTCTTATCTTGTGTACTCCATGCAGATATTTTTTTCAATAAGTGATTAATTTAGGCAGCAAAGAACTTCTTAAAAAAAAGTTCATTATTTAAGACACTATAATTTCTGTAGTAAACAAATAAATGTGAATTATAATGTGCAATGGTTGGTTGCTGAGACTCACAAGAGAATAAACTGGAGAAATAGCATTGAAGTAGCTATACATACATAAGAGTTGAAAATACAAGCACTACAGATTCCTCTTATACACAAAATGCTTGAAGTAAAGCTTTGTATAATAATGTCATAAAAATTTCTATGATGATGCAACACTCTATCTGATAATACAATAGACTATGAGTAAAACAAACAAACAAACAAACAAAAAACCTTATTGGAATGGGGACAGTCAGAGTGGCACGTGATTCCAAAGAAATATGAAACCCATTTTCAAACTTTGGATAGAGACAGCCGGCTGTGGATGGGTAACTATTATATTGCTTCATGGTTATCACCATTATCACCCGCCTCCTTTCTGCCTTTTTCCATCTTTCTCCTATTATTACCAACTCTTCCTTTTCCTCCATCAATATTATAGTCACCATCCTCTTCCATCACTGCTGTCCTTACCATTTCCATCTCTTCATTCTACTAATGTCAATAACAACCTTCTCCTTTTTTTCATTATCATTATAGCTAATATTAAGTTTCATAAAATAGAAAACAGGTTATAGATAGATAAAAAGAGCAGCTGTGTCTGTGTCAGTAAAGGTACACACTAATAGATCACATACTCCATCCAGAGTATAAAGTCATTGCTATATGACATCTCCTGTTCATGTAGGGGGACCTGGTCTTCTTGAAGGGCGAGCAAATGATCTTTCTGAAGCACAACAAAATGATACTTCTGAAGCACAACCAAATGGTCTTTCCAAAGGGCAATCAAATAGTCTTTTCGAAGGGCAACCAAAATGTCATCCTGAAGGGCAAGAAAATCTTCTTTCTGAAGGGCAAGTAAACGGTCTTTCTGAAGGGCAATCAAATGATTTTCCTGAAGGATCACCAAATGATTTCACCGAAAAGCAAGCAAATGGCCTTTCTAAAGAGCTACCAAACGGTCTTTCCAAAGGACACAATAGACCATTAATAGCACAGAGCTTATCCAGTATGTGCACTAATACTACTTCTTCATCTCAGGCACAAAATCAAATTTCATCTAGAGTCAGTGATCAAACTAATGGTCCTCCTCCTTTGGCTCGCTCATCTTCACCTGAACAATTCAAATCTACTCAGCTTCCTTTCTTTCCATATACAGACGCCTCATCAAGCTATCACGATCCATTTGAAGATGTAGAAACTTCTTCTCTATTAAGCAATCCCTCCGTTTCTGGCGAGAAGAAAGTAAAGTTTGCAATAGATTACAAAAATAGTGACAGATTTTTGAAATTCAAGCCCTTCCTTCCTATAGTAGGTATATTGAAAAAACCCAAATCAGCTTCAAAACAATCCGCACAACCTTCCAGAGCTCCAGCTCCTCCCACGTCTCCTATCATAATGCCAGATTATGATTCATGGGACTCTTTCAGCTCATGCAGTGACTTGTCGAGCATCAGTACCAAAAGCTCTGGAGCATCATACGGTGATAAAGACAATGGGGAAACTTACATCCCCAAATGGCGCCGAGCTGAAATAAACAATAATGATGATGTCATTGATGATGATGATGAAGATGTCATTGATGATGATGATGACACTGATTCTCTTGACAGCCAAGATACAGTATTCAGTGATAGTGAACTTGACAAAACCCAAGAAGATATTGATAGAGAGCGGCCATCGATACCAGACGAGGATGTTTGTGATTGGCCATGGAAAATTATTTCTGAAGAAGAGGGAGAAGAGTTTCGAAAGGCTGAGAGGATTAGGAGAGAAGCAGTGGGAGACGATACGAGCGACTTGGACAGGCCAAAGCGTCAGTATGGATTTGAAATATTGAGACTACTATCGACTGATCCTGCCTCCAGTAGCGAAATACTGAAAAGGGAGCTAGAGAAGTTTTTACCACGACCAGAGCCAGTGGGAATCTTAAAGAAACCAAACAAAAAGACAAAGCTGTCCAGAAGCGAAGAAACATTTTATAAGGACTTGTTGAAAGAAAAAGCCAAATATGAATGTCATAATGAAGAAAGCAAAATGGAAGGCTTACCGAAGCAACTTAGATTTGACGATGCAGTTCGATCTGATTTTGTCAAGTATGTGCAGCCTCTCCCTCAAAATGCCCCTGATATCTGGAAGTACCCTGAGGAAAAAGACCCCGTAAATCCATTGAACATAAGCAAATTGATTCGTACATACAATTGGACACAACCTCCTCCAAAGTACATTGTAGTTCCGCCAACTTACCCCGATGAAGCCACGGGTACCACCAGTAAGACATCTGAAGTCAACTCTTTGCCCCCTCAAAAGGCTGAGAAACTGAACAATGGCAAAGAAATGTATAAAAAGATACGGGAAAAGCCAAAACATGTGAAGTCAGAGGAACTTGATGAGGAAAAGGTTTGGAGAGATGTAGAGAAATGCCTCATGAGTGAAGAGAAGCCGCCACCTAAACCAAAGGTACCCAAATATCCACGCTTCAAACAAGTAGAAACTGCTGGTAAGTAATACACTATGAATGTATGTGTGTGTGTGTGTGAATGAATATAATTAAACAAAATTTTGCTTAGGTATCCAGCCATCTCTCAGGATCGATACTAACACCCCACCAAGTCCTCACACTTTCAATGGGCATCCTCAAGTCGCTGCTAGATATGCCAGGGAATTAGCAGGAACATACCCAGAAACTGAAAAAATAAATGCTCTTCTGGCAAACAGGGCCACTTTAAGCAGACGCAAGACAATTTGTAAAACTCCAGTTCTCTCGCAAAAAATGGTGGCAAACTTTGCTCCACAAGCACAGCAGCCCCATTGGGCCCAAGAGATTCAACAAATAAACCAAAATAAAATTCTTCCAGCTGTAAAACGGCCTCCATCTACAAAAATAACTTCAAAACAGAGTATGTCCACAAAACTCCCATCAATAAAGCAGCCGTCACCTGGTAGCCAGAATCCCAAGGATTCTTCAGCGCCTTATGGGAGAGGTAAGCCAGCCTCATTAAATGTTGTATTATTGGTGTAAATTGACATTTAATGTACTACCATTAGCCAAGTCACACACAGGTCTCTCAAGAGAAGCACGGAAAATAAAAGAAACAATTGAAAAAGTTGATGCACATATTAAAGGTAATCAAATATCCATGCTTTTGTGAAGAAAAAAAAAAGAAGACAAAATCTGCCATTTGTAGATTAGCAGTTTGTCTCATTTATGTCTTATTGTCAGTCAGTGTCCAATGCTTGTGATGTGTATCATTATGACTTGCAGCATTTTCCCCCATGGGTCTCAACCCCCGGCCAAAGTCTACTTACTTCACTCAACACAAGCGTACAAACTATGGCAAGATGCTATACATCCCAAAACTTGAGGAAGATCACTTTTAACAAATCCACACATCAGTTTTTATCCATGAACTACATACATATATATATATATATATATATTACTCACCTGTGACTCTTAAAAATATATACGCATGCTCTCTCCATATTGTACATTAATTCATGAAGTATTATCTACCAAGTTTTCTAAGTGCATGTGAACAATTTTTTCAATTAAACTTAATTAATAGTAGGGTAAGTGCACATGTGTACAGCTCTAGCCTTAGAAAAGTACAGTTCGAGTAGTTTCTAGTTGGAGACAATTTCATCCTTTAGTGCAGAAGCTCTACCCGTATTAGACAGAATTTTTTCAACAGATTAGGAGAAGCCATAGGTTGAGAACAAAGTTCCAGAGGAAGATAATCCTGAAATATGGAGATAGTGAGCGAATGATACAGTGTAAATGATTTTGTTAAAAAGCTGGCCTACTATTAGTGAGTGATAGCACAAGTAACCTGTGCTATTAAGGGATCAATAGCATGGTTACCAGTGCTATTACACATACAAACAAGCACACCACACAGTCAATTCTAACTCAGAGTACACTAATATCTTAGCCTCATAATGACATATTTTTGTGTACACTGGTACTGTAATTGATAACATTGAAAAATATTAGAATATATCAACAGAGTCTTTGTATATACTATGTGCAATAAAATACAAAAAGTGCTATAAATTAAGAATTTGTTGGGTTGGGTTGTGGAGTTTCAGGTGGGTTAGGCTTTTTGAAAGAAGATAAAGTGATGAAGTTAACTCTTCGAGGCTGGGGGTTGGAACATTCTGGGGGCGGTGCTGCAATACCATCGGACTCAGGATTGACCTCTGCAGTAGCAGTATCAGGCTCACAGAGAAGTGGAGATGCAGTTGGGATGTCAGGATGTAGAGTAGTTGCTGTCGGTGTAAGTCCTCCTTCCTTTGTGGCATTCGATCCACTGCTGGCTGTTTCAACCTCCATGGGAGAAGCTGTGGGTAAAGATGCCACAGTGGATTGGTTCTTCTTCTTGAATGAAGACAGAGTGATAAAATCGACCCTGCGAGGTGGGCCCCTGTTATTAGCTCCTGTTAGGTCACTGTTTAGTTTCACTCCAGTAGATGAATCATTCTCCATTTTTGTTGTAATACAGTTTAGTGCTGATGGTTTTCCGTTAGAAAATTCTGCCAAGGTGGCAGCATCAGTTGACCTCTCAGGATTAGACAAGGAGAATCCTCCAGTTTCTTTAGTAACAGACTCTTCCACAACATCAGGGGATTTTATTTCTGCGCTTACCAGCCCCCCTATTTTGCCCCTTACCAGAGACGAGCTGCTCTTGGTCTCAGGTCGGGGAGTTTTCCTACCTGGTGTGTTTCTACCCGGAGTGCTTGCTCTAGATGAAGCCTTGCTGGTCACCATGACACCAATATCTAAGGGCACACCCAATTCTCCCTCCTCAAAAGTGATGAAAGAGCAGTAGCAGTCTGAAGAGGAGACCACAAGAACAGAGCCATCATTGGACCTGGACACACACACACACACACACACACAACATCACACGCATTGAAATCAAGACAAGAATATTTTTCATATAAATTAGGAATGGGAGGCAGATTTTTTCCCCTTCAAAACATGAGAGGTTGATTAATAAATTAATAGAGCAGAAGTACTAAATCCAGCAACAACTTGTCTAAATTAGATATGTAGGGGAAGATATATATATAATTATATATGAGAGTTTTTTTAAAAATCTTACTCAATAGGAAGTGGCATACAGTATGATGAACAACTCACCAGGCCAGGTCTGTGATGCCGGAGTAATGGATGTTAGAGACATAAGCAAATGGTGCGGTGTGTTGAGTGTCATAGAGTATCACAGAGTCCAGACTGGCCACTGCGTATATCATGCGATAGGGAAGACTGCAAGCATAATAGAGCTGGAATGATTTCACGATTGAGCGAGCAAGTACTAGTAGTAAGCATGAGGTAATATTTCTAGAGCTCTTAACAAACCCATGGCTTGTAAAAATAGAAGTCTATCATTTACAGATTACATACCGTATTTCCTTGTATAACCACAGGCATTCTATTCTTTACAAGCCTTCAAAATCATGCACGTTATATTCAAGGGAGTGCTCTATACACCGGCATTTTCAGCTAATAATATTGTGTGGATAGTGTTGGACTGGGCAGTGTTAGCAGTTGACGACGGAAAAAAGTTGAATATTGTTGCGGTAGCTAGCTAGCTTAGCTATTGTTAGCAAGTCACCCCATCTACCACACATTAATCCTCTATTTACTCATCTGGTTCAGGATCAATGTCAGCAATGTTGGACCCACTTGTCTATTAAACCATCAGCATTGAGAAACATAGTTGGACTCCAGGCTTTAGCCAATAGTTGTCACTATCAAAGTAGTATTTATAGAATTTTGACTCGTGAAATATAAATATAAAATGTCAAAATTTAACATAACAGTAATCAATTGGGGGGTGCACGTAGTATTCGAGGGTGTGTACTTGTTTCTTATAAACTGATGAATTGTGTGCAGTCTATTCAAGAGTGCGGAGTGTACGAGGAAATACAGTACTTTTAATAATATGCACACATGCAGTTAAACATTCTAAAAGAGAAATATTGTGCACCACACACGCATATCCAAACATGTAACACTGTACAACTAATTCCCATGGTACAGTGTTTACTTTATTGCATCATGCAACTGGTCACCTGGTAAGGGATGGCTCTGGTTCTTCTCTCAGTTGAAAAGGAATTGGGCAACACTTGACCACCACCGTAGCCTTGTCTGCACAAGGCAACTGGAGCACTGGCCTGTGCACACATATAAAAAAAAATATTTAAATACATACACATATATAATATATGCACGAGTTATTGGACAATATGGGGAGATATTTCAAGAGCATGTGTAAGTATTTTCACAAGCTGAAGGAGAGTGAAAATACAAGCGTGAGAGTGAAATGTTATCCTCATACTGTATGACAAGTGTAATACATTGTTTATCGTACATTGGGTATTTTTCCAAAACAGTAAAACGGTTGTGCTTCAAAGCCTTGTCGGTTAATATTCATTACATGAGTGAAGTGTGATATGGCAAGATATTTCACGAGCACGCTAACTTATTGATACGAGATGGCCGAAGAGTGAAAAATAAAAGCCTGAGAGTGAAATCTCTTGCCATATCACTCTGAAGAGTGTATAGAGTGTATAGTGGTGTACTCTATTCTAGATATCGTTCACTGCAGTTGTCTATACTAGGGTTAGTAACTCAGCTTGTAAAGTTGGCAATAACACTCTGAGTGTTGGTTCATGTGGGCTCCCCACACCTCAAGCTGATATTCTGGTTGGGTAGTTTGTTGTTTTTATACAGAAAGGTAGCTGTAAAAACATGGGGGAACTGGTAAGCTGCTTGTTTATTTGAAAGTAATGAGCTGCTTGGCAATTCAGCATGTAACAACCATGTGATATCTTGAGTTACCTCCCAAATGAACTTAAAAATACTATTGTGAAGATATCTGGTATAAAATACATATAATAGATCTTATTGAATATTAGGCAATAAGGTTGTGTTAAGCAATGACCCTTACCGAGTCCAATTACTCCTTGAAAACAGGTATGTCGCATTTTTTGACTTGTCGGCAACTTCATATCTTCCAGCTGCACGTACAAACAAGACAACACAACAATTGTAAAGACAACACAACAATATTGTACTGTTATGAATGAAGTAGAGTATTGTTTGCCATTGACGCAGCTAAAATTCAACTGCACAGATACTATCCTGAGTGGTCGGTCATCTTCAATCAAGAAATACTTCAATACACACACACACACACACACACACGGCATTGACAGGAGCTAGACTCAAGATTGATCCATTATATCACTCGCAAAAATGATTACATATAGCTGTTTGTGAGTTGGGGCACTCGGGATGGAATGGAAAGAAAAGTGAGCTATTCTTGAGGGTCCGAATTTGAATAGAAGCTAGAGGACAAAGGGCATGCTGGGGATTAAATTTTTTTTTTTTGTTATACACAACCTAGGGAAGGCGTTCAGAATACCATACCCAACGACATCAAATCAATTACATGTTATGTTCAAATGGCAAGAAGTCGAAACATCGGGTTAAGTTTTAATTAACATTATATTGCTGTTAGAACGAGAAAATGTGCTATTATAATATAATTATATAAATAATATAATATATTATATACTAGTGGTGTGCTTGAGCACAAATGGCGAGCGAGTCTAAAACTACACTATTGTTAAACATTTGATTTTAACTTCTAACACTCAAGTTATAAAAAAAAAAGTCAAAGTTTTTTAAAAATTACGTATATGCCGCAAAGGAGATTCAATGCCATAGTAACCACTCCCCGCAACTGTTTGAATTGAAAAAAAATAAAAGCAACAAAAAATAATCACGGTATTTAAACAGTTTTATTTGTGATACTCTATACTCTTTAGCTAAGTAGTAGTTGTTACACATAATACTTTCACACAACTGAACATACCTACACAAGACTTACCTTCGTGAGTAGTCTAGTGGTCAATGAATTTTCAAGTAAATACTGTTACGTAGGGCTTATAACTATGACAAATAGCGTATTAACTTACCACTGCCACTATCTCAAATAGAAATGGAACTCCGGTAAGTTTTTGAGTTTTAAGTGCACCACCCGCAAAAGAATTCAAAGCAGTAAACAATTCAATTTCTAGGGTGATACGGGTAATGATCGATAAATCAGAAGAATCAATTTAGTGAAATTTGGGACGGGGTCGAAAACAGAGCTAGCACAAAAATACGTGAGGGTCAAAGTACAAAATGACATACGTACGTCCACACATATATAAACAAACAAATATCCCCGATTTTCAATTGTGTTACCCCTGAGAGTGTTACCTCTGAGCAGTGTTCCCTGTAATTAAGAGCTTAAGTCCAAGCTCAAGCCTTTATAGATTTTTAGAGCTTAAGCTCAAGCCCAAGCCCATCAATTTCGAATCGGAGTTAAGTCCAAGCTCAAGTCTTTATTTAAAGGCTTAAGTCCAAGCTCAAGTCTTTATTTAAAGGCTTAAGTCCAAGCTCAAGCTCTATTCAGAAGTTGAAATTCTTTATTATTCATTTTACTCGTGAAAGAACATTGAAAATTAAATAATTCAATAAATAAAAAGGAAATGACTTTATTAATAAAAGTAAAAAAAAATAGAAAAAATAAGAAACAAATACACACAAAGCTAAAAGACAAGCAAACAATTATCAATCAATTGAGCTTAAGCTCAAGCCCAATATTTTGTAATAGAGCTTAAGTCCAAGCTCAAGCTCTTGACCATTTTTATGAAATGGGCTTCAAGCCTCTTCAAGCTCTTGACAAACCTAAGCTCAAAAAGGCTTAAGCTCAACTGGGCTTGGCCCAACACTGCCTCTGAGAGTGTTACCTCTGAGAGTGTCTCGCTTGCTCCACTCGCTCGCCAATTATATTATATATATATATGTATATGTACAGCTAAAATTTGTGCATTACTGTCTCACTCATTCGTCTGCCAATAAAATGACATAACATTTTCCCACACATGTGTTAGGCACTGACCTGGGGCAATGAGGAATGAACCATCTGGAGTGAAAGTCAGCCTACGAAAGAAGGAGTTCAGTCCTTCATCAATCCACATTCGGCAAGTCTTGGTTTCTCCATCCTATGAAGACACGTGCATAAATGAACATTCATTACCAGATATAATTGCTCATATGCTGTTGCTTGGTAGGTTAAATGAATGAACTGGAAAAAAAAACAAAAAACAACAACAACAACAACAACAACAAAAAACAAACAAAAAACAAACAAAAAAACAACAAAAAAAACAACAATAACACAGTAACAGGCTTAGGAAGCCATAAGCTGGGGTTAAGATTATTTGTGAGTGGCACAGTCTAAAGTTTATTTCCAAATTAGTGCATTGCCATGTAGGTCAATCACACTGCTTCACTGAATCTGGTACAGTACGGACGTATAAGTAACAAATTCTATTGTGTAATGTATTTACTCTCTGGGCCATGAATGGTGGGTGAGCCTGACCTAATTCATTCTGTCAACCAACAGTGGATCTCAAAGACAACTGCCTATTAAGCATTGAAAGTGGTATCAAACTAGAAAACGTCATCAGGAAAAGCGAGTCAAATATAGATAGTATAGCACACAGCAAGTAACGCACAACACCACACTGTGGTCATGTGACCCATAGCTAAATATAGATAGTATAGCACACAGCAAGTAACGCACAACACCACACTGTGGTCATGTGACCCCTAGCTAATTATAGATAGTATAGCACACAAGTGACACACAACACCACACTGTGGTCATGTGACCCACAGTAAAATATAAATAGTATAGCACACAAGTGACACACAACACCACACTGTGGTCCTAAGAGGCCAGGGTTCAATTCAATGACAACAAGCAATTATTTTTTTTCTTCAATACTATTTGTGCTTCCCCCTTGGTCAAATAGAATGATAAAAATTTCTTCCAGTTTCTATTAGTCAAAATATGTGTACTTAAGCTCTTCTCCACAGGGGGAGGGGCATTCCTGTTTACACTGCAAATGTGTTCAGATGTCACATAATAGGTGGTCTGTTGAGTACTAGACTGCAGCGAGCAGTACTACTCAGTAGATATAGGTTGCAAAAGGTTACCAAAACCAAGACTTGCAAAGATAAAGGTCTTTTACTAAAACTTAAAATAGCTTTATCCTGGGCATCAATACTGCTAAAATACACATCATCAGTCTTAGGCCATGGTGTTAACAGTCACTTGTCATCTGTGAATTATAAATACAATAACACGAGTTGGCAGATGTGTTCTCTCTCGGCATGACATGAACATTCCAACTCACCTGAGTCTGGGAGGATAACTTGCTGACAGAATGCAAGCATCTGAACCGATTCTCTACCCCATACACTCGCATGGTCCTAGAGGTCACAAATACAATGGACAGTAAAATCAAATTCATCCACCTTACAAGTCTGATGACCCTTACCTGTCATTGCTGAGAGAAACAACAACTTTACCAAGTGGATCCCAAGCCACACCCTGCACATATTGCTTACTGTCTTTCAGAATGTGCATCTGATGACCTAGATTAATTATACAAGTTACCATAAAGGAAAATTAGCAGGCTGTGTAAAATAAGTATATGTACCATGACAAGCAAAAGCAACATGAACAGACGTAATCCCGAAAGCTTTTTTATGTGTTTTACGAACTGTTTTGTCTTTGACATGTTTGTTTGCTGTAACCAAAGGTTAGATGTAGTGAAATAAATAACAATAAAGAATTCTCAATAACCACATGGCAATGTTATAGTCAGTTACTGTTTTAGACCTTTTTACAAGGGGAAAAAAAAAACTTCCAAATTCTGAAAAAGTTTTACTTTGTAAAATCAACAGAGGTCACGTCAAACAATTCTACCTTTTTGAACATCCCATATTATGGCGGAGTTGTCAACAGAGCCTGTGATGATATAGCTGGAGTCATGTGACCAGCACAAGTCATACACATCCTCCAGATGACCTCGCAGTATCTTGCTCACGGTCCAGCTCTCTTTGCTGCCATCGTCTGTCACCAAGTTGCCCTCTACTCTGGCACAATCTGACTCCAGTTTCCATAGCAACACCACGTGATCTATGTGTGAGTGAACAAACACAAGGACACACACACACAGATACAGGAATACATGGTGACATCTAGTCATCGTTTTATATAGGAATTGTAATTGTGCATGCTAACTAGTAGTGTGCTTAATTAAGGGAGGATTGGACTGGACCCTAATTTCAATCCAACCACAAGAATTTTTTTTTTTAATTTCTTTTTTTCCCTACTTGTGCTGGGCTCTAATGAAGTTCATGGGAGCTCAGGGATTTCCCCCCATCCCCTAAATACTATTTACCCAGATCAAATATTTTTATAAGATAAGAAAAATTATAGCCTTACTCTACTGTTAGTTGTTGTTTTTAAAGGTCCAATACTACTTCTAAACTTCCTAGTTCTGGTCCTTCAATAGCAATCCATAATAATTTGTCTAAGTTTCCATCTTCACCATTTTCATGGGCTAAGCGTGTTTTTTTTTGTGTGACTTTAAACCCCCCCAGCGAAAAATCCAGTATGAATTCCTGATGATGTAGGAAATTTCAAGACCTCTAAACTAATACCTCAAGAAGACATTCCTTCATTCAAGGTCCAACCACAAGTTTACTCCAATACAGATCTCAAATTCAGTAATTTTCGACTGGCAAAATATACAAATGACCAGCGACTCTTCTTTTTATTTTTTAAAAACAACCTACCATCTTCATTGCATGCGTCGACACTATTTGTTTTTGTAATACTCTTTCTACTTTAAAAAATGATCATACTATCCACTGGTGTATTGATCGGCAACCCTGCAACCCTAAACGTGTTGCTCCTCTTACTGGTCATAACTCGTTACTCGATTTATTAATAAACGTTTGGTGTCAATGCACAGAGTAGAACTGGACCGCTTTAAATTGTTGTTATAACTTAATCGCACTTGTTCAGTTCACACATTTCCATGTCTCAGAATTGCTGTAATATATAAGTGCACTCTAGCTGCTTCAGCTTCCTCTAGATTTATCAGGGCATTTTTGCAGTTCAGAAATCCTATCTTGTATAAATTAATGAATACGTTTGTCAAAGAAACTACTCCACTCTGATTCTGCCACATGTTTCATTCAGCTGCTAACCTAACGTTGCCCAGATTCTGCTACGGAATTAACTGATTAATGAACCACAGTGAGGTCGCGGATAAATCGCTGTAACCATTCAGATCATTGTTACAGTTTTCCACTGCTGTGGTATTTCAAAAGAATACCATACTTTTTTGTATTCGAAAAATGATTCATATCACACACAAGGAAAACCTCACGTTGACTGTGCATTGCTAAGCATAAAATGTCCCCCCTCCTTTATGCATGCTGTGTGATGAGTCAACTTGGATTAGTGAGGATTAATATGCCCACATGCACCCAACACAATTGTAACTTGTTATCAGATAGAGAAATCTAATTAAAGGAATCATGAATGACAATGTATATGTTGTGACAATCCTTTACCACACGAACCCAAACAACTTCAAATTCACAAAAAATTAATGAATAATGACACAGAAGTGGGTGTGGCCCCAGGTACATATATCCTCTGGTGGTACCAAAGATACAAGGGCAACTCCAGCACTATGATTGATTGGGTGACAATACATAGATGTACACTAAATAACTATGATTCAGACGAGTACACCAGATTTTAAAATAGGGGAAGTTATTTTTGACTGCACCCAAGACATACCCACCCAAGACATACCCACCCAGTTTACTGGTTTTGGTAGATGACAAATGATGAAACAACAATCTAGAACATTTGATTCTATGTGGATATTTCTCTAAGAATAGTTTACAGATGGCGTCTAGACTGATATCAAGAACTTCTCAAGTGATAAATACAATTCATTCATTTAACAAAAAGGGGATATTCCAACATTAGCTATAGTTGGTGTTATCTGTAGCTATTATTTATCAGCTAACTGGATGAAGACATATTTCAAGTCAACTATGAATATTATTAATTTGAAAAAGGGTTCACCTGAGATTCAGTCATTTCCACTTACCATCTCCTGCTGAAGCCAAATGAGACCCTACAGAACAAATGATACAAAGGTGGTTAACATGAGAAACATTTCATGCAAGATACCTACGCCCACAGACAGTTTAGCCACAAGACCCTCAAAATATCAGTTCTTTATTACTGTGCTTCAACCTACCACAGGGTGAGAAACGAACAACGTTGACAGCTTTAGTATGCCTGGATAAACTGGCTTGGAACTGTATGGAGATTCCAAGGGAACAGTCCACTTTCCATACCTATATAGAGCACACCAGCATTTTAAGAATTTGGCCTCCCCATCATAGATTAACGCTATCTCAATTAAGGTCGCCAGGGGGTGTGGTCAGTAAATGCATGATGGGGAGTAGAAAGGAGTCAATACGATGTATAATGAATGGCGCAGTGTTTACTCAGCAAATTTCAAAATCAGAAAGTGCGGTGATAAAATTTAGCCTCACGTAAAGGTTCCCATCTACTCACTTATTTAACAGTCATGTTCACTAAGCTAGGCAATAATTCCAGTTAACATTAGTAGTGAATTTGTTAACAAAAGCAAGTTTAATTAACTAAAGCAAGTTTAACTAACGAAACATGGTCAGATTAGAATATCAAAGAATCACCTTGACATCATTGTCTGCACCTCCAGTCACCATTCTCCAGTTGTGTCCATTTCTGTGGAAATCAACAGCAAATACTGGTTGCTTGTTGTGCCATACTATTTCTGGAGTTTTAACTTTCATTGTAGTCTTAATAAAAAAATAAATATTTTGAAAACTATTCCTCTTGATACTTCTGGTCTGAAACTATGCAGCAGTCACAGAAGATATCGCAAGATGATAATAAGTCATATCATACTCAAAAACTATTTTGTAGTAGAGTAGGCGGGCACACAGCTAAAATTGGGCAGTAACTAAATAATGAAATGGCTGGCAGCAGCGCGAACACCAATGATTTTGCCGACCGATACCTAACAAATGTATGACAACCATTACCTAACCACTCCCCTTGCCTAAATGACTGCATCAGAATCAGAGCCAGCTTTGCCGGTGGAATCGAAATTAACTTCTTACGAAGAAATAGATAAATGTGTACCCGGTGCTGGTGTAAACGTGCAAATGGGTGTTGAGTGTATTTACAGAGGTTGCAAATGTTTAGACTACTGCGACTTCGTAATAAATTCTTCAAACTGTACCACCTGCACAAGTGCATATGAAAATGGATGCCTCAAAGAGTTTTACTTGACTGAATTTTCGTCTCCTGTAATGGAGTGCAATTCAAACTGTACTTGTGGCATTGAGTGCTCCAATAGGCTTTCTCAAAGACCTGGACCTAGTATTAATTTAACTCCATTTCATACAAACAAAAAAGGTATTGGTGTGAAGTGTGAAACAAAGCTTTGTTCAGGAACATACTTAGGAGAATATCTCGGAGAAATTATTTCTGCATCTGAAGCGTGTGTGAGGCTAGCAGGTGGCAAAGATAATAGTTGTTACATCCTGCAGTATCGCGAACACTTGGGCAATGGTAGGGTAATGACCACTAATGTAGATGCCACTCACAAAGGCAATGTGATGCGCTTCATCAACCATTCTTGTGATCCCAATGTGGTGATAATTCCAGTAAGAGTCAACTCTATACTGCCAAAGTTGTGTCTCTTTACAAATACAGTTATTAAGGCTGGTGAAGAGCTATGTTTTAGCTATCTTGGCCGTAAAGTTAGTCCTTCTGATGCTTCAAGTACAGGCTGTAAGCCTTGTCTGTGTGGTTCATCAAATTGTATTGGGTACTTACCCTTGCAGAATATTGTCAACTGTTAATATCATATTTATGCTCAATTTTTGAGATATTTTTTTTAATCAATCTGTCAATGCAAAATGTATGGTTATTTAATGAAGTTAAATTATACTAGTGATGTGCTTGAGCACAAAATGGCGAGCGAGCCTAAAGACTATACTATTTTTATATGAATGATTTTGACTTCTAACACTGAAGCTACTGAAAATAAGGTCCAGTTTTTAAATTTCGCATA
>WLWI01000519.1_pt1 | contig 35513 bp, 40 predicted proteins | sample 6701501 | NCBI WGS metagenome assembly WLWI01 (sample SAMN12718690, study PRJNA515312) | sponge metagenome | isolation source: marine sponge | host: Mycale hentscheli | place: New Zealand: South Island, Marlborough, Capsize Point | collected 2014-11-01 | reverse complement strand
GGCTTGTCAGTGCCATTCTCGTTGAGATTGACGATGAATGGAGCAATGCCGACAAGCGATATATCGTGTGGAACGACAATAATGACTCAAACTAAACCGAAGTTACAGACGTAGGGTTGCACAATCCATCTCACATCAGCTACCCGGTTTCCAAGCTTATCCTCATAGCGTATACCAACAGCTTGAACGTTCTTATTTGCTGCCGTCGCTGCTTGATATAAGCGGGCATGGAATTTGCCAACCGATTTACCATCCGATGTTCTGCCTTCTGGAAAAATAGCGACGCTGTTCCCTGTTGCCAGTAAATTTGCAACCTCGCGACTCGCTCTTTCGGCACCTCGCCCCCGATCAATAAATAGCGTACCCGCTTTGTTCATCAGCCAACCAAGAACGGGCCATTTGCCAATCTTACTTCCAGCCAAAAAGGTAACGGGGAATGCTGAACCAATCAAGCAAATATCGGCCCAAGACACATGATTCGACACCAAAAGCGAACCTGCGGAGAATTCATCCCCCGAGAGCTCGCACCGAATTCCCAAGATATGTAACACCCAAGTATGCTAGGTCCTAGTAAGTCCATATCGGAGATTCACTGATGATATTGTAAAAATTGGCACGACTAACAAACCAACAACCGTTACCAATCCCAACATCAATATTCTTATAATTGCGACACCCAACCCTAATTCAGCGCGCAGCATAACCGTCGTTAGTGTCAGTATTTACCGGAAGAACGAAATTACAAGATATATCTCGAAAGATCCTGATCTTCCACGAGGTCTTTTAGGTGCAAATCCACATAAGCATCATCGACCAGAATAATTTCGCCGGAACGATCAGCGGCCTCAAAGGAAATTGTTTCAAGTAATCGCTCCATTACCGTGTGCAATCTTCTCGCGCCGATGTTTTCAGTTTGCTCATTGACTTGCCAAGCGATTTCCGCAATTCGTCTTACCCCGCTGCCGTTGAAATCGAGGCCAACACCTTCTGTTTGCATCAATGCTGAATATTGCTGAGTGAGCGACGCGTCCGGCTCAGTCAATATACGAATAAAGTCTTCTGTTTTGAGCGCTCTCAATTCGACGCGAATCGGTAATCTCCCCTGCAACTCTGGAATCAAATCAGATGGTTTAGAAAGTGAAAAAGCGCCTGATGCGATAAAAAGGATGTGATCTGTTTTGACCATACCATATTTGGTTGTCACAGTAGAACCTTCCACAAGGGGCAGTAAATCTCTTTGAACGCCCTCTCTGGACACATCGGCACTACTCGTTCCTTCGGCTGATCTACCCACAATTTTGTCTATTTCATCTAAAAACACGATACCGTGTTGCTCCACTTTCTCTAAAGCCTGTAACTTAATCTCTTCTTCGTTCACCAACTTAGCTGACTCTTCTTCGATCAATAGTTTCATTGCTTCCGATATTTTCACCTTTCTTGGTCGCTTTTTCTCACCGCCCACGTTGTGGAACATGTTTTGAAGTTGGCTTGTCATCTCCTCCATTCCAGGGGGAGCCATTATTTCCACCCCAACACTCGATGCGCTCACTTCAATCTCAATTTCTTTTGAGTCAAGCCTCTTTTCTCGGAGCATTTTCCGAAATCGCTGCCTAGCAGCGCCGTCACTATCCCCCTCACCTCCTCTTGCAGGCGGTAGCAGAATATCCAATATTTGTTCCTCGGCAGCATCTTCTGCCCGTGTTCCCACCTTGATCATCGCGTCTTCCCGCGACATTTTTACAGCAATGTCCATTAAATCCTTGATGATCGAATCCACCTCTCGTCCTACATAACCCACTTCGGTAAACTTTGTCGCTTCCACTTTAATGAAAGGCGCATTAGCAAGCTTTGCCAACCGGCGAGCAATTTCAGTTTTTCCCACTCCCGTCGGGCCAATCATCAAAATGTTTTTCGGCGTAATCTCGGCACGCAAAGGCTCATCCACAAGACTCCGCCTCCAACGGTTTCGAAGCGCAATAGACACAGATCGCTTCGCATCTTTCTGCCCGATAATGTGCTTGTCCAGCTCCGCGACAATTTCCCTTGGGGTCATTTCACTCATAACGTCGTTCTCACACAGGGTTGGTCAATTAGAAATCGAGCTTTTCGATGGTTAAATGATCGTTGGTATAAATACAGATTTTGCCAGCGATGGTCAGGCCTTTCTCAACAATGGCTTCAGCACCTAATTCCGTGTTCTCAAGCAAAGCTAAAGCAGCGGATTTTGCGTAATCACCACCCGACCCAATGGCCATGACTCCTTGCTCAGGCTCAATGACATCACCATTTCCAGAAATAATTAGTGACGCTTCGCTGTCCGCAACAGTCAACAACGCTTCAAGACGCCTCAAAATCCGGTCAGTTCGCCAATCCTTTGCCATTTCCACCGCGGCCCGTACCAATTGCCCACCATGCTTTTCCAATTTACCCTCGAAGCGCTCAAACAGCGTAAAAGCATCAGCTGTTCCTCCAGCAAATCCGGCCAGCACCTGGTCACCGTACAGCCTTCTGACCTTCCGGGCGTTTCCTTTCATTACAGTATTGCCCAAAGAGACTTGCCCATCACCACCAATCACGACAGTGTTACCCTTGCGAACCGATAGTATAGTTGTACCTCTAAACTGTCTCATTTTCTCTAGCTCGTTAGGTTCAGAAAGTTGTTTCAGATAATTGAAAGATAGCGAAAGCAGGAAGGTGTCTTAGATTCTCTCTAGGAGCTACCCAAAATAGCGATGGATATAACATCAGTTTATAACCGTAACGCATCCGTTAGGAAATGAAAATGTGTGGTTATCAATCTGCTCGCAAACTGACACGGAACAGCACAATCATTTCACCAGCTTAAGTTTTGATGAAGAAGGTTTCTTTTTTCCCTTTGGCTTTCCATCTGACGAATCGGTTATGCGATTGGAATCACTATCAACACCTGGTGGGGTGACACCACTCCCATCCGATTGGAAGAAAATCCCTTGACCGTTTTCTCTAGCATAAATAGCAACGATGGCTTCAACGGGTATGGTGATTTCGAAGGATTTTCCCGAAAAGCGCGCTGAAAACCAAAGAAAATCATTCCCAAGCTCCAACCCCACAACAGACTGGGGGTGAACATTGAGTACAATCTGATCATTCTGCACATAGTGCATAGGCACCACCACGCCAGGCATACTAGCGGCCACTAAAACCTGGGGCGTCATATTATTCTCAACGGCCCATTGGTGAATCGCTCTTAGCAAATAGGGCTTGGTTGAGCTCTCTGAGTTCTCGCCACTGTTACGAGTATTCATCTACCGAATTATCCCTTTATCCATCATTCACCACACCTAAAAACACAACAATATAAAGCAGATTTCAATTTGACTTTAACGCAGTTCTATTTCTTGGTCGCTCAGACTGTCATGGAAAGTAGACCTTGCGAATAGATTCTCGGCATATTGCAAAATGGGATCAGCATGCGGTGGTAACTTGATACCAAAAGCTGGCAGCCTCCATAACAAGGGGCCGAAATATGCATCAACCATCGTAAAGTCATCCCCAAGAAAGCAGGAATGCCCCACAAAAAGCGAAGACAATGCGGTCAAACCATCCTCAATGTCCCGCTTCAGTGCCGATGGTAATCTGGGCACCGCTGACTCACCTAATAGGCAAATAGGCGATAACCAATCTCGCGTTAGCCGAGAGACCATTAGCCGAGTTTTAGCACGAGTGATCGGATCAACGGGCATCAACGGAGGATGTGGAAACCGTTCATCGAGATATTCAAGAATTACCCTCATATCATAGAGAGCAACATCTCGATCTAACAGAGTTGGTGTTTCCCGGTAAGGATTGAACTCCCCTAGCTTCTCCAATGTAGGCTGGTCAGCAACATATTCGACGCTACATTCAATATCCTTCTCCAACAGCACGATTCGACAGCAATGGCTGAATATATCGCCAGACCCTGAAAGCAAGGTCATGGAAGGTCGACGTTCAGTTACCGATGAATTGAGACTCATAGCTTATCCTTTATGTTTGCCAAACAGCTAACTAGTGGACATCTCGCCAATATTCTTTTTTAAGCGCGTAGGCAAGTGCACCGAACATCAGTAGGAATATAATCACCCAAACACCGTACTTCCCGCGAACCATTTTGGCTGGCTCGCCAAGGTAAACAAGAAAATTAGTGAGATCCTTCATCGCATCATCATATTCTTCAAGGGTCATCTTTCCCGGTTTTACCAACTCAAAACGATCAAGTTTTTCCACTTCGAGGCCATCAGCTTCAGTGACTGTTTTGAATATCGCCTTACGTTGGCCTTGGAGCTCATACAACGCATGGGGCATCGCAACGTTTTCAAAAACAACATTGTTCCAACCACTTGGAGAATTCTCATCGAGATAGAACGATCTCAGATAGTTATATAACCATTCGGGATCACGTAATCTGCCGATCAGAGAAAGATCAGGAGGAGCCACCCCAAACCACTTGGTAGCATCTTTAGCGTTCATGGTAGTCGTCATCAAATCACCAATCTTGCTGTCAGTGAACACCATGTTTTCCCTCACCACATCTTCAGGAATGCCCAAATCCGAGGCCATCCTGTTGTAACGCATATACTGTGCGCTATGACATGAAAGACAGTAGTTCACAAACAATTTGGCACCGTTTTGTAATGATGCTTTATTGTTAAGCGCTACTTCAATGTGGTCCATTTCCATCTTTGAAGCTGAAGAGGCAAAGCCAACGGCTGGCAATAAAATCAGCAACAACGTAACGATTTTTAATTTCATTTCGTTAGCCTCTCTGGAACGGGTTTAGTTTTATCCATTTTGCTATAAATAGGCATGAGTAAGAAAAATGCAAAATAAATGATGGAGAACACTTGAGCTAACAGCGTCAGTCCAGGGGTAGGAGGTTGAGTCCCCAAATAGCCAAGCACAACAAACGAAATCGCAAATACCGTGAGGCAAGATTTAAAAATCGGTCCCTTATAACGAATCGATTTCACTGGACTGCGGTCAAGCCAAGGCAGGATGAAGAACATCGCAATGGAAGCACCCATTGCCAACACACCCCAAACCTGAGTCCCTGCAAAACTGGGCACTGCCCTTAAGATTGCATAGTAAGGCGTGAAGTACCACACCGGTGCAATATGGTCTGGTGTTTTCAATGGATTAGCCGGTTCAAAATTCGGTTGCTCCAAGAAATACCCCCCCATTTCAGGCATAAAGAAAACAATGATGATGAAGAAAATCAGAAACACAACCAGTCCCATTACATCTTTTACAGTGTAATAAGGATGAAAAGGGATACTGTCTGCCGGGGCATCTTTACTCCATTTGTTTCCTTTTGGACCCTTCTTAATCTCAATACCATCCGGATTGTTGGACCCAACTTTATGCAGTGAAACGATATGCAAAAAGACCAAACCAAGCAGGATAAAAGGAATCAGAAAATGGAAAGCGAAAAAACGATTCAGAGTAATATCAGAGATGACGTAGTCACCACGAATCCACTCGGACAGGGCCGCACCAATAAAAGGCAGGGTTTCAAAGAGGTTAACAATAACTTGTGCGCCCCAAAAAGACATTTGCCCCCAAGGAAGTAGATAGCCGAAAAACGCTGTGGCCATCATAGCAAGGTAGATAACCATACCGAATATCCAAATCAGTTCCCGGGGATTACGATACGAACCGTACAATAGCCCACGAAACATATGGAGATAAATGACCACAAAGAACATCGATGCTCCGGTTGAATGCATATAGCGCACGAACCAACCACCCCATACATCCCGCATAATGTATTCCACCGAGGCGAATGCTAATTCTGCGTCCGGCTTATAGTTCATCGCCAACAATAGGCCTGTTATGATCTGCAATACAAGAACAACCAGCGCCAAACTACCAAAGAAGTACCAAAAGTTAAAATTCTTTGGCGCGTAGTATTCAGTAAAATGCTCTTTCCATACCTTAGTGGCCGGAAATCGTTCGTCTACCCAATCAATAAAACTCATCAGACTAACCCTCCGTCTTCACCAATAACAATCACCGTATCTGACAGATACTGATGCGGGGGAACGACCAAGTTTGTCGGTGCTGGCACCCCACTATAAACTCTTCCCGCCATATCGAATTTCGATCCGTGGCAGACACAAAGAAAACCACCTTTCCAGTTTTCATCAAAAGCAGCTGGGCCAATATCCGGTTGATAACCGGGAGAACACCCCAAGTGCGTACAAATACCCACAAGGATGAGTAATTCATCTTTAATTGAGCGGTAAGCATTCTGAGCATAAGCGGGTTGCTGATTCGATTCAGATTTTGGATCCGCAAGAGAGCCATCAAGGCTGGAGAGCTGCTCCAGCATTTCTTGAGAACGCCGGATAATCCACACTGGTTTACCTCGCCATTCAACCGTAATCTGCTGACCAGACTCCAGTTTGCTGATGTCAACTTGCACAGGGGCTCCGGCTGCTTTCGCTTTTTCGCTTGGGCTCAAACTACCCGCGAATGGGATTACAAGACCAACAGCACCGGCCAAGCCAACAGTTGTCGTGGCAACCGTTAACAAACGACGTCGCCTGCTATCCACATGATCGTCCGTCATGTATAAAACCTCATAAAAAATTGGAAAAACTGATCAACTCACTCGGGCAAACAGGCAGATTTCACTTTAACACCAGACCCGACACCTAAAAACGGCGGATTATAACAAAAACATTCGTGGATTAGAGAATTACTTCCCGATTTTCCCATCAAGGTACTCAATATTCCCTTGATTTGGTATAAAAGGTACCCTACGCTTTCGCCTTCCTTTGCCATTTATTAAGACTCATGGAAATGTAAATGCTCCTGACCTTAGGTTTGACTATTGTTACTGCGGTTTACGCGATATAGAATTTCAACCAACACCACCTCTGAATTAAAGGCTGCCAATACATGATTACTTCCATCATCTTAATGAACATAAAGCGCAACAATGTTAACAAAGTAGCAGATCTGCTCGTTGAGATGCCTGAGATAAGTGAAGTCTATTCTGTATCTGGGAAATATGATCTAGTCGCCATCATCCGTGTTAAAGATAATGACGATCTGGCTTCTCTCGTAACCAATAAGCTGTCCAAATTCGAAGACATCGAAAAAACTGACACCATGCTGGCGTTTAAAGCCTATTCCCGACACGATCTAGACTCAATGTTCTCACTTTGAGTGACGTAACGAATCTTGCCTCTTAACTGATTCCGTTAATCCAGCGCTTTAAGCCAAACAGCCGTATCATGAAACACAGCTCCCCCGTTCGGCATACCGGGCTCTGAACTGGTCAGCGCATTCACCCCCACCCCTCCCTTAAAAGCGTGGCCGGGCCAAATGCTTTCCGAGACCACCACGCCTCTTTGAATTTCAGAGAAGTATTCCAACGCAAGTTCTATTTCACCCCGCTCATTGCCCATACGTACCAGCTCGCCATCAAGAACACCAAGTTCATCTCCGTCCTGAGGATGAATGAGTAGCGTGGGTTTACGTTCTTTCGCGATGGAGGTGGGGGTTTCAGTAAAGCTCGAGTTGAGATAATGACGAGCGGGTGCGGTTACCAATCGAAAAGGTTTGATTTTAGTGGCGTTATCAATCACATCAAAATGATCAGGGAACGTCGGCATACTTTGGTGATTGGGGCCACACATCGCCCAATCTGCACGAAAGTGAAACCGCCCATCTTTTTGCGGAAAACCATCTAGGAAATGCATTTCACGAAAGCTTCTTCCCATGTCCACACCACGCCCGTCATAAATTGACTGCGCATCAGGATAGTTGGAATTTTTTAGTGTTTGGTCAATCACTTCCCACTCTGTCATATCAGCCGCAGGATGTTCACCGCCGAGTAATGCTAATAGTGCATTGTTGACTTCGTGGTTGGATCGACACTCACTCGGCGCATCAATGACCTTTTTTGCGATCTGAAAAAAAGTATGACCACTGCCTGTATAGATATCATCGTGCTCAAGAAACATAGTGGAAGGCAGCACAATGTCGGCCATTGCGGCAGTTTCAGTCATAAATTGTTCCTGAACACAAATAAATAGATCTTTGCGGCCCAAACCACGTTTTACTTTATTTGTGTCCGGCGCTACTACCGCCGGATTGGTATTCTGTATCAACATGCCGGTAACCGGCGGTCCACCGACAAGATCAACAGGATTACCAGTCAGAACTTCCCCAATGCGACACATATCAAGAATGCGTGTCTTGGGGTTGATACGATCTGATGCTTGAATGAGCGTTGTATCCAATCGATAAAGCTCCCGGCTATGATAGTGGGCTCCACCTCCGGGGTATTGCCAAGCGCCCGTAATGGCCGGCAAACAACTCACAGCATGGAGATTCACTGCGCCGTTGCGACTTCGTGCGAAACCATATCCAACACGAATAAATGATCGCTTACTTTCACCATAACATTTCGCAAAACGTTCGATCTCTTCAATGCTCAACCCCGTGATTTTCGCTGCCCACACGGGATTTCGACCAGACAGATGAGTCTCGAGCTCCTGTGGACAATCTGTGTATTTTTCGAGATACCCCTTATCTGTGTAGCCATCCCGAAATAGCACGTGCATTACCGCACAAGCCAATGCACCATCCGTCCCAGGTCTAACAAGGAGTTGCTGGTCGGCTTTTCTTGCACTACCCGTTTGATAAGTATCCACAACAACCAACCGCGCCCCCTTTTTACGGGCACGGGTAATGTGGGACATTAAGTTCACCTGAGTATTTACCGGATTACTTCCCCACAGCACCACAAGTTCACTATGTTCAATTTCCGTGATGTCCGCACCGCGAATCTCCCCCACGCCCGCCTTCCAGCCTGCTTCCATTAACGTGGTACAGATGGACGCATGCTGCCGGGAATATCCCATGACATTTCTTAACCGGTTAATTCCATCTCTATTCACCCAGCCCATGGTTCCTGCGAAATAATAGGGCCAAATCGTCTCAGCGCCGTATTGCTCCGTTAACTGGCTAAACTTATCGGCAACGATACCAAGTGCTTCGCTCCAGGCTATCTCCTCAAATGCTTCTAAGCCAGCCCCACGGTCCCCAACACGAATTAAAGGTCTCAACAAGCGATCGGGATGATGCACTCGCTCTGCATAGCGCCCAACTTTGGCGCATAACGTTCCAGCGGTGTATCGATTCCCTCTAGAACCGTAAATTCGGCCAATAGTCTTATTATCGATACGTTCAACATCGAGAGAGCAAACGCTTGGACAATCATGGGGGCAAACACTTTGTACACGAGGATAAGAATGCGACATGATAGAAACCTCCGACAATTACTGGAGAAATCGACTCGTTAGACGAGGGCTAAAAGTCGTCCTGATTTCCCATATAGAATTCATCCAACTGTTTGCAAGGATAATTTTCTCAACCCTATCCATTTCAGCAACAACACTAATTAACCAACTCCTAAATGCCCGGTTTTCACCCAGATAATGGTTTCCTCTTCGACGAAAGGATAGTGCCCGCTCATGTGAGGGCTGCGGATCCAAGTATGAGCAGGATAGCTACCGTGCTCATCCTGAAACCTTCCAGACAAAACCAGAATTTCTTCACCACCGAAATGGCGATGTGGCTGAAACCTTTCACCAGCAGGCCATTTCACCAGAGCCACATGTTCATGCTCGAATTCATGGAGGGACATCACTTCAAGCCCCCCAATCCCGGGCCTCCAAGGGCTATTTCCCGTGTCTATTCGCATGAGTGGTATCTGTTTCAGAAAATTGGTGCAGTTTTACAAACAGCACGCATCCTTCACGGCTAAATGGTGCATGGGAACTTCCTGGCGGGTTTCTTAGATAAGTACCGACTCCATAATCTCCATTTTCATCAGAAAACGTTCCCTCCAGAACGAGAATCTCTTCTCCAAGGGGATGAAAATGTGTTTTGAAAAAAGCACCTGCTTCATAACGAACAATGCTGGTAGCATGCCCTTTTTCCGCTTCCGCTCGAGCCAACGGTTTTCGGCTAACACCAACCGCAGGGCTGGAAATCCAGCTCAGTTGATTGGTATCAATGGTAACCTGTTTCGAGAAATCGACATTCAGCATGCTTATATTTCGTTTATTTAGGGGTGACTGTCAATGGGCAAAACCGGGAGCGAGCTTCTTTTCAGAGCTCACCCATTCCTTCATTTCGCAAATTTGGCATTAGCCTTAAATCGAACATTGAAGAGTACGTCAAAATTACAGCTCAAACACTCATCCATCAAACGGAACGACCACCTTCCCAATAGAAACCGCTTTATCGATAAATTTCTCAACCAACGTAACGTCCAATTGGCAACTCGCTAATTGTCCACCGCACTGATCAATCACAGCATTTTCTGCAATACTCAGCTCGATATCACCACCTGAAGAACGAAGAGTCAAGGTGTCGAGGTTCTGCATACGATGATTACCAATTTTCACATAACGAAGAGGGAAAAACCGATTCTCACGATAGTTTTGAATTCTTAAGATATATCTCTTTTCTGCATTATCTTTTGTCAGCGTATTCCTGATTAATCCGGGCTCCGGTGGGCTGTATGGTTTCCAGCCATAATCTGCCATATCGATCAAGCCGATCTGTACGTCTGACGGATCTCTGGTCTCAGTTTTGTATACCGTGATGACACAATCTACTCTTTGGGTGTCCTGACCACAAAAATCAACTAGATGAGATTTTCTAATGTCCAGTTCAATTCTTTTATCCGAGATAATCCTACTTCTTTTGGTTAGATCAATCAGATACCGCTTATCAACAAACACGCTGCGAATTGGATTGTCTTTATCAAACACATAAGGGGTCACCATTCGGTAAATGTCATCCAGTCCCGCAATGGTTTCCATGGTAATTCTCCCATTCGCGGGACTATTCCGACCAGAACTTCCGCGCGATGAACCATGATCAATGAAATCAACCTTATCATCGATCCAAGCGAAGTTCATTGGTGTTGCAACAACGCCGTATTCATGGACAAGTTCGATAGGGCACATCGCTTGTACATTATCCTTGTCTGCTTGCCTAATCTTGGGCGCGGCGCAGGGCTTATCCACCAGTCCCCGGGTTTTCACTAGCATCACCTTATCCGACACCCGGGTTAATTCCTCCTCCTCAAGCATCACTCCACCCACGATCAGATTTCGAACCCCATAAAGACGCTCACCACAAAGCGCGAAGCTTTCAGAATGCCGACTCACATGAATGTATGGCTCTTGGTTATTACACCCCCTTGCAGATGCCGCATTTCCATCAGCAGCACCGTTTAGAGCCACAACTGGACTTATGCTGCCACTGTCAGGGTAAGCATCGAATATTTCATACTCAACAAACTGTCTGAACTCCTCGAAACTCGCGCCATGAGAAGTCAATTCGATCGCCTCAACGCCATGGTCAATCCAGTCCTTGTCAGACCGATACTGATAAATTGCTTTAATTCTTCTTAGCCATTGAGGAACGTGAACCACCACGGTTGTTTGAGCGGGGATGGTTTTAAACTCGTAAGAAAGTTTGCCATTCTTGGCAATACCAATAGGCACTTGGTAAAACGTCCAACCAAAATAGGGAGCCTGTCTGGATGATGATCCCGATGGTGCCTCCTGATTAACAACACCTGTAAAAGGTGTGGCATAGGGCACACGGGATTTAAACGCAGTAGAACGAGCCAACGCATTCACAATTTCCGCTCCCACCGTAACGCCCGTCGCTGCAGACACATCATTTGCCGTCACCGCCGCATTCAATAGTCTCGATACCGCCTCTGTATCTGCGATCTCGATCACTCGCTCTCTGGCTGAATTATCGATAATCTTTGGGCTAATCAAAAACCGTATATAGTCGGACAGTTTGTCGACCAGAACAGGTTTGTTAATTCGGGTATCAAAACCCATCCTTCCATTCGTCGTTAATGCAGTGAGTGTGATGTTCGATCCAACACCTCGCTCTTGATTAGATTTTCTCTCCTGGCCTTTAAGTTTGCCAAAAACACTGGACTCATTTATCCGCGCATCGGTATACAGGGCCGCGGTCAATGATTCGATAAACTCGAAAATCAGTGTTGCATTACCGGCAGTGTTGGCATTTTCAAATTGTGGACCATAGACATCCTGCAGTTTGTGCAATGCTAACCCCAAATCCCCCCATTTCGAAAATGGTGTGTTGTAAGTGAAGCGGCCCCGGCTAGCACTACTTTTCGAACCAGCTTCACCCATACCCGAACCAATGAGCCCCTCTGTTCGAATGCGACAGATACTCATTAAGGTTTCTTGGTCCACGATAATGCGGTAAGGATCACGCCGTGATCGTTCACCACCAAGCCCTTGGTTTTGACTTTGTAGACAATCGTCGTTGTCTTGGTTGTTTATATCCACGAGGTACTGAATCGCCAACTCATAAGCTCGATACAAATCGGTGTTTTCATTATCCACCCCTAACGATCTATTCGCCGATTGAGCCTTCCGACTAAATTCAAGTGCATATTTCGCACAATCACCTTCGCGACCCAACTCCCCGCAAACCATTAGACGATCATATAAGTTGAACTGATTGTCCTCGTCGACTAAACCATACTGGTTTTCACTAATCAGCCCTAGGTAAACGCGATTCGTTTCGTATCGCCGTTGAATATGGTCTACCAGTATGGATTCGATTTTCTTTGAAACGTGCTCAACGTCGTCTTCGAAAACTGACAACATGATCCTTGCTGAAACGCCACTTTCTGTTTCCGCACCCGGTTGAAACCCAATTTCAAATGGCAAAGCACGCTGTACATACCCCCCATACATTGCCTTACTGGTTATTTGGTTATCCCGCATTTGTTCCAACAAATATTCCAGTGTGGCTTCCTTGTTTCGAATTCGCTCCAAAGGAGTCGAATCGATATCATTGCTGCCTATTTTCTCCAAGCCTTTTAAGGCATCCACTTCACCATTGAGTAATTTGTCCAATCCAGCACTGATAGATCCAAGCTCAGCAGCTAATTCACTAATCTGTCGGTCAACCTGTGGGTTTTGCGCTTGGGGAACATTAGTAGACAAACTAATAGTATTAGCAGCACTGGATCCATCAGCATCACCCAAAGTCACTTCGGTAATCACCGGCGCTGGCAGTGATGTCACAAAATTCCCATTCGGTGACACCGCATTACCAAAAAGCCCTTCGACTTGCGCAATGGTTTCCCCGCGTCGTTGGCTGACGGCGTCAAGCGCTGCTTCCGCGGAATCTAACGCGGTTTGGGCATCTTGCAAATCGAGTGCGGCTTGATCGCTGGTTAGATTGTGCTGCCCCGCTTCCAGTCTTGAAATCTTTGAAGTCAAATCTGATATCGTCAGACCTAGTCGGCCCTGACGGTCGCGTAACGCATTCAATTCACTAAACGCCGACTTTATTTCAGCTAGCTTAAGATCGTTGCCCTGCTCAATCAGCTGGGTAGTCGATTCATTGATACGCTGAGTTTGGCCTAATCGCTGGGATTCAAATTTCGAAAGCGCCTGTTGGAAATCATCCTGCCGCTGAATACGATTCGTATCGAGATTCTGTGAAACCTGATACTTTTCCAATACACTTTTGTCCCGTTGCAAATTGGCTGCTGCCGATGCAACCACCGTTTGTCGACTGTCTATCGCTCCTTGCGAGCGTTGCTCAAAGGTTTCAGGGGCATTTAACCATTGCTCATAACGATTTAACCTAGATTTTCGTTCTGCATCCAGAGACTCCACCCGAAATCCACTGAAGTATTTGAAGGTAAACTCGACATCCCTGTCTGGAAGGTTTTGTCTTAAGGATAAGTCGGCGGTCGTACATGCCGATAAAAGAGGGATCAGTAGTGACAGCACTCCATATTGTCTCATCCCGAACGAAACCACTTTCCCCCCTAACCTCATTTATTTTTCTCCGGAAAAAGTAGCCTTGGTTAATTCTTAATACGGTAGCCAGTCTTGAATATCCAGCAAACAATCGCGATACACAAAAACAAGAACACCAATACCATCGCCAAGCTGGCTTCCATACTAACGTCAGATGTCTCGTAAAAGCTCCAGCGAAAACCGCTCACCAAATAAAGAGCTGGGTTAAACAACGTGACGGTTTGCCAGAAACTGGGCAACATGCTGATTGAATAAAAACTACCACCGAGAAAAACCAAAGGAGTAATGACCAATATGTGGAATAATCTGCATTTTTTCAAAATTATCCGCCCATATACCAACGATAAAACCGAAAAGACTAAAGGTGATCGCCGTCAGCAATAAAAAGGCAAACATCCAGATCGGGTGTGCAATTTCTAAATCGACAAAAAAACCGGCGGTAGCCAGAATAATCAATCCGATAATAATCGACTTGGTAGCCGCCGCTCCGACATAACCCAATACCACCTCGAAATAAGAAACCGGCGCCGACAATACTTCATAAATGGTGCCCGTAAATCTGGGGAAGAAAATACCGAAAGAAGCATTGGTCGCGCTTTGTGTCAACAACGACAGCATAATTAGCCCCGGCACTATAAATGAGCCATAGCTAATCCCGTCTATCTCACTTATTCGTGATCCAATGGCAGACCCAAACACCACGAAATAAAGCACCGTTGACATCACCGGCGAAATAATACTCTGAAAAACTGTGCGCCAGCTTCTGGACATTTCGAATTGATAAATCGCTTTTACGGCATAGATATTCATGATTTTTCATGCACCAAATTAACGAAAATATCTTCCAATGAACTCTGCTCCGTTTTCAGATCTCTAAACTTGATTCCCGCCACATTAAGATCACTCAATAACGCAGTAATGCCGGTTCTTTCGCCCTTTGTGTCATAAGTATAGATCAGCTGCTTACCATCATCAGATAGCGCCAACCCATAAATCTCCAGCTCCTTTGGTAAAGAAGATAGCGTCTGATGTAAATCCAGAATAAGTTGTTTTTTACCAAGCTTATCCATCAACTCCGCCTTCTTCTCCACTAACATGATTTTTCCATTATTGATGACCCCGACACGGTCGGCTATTTCTTCCGCCTCCTCAATGTAGTGCGTGGTCAGAATAATGGTCACACCTGTGTCCCGCAGCTCGCGAATAACTTGCCACATGTCCTTACGCAACTCCACGTCAACCCCTGCACTGGGTTCATCCAGAAACAGAATTCGCGGTTCATGGGACAACGCCTTGGCAATCATCACACGACGTTTCATTCCCCCAGACAGCTCTTTAATAATATTACTCTTTTTGTCCCATAGTGACAGCGACTTCAAAATGCCATCGACAAAATCTGGATTAGCTGGCTTCCCAAACAACCCTCGGCTAAAAGAAACCGTTTGATGTACCGTCTCAAATGCATCAGTGGCTAATTCTTGAGGCACTAATCCAATCAAGGACCGAGTGGCTCGGTAATGTTTGATAATGTCATAACCATCCACCGTCACGGAACCCGTTCCCGGGTTCACAATACCGCAAATAATGCTAATTAGTGTCGTTTTTCCCGCACCATTTGGCCCCAGCAACGCCAGAATTTCTCCACGCTGAATGTCTAAATTGACATTATCAAGCGCAACAAAGCCATTTTCATAAACCTTGCAAAGATCGCGAACGGTGATTAGCGAAGAGTCAGATAGAGTTGTCATTGGTGGAGTATATCGTCCATCATGAATCAGGGTCCAATTCTTTCAGACCTACAAAAGCAATTTGTCATAAAATAGCCAGAGCTTTTGGTCTGCTGACTCAAAGAACCTATAAACACACAAATTTCATGCAGCAAAGCACGTCAACCCTGCCACTTAAACTCGCGATAAATGTCCGCCAATACGATCTCCATCAACAAACAAAACCATCAGCTAGACGGCAAAGATCATGTCTGGTTATTCGGTTACGGTTCTCTCATTTTCAAAGCTGACTTTCATTATCTTCAACGGCAACCCGCCATCATCAGTGATTGGCAGCGACGATTTTGGCAGGGCTCTCATGATCACCGAGGCACACCCGACAATCCAGGGAGGGTGGCCACATTAGCGCCAGAAAGTGGCGCTCTATGTCGCGGCATGGCTTATATGATTAGCACCGATACTTTCGATTACTTGGACTTTCGAGAAAAAAACGGTTATCTACGACTAACCACAACACTGGCATTTGATGATGGTAACCGAGCTGAAGCATTGGTTTACATTGCAACCGAGAAAAATGAAGCTTATCTCGGACCTGCTTCCGAAAGTGACATCGCCCAACACATTCACCGGTGTGTTGGGCCAAGAGGCACCAATAGTAATTACCTGTTCGAACTCGCTAATGCGTTGCGCGATCTGGATGCGGTCGATGACCACGTGTTCGAAATCGAACGACATTTACTGATATTGTCCGACACGACCTCGGCATAACACCAGTCATGAACTTGCCAATATGAATGATTCAACCGACCAGAGCGTCCAGTGGAAAGAGATATTTACTCGGGAATATTTCCCTAAAGTTGCCTTACTTTCCATGGCATTGTGGCTCCACGCGGTCAACTCCATGCTCGGCGCAACCACCTTACCGTCAGCGGTGGACGACATTGGCGGACTCCACTTGATTAGCTGGGCTTTCGCGCTTTATTTACTTGGATCGATTATTGCCGCCGCCTCAACCAACCTCGTGGTTGCAACCGCTGGGTTGCGTAAAGCTATGCTGTTCGCCACTTTCTTATACATCATCGGATGTTCAGTATGCGCACTATCCCCATCCATGCCAGTCCTGCTTTTGGGTCGTATGATTCAAGGCTTGGGAGGGGGAGGATTAGTCGCATTGGTTTTTATTTCTCAAGACCGTTTTTTTCCAAACCACTTTGTGCCAAAGCTGGTCGCTTGTTTTTCTGTGGTTTGGACATTATCTGCGTTCTGTGGCCCATTGATAGGTGGAGCATTTGCGACTTATGGTTTATGGAGAGTCGCATTTTGGGCGTTCGCTATTCAATCGGTGGTATTGATGATCGCCACTCATTTCCTATTCAAAAAATACCCCATGGAAGCGGACATTGAGCCCCAAAAAATCCCCATTATCCGGTTATCCTATTTAGCTGCCGCGATCCTAGCGATTTCCATGGCCGGCGCCCGATTTGAATTATTACGATCCAGCCTATTGATCGTCCTAGGCATAGCCGCACTTGGTTTTTTCTTAGTTCGAGACAAAGGTGCGAGGACTAGCAGGATGCTACCGTTGGACACCACCAATCTTCGCCACCCTATCGGCAATGGCATCACGATGACTTTTATCTTGAGCATGTCGATCATGTCTTTCCTCGTCTATGGCCCCTTTATTCTAATTTCTCTTTATGACCTCACTCCCCTCTCCGCCGGTTTCGTCGTCATGCTTGAAGCGCTAGGGTGGGGTGGGGCAGCGGTCATTTTCTCTGGGGCATCCAAAGCCCATGAACCCACTTTAATCCGCATTGGCAGCGCCTTGGTCATGACCGGTTTAATCGCACTAGCCATGGTTTTACCAACAGGCCCGCTATGGCTCGTGATTGCCGTTGTCATTGTTGGTAATGGCGGATTCGGTATGATGTGGGGGTTCATCATCCGCCGTATCGTCGATGCCTCTTCCGTAGATGAGAGAGACCGCACAGGCGGTTTAATTCCCTCGGTGCAACAACTGGGTTTTGCTTTGGGCGCGGCGGTTGCCGGGCTCATTGCTAATGCACTCGGCATCAACGAAGCCATGGAAGAGACCGCGCTTAAGGATCTCACTTTTTGGTTGTTTGCAAGCTTCGTTCCCCTCGCCCTGATTGGCGTTCTATTCGCTTGGCGATTCACTAGGGTTGATAATACTGCCAGCGCTCGCACCGAGTCGGTGTGATTGCTCCCCGGCCATCACAATCCATGTTCTAATTTCTAATTTCTATTTTCTATTTTCTATTTTCCAAGCCCTTACAATCTTACAGCCACTTACCCATGAGCGAAAACATCAAGCTAGTGTGCCCGCACTGCAACACCATTAACCAATTTCCAGCAGCAAAACTGCGGTTAACAGAACACACCTCAGCAGAAAAAACAGTCTCGCCAAACTGCGGCAGCTGTAAAGAGCCACTTCTAACAGGAGCGCCCATCGAAGTTAACAGTCAAGCCCTTAATCGCCATATTCAACACTCAGGCATACCCGTGCTCGTGGATTTTTGGGCACCTTGGTGCGGCCCCTGTCAATCCTTTGCACCCACCTTCACACACTATGCCCGGGCCAATACCAGCGAGATACGCTGCCTGAAACTCAATACCGAAAGCAACCAGTCCGCCGGCGCGGCTCATCACATCCGATCAATACCCACTCTCGCATTGTTCAACGGTGGAAAAGAGATTGACCGTGTTTCCGGTGCAATGAACAAGACCCAACTTACCCAATGGGTAACACAAACGCTGAAGTAGAAACCCAATTGCCATTCAGTCGGGGTCCATCTGGGATCCAGTAGGTGCCTCGTAAAGGTCTACTAGGGATCCAACTGAATCCCGCGCAATGGAGAGTGATCGTGATTAAAAATACCACTAACCTTCACAGTAGTATTTTTGTAAAACGGAGAATGACACTAGACTGTATTTGGGAGAGCCTCGGTATTCGCATTCGTCGCCAGTAGTCCCGATGGAACCCATCTTCTAAGCACAGAACACAAGACACAGAAACAAACGAGAAGGTTAAGCACCGAGTATCTGAAACAAGTAACCGGAAGCGAATGATCAGGAATTACCAATCAAGCATGGACAAAAGCCAGATAATCCTTGGCGACAGATTCGGCAGCCGCCTTCAATAAAAGCTCTCCATGTTCCGGAGTTGCTAAGGCTGAATCGGACCCCACTTGCCCATCCGGGAAATGTGCTCTGTGTAACACAGCGGGATCATGTTTATCGCCGCTATGATCCCGAATAAACTGAGAAGACACCGCACGATAAGCAGAGGGCAATTCGTTCTTAACAATACGGTCAGTATACTGTGTAATGGCCACTTCGCTGGGGGTTGCATGCAGACCTTCCCGTTCACCGTATAGCTCAGTTCGCAACGCATTCACCTCGTCAAAATCCCACCAGCTCTTGATCCTCAGCAATGGTGCCTTGATTCCCATTTCGCTGTAAATGTCATGCATCGCCGCTTGCATCGGCGCGAGGTTCGCGCCGTGAGCGTTGAGGACATAAACTCGCTGAAATCCTTGTTCGCCGAAGGATTTGATAATCGCTTCAAAGTACGACAAAAAGACCTTGGCAGCAACCGACACAGTGCCCGAAAAAGACATATTGAATTGAGCCGGGGTATAGCAAAGGGTAGGGGCGACAATGGCATCCACTGTGCCGCCAACCAAAGTAGCGATCCGTTCGGCACACAGTGCATCGGTGCCAATGAGCCCAATCGGCCCATGTTGTTCCAGGGAACCGACAGGAAGGATAACTCCCGGGGAGTGTTTGAGATAATCCTCAACCTCCCCAGTCGTCATAGTGATCAGCTTCATCGTGGTTGATTCAAGTTCAAACTATCCCTCGACCTGTTACCGATCGAAAAAATGCAACCCCAGTTTTCCAAAAGCTTCGACATAAGTCTGGATGAATCAAATAGAGAGATTCCCCTAGGTATGTTAGTTATTCAACTTCCATTTTCGACCCAGCTCCGTAAAAAAGCCGCTTTCGGTTTTTAGCTCAATCCAAGTATTCACGAAGTTGAGCCAAACCTGATCACTTTGAGGCAGCAGCATTGCAACCGGGGTGCGGGCACGGGCTTCTGCCACGGGCACGATCATCATTTCTGGAAACTTCTCTACCAATTTGTAAGCTTCGACGTTAGAAGTGATGTGGGCGTCCGCTCGACCGGCTAAGACTTCCTGAAAGTCCCGTGCTGGCGCTTCAACAATTTTGTGCTCCGCATTTGGGAAAAAGCGCTTCACCTGGTCTTCTTGAGTCGTTCCCAAAGTCGCGGCAACCACCACATCTGCATTATCAAGATCAGCCCATGAACCAAAACGGTCGGCATTTTTCTTCAGCGTTAGCGGCACAGTAGCCAATGAAAAATAGCTGCTGGAAAATCCGGCAACTTTAGCGCGGCTGGCTTTGATTGAAGCACTACCAGTGAGATGGTACTTTCCAGAAACAACACCGTTCACCAATGTTTTCCAGTCGGTAGGAACAAACTCAACCTCAACATCTAAGTCTGCTGCAAGCGCAGTCATTACATCGATATCGTAGCCGGTGTAGCTATTGGTCGCAGGGTCCTTCATCGTCATGGGATTCCAGTCACCGGTGGTGCCCACTTTAAGTTTGCCAGAACTGAGAATTTCCTGAAGCGCACCATCTGCAAGCGCAACCTGGCTAAGGCCAATTGCCAATGCAGCCGAGGCCAACAGAGTTTTGGTTAGTTTATAAATTTTCATTTTTTTATTTACGTATAAGGTTGAAAGGCTCATGAAATCATTCATTTGCTAAATGGCGTTTTTGTCATTCAACCAGAAGCTAGATTTCAGTCTATCGAACTCTATCATACTCCCTCTAAAGGAAGTAAGCCGACCCCTAACGCAGCTCTGATAAGCACTTAAGAAACTGCGATAGGTCCAAAATTTCGATTGTCGTATCTACCTAAAACCAGTCGGGCTAATTTCATACCCCCCATATTCGGATTATTCTCCTGCGCTGTGAATAAAGTCAGCTCTGCATTACAATGTCCAAAAACTAATCGAGCATCCACGCCTCACTAGCAACCAGACCTGCCCGGTTTTTAACGCCTTAATCGCTTATATCCGTGAACACACAAAACACCACCGATAAAAACACCGTTATTCAACTAACGGATGTCAGCAAATGGTTCGGGGACTTTCAGGCCTTGGACACCGTTAGCCTCAACGTTCAGCTTGGGGAGCGAGTCGTGATCTGCGGGCCATCAGGCTCCGGAAAATCCACCTTAATTCGCTGCATCAATCGACTCGAAGCCCACGAAAAAGGCACCATCATTGTTAACGGCCATGAGCTCAATAACGACAAAAACAATGTGATTGCGGCACGAAACGAAATTGGCATGGTATTCCAACATTTTAATTTGTTCCCACATTTGAGCGTTTTGGAAAACCTCACTCTCGGTCTCACCAGGGTTCGAAAGTTTCAGAAAACAGAAGCAGAGCAAATCGCGATGCAATACCTCGAACGAGTCAACATTGCCGAGCAATCTCATAAATTACCCAATCAGTTATCTGGGGGGCAACAGCAGCGCGTCGCCATCGCCCGCTCATTGTGCATGGAACCCCGAATTATGCTGTTTGACGAACCCACTTCGGCCCTAGACCCGGAAATGATTTCGGAAGTATTAGACGTCATGGTTGAACTCGCGGAAACCGGCATGACCATGATTTGTGTGACCCATGAAATGGGTTTCGCGAGAAAAGTTGCCGATACCATGGTTTTCATGGATACAGGACAAATCATTGAGCGATCAGCACCTGAGCAATTCTTCACTGAACCCGAAAGCCAGCGATGTCAGCAGTTTTTAAAACAAATCCTGCAACACTAGGGAGAAGAGAAAACATGTCCCACAGAACACAAAAGATCCCCTTTTCCTCCTCCGCAACGAAACTCATCCGACTATCTGTGATACTCATGATGGTAGGCTTGCTGTCCGGCTGTAAGGATGTCAATTGGGGATGGTATGTCGTCTCCCCCTTCACCAATACGGGACAAACGAATCTTCAGTTTTTATTAGGCGGACTTTGGAACACCGTCTTACTATCATTCACCGCCATCGTTATCTCCGTTTTTATCGGTCTGGTGGTGGCGCTACCCAGCCTCTCTACCAACAAGCACTGGCGAATGGTAAATCGGGTTTACGTCGAAGCAATTCGGGCCATCCCTATTTTGGTACTCATCCTATGGGTCTACTATGGTCTCCCTGTTGTTGCCGGAATCCAAATCAACGTATTCTGGGCTGGGGTAGTTGCCCTGGCATTATCCGACAGTGCTTTTCAGGCTGAGATTTTTCGCGCTGGCATCCAGTCCATAGATAAAGGACAAACCGAGGCGTCCCATTCCATCAATCTGAATTACCCGGACACCCTCAGATTCGTTATCCTACCCCAAGCCATCCGACGAGTACTGCCCGCCCTCGGCAACCAGCTAGTCTATATGCTAAAAATGTCCTCGCTGGTTTCCATCATCGGCATGCAGGAACTTACCCGACGAGCTAACGAATTGGTGGTCACCGAATACCGCCCGTTGGAAATTTACACGGTGTTGGTGTTGGAATACCTAGTACTGATCCTGATCGTCTCAGCATTCGTAAGACGACTGGAGAAAAAAATGGGCGCGAATGTCAGCGCCTAAAATAGAACAGCGCAACAAAAATATGAAGCGATTGTCGCTAAATGGTGAGGCACCAGGCCCAGACACTCACTGAGGTATGCGCAAGAGTGGTGATCCTACTCTTTCGCCGATTAGCCAAATCGCGTCGGGTCACCTAAGAAAAAGTGAACAACAAAAAATGGACGCCCAGTAAGAATAAAACCCCGGCACCGTAACGCCTCCCTCGCTTTTAAAACCCCCGCTTTCCTTCTCTCTATTTCTTATTCTTTATGTTGCTCTTTATAGTAGCCAATGGTGTCGCCCTCCGTGGTAACCCCTAATCCATTCAACAATCGATTGGAATAGCTGAAGTACGCAATCACCTGATTCACTTCAAGGATCTCGCCATCATCACAGCCCGCGTCTTTTAGATTACGAAAATCAGCTTCATTCATCTCCGCCACATGGATGGTCAGTCGTTCGGTGTATTGCAACAATGCCAACTCTTTACCGCTGAAAACCTGCTCCGGTGCCCGGGCTTCGAACGACGCATAAATGGCATCGGATCGATCATCATCATCCATCAATCGCCGCGCATTGGTAAAGTGATGGCTGAAACTGTAGTCGCATTTATTCAGAAAACTGGTATAGGACGCCACTACCTCCAGAAACCAAAACGGCAGCGTATTATCTTCATTGTGCAACACACTACGATACAACGTAACGTGACCTTTCATGGTATGCGGGCGCAAGCTATGGACTCGCATCACATTGTCCACGGTTCCGCTAGGCGTTCTCGCCAAGTCGAACATTGCTTTTACTGAGTCACTGGCTTCCTCATCGGAAAGCATTTTAATCCACGCTGTCATTGCCTCTTCTGCCTCTAATAGTCGTTATCAGGTTATTCGAAATGGGGTTGTTGAATTCATATCGTCACTTGTTTCATCAATTCGACCAACCCAAAAAAAAGATCTTCGAATCAAGTCGCCACGTCTTCTCCACGAAACAAGTTGACCATCCGAGTTTCGGGCTCGGTATTCGGTCAATCACAGCACGGCATTCTCACTCCCGTTTCTCATAATTAAACGAATGATCAAATCGTCGCTGGATATATTCACCGCAACGCACCGTCCCATAGTTCGCTTTTTCATCACCCAACACCACCGGCGTCACCTCCGTTTCCCAATTTGGATCCACCGCTACCACGATAGAATATCGCTCCCGGCCCGAATTATTGACCACCGCGTGAACCGTAGACTGAAATCGGTCGTTGGTCCAACGAGCCAGTAAATCCCCGACATTCACCACCAGCGTGTTTTCAATAGGGTGAGCCGTTAACCAGTTTCCCTGTCGATCTTTCACCCTCAAACCGCCGGTGTCGTCCTGAGCCAGTAAAGTGAGTGTCCCAAAATCCGTGTGCGGAGACACGCCATATCGATCGACCTGATTTCCAGAGACATCTTGGTCGCTCTCCAGCGGCGGATAGTGAATCAGCGTTCCACGGGAAATGGGCTCATCAAAGGTGCGAACAAAATAATCGTGTTCAATACCCAGACTCGATGCAAATGCCTTTAATAGCTGCTGACCGCAATGATTCGCCCCAGCCATGTACTGGTTAAGTGCGGCGCGCATCTCGGGCATAAACCCTGGCCAAATATTGGGAGCGAACATCTTGTTCCCACTCAAAAACTCCAAATTATCGGCGGCTAAATCCGCGCCCCAAATATAACTCTCCTTCAGATCAGGCTGATGATGTCCCGTCATCTTCGCGCCGCCAAAGCCCAATAAACCCCGGTGTGTATCACGGGCTAATACTTGCGACTTCTCATCTCTCCCTCGATGGAAAAAGCCCCTAGAAATTCCAGCAACCTGGGCCATCAGCTCGGAAGAAATACAATGGTTTTTGACATAAAAGAACCCCACTGACTCCGCCGCCCTACGCAGCTCATTCCCCACCCTTTCGTAATCCGGTTCATCATCGAACAAAACAGCGATATCAATCACCGGAATGTCTTCCTTCTCGATGTGCTTGACTTGGGAATGACTCATAATTGGCACCTAGTTCCGACTTAATCCCGGTTATTGTCGCCCCACAATCTCAACAAGGCAACCGATTTTGCCTTCCCTTTTTACAGATCAGTTTGTTCGTTGCTCCACTGCGACGCCGGGACAACACCGCGCTCATAAGGAAACCAACGACGGATATTAGCGATCCACTGACTGTTTCACTAGTCGTTCCCGATAAGCAATAACAATGCCACCCAAAATGATCAACGTAATCCCTACCACGCTCCAACTCGACACCACTTGTTTAAACAGTAAATAGTCGTAAACCGCTGCAAACACCGGCGCCCCATACCAAAACGGTGTCACAAAACTGGCGTCGCTACGTTTCATCGCCTCAATGTTGCAGTATTGCGCCAACATCATGACCACCCCAATGGCTATCATCACCGGCCATTGCGACCCCGTGGGTGCAATCCAGAAAAAAGGCACCACCAAGGTCGAAATCGATGCGCCAATCACGTTATTAATGGTCAGTATGCGAATCGGTTTTTCTCGATCGCTCAGGGTTTTCACCAGAATCGCTTCAGCGCCAATAAATACCGCAGACAACAGCGCCAACAGCGCCGCCGGTTGGAATGCCGAAGTCCCTGGACGCGCCACAATCACCGCCCCCACTAAAGAAATCAACGCGGCACTCCACCGTTTCAGCCCCACCTTCTCACCCAGAAAAAACACCGACAAAGCCATGGTAATGATCACGCTTAAAAAACTCACCGCATAAGCATCAGCCAACGGAATCAACGTCGCCGCCGCAAACAGGCAACTGATCCCCATCCAGCCAAGCAGAGACCGCCGAATGTGCAGCCCCCATGGAACATGACCAAAGTTCGAATTGCCAAAATAAAACACCGGAATCAACACCAAAGCCGCGAACCAAAACCGGGCAGTGGAAATCTGGGCGGGGTGTAACGCCGTTCCCAACGCATTCGTACCCAGCGCTTTCGCCATCAGTGAAGTGGTGGAAAACAGCCCCACAGAAAGAAGAATAAACAGCACACTTTGAGACTGTTTGGACATGGATTTAAACAAAAACTTTCCTCCGCCGAACGACATGAATTGTCCACCGCGCTCATTGACATAAAAATTGACCTGAAAATCAGCAGCCCCTCTCGGCTAGAACTTTCATCCAGAACAGACCGATGCTTCCTCCAGCCCAAGCCCAAGACCCAGGCCACACAATGCCAGACATGCTCAACACAAGACATGGCAATTTAGGGAAACCTGAGTATACTGTTTAGATCCCATTAAGCAGCCATTTTTCGGAAAGTTTCCTAAGCGGCATTCAACCAAACTACAAAGTCAATGGTCGCTACTAAAGCCCAACCGTCGTCCCAAGCACGGCTGAAATTGAATTCCACAACAATCAAATCAACCCACTTATTTCCCATGCCCAATCTCATTGACATCGGCGCCAACCTCACCAACAGCCGGTTTAAATCCGACTTACCCAACGTCATCGCCCGAGCCCAAGCCCAAGGCGTCCACAAAATGATCGTCACCGGCACCTCACTCCAAGCCAGCAAAGAAGCCCTAGCGCTCACCGAGCAGTTCCCCACCCGACTCACCTGCACTAGCGGCGTCCACCCCCACGACGCCAGCGAATGGAACCCAACCACCGCCGCCGAAATTACTGCCCTCGCCCAGCATGCCTCCGTGGTTGCCGTCGGCGAATGCGGCCTAGACTTCTTTCGCGACATATCCCCAAGAGACCAACAAATTCACTGTTATGAAGCCCAACTCCACATCGCCGCTCAAGTTCAAAAACCCGTATTCCTACACCAACGCGACGCCCATGACGAGTTTCTCGCCATCCTAAAACAACACCGCAACCCACTCCCCAACGCCGTGGTCCACTGCTTCACCGGCACCGCCCAACAAGCCTTCGACTACCTCGACCAAGACTGCCACATCGGCATCACCGGCTGGCTCTGCGACCCCCGCCGAGGTGACGACCTCCGCCAAGCCGTCAAATCCATCCCCTTGGATAAACTCATGATCGAAACCGACTCCCCCTACCTCCTTCCCAAAGACCTCAGTTCCAACTTGACCAAGCCAAAATCCAACCGCAACGAGCCCGCGTTCCTCCCCCACATCCTCAACACCCTCGCCGACATCCTCAACCACCCCCCCCAACTCCTTAGCGAGAGACTCACCGCGAATACCTGCGCTTTCTTTGCCCTATAACGGACCAATGAGATTAGTTCCGTTTTTAGACTTGAATAAAGAAGACAGCGAACTACTCAATAAAGTAACTCATCGGATACCGTGTCACACCAGAACCATCCGGTAACGGCGCCAGCCACCCCAACCAACGCCAAGCATCATCACTACGATGTTCCCAATCACGGCTTGGTTGATCCGGCCTAGACCAAACAACCCAATTCGAATTCGGTAACAACACCATCTGAAATTGAGTCTCGTACTCCAATCCGCTCTTCGACCAGACTCGAATGGATTGATCGGAACTTGCGGAAGCGATCAATTTTCCATCGGGGCTGTAGCAGACCGACCAGACAGCACTACTATGCCCCACAAATTGCCTTTTTGTCGCGGCGTCCAAAGCTAACTCCGAAGAACTGACGAACAAATCCGGCGCACCAACAGTATTACTGTCGGCTTGTCCCCGAGTATCAGAAAAGCTGAAGGGAGGGCGGGGGGGGGGGGATGGGGTTCGATTTTTTTCCCGCACCAATCTCTCTACCTATTTTTCGCCCCGAACCATTAAAGCCGCTGTCTTTAAAGCGTCTGTCTTTCTCGCCCGACCTCAACCATTCACAGCGATAAACTGCAGGCTGTGAAAAATACGCAGACCTTGCGTCGCAATCGTGAAAGATCGTACCGACTAAGGAAACAGACTTCCCCTCCACCAAGTCGATCACGCAGTGATCGAATACGCAATTATCCAATATGGCATTGTCAAAACAACTGCCACTGAAATCGATCCCCCGAAAGTCGCTGCCTGTTAGATTCGCTCCCTCAAAACGCCCATTTCGCCAATCCACTTTTCCCTCGTCCGTTCCAACGGCCTTTAGCCCTTTTACACTTGCACCCGACAGATCAAACGCCGAAAAAACACCCGGCTCCTCGCCTTTTTCGTTAACGTGCAGCAAATACGCCAATAATAATTCGCTTCGCTGGACTCGATAGGTCTTACGCATTTCTGCCATGGATTCCACGCAACGTTCGGCCTCTCTCTGGTTAACAAGCTCTCTGAGAAAATCCAATGTTTCCTTACTGGGAACGGGAATCTCCCATTGACCGTACCGACCTTCTTTATTCCCTCCTCGTCTTTGCCTACCTTCCACCAATGAATTAAGGACACCCGCCCATCGTTTTCCGTTGGTGTAACAAACCCGTTCCTAATCTTTGGGTAATCTTTGGGTGTCCTCAATTGCTTTTGGGTGGGTGTCCTCAATTGATTTCTAAAAGTGAGTATTCCAAACTCTAACAAATTACCCTCTTAAGCCAAATAAAACCCCATGATAGAAAGTCAAAATTCTCGATCCTTACAAGAAGCGGCCGAAGCGTTCAGGTTATTGCATTCTAGTAACGAGCTATTTGTGATGCCCTGCGCCTGGGATGCCTTTAGTGCAATGATGTTTGAAAAACTCGGATTCCGATGTATTGGTACTACGAGTGGTGGTGTGAACTGGGTTAGAGGAAGAATGGACTATGTCTACAGCATTCCTAAAAAAGACATGCTTAGCGCCTATGGCGAAATCGCCCAAGCCACTAACCTACCAACTAGTGGAGACTTGGAAAATGGGTACGGTCGATCGCCAGAAGAGGTGGCGGAAACCATTCAGCTATCAGTTGACAACCGAATGGTCGGTGGAAGTATTGAAGATCAGGACACAGTACCATCAAGCGACAATGGAAATAGTGGGAAGCTGATCGACTTTGATCTAGCGGTAGCGCGGATTCGCGCCGCTCGGCAATCGGCAGATGCCAGCGGTATTTGTTATACCTTGACGGCACGCTGCGAGGTGTACTACACAGACCATGAAGACCCCTATTCGGTAGCGGTCAAGCGACTAAATGCTTATAGAGAAGCGGGTGCGGATTGCTTGTTTGCGCCAGGGTTAAATGATTTAACAAAGCTTGGAAACCTTGTGCGAGATGTGGACGGCCCAATCAGTTTTGGAATGGGAGCCACTGAGCAGCCGCTGACACTGACCATGTTGGAAGACCTGGGTGTTAGGCGGGTTAGCACAGGTGGAGGGTTAGCTCGCGCCACGTTTGGGTTGCTAAAAACAGCTAGCGAAGCAATTTTGCAGGGTGGCAGTTTCGATTATTTAGATAACGCATTGTCAGAAACGCAAGTCAATCAGATATTACACCCGACAGATTAGACACGGTTTGTGAAATGAATCCATATATGCCCTTAATTGTTATTAGAGTAGATCTTGGGTGATTTATGGGCGCCCTCAATGATCGTCCTTGGGATGTGTATTTTTAAGGGTTTCGTCTTGGCTGAGTTCGTTAACTAGTAGTTTTATCAAACCGTGTTTTGGTGCGTTCGCAGGCCAGGCAGCAGTGACGTAGGCTGGATCCAGATTCCAATCGGGCAAAACGTGCTCTACAGTTCCGGAGTCAATGTCTTCTGTTGCTAAGAATTCTGGAACGATTGCCAGTCCAGTGCCAAAACGTGCCAACCGATACAGGGCCTGGGCGTCGTTAGCACTAATGCGTGCGGTGGGATTGATACTTACCAATTTGGCCCCGGCTTTCTTGAATGAAGGCTTGATGTGGTAAACCGGTGCCAATTCGAGCCAATCCCAATCACTGATTTCTTCTGGCCTACTGACTTTTGGGCGATCCGCCAAATAGCTTTTTGACGCAACTAATTGGCGCTTTACGCTGAAAAGCGTTCGAGTCGAGGCGGATTTGCTCTTTTTAAGCCCCATTTGAATGGCGACATCGTAACCTCCTTCGATGATATCTTGGCGTACATCCGAGAAATCCAGAGAAAGCGTTATGCCCGGATATTTCATCGAAAAGGCGCCGATTGAATCAGTAAGGCGGGATTGTGAAAGAACTGATGGAACAGTTAAACGAAGTTCACCGGTCGGCATCATCGCAGAACTAGACAGGTCAACAAGCTCTTCTTCTACCGCTTCAAGCATCCGGTGTACAGCAACCAGCAGGCGTTCGCCCTCAAGTGTCAAAGAGAGTTTTCGAGTAGACCGATAAATCAGCACGACTCCCAGAGATTCTTCCAACTGAGAGATATGATGACTGACGACGGAGGGGGATAATCTAAGCGCTCTAGCTGCGCCTCGAAACGAGCCATGATCGATGGTTTTCGCGAAGATTGCCAGCTGGCGGAGTTGATCGAGCATTATTCAAATATTCAGAACAGTATAATTTATTTATTCTATCTTATCGTACAAACAAAATCAGGCCATAATTGATTCACCCAAGACGAATCTCGGTTTGGGGAAATGACACATTGGAGAATAAACCATGAATTACCGAAGAATTATTATTGCCGCCTTCTCGATGCTTTTAGCAATGACAGGCAATGCCATGGCAGGTGACAAAGTGACGGTTCAAGCATTTTACGATTTTCTGAGTAACCCAAGTTCGCAAGATCACGCAACGGCCTTTAAAGCAGCCACGATGAACGAATGGGAAAGTGTTGGTAATTATTCCGGAAAAAATAAGTCACGTGAGGCTTTTGCTGGTCAAGTCGGTGGATTCGGAAAACTCATTCCAGATCTAAATTGGGCTGTGCAATCCATGCATCAGAATGAAGACAGCGTCACAGTGCTCAGTCGGGCAACCGGAACGCCAGTTGGGCCGCTTTTTGGCGTAGATGGTCAAGGTCGTAGTTTTGACATCATGACGATCGATATCCACATGATGGAGGATGGCAAGATTGTACGTTCCTACCACGTTGAAGATTGGGCTAGCGCTCTACGACAGCTATCAGGAAAGTAACACTATTGGTCCCTAGGAGCGTTGTCGGTGGTCGCGCTTTCGCCTACCTAGGCACTGTCATTAACAAATTCCATCATTTAAGTAAGAGAGAATCAAATGAATAGAAGAAAAATTTTAACTGGATCAGTCTACGCAACACTCGCGTTAACTCTGGCAAAAGGGGCGTCCGCGCGCGCCGCATCCACGCATTCGATGGATGAGACAAGCCAAGCAACCTTTGATACAGTTATGGCTTTCATGGGTGCCATGGGTAAAGGAGACATGGAAGGAATGTCTGGGCTGATGGCGGATGACATGGTTTGGCAGAACGAAGGCGATCCAAGCCTACCTTGGATTGGAAATTGGGAGGGAAAAGAGGTGATTTTCGGTTTTCTCGGTGAATTTTCCAAGAATGTGCAGGTGACGCTTTGGAAAAACCTGGACGCTTTTGCGTCGGGAGACACCGCAGCTGTATTCGGCCAGATGAAGCTTTTGACCACGAATTCGGGCAAAGAAACGGATATGTTCACCTTCGCCCTTCGTGCAAAAGTGCAAGATGGTCAGGTAGTGCTCTGGAATTGGTTCGAGGATAGTTTTGCCGTCAGTAGCGCTTATCACAACCGATAGCGTATAAGTCCTAACATGGGCTGGATAAATTTTGTGAGATGGGAATCCCTAAATGAAAATTAAGACCGCAATTCTCGGAGCAATGATGGGGGCCCTCGTCTCCACTGTGACTGTCCCAAGTTGGGCGGAGGATTGGAGTTTACCAATCCGTGCGAACCCAAGACCCTTAACCACTGATAGCGTACCTCACGTCCAACTCGACGTTGAATTGAATTAAGGACACCCATCGTTTTCCGTTGGCATAACAAACCCGTTCCTAATCTTTGGGTGTCCTCAATTGCTTTATCCTTACAAGAAGCGGCCGAAGCGTTCAGGTTATTGCATTCTAGTAACGAGCTATTTGTGATGTCCTGCGCCTGGGATGCCTTTAGTGCAATGATATTTGCAAAACGCGGATTCCGATGTATTGGTACCACGAGTGGGGGTGTGAATTGGGTTAGAGGAAGAATGGACTATGTCTATGGTGTTCCCAAAGAAGAAATGCTTAGCGCCTATGGTGAGATCGCCCAGGCCACTAAACTGCCAACCAGTGGAGACTTGGAAAATGGGTACGGTCCATCGCCAGAAGAGGTGGCGGAAACCATTCGGCTATCAATTAATAACCGAATGGTCGGCGGAAGCATTGAAGATCAGGACACAGTGCCCTCAAGAGACAATGGAAATAGTGGGAAACTGATCGACTTTGATCTAGCGGTAGCGCGGATTCGCGCCGCTCGGCAAGCGGCAGACGCCAGTGGTATTTGTTATACCTTGACGGCACGCTGCGAGGTGTACTACACCGACAATGAAGACCCCTATGAGGAAGCGGTTAATCGGCTAAATGCCTACAGAGAAGCGGGTGCGGATTGCTTGTTTGCGCCGGGGTTAAATGATTTAACAAAGCTTGGAAACCTTGTGCGAGATGTGGACGGCCCAATCAGTTTTGGAATGGGAGCCACTGAGGAACCGCTAACACTGACCATGTTGGAAGATGTTGGTATTAAACGGGTCAGCACAGGTGGAGGATTAGCTCGCGCCACGTTTGGGTTGCTAAAAGCAGCGAGTGAAGCAATGTTGCAGGATGGCAGTTTCGATTATTTAAATGACGCATTATCGGAAACGCAAGTCAATCAGATATTACACCCAACAGGTTAGGCACGGTTTTTTGAAATTGTGGTGATACATAAAATGAGCAATCAGCTTTTGTAAGATGGTTTGTCTACATACTAGTGAGCTTAGGGCATCCCAGTATATCCTTAATTGTCCTCACCACCCCGGAGGAATCTGACCGCATGCCAATCAAACGTCGGATTAAAAGTAAAAGGAATCAAACCACGACCGAGCTGATGGGCTTCATGGTGTCGAACCACAATAATGGCGATCACGCCCCGCTCACCATGGCGTCCCAAGGCGGTGGGTTCACTGGTGCACTGGCGGTATGTTGCCAATCCATCGGGCAGAAGTGGGTATGTCAACAACATAACACCCCCCAAGAAAAGGTACACGGTCATTTTTCCAGCCCAGCAGATGTTGGGAAATCAGCAAGGTAATCATTCTCGATTAATATGCCAGCCTATTATAAGAAGCAGCATTTTGTCTGATCACAGTTTGTGGCTGTCTCCATTTATTACCAAAAAAGACAGACCAGACGGACAATCTGCCCTCGTCACTCAGCGCAAATAGTTTGGGGCGAATTTGATTTTTTTGCGGGGAGCTTTTTTGGCTCCAAGGGGCGGGACTAAATGGTGGTTTAGTCGATTATAAATGAGACCCGCGACGTAGAAAATAACCATGGAAACAACGAGAAAGTACAACCCCGCAACAGAAAAATGAAGAAATACATTGTAGTCCCGTTCGAATAGCTCACCCGCTTTGTTCATTAGGTCTTTTTGTTCGTTGATCACAGGCAGTGTGAAATAGACCAAGGCGGTAGAATGGAATAGGAACACCACTTCGTTAGTATAGGCGGGCCAAGCGAGTCGAATCATATTCGGCCAGGTTACTGAGCGAAACACTTGTTTTTTAGACATTCCCATTGCCCACGCTGCTTCGGATTCACCTTTGGGAATGGATTTTAACGCGCCGTAAAAAATCTCAGCACTGTACGCGCTTGTGTTTAACACAAGAATCAGGGGGCCGAGAAATAGTGGGTGTAAGACAACTTCGTTAATGCCTAGGGGCTTCCAAAGGCTTAAGTTGAAGGAAAGCATCACCGAATAAAACATGAAAAACTGAATAAACAACGGTGAACCGCGAAATGCGTAGATGTATCCTCTTGCTAGGCTCGATATAACCCCATTGGAATGGTTTTTCGCCAGCGCGAGTCCAATGGCTAAGGGGAAGCCCAAGGGAATAGAAATCAGGGCAAAATAGAGATTGAATAATGCTGGACGTGCGAGAAGGATAATGTCCTGAACCAATGCGTTGTTGATTAACCAGTCCATCAGTTAACCACCGACATTCCACGGCTAGCCCGCCTTTGCAAATAGGCAAAAAACCGTTCGGACAATATCGCCATCAAAATATAAAAAATAAACAGAACGAAATAGTATTTCCAGCGCCAATCAGGGTGGACCATGCCGACCCTGGCGATGAAATTCGGTGCGCCGAGGCGTTCTGCCCACAGAACAATATCTGCAATTTGTAACAAAGATAAAAACGACGTTGCTTTTAACAACAACATCCATACATTGGACAACCCCGGTAGGGCATAGACCCACATCTGGCGTACTTGGAAGCGCCAAAAAACTTGCGCGGGACTAAAGCCATAGCTGCGAGCGGCTTCCAGTTGCCCCTTGGGTACGGCGTTCATTGCGCCATGAATGACGTTAGCCGCGAAAGCGCCATAGACGATACCCAAAGAAACGCATGCCATTATCAGGTATTCCGCTGTACTCAAATACCACTGGGCGGCATCGCAAGGAGGCCATGAGCCAGAAGCGAGCTCCGTCGGTGAACATTGTCGTTGGGCAATGGCGTATTCGACCAATTGTTCAAAGGCGAGCGGGAAAAAAAGAATAAATAAAACATCAGGTATCCCCCGAACCATGGTGGTGTAGACATTTCCAATAGCCCGCAAGGGGAAAAAAACGGACCGTTTCAGTCCAGCCCCAATCAAGCCGAAAATGACCGCTAGGAGGGCACCAAACACAGCGGCGATCAGCGTGTATTGAACGCTAGCGTACCAAGCGAGGTGTTTACCATTGGTTAAATAGTCCAACATCGTTAAGCTGTCTTCGCTTAAAAAAGATTGCAGCCAAACGACGAGGAATTCAGGGAGGGTTTCCAGCATAGTGGGACAAACAAAAGGCTACCGCTAACAAGCGGCAACCTTTATTTCAGTGAATGATTTATTGAATTAGGTGTAGAAGTTAATGCTTTGTTTACGCTCGTCGGTAACGGACATACCCGCCATGATCACGTCATAGTTGCCCGCAATCAAATTAGGGATGATGGAGTCCCATTCGTTGGCAACAAATTCACAGGTCAACGCTGCCCGCTTGCAAAGATCGCTACCAAGATCGATTTCAAAACCAGCAAGCTTACCGGCGTCATCGAGATAGTTCCAAGGCGCATACGCTCCTTCGGTACCGATTCGAACCGTGTCCGCCATCGCGCCGGTACACGCCATTGTTGCAGCGATCGCTGCGCAAAATAGTTTCTTTTTCATTATTTAAGTTCTAACTCCATGGGTTTTGTTTAAGAATATGATGATCAAATCAGCACATTGAGATCAATGCGCCGCATTGGTTTTCGAAAGAAATTGTTTTAGTCGGTCAGAGCGAGGAGAGGTAAACACTTGGTTAGGGTTACCCTGCTCTTCAATCAAACCGTCATGTAAAAATAGTACACGATTGCAAACATCCCGCGCAAATGCCATTTCATGGGTAACAACTATCATTGTCGTGCCCTCTTGGGCAAGTTGCCGCATCACCATCAACACCTCCCCAACCAATTCGGGATCCAATGCGGAGGTTGGTTCATCGAACAGCAGAACCTCGGGCTGCATAGCCAAGGCCCTCGCAATGGCAGCCCGTTGCTGCTGACCGCCAGAAAGTAACGACGGATATTGGTCTAAACTTCTACACTTAATCGGGGCTTCAGTCACATTCTGAAACACGGTCATATGGGACCAAAGATTAAACTGCTGAAACACCATCCCAATCCGAGAACGCAGCTTTTGTACTTGTCGCTCGTCTTTTGCAACCCTTAGCCCCTTCTTGTAGGTAAAGTCAATCGCCTCCCCCGTCAGACTAATTTCCCCCTCATCCGGCATCTCCAACAAATTGATACAACGCAAGAATGTCGACTTTCCCGACCCCGACGAACCCACCAGAGAAATAACGTCTCCCGAATTCGCGCTCAGCGACAAACCATGCAAAACCTCCAGTTCACCGAAACGCTTTTTAATGTTGTCTACTTTTAATACTGTCATTCAGATGCGCAGGTTATTTTCAAAGAATGCCAAGCTTACAAGGTTTAAACAGAGTAGGCACCACGATTAGGTACATTCTTTTCCCAGAAGGTAAGGTAGTGTAATCTGAGGTCTGTAATTTAGCTTTCTATTGCAGCTTCGCTATTGGCTTTGGCGGAGTGAACGTAGAGAGCGAAGCCAAAGCCGGTTTTTCAGGCTTTAGTATTGAATGTTGAGCCA
>WLWI01000518.1_pt1 | contig 35529 bp, 25 predicted proteins | sample 6701501 | NCBI WGS metagenome assembly WLWI01 (sample SAMN12718690, study PRJNA515312) | sponge metagenome | isolation source: marine sponge | host: Mycale hentscheli | place: New Zealand: South Island, Marlborough, Capsize Point | collected 2014-11-01 | reverse complement strand
GTTTGCTGAAATAAAAGGTCATAACTGCTATTATAGTGTTTGCATGAAGTAAGCTAAAACATAGTAACATTTTATGTTACCTAACTATCAGGCTCGCTCGCCATTTGTGCTCAAGCACACCACTAGTATGTAATATGTATGTATGTATGGATTGTACGTATGCCCTTTAAACGTGCGTGCTGGGAACTTTTTTCTCCTAAAAACACGTCTTTTTAGGCTTGACCCCAGTTTATTCTGAAACTACATCATTAAGCAAGCCTTACTTTATACTTAAGCTCCGAAGTGTGAGAAAATTCCGGCGAAAACGCTTGTTTTTCAGGACACAAAAAGTTGATTCGACCAGTTACTATGGCATTGAAGACCCTTTTCCAGACTTAATTTCAAAACTTCGCCGTTTTCAGGGGGATACGGAGTGCAGATTGTTGGTTTTCAAGAGCCATTGGTAGTCAGAATGCCGTAGTATTAATGCTAAAGAAGCTACTATTACTTGAGGGAAGCTGAGGTAAGTACGTAATTCCATATTTGTTAGCTAAGTATGCAAAATAACTCTGGCCTTTCTTTTTTGTAGCTAAGAGTTTGTTGTCAACAGTGACTGGTAAATTTAAACAGTCAGAATGGCTCAAATTTGGTACTACAAAAGTTACCACTGCTCAAGAAAATGAGGTAAGAAAGTAATTTTGTATTGTGTGCTAAAATTGATTGTCTTTTGTTTTTGTAGTTGAGAGCTTGTTGTCAAGAATTTGAGGTAATTCAGATAGCCAAAGTAACTTAAATTTGATACTAGCTACAGAAGTTATCAATACTCAGGAAATTGAGGTAAGTATTATTTGTTTTCTAAAATTACAAATAATAACACTGGTTTATTTTTTTATCGTAGCTAGTTACTGGTAATTGAGATTATCAGAATGGCAGATGTTTGATACTACAAACTTACCATTAATCAGTATTTGTGTTTGCTAAAATTAATGGTCAACTGCTATTATACTATATCGTAGAGGTTCATTGCTATGAGTATCAACCATAATGAGAATATATTAACTTAACATAGCATAGTTTAATTGTTAAAGAACGTTTCGGTCCATTAGCTGAAGAAGGTCCACGGACCGAAACGTTCTTTTAACAACTAAACTATGCTATGTTAAGCTAATTATGTTCTCATTCATGCTATTATACTAAGCTAAAATATATATTATGTAGTAACAATACTGTAGTTTTAACTAGGCAGGCTCACACAATATTTGTGCTCAAGCACACCACTAGTTTATATATATTATGTTCGGACGTATGTATGTCATTTTGTACTTTGACCCTCGCATGAGTTAGCTGGGTGTTCGACTCTGTCCCAAACTTCACTAAACCGAATCCTCTGGTTATTGATCATTACCTGTATCATTGTAGAAATTGAATTGTTTACTGCTTTGAATTCTTTTGCGGGTGAAAAAACTTATCCGAGTTCCATTTCTATTCGAGTTGCAGTAATAAGTTAGTAGCTATTTGTCGTAGTTATAAGCCCCTATGAAACGGTATTTATTTCAAAATTAATTGTCCACTAGACTAACCACGAAGGTAAGCCCTGTGTAAGTATGTTCAGTTAAGTGTGAAAGTAACTGTGCATCACAACTTAGCTAATGAGTATCACAAAGAAAACGTTTAAATAACATGACTTGTTTTTTGTTGCTTTAATTTTTTTCAATTCAAACAGTTGCGGGGAGTGGTTACTGGCATTGAATTGTATATACATAATTTAAAAACTCAATTTTTTTAGTAACTTGAGTGTTAGAAGTTCAAATCAATTGTCTAACAATAGTGTAGTTTTAGGATCGCTCGCCATTTGTGCACATCACTAGTTTATATGTGTGGACGTATGTATGTCATTTTGTATTTGACCCTCACATTTTGGTGTGTTTTCTTCGTGGTCTACCTCTTTCCATACCTCGACTAAACGGAATCTTTTGGTTTAGCGATCCCATATGATTCAAGGAAATTAATTGTTTATCCCTTCGTATTAGGTTGTTTCTGAATCACACAAGATGTACTTAGGTCTTAAAAACTCACTGTTAAACTCAGCACTGTGCAGTAATTTTTTAGAACTACTCGTTGTTTTTTTTCTAAGTTGTAAAATGTTATGGCAATGGATTGAAACCCTTTACCAGACGTAATTTTAAAAAACTCGGCCTTTTTAGTATCTGCAAAGTGTTTGTTGTCAAAAGCTACTGGCAATTCAGATTGCCAGAGACTACAGAAAATACCAGTATACTTGGGGAATTGAGGTAAAAAAATAGTTCTGTATTTGTTAGCTAAAGTATATATATGTGACCGTCTACAGGAAAATCGGGCACAACGCGGCGTGCGTAAATATCGAGAAAAGATCGATCGATTTCTTAAAAATGTATTGTTTTAAGCCGACGGAAGGGAATGGTTAGGTCTATTATAGTGGGAACGACTTAAGCTACGACGATAAAACTTGGAGAGCTCAATATCTGGACGCCGACAACTCTGTAAGTGCAAAATAAATTTTTTCAAAGGGTGCCGGGTTGTGCCCGGTTTTCCTGTAGACGGTCACATATAATGGTCACAACGGCTAGTACTTATACTTTTGGAAATGGACTTATAGATTCTTTTGAAGTGTTTTGTTTGTGCACGGCTCACTTGCCATTTGTGCTCAAGCACATCACTATTTATATTGTATTTTACTTTAAAATGGTCCATCATAAGCAGAGGATATTTGTAGACCATGCAGCTCAGATTCAACCTTCCACCTTTTTTTTGTTCATAGTTGTTAAACCTAGGACATATCAGAAAGGATGGTAAGAATTTACTAAATTAACATGTGAATTGAATGACCACAAAAAAAATCCTTTTCGAATTCTGTGTTACCACCCCCACCCCATTGATGATATTGTTGATGGCCATAGAAGTCACCAATGCTGGTGGTGATGTTGTCATAATGAGATTCAGACATTAAGTTCATTTGATTATTCATTGGTTCAGTGAGACATTATTCACTACTTGACCTTCCCTAGTCCCACCCCTAAAGTAAACACACAAAAGTAGCATTATAGTGGAATCTATTGAGTGACTGCAGAGATATTGATTGGAATTACCTGATATCTAGGTAAGTAGCTGAACATCAAAATGGGAATACACAAGAGTCTGGCAGCAATATATACCTTTGCTTCCATTTTTTTTTAGTGAATTTGAAGAAATCCAGACAAAGAGATTTCTCTATTATAGTCAGTAAGTGATAAAGTAATTATGGGTTTACTTACATGATTTAAGGAATTACTGGTATTGAAAAGTGTTACTCTATAATATACACATGAGGTGTCTAACTTGCGGCAGTTATGTCTTTACACAACCTTCAACTCTCATTACCCTTGTTTGTTGTAATTGGGCTCCATATAGATTAAGTCTAGAAACAGCATGTGGGGGGTGGGGATTGATAGTTAGTGCTTTTATTGCGAGTGGAGCTGCATACTAAGAGTTCAGGATATATATATATATATATTTATTATGTACAGAACAGGGCCTGATAGCTGTTGCCACATTAGTAAACAGGATGTGGCTTGAGGCAATATTTTCCCATATCACCTGTGTTCAGAGTTATCATGTTGGGTTATGACGTCCCCCCAGTGTTGTTTATAGCAGTAGTAACTCGCACTACGGCATTCACACATGAGCAGTACATAGTAAATGCATTATTCATTAGAGACTGCAGAATATCACTCATCTGATTAGCTGTATTTACACTCTAAATAAGTGGAGTACAATGGAAAAGCCTTTCACCTATCCTTTTAGGACTTATAAAAAAGAATAGGGCTAGCTATATACCAGCAATGCTCCTTGCTAGTAAGCTTTCAAAGACAGTCAGCCAGCATGCCACCGACCCCGCCTTCCCCACAGTTTTGGACTAGACCTTGTCAGACATGTAGACATGCCGACATGCTGCTCATGAATAAAGTCATCTATTATGAATATCGTTAACCTGGGACCTAAAACCACTGGCTATCCTCCAACCTTTTCCTCATCACGTGTCCGTCCACCAGTATTGTCGCAGACGCTGTGTAAAATTACACTCTTTTGAGGCCTAAAGGGACATATATTATTTCGTAACCTTGCCTAGTCCTTATAGTACAGCAGATATGTGCATGTTTTTAGGGGTATTGTGACTTTTGTGATAGAAGCATGAAATTTTGCATGCTGATAGCCAATAACCTGAAGATGATTTTAGGCTATAGGGACATCTCTGATTTGACCTTTTTTGACCTTTAGGTGCTAATTAGTATGCCGTAATTACTACAATTGTATTAATTTTTGAATTATTAAATTAATTAGTGCCATGTTAGGTATCACATGAAAGCTCATATTAAGAGCAATAATATAAAATTTGAATCAAAGTTATATCTATTTTTAATCAAAAGTTATGGTCGTTTAAGCAACTGTTAAGTGATATACACATAGTATTCGGCACAGTTAAACTTGTCATAGCAAACTTGCTTTACGCAAAATGTGAAAATCACTGACCGGAGTTATAGAAGATATGGGAAATCCTTTCACTGAGGACAGTAATGATCTTCTTGTGCTCACAGATGTAGCAGAGAGGCAAAAACATTACGGGAAATGGAGCAACAGTAACCAAACACTCTTTGAAGGTTAACAATGCTTCAATAAATAGTTGCAGGAACAATACAATAACAATAGAATTGCAAACAATACATGAGAGAGGTGTAAAAGTCCGGACAGAATATACGGAACACAATCAAAATGACACGGAACAATAATAATGATAATAATGATGCACACATTAATCACAGTTACAAAACTCCTCCTTTCTTAAGTTCAACAGTTCACACTGTTAAGTTTCTGGAATGTAATAATCCGATGGTTTATGAATTCATTGGGAACACCATACAGGTGTTGAAGTCTTGGTACATGATAGACCAGGGGGATCATCTATGTTGTACTTAAATTTTCCCAACCAATACCAAATAGTTTTCCTTCAACTATGAATACCAGTAAAAATATATACAAGCCTGTCAATGAAGCTAGCTGCTGCACGAAAGGCCTTAGCTATTAACTGTTCCTACAGGAACAATGTCTCAGATAGTGGGCAAAGTGTAGGATGGCATCCACAAGTGCCAAGTTCTGAGGCTGAATAATTAGTTTCTCTTGGCATAACCTCTGAGGCTAAAATTCAGCAAATTCATTTCTGGAATTTTCCACAAAATTTGGACAAAAGGAGCAGCAAAACCCATATTTATTTTTAATTGTGGTGGCTTCAGCTTCTCCCCACTTTGCACTTCTAATTCATAATAGTTACATAGCTACATGCAAATAGCTTTTCTACAAAAGAGAAATTCAAGGTTTTGCCCTGTACATGTCTTCTGGAATACAGTTACAAGTAATAAGTGCAGCTGTCAACATTCTAACATGCACTATACTATATGGATGCCAATAATAAATTTGGCCCCTTCTCTTGCCCCCACCTCACCCCCCTTTTCAATTTGCTCCTACCCATCTGAAATTTCAACTTCAGTGGGGTGGTAGACACTAAATTTGGGCCTCTAATATACTAGAGAAGAGAAACTACTTGGCAGCTCACAGTTGTCCTCTTAACTTTCTACTGAGGTGTAGCTTCGAGTTCTCTCTTCTTTACTTTATATATCATAAGGATATAATTATATACCTGGGCTAGCTAGCTCACCATTTGTGCTGAAGTGCATCAGTAATTGGATTTAACAAGCTATCACTGACAATATGATGCTATGGTGATTAAAACTTAATGTAGTAAATGTTTTTAATGGGTGTGGTTTTACTCCAAGTGCCGTGTGCCCCCCCCCCCCCCCCCACCATTCCAAATCATCTTCCTACGGCCCTGCTAAAAAGACTATCCATATGATCACTATAAGAAAATTAAACTAAGGAATGTATAATTTGTAGGGCAAGGACGATTTAATGGATGGAAATTAAAATAAATTATCTAGCTAACTAACTAAGGAGCTAAGGAAATCAAATAGGATCCAATAAACTGCAGTCTAAGTTACATGCAAGTTCTAAGAACTCTAAATTTCATATCCTGGATATCTACCAGCCTTCCACTCTGCATACAGCCTTCCATGAACTACCTATTAATTAGTCGCTGGATGTTTTACCCTCATAATCAAGCGCTCCGGCTATATTACATGGACACATGTGCATGGCTTCATCAGACACTACTGAACCAAGTGTGGATTCCCTATTTGCAGTAAAAGCATAACTAAATTTAGGTAGTATAGTGAGAACATCAATGATTAGTTAAGTTAAATCATAATTAATATACCTATGTTCACTACCACAATTGGTACTAGAAATGGTATGTCCATCTGTTCCTCCTCCTTTGGGTTAGGATACGATTCTTGCACTTTGTAGGTATAGCTATATATCAAGCAACAAGAATTACATACCATATTCCTAGCAATTTTAATTAATATCGATGAAGTAAAAAATTCTGGTAAGATTTTCAATTAATAGATGTAATGTGCTCAAAAAATTTGTTATAATTGTTTAGGTTTGCATATTACTATTGACCAGAACTATGGAGGAAAACAGTGAAAATTTGGAGCTATTTAGGCTATACAAAACCCAAATAATTAAAGCATTGACTATCGATATATCATGGTTAGCAGGTGAACTTGAAAGAGTGGGACTGATCTCCATTAGTGATCGGGATTTAGCTACAGATTTAAAAAATACAGCTAATGTGGAAGAAAAATCACGTCAAATGGTGGACACGTTAGAACGTAAAATATCTCTACACCACAGCAATTTATTAAAATTAGTAAGAATTTTAAAACAAAAGCCAGCCAAGTACCAGGAAGTTATCAATTATTTGTCTCCTCATTCACAGTGTAAGTAGGAAAAAAAACATATGTATTTTATTCAAATACATAAGCTATAATATTTGCTCTTTTTTTGTTTTTTAGGTGAAGACCAAAGTGAATCATCAGTGTATTCTCGTATGTTCAACAGAATTAATATACGACTATATTTCAAATTATTGTATCGCTTTCATAGTAATTAATGTAAAGGGTTTAGAGTCAAATTGATTGATACTTAATTGGCGAGTGAGCGAGACACTTACAGGGGTAACACAATCGAAAATCGGGGATGTTTGTTTATTTATTTATTTATTTATATATATGGACGTACGTATGTCATTTTGTACTTTGACCCTCGCGTTTTTGTGTTACTTACGTGGTCGACCCCGTCCCAAATTACACTAAACAGAATCCTCTGGTTTATCGATCAGTACCCTTATCACCCTAGAAATTGAATTGTTTACCCGTTTTGAATTATTTTGCGGGTGCAGAGAGTTGTTACTATGGCACTGAAATCCCTTTACCCTGTATGCTAAATTAAAAAACTGGACCTTATTTTCAGTAGCTTCAGTGTTAGAAGTCAAAATCAAGTCTTTAGGCTCGCTCGTCATTTGTGCTCAAGCACATCACTAGTTGATAATCATGTATGCATGAAAGAAAATTGGTAACTATTTTGCATATTTTGCTCATTATCAGTGCTAAGTTTTATATCAGCATTTCTTAGTATTGAACTTGAAATCTACCTTACAGGCCTAGGTTAATTTAGTTAGTTACAGTAATTTAGCTAATTATTTTTGTAGCACTACCATTGATGAATGAATAAATTGTCTTCCATCCTTCTGCATTTTTAATCAAATTTAAAAAACAATTTTGCTGCACTTTTTTTAACAATAAAATGAACTTATCGCTTTTTTTAACAAGCCAATTATTGTAACCTTATGCAGCTTCTGATTAAGATAGCTAAGAAATGTAATCAGAAAACTAGTTGCTCCAATAAGAAGTCCTAAAATAGAGGCTCATTTATATTATATTGCTGCTTAATAGGACGTCTGGATAGCATTGTTGTACATAAGTCTTGATAATGATTACAAAGTGGCACTATAGGAGGTAGAGGTATTAAATGAGACATAGTTTTATTATCTTGTATCTATAGCTAAAACATCAGTTTTAAAACGTGTAGCCAATTTTTATTGAATTTAAAGATATACTGTATAATGTAATTGTGTATTCAGAATCATTTGAGCGGATTGAACAACACACCATTCAATTTAAGAGTAAGATATTAATTATTTACCTTATATATGCATAAAGAAGATAGTATTCTATTTGTTATTATTTATTATTGGCGAGCAACAAGACACTAACAGGAGTGAACAATGGTCTTTAAATATATACACGCACATACACGGGTGCATGCGTGATGCAAGTGCACCAACACACCCACCCACCACCCACAAAACTATGGATACAAGTTTGAAATATTAGTAGCACATGTGGTGGAGTAATGAGCACAGCAGAACCTATGTTTACTTTTTCAAATAACCTTATGCGGGGTATAGCTATTTGTGGCATACTCAATATTTTCTCTGTGAGCTGTTGTACTACTATGAATACACCTCAGTGTCTTTGTACTGCTTGTTGGGTCTGCCACTCCGGATTGTTAGCTATTTTCTTACCACCACCAGAAATTAGACTTCCTTTCAGATAGTGTTTAGTATCCAATGATCTAATCACTTAACTCCTGCCACCGCAGCTAGCTGGCTCATTGAGCTAGGCCTAACCTTTAGGATTGTAAAGAATTAGATGACAGAGGACAATTCGGTCTTTGTATAATTAGATAAGCACAACTCAGAGCCATAGTAAATGAAAAAATTGTAGAAATTTCATTGTTCAACAGAGGCAGCTAAAATGATCATGAAAAATGAAAAAAGGTGAACTGTACATGTGGCAGCATACTTCTGATGAGTTGTTTTTGGTCTTCCAACTTCTATATTGTCAGTCTTCTCCTCTAAGTGGATGTTCTTTATTATTGTTATGATTTAGCGGCGTAAAGACCTATAGAGGTGACAGCTTGCAGGATATTTGCTATCTCAACATTTCTTTCAGAGCTTACTCAGCAAGCTGTCTTTGGCTTAGATTATTCTAATTAAAACAACAACAACAACAAAACTTATATTGAAAATGTTGTTGAAACTATATTAAAGTTATTAAATGATTTATTCTTAATTGTGAACTTGTTTACAGTTTGTGTTAAAATAAACCTCCAGTTGTAATTATTGTATTTGCTACTATACTTATTGAAGTTTTATATGGCTATTAGTTACTATGAAATTTTGATGTAGTATATTAGTATCAGAGCCTCCAATGCTTAAAAAGTTAATTTCAGATGCTTTAGCGTGTTCATTTGTATTTTTGGTATCAGTTTTGCTTGGGTACCAAACTTACACCATACAAACAACTTAAGTACTCACAACTCACCAGCTATTTTGAAGACATGCCTACACTTTGGTTTTGATTTTCATTTCACTAGAGCACTTAATGAAACAAAAAATAATACATAATTGAATAAATGTGACCGTCTATATTATTCAATATTATAACTACCCTCGTCAGAATTTACACACAAATACATGTACAATTAAAATAATAAATGTAATAGCACTTGCTCCAAAAGGTGAGCTGTTCCATAGAGGTTTAATCTCACCCAAATTTCATAGTCTGTAATCTGAAAGAAGTTTCGTTAAAAATTAAGAATAAATCTATAAGGTAGAGTCGTACTATATAATTATTTTGCTTATAAAAATAAAATCAATGTTTTGTTTAGGATTGTTGGAAGAAGCAAGAAGGAATTCCCAGGAAGCAGTAGGTAAAAATGAAACTCAGGTTTATTGTAAAGTAGCATATCATGTTATCTGAAGGGTATGTCTGATACTTAATACAGCAGACCCTCAGTTATCCGAACACCTGAGAACCGAGGGTTGTTCGAATATTTGAAATGTTCGAATATTCGAACTAAGTCATTTTGAATGGAGTCTAAATCTCTTATCTATTTAATGCACAGCACAATTCAAATGAATATCATTATAATTCCAAAAAAATGGTGTTCGGAGCGAGAGTTCGGACAAACGGGGTTCGGATAACCGAGGGTCTACTGTATACATAATATTATAGCTACATTGGATATTTTCCCTTGAGTATTTTAACAGCACACAAGCATGTAATATTTTCCTATATTGAATGCTGTGTAGTGAACACTCTAAAGCACCCATGGACAGTCCTGGACAGCTGAATTTTTAGAAGAGTGGAGTTACATCTGAACGTTTACTGTGTTGGAAAATATCCGATTTAAATTTTTTTTAATTACACTTCATACAATGGGGATGACATTTCACTCTCATGCTTGTATTTTCACTTTCCTTCAGCTTGTAAAAATACTTACCAGTGTGCTGTGAAATTTCTCCCTATATTGTAAGTTGACTTGTGCAATTAGTATTATTCATTCTATGCTAGATATCTTCACTATAGTGCTTTAGGTTTATAACCCTTGTGATAACTCCAAATAACACCCAGTGTTATCATTCTTAGAATTGTGCAAGCTCTGTACCCTCAAATACACTAGTAAGTAGTTAAAGCAACCAGTCTACCAGTTCTCAAGTTTTCTCAGTTACCTTTTTCTTACAAAACTCTTCAACCCAGGGTCAAGTCAGCTTCTAAAATAATTTGCTGGGGTAGTAGCACATATGAACTAACACTCCCAAGTGTTACAGCTAACCTTACAAGCTGAGTTACCAACTGTAGTATAGACTATTGCAGTGAAGATTATATCTGGCATAGAATAAACCACCAAAGGTGATTAGCAAGACAATTCACTCTCAGACTTTGTTCTACTCACCTGTGGTTACTAAAACCATAGTAGTTTGCTCTGCTCATAAAACATTTCAACATTTCACACTTGACTCATGTAATATGTATATTATGTTATTCATTCCAGAAGCTAAAGAAGAATTGAAGAAAATTCAGCTCACCAAAAATGGTAACCACTGTAATATTGTTAAATGAATAAGCCAAGCATAAAAGTACAATTACCATAGAAATGATTCTCTATTATCTTTATGTTATTAACCCTCAACTAACCTTGACTTAGGTATTTACTTCTCAGGACAAAGATTTAAGACCTTTTTTGAATTTCAGGCTAATTGTTGAGAAAACGCGAAGCTATCAGCTCTGTGTAGGTACCAGCTTTTATAAGCAACACCCCCTAGCGTCATGTCATAATCACGTGAGCAAATAATTTCTTGCACCCAGTTAACAGAGTTGAAAAAAATTAAGTTTTGCGTTGAAAGTGTATATTGGTGAATGTTTCTGGCTAGTTTAGCTTCTTCTCTTATAAAAATGGGTTTCCGTGTACCATTTTCATTGCTCGAGCTGTATTGATGCCTGATTAAATAGCTAACAGATTGCTTGTTCTTTTGGAAGGAGATTATATTGTAGCTAGGTAGTGTTTAATAGCACTGAGGGTTCGCACCTTTGGTGCTTCATTACAACTAGTGATGTGCTTCTACAGCACAAATGGTGAGAGAGTTATTTGCATAAGTAATTCAAATAAGTAGTCAATAACATTAAATTTATACCTTACATCTGATAAATTGATTTTTCATTACAAACCTGTATGAAAAAATAAAAAAGGCTACATTGGCCTAGTTTGCCTGAAGTTATTTACCTAGTTTAGCCATTATTGTAAAGTAGCCACAAAAAAGCTATGATTGACCATTTATTTCAGCTATCAAAAATTATTGCCTCAATTTTCCTCAGTAGTAATAGCTTCTGCAGTATCTATTTATAAACTATTCTGACTAACTAAAAGACCAGTAGTTAATGACAAAACGTGCTCGGCTATTAATTAAATGTTTACTTTGTACTATACTATGCAAGGCACTAGTTACAGCATACACCACTTTCACACACACTTGTGTTAACTGGACATTTCAACGTAAGACTTACCTTTGCATTCCCTTCAATTGGATAACGGAGTTTCAAGTTGGAACAATACTGTTCTGTATTGTTCTGATTGGCCGATAATTGACAGCAACTCCCTCTTGGTGCACAATTTTTGTATTTCCCACCATAGAATGTCCCTACGGAGTCACTCCAGCTTCATTGGAGGCAGATGCACAGTCATTGACAAAGTGTCCAGCTCAAGGCCCAGAAAGGTCAGGGTCGTGCTCGGGCCTTCAGTCTTCCTGGAAGCCACTGGCACACCCAGGGCAACAGAGCAAGTCAGCATCAACTGTGGGTTGCCAAACAAAAGAAAGCCGTGGAGTCCCTCCACTCCATCCGAGTTCTCCAGGAACCACAGAAATGCGTCAGCATCGGCGTTGTATAACTCAGGGGCTGACCTAAGCCCGAAGGGGAGGACCTTGTCCACGTAGACATGTCCCTCCCAGCTCATACCCAGCAGCTATCTATCCCCTGGGTGTACCAGAACTGTTCTGAATGCCCCTTCTACATCAAATTTGGCTATAACAGTGCCACGATCCTTGGCAACTACCCTCCTGCAAGCCTCATCTACTGAGGTATAGTGAAGTGAACAGACCTCAGGCTCAATGCCATCCTTCATGCTGAGACCTCTCGGGAATGACAGGTTCACAATCAGGCGCCATTTGCCTAACTGGTGGCCCTTTGGAACAAGCCCGAACCTGTTCACCTGCACTTGTTCTACTGCATCAGGCCCCAGTGGGCCCAGTACTCTTCCGGCCACCAATTCCGACGCCAGGAAATCACGTATCACCTCAGGCATCATGTCAGCTGACTGCATGTTAGACGTGGCGCTGTGGCATGACACTGACCCATGCTGAAACCCAATCTGGGACCCATCGTGAAGGCCTTCGAGTGGGGTGGCTTAGTGACAATATATTTACAGAGTGGACAAAGGCACTGTCAGAGGGGGCGTAACTTCCTCCAAACCAATTGGTGGGTGTGGCATAGATGTTATTACCGCCTGAAGGACCAGGAGCTCTGTGGCCTATTGGCGCCGAGAGAATCAACCTCGCAACCGCTGGCTTTCGCTTGCAGTCTTGAGGCCGCACCCGCAAAGAGCGCACTCTATAACTTGGTTAGGGCTATAGTATAAGTATCACAGAACACGCCTTGCGGTCTAATTACGTTATTTAAGTAGTGAGGCACGGTGATATAAAGACGGTGGGTTGACAGAGCTATGAATATAATTATGTGTGTGGAAATAATCGTTACAGGAAGCGTGTGCGCATGATTGAGTTCGCTGTGGAGGAGAGAGCCTGCCGTGAAGAAGGGTGGCGCAGCCAGCCTGCATCCTCAGGAAGAGTCTCCGTGTGAAGTTCTCAATGGCGCCTGAACATCCTGAGGGGGGTGGAGAGTGCTGGTCCTCTGCGTTGAGTTGTAGATCATCTGGAGGAGTGTCATCTGCGCAGAGCCTGACCAGCATGTAGACGGGTCTTCGATATGTGTGATTGGAACACCGGACGTCCACCGCCCTGATTATACCGTCTGTGCCTGGGAAGATCTTGATGACCCGAGCTAGGGGCCAGTTTCGAACTCGCAGTGTCTCGTCCTTGATCAGCACGACTTCACCAACTTTGACATCCTTGGCAGGTCGATGCCACTTCTGCCTGACTTCCAGAGATTGCAGGTAGATTGTCCTCCAGGCTGTCCACAGATCTTGGTTGAGTCGTTGGACTAGGTTCCATCTCCTGAGACAAGTGATGGGGACTTCAGGATTGGTGTTGTCTGATGGAGCAGCTTTCACAGGCCTGCCGATGAGGAAGTGTCCGGGAGTTAGGATGATGTCGTCTGGATCAGTCGATGAGATTGGGACAATCAGTCTGGAATTAAGGACTGCTTCTGCCTCGGAGAGTATGGTGGTTAGTTCGATGAAGGTGAGAAGGTGTCAGCCGACCATCTTCCGGAGCAAGATCTTCATTGCCTTGACTCCAGCCTCCCACAAGCCACCGAAGTGTGGAGCACGAGGAGGGCTGAAGTGCCAGGTGATGTTGTTGCTGGTACTGAGGTGAGAGATGGATTTCTGTGTTTCATCAGCCGTCAGGAGCTGTCGTAGTTCTCGTATCTCGTTGCTGGCTCCCTGGAAATTGGTGCCGTTGTCCGAGTATACGTGCAGGGGAAGACCTCATCTTGCGGTGAAGCGTTGGAACGCAGCCATGAACTCTGGAGTTGTCAGGTCGGCGCACAGCTCAAGATGCACTGCCTTCGTAGAGAAGCAAACGAAGATACAGGCATAAGCCTTGATGCGAACCGGTCGTCTGGTGTGGCCTTGCCGGACGTAGAGGGGTCCTGCGAAGTCGACGCCCGTGGTCTGGAATGGAGGTGTAGGAGTCGTCCTCGTGAGAGGAAGCAGGCCCATCTTCTGATTGAGCGTCCTGCTGTAGGCCTTCTGACAAACGACGCACGTCCGGCTCAGGTGTTTCAAGTGGTTCCGGTGTCCTGCGATGTGTTATTTGTCCGAGAGCAGGCATAGCATGGTTGAGGTTCCTGCGTGGGAGTAGTCTTGATAGAGTGTAGAGATCAACAGTCTGGTCAGTGGAGATTTGAGCGAGAGAGGTGTGAGAGATCTCGGCTGCTTGACGTCTCGAGGGTTCCTCAGTCTGCCTTGCACGTTCAACGTTTCGTCTTTCAGAAGAGTGACGTCGAACTTGTGAAGAGAGTGCTGTTTGGGAAGTTGAGTTTTCCGAGCGAGGTGATCGAATATGTCCGAGTGAGTCTCTCGTTGGGATCTGATGATGAGGTACCGTTTGGTGTCGTGAATTTCCTCCGTGGTCAGATGAGGTTCCAGGACCTTCAAATTTTTGTGATGTCGAGCGTTCTGCACGAAATGTCGAATCCAAGAGATTACTCTGACCAGGCGGTGATAGGAAGAGAACCGCTTCCAGAGCTCGTTGTCGGGAGGATCAGAGGTAACTCGTAAGATGACTGCTTTCACCTCGGGAACTACTGAAGGAGCTTGGAAGTTAGGCGGAGGCCATTGGTCCAGAGGTAGTCTGAGCCAGCGAGGTTCGTGCCACCATAGTGAGGACTTGAGTAAAGTTTAAGCCGGTAGTCCACGACTTAACAAGTCTGCGGGGTAGTCTCCTGATCTCATTTGTTTCCATTTCAACGTGGGCACTTTCTCCTGGATGTGGGCGATCCGATGAGCCACGAATGTCTTCAAGGAGCACGGTGACTTCCGGAGCCAGCACAGCACTATTGCAGAGTCTGTCCAGGCGTACGTCTGCGTGTGTCCAGTCCGAGGAGATCGGCCACATGAGGGAGCAGTTTGGAGAGGAGGTGTGCCGCAACTAGTTCTAGTCTAGGAATTGAAGTGGTAGAGAGTGGAGCCACCCTGGCTTTAGCATACAGAAGAGTTGTGGAGACAGTAGTGTCTCGATGCACGGTACGGAGGTAGATGGCCACTCCGTATGCGAGCTCCGATGCGTCTGCAAATCCGTGTAGAGATCGGACTTCGGCAGGGATGGTGCTCTTGGTGAGTCTTCTGTCGATGGGATGGTTTGCAATGAGAGGTAGATCGGCCATCCATTCGTTCTACGGCTGAGTCACTCAGGGACAGGATCATCCCAGTCGAGCTTCAAACTCCAGAGCTTCTGCAGCAGAATCTTGGAAGTGATGACGACGGGAGCGTACAAGCCGAGGATGTCGTAAACTCGTGCGGACGTAGAGGCGATCGTTCTCTTGGTAGTCTTGGAATCTTCTGGAAGTTTGGGCATGGCCACATGCAGCGTGTCGTGGGAAACGTCCCAGTGCATTCCGAGAGCTTTGGATAATTGAAGTGGGGATGGAAGTTGGAGGTCGGCAGTCTTGATCAGGTTGGTGGGAATTGTATCTCGGAACTCACGAAAATTGCTCCGCCATTTCCTGAGAGTCATGCCCGCTGAAGCCAGCAGTTGGCAGAGTTGCTGTCGGATGAAATCGGCCTCTGCGACGGATGAAGCACCGGACAGGCAGTCGTCCACGTAGAACTCCTGCAGGATGGCTTGAGACGCCAGTGGGTGTGAGCTCCGATGCGTCTTTGCTAGATGACGTATCACTCTAGTGGCAATAAACGGAGACGACTTCGCTCCAAACGTAAGACGCTTCATACGGAGGTCGATCGTTCGTCCTTCAGAGTCATGGTTGAGGAATCTGTGCCAGTCCCTTTCTTCCTCATGGATGACTACCTCCCGAAACATCTTTGAGATGTCGGCACTGAATGTGATGAGATGTGTCCGGAAACGCAGAAGAATGTCCACCAGGTTGGGGTACAAGCTGGGTCCCGTGAGCAAGCAGTCGTTGAACGATATGCCTGTCGAGGTCCGAGCCGAAGCATCGAATTGCCCTGAGTTTGGTAGTGGTGGATTCTCTGGTCACGACTTGAACGGGAAGGTAGAAATTGGGACGTGACAGTTGGTTGTGAGGAACAAGTTCTGCATGATCGAGCATCCTGTATTCCTCGGGGACTTCTCTAAACTTGGAGAGGAGGTCCTTCTTCTCTAACGATTGTTCGCTCTGGACGAGTCTTTGGACTGCAGCTAATCGAGAAGTGCCGAGCTTGGGCGTGGGATTCAGCTGTGGTAGTCGCACCACATATCTGCCATCAGACTGTCTGGAGTGAGTCTCGTCAAAGTAATCCATTGCGATTTGGTCTTCTTTGGAGAGAACCGGTTCTTCGGGGACCCTCTCTAGTTCCCACATCTGCTGCAGGGCTTCATGGAGGGGATCCTCGCTGACTCGTACTTTGAGTACTGTCTGCGCCTGGTCACTGTCGATGGGGGCAACAATGGACCAGCCAAAAAGTGTTGGAGTAGCGGAGATTTCTGCCATCTTGGAGTACACATCTGCACCCGTTACGCACTTGATGATGTCACAAGATCCGATGTGAAGGTCAAGCGAACCACCGAGAGCGGGATCGGCGAGAGGTTTCTTATCTCGCAAGATTGGAGCCGATAAGATCTGTTCAGCTGATTTGGGTACTGTTGCGTGAGGTATCCGTGAGACGACCCCGAACCACAGTGTGACCCTCTCGTCAGCGTGTAGAGATCTGAGCGTAGCTTGGACACAGTGCCTGGCTCTTCCTCCTCCTGTGAGGCCGTCTAGTTCCATCTCCTGGGAATGGTGCTTAAGATGAAGTGCTGCAGCCAGACGTTCCGACATCAGGGATACAGAGGATCCGCCGTCGAACGCTAGTCTGGTTCTCTGTCGTCGTTGGCCGTGCATCACGTCAACTACGGCAGTACTAAGAAGTCCCAAATAGAATGGTAATTGAAGATTCAGCGGACGTGGCAGAAAAGACAAATGCAGAAGACACGGAAGCGTCCGCCGTGGTGTTAGCAGGAGTATCAGGGGAGTCCCGATGGATCAACGTGTGATGCCTCTTGTTGCACTTCCGGCAATTGAATGCGGACGTGCAGTTGGGAGTTACATGAGCAGGTAACAGACAGTTTAAGAACCTCTTCGAGTCTTTCACCACTTGGTTCTTCTTGTCGGCGCTGAAGCTGAGGAATTGAGAGCAGCGGGCAAGCCCGTGAGGAGCGCTGCATACTGGACGGGAAGTAATGGAAGCGTTCACTTTGAGTGAGGTTTGTGGTTTGGAACGTGCTGAGGATGAAGAGCTGGGTCTGGTTGCTTGAAGATTCCAACGCGTCTTGTAGCATTATCGTCAGGTAGATTGAACTCTCTCTTGCGGAAGAAGTCCAAGACCTCATCCAAGTCTGGAAGGCGGTCGGATTCGTTGTAGCGCGAAGTCCACTCGTGTCGAAGCTTGTCGTCCCATTCCTCCATGAGCATTGCGGCCAAAAGCTGGTTGTATGTGTTGCCACCAGCGCGCTCGAGTCCCCTAGTGTTGGTCTCCCATTTCTCCCTCATGTGGCGCAGGCTACTTCGGGAGTAGGTGCAAGTTGTTGTAGGCTGGCACAGTTTCCGAAGATGCAGAGGGTATACCAGATGTGGCTGCCCGTAAGCATCCTGGAGGGCTCTCATCGCTGTATCGTATCCGTCGGCACCGGACTGGTAGTATTGTACTATCTTCTCTGCTTCAGAAGAGGACATGGGCTTGAGGAGAAGACAACATCGTTCGGGATCTGAAAGTCCGGCTCCGCGGGTCTTCATGGCAGCGGAGAACAGTGCATAGAAGTTGTGCCAATCGGTGGCGAGACCAGAGAACTTCGGTAGATCGAGTTGTAGTTTGGCTATGCTAGAAGAGATGGAATAGGCTGGCGATGTTGTCTCAGCGGGGTGTAGTTTTTCTGGCTTGACAGAGTGTTCGGAGGACATACGGACGAAGAGATCTTGCAGCTGCTTGCGGAGTGAGGTCATCGCGACATTCACAGGTGGGATTTCTTTGAAGTCGACCGTCTGCTCCCTGAGGGCAGTGACCTCTGTACTGATGTCTTTGATTTTGGCGGCAACCGTGGATGTAGAAAGGTTTTCGATTTCGCTGAGTGAAGTCAGCGACTTCTGTAGAGAAGTTCCCTGGTTGATCACAGTCTTTGCTTTGTAGTAGCGTTGTACTGATCTCAGTAGTCTGGAATGAGCCTCTAAGACTTCATCGTCCTAGAGCAGTTCCTCTTCCCTCTCTTCCTCTTCCCTCTCAGGGGAAGCTACTTCAGTTGGATCACGCATTTCATCGTAGCGGGTCTGGAGTGCTCGGTGAAGACTGACGTTGTCCTTGCATAACTGACGGATTTCAGCGAGGTCACCCAAAGGAATGTCGCAGAGAGAAGAATCATTGGTGAGGCGCTCATACCTGGTCTTGAGTCTGGTGAGCTGTCTACGACGGCTGGCACGCTTAATCTTGACAGAGTTGATGTCGGTGAGGTTCGCAATAGCTTTAAGTTCGACGTTCATCGTTGTTCTGAGGTATTGATTGAATTTGTTATTGCTCTGGTACCGTGCTCTATGAGAAAGGTGAAATCTCAAAGGTGAAATCTGAGCAGCAGTAGCCACTTGTCAAACAATTGAAGTCTTTCTGTTTGGTGGAGCTTCTGGTTCGAACGGATCGTCAATCAGTCGAGTCTCAGCGCGGGCGTGTTGACAATGATCAGATCCGGCTCGAAGGACCAATGTCAGAGGGGGCATAACTTCCTCCGAACCGATTGGTGGGTGTGGCATAGATGTTATTACCACCCAAATGACCAGGAGTTCTGTGGCCTATTGGCACCGAGTGAATCAACCTCGCAACCGCTGGCTTTCGCTTGCAGTCTTGAGACCGCACCCGCAAAGAGCGCACTCTATAACTTGGTTAGGGCTATAGTATAAGTATCACAGAACACGCCTTGCGGTCTAATTACGTTATTTAAGTAGTGAGGCACGGTGATATAAAGACGGTGGATTGACAGAGCTATGAATATAATTATGTGTATGGAAATGATCGTTACAGGAAGTGTGTGCGCATGATTAAGTTCGCTGTGGGAGGAGAGAGCCTGCCGTGAAGAAGGGTGGCACAGCCAGCCTGCATCCTCAGGAAGAGTCTCCGTGTGAAGGTCTCGATGGCGCCTGAACAGGCACCAAACTTTGTACACTAACTAATTACTATATACTAAATATGAAATGGACCGGCTGCAAAAATTTCAGCCAATATTATGACCATAATTTTCAGAGAAGCGAAAATAAAAGTCCATTAAATAAATATTTAGCTAACCATAATAAATTGAGCAAGTACATTCACAACTTATGTTTTCCTCAATATATAATAAACCAGATAGAAAAGTTCCATAATAATATTGGCATAATAGTGAGTGTAATACACACAAATACTGCAATGTGTTAAATTTCACACTGGCAAGTGCACAAATTTGTACAACGTAGTCCAGTTCTGACACATTTGCAGCTTGTTCATCCTCTGGTAGATTTGCACTTACACTTGATTAGTTTAGTACATGTCTCTGCAGCTTCTGGAATTGTCATCCAAATAGGCAGCCATCCACACTGAGAATCATCCATCCATCCCCATGAACTTGTACATTCTGAGTTGAGAGGTGGTTGTAGTCCCTATACTACTCTGATAGCATGCTCGCCTCACATGTTGTAGCAGTGCATCCTATTTAAATGGGAAAAATAAACATGATATAATGCAAACTGGTAATTACACAAATGTAACTGGGTAGGAGGCAAGTTTTCCAGAGTCTAGATATTGCTTTCGAACTCAGAAATACATCTGAAAAGCTCAGGGCCACACAAAAGCCAGCATTGTAATGCAGCTGGGTTCTCAGTAAGGCCAATGACTCCTCCCTTTCCTTTTACCACTGCATTTAGCTTCTCATGAGAATCCCACTTAACCAGGACACACATACAATTACATCAGTGGCCCTATATAAGCTTCAACTGCAAGCATTTGAAAGCATAGCAGATGAAGGTGTGAGCTGTGACCAATGGAGGAAAGATATGATTAAGCCAAAGTCCTACTTTTCAGTACTGGGACACTGTTCTGACCACTGAAGTCTATATTCTTATTTAAGTGAGAGCTCATCGAGAAAAGAATTTTTCATTGTATGTGGAAACACTAGAAAAAATAGTTGGATTTTTTTTTGCATTCGATCACTATAATTATGCAAGGTGGGTTACTGTGCATATACGAGACATGTCTTCAATTAGACAAGATTTCATTAACAACTAGGTTGTTTCAGGGTCTCACAACAGGTTACTGCTTAATCATATCTTTCCTCCATTGGTCACAGCTCACACCTTCATCTGCTATGCTTTCAAATGCTTGCAGTTGAAGCTTATATAGGGCCACTGATGTAATTGTATGTGCATGACGTGTCCTGGTTAAGTGGGATGATTTCAGGAAACTGTCAGCTGTGCCAGGAGTAGCAACACCAGCATCTATAAGTGCTGTTGTCCAGCCTGAACAAGCCAAATAATCACCCAACATATTCCACATTCCCCATTTCTAAATGTAGTCCTCCAAACATTACAAGGAACACATCTTCTCCCTAGGTTGCTGGCCATGTCCACTGAATGAACTTCGCTTTGGCAAAAATGGGACAGTCACATGCCATGACTGGTACCTGTCCAGGATGAAGATAAGTGGTAACTCTCTGCAGGATATCCATGGCATGCTTTATCATGGCTGGGGAATCAGCTTTAAGTGTAAAATGTAGCAACATTGCGTTGATTGAGGGAGTAGTCATTATTGACGGCATGATGACTTGCCCAAGTTAATGCCTTGTAGTCATCAAGTGTATGTTGTAATTTCTAAGCCATACTCTTTCCTCTGCTATTGTTTATTTAAGGCTACCACAAGACTCCTCAACAGTTGTCCTTTCCATGACTTCAACTTTTGATTGATTTAAAGCTCCGCCATGTTGACAAAATCGCGTGTCTCTCCCAACTGGAATTTGGAAGGGGGCCTTTTCGACAGGTACTTTGGAAGGCTCCCCTTGCTTTGGCGCCCCCGGTACTGCCGACTCAGAGGTAATGGCAGTAGTAGCATCCATTGCCGGGAGGCCGAGGTCCTTTGCTATGTTCATGTCGAACTGTCCAAGTTGTGGCCCTAAAGGATGTGGTGTAAACTATCCATCAACACAGGCCCAAAAGACTCACATATTGGCTGCTGATAACCGCCTCCAGGAAGCAGCTGACCACCTGTCATTAGGTAAGGGTCACTCCACTTACCCAGACAGTGGAATCAAGTGGAAGTCACACTACTCACACTACAAAAGGCAACTGCAGCATGGCAGAGAAAGGGGCACACCACTTTCTGCCACCACACACCCGTTCACAGTAAAAGATCCAGCCTCTGGTGGCTAGATGACACTGTCTACACCATAGAAATAAAACCATGCCTAGAGAGTCAGGCATGATACCGCCAACCTGAGAGAAAAACAAACAAACTGAATAATTGGGTAACGTTGCAACCACATTGGAAGAATGATCCTTCCAGTTGGCCTGCACCAGGAACCACCTCATACTGACCAGTAAAAGATGGATACACCACCCCAATGTTGCTACCAAATAATTCACTCACTCTCCCTCACAGGAGCAGTACAGTTTAGTACACACATACAAAAAAATTTGAGTGGTTTATCACAGCCCTCAACATATCGATTAACCAAGCACCCATATTTAATAGGCAGCAGGCCTAACCATGATCCCAGATCTCAATGAGGAAGACAAATCTACAAATCTACAAAAGACCTGGTATGTAAGAAAACCCACTACCACTACACATACCAGTGGATGGGCCTCCAGTAGCCACTGCTTGGAGGCCAGCTGCTCCAGCACAACTGCAGGAAGCAGGCTGGGTGGGAGGGTCAGACTAGGGGGTAGCAGCTCCCACTGGTCCAGCAACTGAGACACCACAGCTTTGATACACTCCACTACCTCCTCAGGTAGTGTTTTGGTTCCCTCCCCACAGCCTGACCCTTCCGGTTTGCTCGCTGTGATGGAATTCACTTTGCTTAGATCTTTCCTACATGTACTTCTGAGCAACTAGTTCCTGCTTTACCTCTCACATGATGCTGGGCCACACAGCTCAGCACCTCTTTACCACTGCATAGGAGTTCCCGCCAATGATTAACCCCACCTAACCTGCGGCTAAGTGGCCAATTGTAACTAAAAGCGTGTGTAATAGTTGATGAGGGAAGGGGGGTATATTTCAAAAGGAAGGCGAAAGTAAGAAAAGGCAAAAGTCCGAAAGAGAAGGCCAAAGGCGATTAACTATAAAAAGCTGTTGGAATCAGCGAGGTAAGGCATCATAGGTTTAAAAGAGAACAGAAGGATAAAAAGTCCAATATCAGCTAATTGTAACTAAAATGCGGGTGGAATTGATAGTAAGGCCGCTTCGGTCTCAAAAAGGAAGGCGAATGTACAAAAAAGAAGGCAACAGTTTCGACAAGCTCACTATCATGATAATAGAACAGAGAGATTGAGAAGCAAGAGAAGTAGAAAGGGCTCAAGAAAGGAAAGCTGCGGATAAGAAAAGCTGAGATTGTTCGAAAGAAAAGAGAGCAGGAGAGCGAAACTTATGTAACATTAACCAATGGTAGAGAATGTTAACTGAGCAAGATAACTTATGTTACTGCATTCGTATTTTGCAATAGTCAAGCACCACTGGGCGGGGTGCTTGCTAATCTTTATAGTTTCAATAAGTTCCCTTATTAGCTACCATGTAAGGCACCAAAATGTCTAATATTAAGGAAATGACAACTTTTCTAAAGTCTCCAAAAGCAGTAGTGAGTGTTTTGGCATTAAAAACTTTTTACAAAAGTTTGATGCAAGTCTTTATAAACATTATTTTTCCTATTCTGCCCTGCACTAATCTAACTGGGGATATTAATTAATTACTATACAGTGCCCCGTTTGAGAAAATACTTGGTTTGTATTCCAGTCCAAAAATATAGGGGAAGTAAGGGAAGTCCTTATATAATTCTTGCCTGTTTCTCTTACTCTCCAGCTATTATAGTTGAAAAAATTACTATAAAATATGATTTTAATTATAACATGATAATAAATTGTTTTTATTTAGATTTAGAGGATAAACTAAGAAAAGCACAAGCTAACTATGAATTCTATGAAAGAAGCACAAGGAGACTTGATAAGGATTTACAAGGTATGATATGTGATTCTAATGTTGAAACCTTTAAGAATGTTGAAACCTTTAAGAATGTTAAAAAATAATTGTATTATTGCAACTGTATCTTTGTGTGCTATCCGTGAATAACTAGAATTGGATAGTCCTAAGAACTTTTTACTATAGTCTTCTAACCCATAAAAGTAGCTTGTTAGTAATAATTGTATTGTCGGAATAGTATTTTTGAAGATAAGGCATTTTTGAACTTATAAGCACCCCTTGGGCACTTTTTCGTCTTATACAGACCAAAGTACATAAAGTTTGACTGCATCGTCTTCAGTAGCAATTAAAGTTATTCTAATGGAATTTAAATTCTTCAGTATTCTCTATAGTTTTGTTCCTGTATCCATTTCATAATTAGTCTCTACTAGTGTTTGAAGCTACTGAACATTTTTTCTGTTATTTTAGCCTTATTTTTACAAATATATGTTGAGATCTTGAGGCTCCTTTAAGTGTTAATGGGTACTTTTTTTATTTAATTACTTCAAAGCATTCTATATTTAGTGCAACTACATTATTTACTGAGTAAATTTGATTTTTTTTCTATATTTGGATAAGTTTAGTTAGTGGCATGCCAGTGGTGGTATAATGAACAAACTAAAATTTTAATTATCAACCAGATTTACCCTTTCTGTGTATGATATAAGTTTTTTTTGTTCTTACATTTTTAGATGCACGTAGTGAATTACAGCAAGCTTCGAAGGATAGAGATGGTATGCTGATAATTTTACTATTATATTCGATACATAATAAAATAGACCAAAAAGTTTGTTCATAAAGGTGCACATTGAATGAAAGGAGGTTAACTGTTGTGGTTAATTTCTTACTATTTTAGAGGCACGAAGAAAATTACAGCAAGCATCAAAGGCTAAAGATGGTATGATGATTAATTTTTCTATTGCATATATTAGTCCTAAGTGTGAGGAAGCCGGGTCAGTCAGGGTTAACTGAAGGCCACAGGATCCAAGCTTTTCAGTGTTAACTGAATACTTGCGAGTAGGCTGCCACCAGAGTTTAAGCACAAAATTCAAATATCTGTTTTCTATTTACATTATATTTAAATACACCCAATAGTTTTCTTTTGAATTTTTTATGCCATGTACAATTCCTTCTTGGTCATGCTGAAAGTCTTTAAATTTTTTTCTATATTTTACTAGCCAAGCAGATGCTTAGAGCCTATACAATAAGACAATAAAATTAAAGTACAGGATACACAGGTGTTCAAAGGCTCCAATTTTTGCACTTAATGATGTAATAAACTAGTGTATTATTATTATTATTATTATTATTATTATTATTGTTATTATTATTATTGTTATTTTTATTATTACTATTATTTTTTAAAATTATTATTGTAATTTTAATTATTGCCCAAATTAACAGATTTAGAAATCACTTGACATCTTTTTATTCAGATTATGCAGCTCAGAATGCTCAATTTCAACAAGAGTTAAAAAAGAAGGATGAGGAAATTTCTAATTACTCAATGCTTTATCAGCACACAAGCAAAGAATTACAGGAGATGAAGGAGAAGAAACGAAGTAAGCTGAGTTATAAGCTTTACTTATTCAGTATTATTTAGCTCTGTATAACACATACTGGGGTATGGAATTAGAATCATATTCTCTTTATATGATGTTGTAAACCTCTTCTTGAAAGATGACTTAAGAGATGCTGTTACCAAACACATTGTGATCAATAATTTTTTATTTCAATACAGGGCATTTTATATAAGTTAGAGCATTAAGTATTATCTGAATATAAACAATTTCTACATTTAGATTACAAGAGTATTAGTTCACTATAGCATATGACTGCATATAACACTACAAGTATAAATAAATTTATAATTTTACCTTAAAAAGTAGTACAGTATATATAAGTCCACAATACTCAGACATTTAGACTCTGGCAAGTAATCTTCAGTGATTGAATGTTACATTCAAAGAATAAGAGTCAAAAGATCTGAGAGTTGAGTACTGTTATATACTGTAGTACTTATTTAAATTAAAAATTTAAATTTATTTATATCGCAAGATTAGTAAATAATGGAATTATATAAAACATTGGTAATGATTGAGCTGTTATGTACATGACAAGCTGTACAGAACAGTCAGAATGTTATCTTTGTCATTACCTTCAGAAAGTCTAACAATACTGAGCAGCATCCTGAAGTTCTACCTCCATTTGTTTTAATTCATTGTCTGCCTCTATAGCTAGTAGTGTAGCTATGCAATTAATCCAAATCAGTAGTACAGAATATGCAGAAATTTCTTCAATGATCTATAGCAAAAAAGACATTTTGATTTTCTTATTCCTTTTCTTCAAATGTTTCTCCAGCAAGCCGGTATTTACGCTTTCTTTGAGCCTGTTCCAATTCAGTCTGACTAATTTCAAGCAAACTTACGTCCTTAAGTAGCTCATTGACCAGCACATCTATATGATGTATTTCATTGACAAAATTACATGCAGAGTTGAAGTGCCTCAACAACTTCTAGAAAGTGACAATGTACATCACAGCCACACCCCTAGGAAGAGTCTAATGGAAATTTTAAATGTTCACCACTATTTTCGAAACATACAAAAACTGTAGACAAATCCATGGTTAGAGTTAAGCCACCAGAAAAAAGCCACCACAAACCATGTGGTTAACATAAAAGTGCAATTGGAGTACAAAGTTTCATGTGAATTATTTTTGTGCAGCATTTTGTATTGATTTCAAAACAAAATATATTTCTGTGAACCATTTATTTATTTATTCTGTGTATAAAAGTCTCTCAAATTCTCGACAAAAGCAATTTATAACATAATACACTGCTTTCTGTTCATAGATGAGGAGAAGGAAATGCCGACTATAGTTGGAATGGAATATCCGCAGCTACCAATTGTGTGGCATATTAAATCCATACAATATAGCAAAACTACTGGACAGATCTTCAAGCACTGTGAGGTTTGATTATTGCTAAGGTATCAAAATATATCACATAGTTGCAGTCTACAAGAATCTTAGACGCAAAAGTTGACACTCTATTCAGTGTGCCATCAAACCTCTGCTTCACACTAATGACTGTTTTTGTGTTGTTGTTGATGTTTTTTGTTTTTTTTTGTTTTTTTTTGCTTACCTGCCCTCACTAGACTAACGTATTTGTTCTATGTGAATTAAAAACACTCTGATTCCTTGTTCATAGATTAAACAGTCTTTAATATAAGTATTAATTTGTTGTCGGATGTGGTACATGCCATATACTCGTCTAGATGGGAGAATTATTTTTCACAAACTTTGAGACTTTATAAATGTGCAATCATTAAAAGTATTTATCAAAGGTTTGTAAATTGACTCCATTACAGTTGTATTATATATATATACTAGCAAGTACCCTGCTATACAGTGGCATTTGACGTACTGCAAAGTAAGAATGCAGTAACCGAGTGGGTGTAAGGCGCCTAGGACAGAAATGATTAATCAAGTGACAATCGAAGGACCAGCTATCTAACACACTACTCAATTCTAAGGCCCAGCTATCACTTAAGAACTAAGCTATGCACGAGACAGCACTTCTGTCACTACTAAAGCTCAGTCTATCTAGACACAATGCGACTGACTAACTACTACAATGACTAGAACACTAACTGAACTAAGTAGCAAGACAGAGATCTCTACTAGCGAGGGAGCAGAAATCTTGCACTAACTATTACTGCACAAGGACAGCTAGGAGACAGGGAGAAGAACTTTGACTTTCACAACTTTAATAATACTACTACTAATCAAGAACTGCATTACAAGAGTATATGAAGGGCATGACTAGAACCAATGTAAACAGTGGGTATGTATGAGGTAAGTTAAGAATGGAATGCATGGGAAAGAACAAGATGGTGAACTAAGTGTATAACTGAATGATGCTTGGGAGTGTATTGGGGTTTCTATATGTGATAATGGATGAGGGTTTGTGTAATGCAGAAGTCATAGATAGGAGAGGCTTATTAACTTGGCCGGCTGTGTGAAGGACTAGGACCTGAACAGTAGCATAATTTTTTTATCTAGTTTTATCATCTTCTACCATTTTTTAAGGTCACATAAGTTTCCCATTCCTGCTCTCATTTTTCCTTAACTATCTTAGCTTTTCTTACCCCCCGCCTCCTTTATTTTAGCTCTTTCTTCTTGAGCCATGCAGCCCCCTCTCCTTTCTTTGTCTACCTCACCTTCTGAACCTCTCTGTCCTTCCATCATGGTTGTGGACTTAGGCTATACGAAACATTTGCCTTCTTTTTCGTAATTTCGCCTGCCTTTTAAAAATTTAAGTACCTTTACTCAACAATTCAATTCCACCCTCTTTTTAGTTCCAATTAATCATTTTCTTCTTGCCTTCTCTTTCGTATTATCGCCTTCTTTTTATTATACCACCCTACTGCACCGATTACACCGTTTCTTATTTTCTGCTCCCAAAGCTAAGACAATGCTCTTAATTGTTTTATCTAAAATGTGTTTCAGTGCCAAATGTAACCTATATGGAAGTTGTCTGGGGCATAACTCCCAGGCAAGGATAAAAGAAACTGTAGGACCAGCTCTGGTATTAAAGTAAACAATTATATCCAAGTAACTAATGTTCAATGATGTTCGGCGAGGTTAGATAATCTTCGATAATACGCCCCAAGAAATCCGTTCCACCGAGCCTTTCCGCGCATTGTAGACAGGCTACTGTGAGAATCTTCTGTCTGGTTTGACCCTGACAGTAGTAGTAGTTGATTATTTCAGTTCAATGAACAAGCATAGGAAAATAATATTTACATTTACAGTGTGTACAGACGCAAAGACTCACTCTGACAGTTACATGAGAATACATCCCTAAACGAGGCTCTTATAGAATTAATTAGTAAGCTTGCATGCTAATAAATCTTTATTGTGAAAATCACGTAATTCTAGCTTATCTTTAACAACTTCTTTTGGTTAATAGTCTTTAAGATGCCAAAATGCCAGTGCAAATGCAAATTATTCATATTAAATAAATACCATTATCAATATTGGCTTCTATGATATGAGTTCAGAAGAAGCCCAGTCTGCAGCACTCTTTCTTCAATATGGGTGATGCTTTCACTGGCACAAGCTCATTGCATATCACGAAAACGTTTTTTTTAATGAAACAAGAGAATTCATACGTTATTTTTAATGAAACATGAAAATTCATGTGATAATTTGCCTCAATTGAAACTATATTACCTTCAGAATGTCTAAACATAAGCTGAGCAGTACCTAAAATTCTATCTCCATTTTCTTTAATTCATTATCTGCCTCTTTAGTGGAGTAGTTAAGTAAATCAGTAGTACAGAATGTGCAGAAATTTATGTAATAATGAAGCAAAAAAGATGTTTTGATTTTCTTACTTTCTTTTCTTCAAATGTTTCTCCAGCAAGCTGCTTTTTGCACTTCCTTTGTGCCTGCTCCAGTCTGACTAATTTCAAATGGACTTGCGTCACTTAAGTAGCTCATTGACAATCACATATATATGATGTATTTCTTTGGCAAAATTACATGCGGAGTTGAAGCGCCTCAACAACTTCTAGAAAGTGACAATAGACATCACAGCCACACCCCTTGGAAGAGTCTAATGGACATTTTAAATGTTCACCACCATTTATTCCATATACTAAAGCTCTTAGACAAATCTATGGTTAGAGTTAAGCCACCAGACAACAAGTCACAAGAAACTATGCTGTTAACATAAAAGTGCAATTGGAATACAAAGTTTCACGCAAATTGTTTTTGTGCAGCATTTTGTATTGACTGCAAAACCGAATATATTTATGTGAACCATTTATTTATGAGTTATGTGTCTTATGTGATTATAAAAGTCTCTCAAATTCTCAACAAAATCAATTTATTACTTAATATACTGTTTTCTATTCACAGATGAAGAGAAGGAAATGCCGACTATAGTTCAAATAGAATATCCACAACTACCCATTGTAGCAGAAAAAGGTAAATATTATTATCGTGGTATAATATTAGTGAAGTATTACAGATGAAAAACAACAACAATTAGATCAAGAGATTAAAAACTCAAAGGCTGTCTTAGTCACTGCGTCCACTTCCGAATATATACAAATATTTGTGTGTCATATTAGTTTTATATAATATAGCAAAATTAATGACTACTGGACAGATTTTCAATCTCTGCAAAGTTTGATTATTGCTAAGGTATCAAATATATCAAGTAGTTGCAGTCTACAAATATCTTAGAGGCAAAAGTTTGACACATTTTCTATTCAGTGTACCATTAAACGTCTGCTTCACACTTTTGACTTTATTGTTGTTGTTTTTTTGCTTTATTTTTGGTTTTGTGTTTACCTGCACTCACTAGACTAATGTATGTGGATTAAAAACACTCTGATTCCTTGTGAATAGAATAAAACAATCTTTAGTATAATTGTTAATTTGTTGTCGGATGTGGTACATACCATATACTTGTCTAAACATATAAATGTGCCATTATAAGTGTTTGTCAAAGGTTTGTAAGTTGACTCCACTGCATTTGTATTATAAATATTAGCAAGTACCCCACCACACAGTGACATTTGACGTACTGCAAAGTAAGAATGCAGTAACATAAGTGTTTTTTTTATCTAGTTTTATCATCTTCTACCATTGTTAAGGTCACATAAGTTTCCCATTTCTGCTCTCTTTTTTCCTGAACTATCTCAGCTTTTCTTATCCCCCACCTCCTTTATTTTAGCTCTTTCTTCTTGACTCATGGAGCCCCTTCTAAATAGCCTAATATTAGCATCAACTTGAAGAGAGAAATAGGCTTTTTGTTTACAAGGATTGTTTGAGCCAAATCATGTGACTAATTCCGAGCATGTCTAGAGTGGCTAAGTTGTTCTCTTTCATTCCCATTGACTTTGTAATGAGTTTTGAAATAATACTTTTCCTCCATTTGTGGAGCATACTGAAGGAATACTTTTACTTGCTTTGACATGATATTTCCAATGGTGCAAACCCCAGATGTGTAGCTATTCTGTTTGGAAGTTATTCAAGTTTTTAGCACAGCTAACTTTACTATAGTTTAGAACATGCATACTATCTAACTATGAAATAGGAGGAATACTACATAGAGTATCCCGGCCCTAAATGGGATGACCACTATATGAGAAATTTAAAGTCCCTATGCCAATACAAAAACTAGTCCAGTTATGCTCTAACATGTAAATTGCTGTACGTAGTTTCAGCAACTGCTTTGTGAGTTTAGAATTACTGGGCAAATTAAACCATTGTATTCAATGAGTACCTGGTTATTTAGTAGCTATTCCTATTGGAATAAGAAAGTTATTTTTCAGGTTGTAAATCAAGCTATTGTTATTATTTTGAAGGTTATTTTATGTAATACAAAATGTTTTATGTGTATATTTCATTTTATAGAAGTATCTCATTCTACTTTGCCCGGGTTTTTTCAAGATGAGAACATTTCTGTGTCATACAATGGACACAAAAGCTCTGTAGACTGGAAAGAGAATGGAATACAACTTCAATTTGAAGAAGAAGACAAGTCTGAAGACTGCACTAATACTCCTATTCAAATATCTGCAGGATCATTAGGTTATACCAGAATGCCTTATGAAGTTAAGCCAGTCAGTAAAGTTTATTACGTACACAACTCCAGGCAACTCGAGATTGCAGTAACTATCAGAATTAAACACGATGAGCCAAATGATGTGCAGAATCTTTGTTTTATCACCTGCTCTGAAGACAAGCCTCCTTATGACTTCACTTATCTCCCTGGAGGATCTTTCACATCCACATATGGAGAAATAGTTGTGTCAAGATTTTCGTTTTATATCATCTGTCAACTTTACTCCAAATATCGTGTAAGAGGCGTCCTGAGTCTGCTGGAGAAATCTTATGAAGCATCTTTATACGTTAGTAGTACACCACGTATTTGGACATCTGAACAGCATTGTTGGAATATTTACGTATCACTGGTAAAGAATTGCCATATTTTTAGACAATGTGTGAGTACTTATATCAAAGAGGAGTATAAAGAAGATGTTCAATTAGTGTCTCGGTGCATTACTCACTTTAATCACATCGACAATAAAGTGTCAGTATGTACAGAACTAAGCTCGTCTGATGTTATTTTGGATGAACCTGATTGCACTTATCTCCATAAATCTGACATCAGCAGATATGTCGATGCTTGTCCTCCTCTCCTGAAGTATCGGCTTTGCATCAAACCTGGCTCTTCAGTGACAGTAAAGTTTATTCTAACAGGACTAAGAGATGTTATCAAACTTACCTTGCGTCAATATGACCTACCAGGTAAAAAGTACAGATTAGCCATTAAGCAAGTAACTTTATCCATTGTTATTGTGCGATAGATTCTACTCCTGCCGTAACGCAAAAGAGAAGTTTTCCAGGAGTTTCAAGTAAGATTATAATTAAAAAATTTTCCTTGAATTCTTTCATAGGATCAATACTTTGTCTTTATTATCTTAAAATGTAATATTCTCATTAGCTAGCTCCTGAATCACTAAATAATACAAAGTTTTACATTTCCTTTGAGGAAATGCTTGAAAGCCAACTTTGTTTAGGGATAGCATTCATCTTGCTTTAATAATAAAATTAAAGAATTGTACTTATAATTCCAATCGTTGATATTGACTAATGTTTTTGTCCAATGGCGAGCTGTGTACATGGAATATCTAAATTGTTTATCAAATTTAATCAACATCTCCATACACTTAACACTTCATATTGTGGTATCCTACTAGTATGATATTCTTAGACTATTTTTTTAACTATGTACTTAACTTTCACAACCCAACCTTGTTCATACCTTTAAAAGTAATGTTCAACCAGTCATTTTTCAGTGTGTGTGTGTTTGTGTCTTTCATTATTACAATAACCATTATATTTAAATAACAATCAACCAGCATTTATCTAATCTGTATGAGTACAGCTAGCTCTAGCTACTATACGGTCAACTAGGCAGCTATATTTACCATAGTTCAGCTGCATTCAACTATTGTAGCCAGGGAATGCTAGGCAAAAATGGAAAGGACTTGGCTTAAATCAGTTAGCATTTGAACACCTTGAAAATTTCAATTATGAAAGAATTTCCCTCCCTGTGTTTTCAATTCCTCACTCACTTCCTCCTTTAATCTATTTAGTGAGAAAAAAAGCCACGTATGGTTGGTTAGCTGTTTGTTAAAGATAATAACCTCATCAAAAAAAGTATAACTTATTACATACAAAAAAATAAATACATAGCAGAATAAACATGTACTAATATAAATGAATCCATCTGTATTTGTTGCTGTTGTATTGCTTTCAAACTGTAATACGTAAATGTCTTTTGAGAGTAGAGAGTTTCCTCATCTAATACTACTTGTTAATATGCCCCGACCCAAACAATTGGTTTAATATTAGAAAACTCAAATATGTTGTAACATCAATAATCTATAAGTGCAAAGAGAGCAATTTGATATTGATAATGGTGTCAATGTATAGCTAAGTGACAAAACATAAGATTATGTCATAATTGTGTCTCAATTTATTGGTCATAATTTAAAATTATATATTTTAGACTCCCTCAGTATGAACGAGTTTAAAGTTGTCTTTGAAGAAGTGTATGTGGCCAGAGTTGAATGGAAGAACTTTGGCCTACAATTGGATGTTAGTTATCAAGACTTGAACGTCATACAGTATGAGTATAGCCATAACGTTGATGACTGTTTCAAAAGTATGTTGAAGAAATGGCTGACTAGCAATGGAGAAAGAACATGGAGAAAATTAGCTGATGCTTTAGAAAATAGATCGGTTGGTTTCACCAATTTGGCTAATGAAATTAAAGAAAAATTCTGCAACTAATTCATAACTGCATGAATAATTGATTTCAAATAGTGCATTTTTGTTGTCACTTAGTATTGTATTTTTTTATTTTTTCTTTGCTAGCTCATTTAACTATATTATGTCACTACTGTATATGCTTGTATTAATTTCGTATTTAGATACTTAAATATTATTTTGCAACAACACCTATTTCATCATTGTTAAGCCATTCATCCCAATCATCTAGGAGAAATGAAGTTTCTAGCTGCACTGACTCATTCTTTGACTAGTACAACTATTTTTTTGTCACACAGCTGAACTCGCATCAAAATCTATAGGGCCTTCTATAGTTGCCGCTTTTTTGCCCTATTAATATTGTGATCGAGAAATACTACCACTGGAGCCATTGTCCAGATTTGCTGCAAAGAAGGTAGGTTCAAACAGCCATATCTGCCCAGTGTGGGATGGCCACATGCCTTTTGTTGGCAATCAAATGTCCATTGCCGACTGCAATAATAGTCCAATAATGAAAAATATTAACTAAAGAGAAGATTACCCAACAACTACATACATTATTGTTGCTTTCGGGTTATGGTTGAAAACCACGTAATTTTGTTGCCTAGCAATAAAACACAAAACTAATTATAATTTTAATTTCGTTTTGTAACTATGAAGTTATTGTTGCAAAATCATATCATTTATTACCTATCTACAGTCGAACTTCCGAATAAAGGACAAAATGGGAACATGAGTTTTGTCCATTGTTGAGAAGGTATTCCTATGGGGTCTTTTGGTATTGAGACTAAGTAATTAAACCCACGTTTATAGCCGGAGCCTAGGTGACGTCCCAGTCCCAGCAGGTATGCTGCCACCAGAATTAGTCTATGGAGTTGTTGCTAAGGCATTCTTCCTGTCGTTATTCCTGAAACTTATCTACTACCCCTAGCTAACAAAGCCTGAAGCCATTCAGGAAGTTAATATATTAGCCAAAGGTACACAAAGGTGCAGGGTAGGAAGCAACAAAAGACTAATGGAAAAGGAAGTTGGACTATATTATGTGAATTTATAGCCAACCACCCACATAGTGATACATAAAAAGAGTGAATTTTATGGCCATGCCCATTTGGCAACCATGTGTATGTAAAATGTTCTAGAATATTCTTTCAGTTATATGCATGTGGTGAATATGTGCTGCTTTCTAGGCATGAACCACTAATTAATGGCATATATTAACATCAGTGCTGCCATGCAACAAAGTACATAAACAAAACAATAAAAATGCTATAATGAGCTTATTCTTCTTTGTTTGTGGCCCTATGCTGTCCCTTCTTGGAAACAATCACTTTTTTGACTGTTTCTGTAACATTTGATTGTGTAAAATGTATTAGAGTAAATGAATTAAGTGAAATAAATAAATAAAAGAAGTTGTTTGTAAGTTACACTCCATAAATTGATTGTATATTAACTTTTTGAACAAATCACATCAATTTTAGTCAGTTTTAACGGCAAAAATTTTATAATTCACGATACTGTCTACAGTTATTCCTAACTCTTTATGTGACCATCATTCTCCAAATCATTTTCTAATACATCTATTGCATCTTTGAAGCTCTTCAACTTCGGTGAAGGAGAAGAAACAAAAGGGTTGCCACCATCATTGTCATATTCTCACCTAGATGCTTTAAAAAGCTGGATTCCCATTCATCCAGTCTTTCCAGCACACACTGTAAGATCGTTATTACTACCCAAATAATCATTCACTGGGCAACTATCATCTACATAATATTAGCCCCTGGTCTGCAAATGGTTTTGTACATAAGTGGCTGCTTTTGCAGTATTGGGTTGATTACCCTGTACTCACATTCTAGTTCATAATACATTATAGTTAGCTTAATAGGCCAGGACAATATACAAATAAAACTGGTGCGACTGAGTCTTCATTAAGAGTTGTTATTTCATAGTTAGTTTAGCATATTGTACATGCAGATCTTGAAAGTTCGGGATTTGTATAGGATACCAAGTGTACATGGAGATTGGAACTCCAGTAAGAGAATGGCTATTGATTTCTCAAGAGGGATTCTAATAAAGCAGTTGCCGAGGGTGTTGCAGACAAATTGAATCCAGGTACGAGCTGTACAATACAGGTCTTTTAGAGCAGATTGGTGTATTCAATATCCATGGCTGCATTATGACATCAAACAAGATGCTGCATTTTGCCATGTATGCATGAGTGCTTCTATGGAGGCCAAGTTTTTAACCAG
>WLWI01000515.1_pt1 | contig 35668 bp, 19 predicted proteins | sample 6701501 | NCBI WGS metagenome assembly WLWI01 (sample SAMN12718690, study PRJNA515312) | sponge metagenome | isolation source: marine sponge | host: Mycale hentscheli | place: New Zealand: South Island, Marlborough, Capsize Point | collected 2014-11-01 | reverse complement strand
TTACCTCATACGTAATTTAAAAACTCGACTTTATTTTAATAGCTTGAGTGTTAGTTGTTAAAATCAAATTTAACAATAGTGTAGTTTAAGGCTCGCTCGCCATTTGTGCTCAAGCACACCACTAGTAGTTGATTCATTAAGCACCTGAATATTTTGATTTAGTTATTGTTAGTAAGAACCGTACAGTTTTAGCAATTAAGTCACTAAATGTATGAAGCATATTGTATTAATTTTTACACTGCTTGAAAAGTGTCCATTGACAACCATAACAAAATCATAAATTCGGGTATAATCAGTTGATAACTAGCTTGATAATCTCTACAGCCCTGTCAACTTTTTGTTAACTCTATTTTTCAACACAGTATACAAATTTTGTTATGGTTGTCAATGGATTCTTTTCAGGCAGTGTTAGTTTTAGTTGTAATTAACATACACTAGATAAATTTCCCATTTGTAAAAAATACTATGCTGCATGCCAGGAAAGATGGCGTATGCTCATTATCCTTGGCATCTGCAATACATTTTACCATCTTCAGTTTTAAATTGTAATTGAGTCGTCTATTATAAGTTAAGAGAACAATACAACTTTGTACTATTTCAAGATGCAATACCTGTATCACAACTATCTCTATCAGGTTTACAGGAAGCAGTAGAATATGATATATAGGATAATTCTACTGGTTTAGAGGTTCCTCTATCTCCTATTAATTCCCATCCATCTTCAATCACTCTGGCTGCTACTTCAAATATGTATTGAGTATCTTCAATCAAATTGTCTATGATGACTGAGTTTTGTGAAAATGGAACTGATGTCATCATTTCAGTTGGACTGAGTCTACAAGTTTGTCGATAATAAATTATAAACTCTGTTACTTCAGTAAATCCAGTTTTACTCCAAGAAACTCTGACTGAAGAAAGTGATTCTACTACAGCCAGTATATTTTGTACTACTCCTATTAAATACAAAAATTAAAAAAATATTCATATATCTTAATTATGAAACTTTAACAAATGCTTGCCTCACCTGGTCGTTGTAAAGTACTGATGCTTTTAGTGTGTGTCAGTGGACCTTGACCTCAAGTTGTGGCAGAGACTGTTATATTGTGTACTGTCATGTTATGAGTGAGATTAGAAATAGAGAATATTAAATCTGTTGTAGAGTGAGTTTCTCTTGTTCCATTCACTGAATATTGGATGTAATGTGTTAGGATTCCATTGAGAGGTTCTGGTGCACTCCAAGTCAAGAGGATACTGAAATATCTGGCTTCAACAACTAGATTGCTAACACTAGTGGGTTCTGTAATGCAGTAGTACATTATTATTGTAATTAGTGATTTAATATTAGTTTTTAGTAAAGTCATATGCAATAAATACAACTCTTGCAAGGAATAGGAACTACTATGTAATTAACAAATATTCTAGTTTTAATTTGTTAATGCCATTTTTATTATATTCAATACATTTAAATGCATTTAAAGGAAATATTTGAATAGATTTAATATCTGTAAGCTGTTGTGTGTTTAGGGATGACATATCAGAGGAGAGCAGAGTCAAACGTAGAAAGGGAAATATTTAGATGGCACTGAAAAAAAAATGAAGTGAACTGTCCAGGGGATTGATATATTTAGGAAAGTAAAAGCAATAAAAAAATCAATAATTGATGCAGTGAAAAAGACAGTAGGTGGAACTAAAGTTACTTTTATAGACATTTGAGAATGAGTTAAGACACTTACTGTATTCTGAAGTACGTAGCGATCTACTGGCTGTAGAGAAAGGTCCAGTACTGACACTGTTGACTCCAGCTACAGTGAAGGTGTACTGAGTGAAGGGCTTGAGGCCAGTAATTAGATGAGTGGTAGCATTAGACTGTGTATTGATTGCTATGTTTCTATTAGTTCCTTCTCCATACTGAATAACGTAAGTAATAATGACTCCATTTCTTTTTAAGCAATTTATCTCTGTCCATGTGAGGGTAATGTTAGTAGACATTATTACACTTGCAATAGGTACTCCAGGACAGTAGGAGCTATATGTAAAAAAAAAAACCTGATCAAAAAATTATATTAGTCAAACCTGTAGACCTGTTAAATTATGGTCACCTGTTTCATCTGTAGTTAGTGTAGCAGTTCCCGTACTCATTAAATTATGCATATTATTTCTACCAGTAACACTAACAGAGTATTGAATACCAGCCTCCAGACTACCAATAGTTGATGAATTACTGGTAATAGATTCTGTCCTAGAAGGGACTCCATTACAAGTATTACTAGTCAATGTAACTGTGTACATGTCTACTGGTAAACTGCTGGTTGGCTGAGAGAAGAGCAAAGTAGCTGATACAGCAGTTGCTGATGAGATGGTAATTATAGGGACGAAAACATCATCTACAATATACCAAGTGAATAGAAATGTATTTTTTACAGCAAACATAGCTATGCCATAACTATATTTTATCAACCAATATTATTGTAGTTTCCTTTTCAAGAACTAAGTATTTGATATGTTTAGTTGAAACTAAATTTTATTTATGCAATAATCATAATTATGAGGTTTCTTCGGAAATGTGATTTTGTCAATATTATTTTTAATCCATTATGAAATTGTTTATGTACTTAAGTTATACTATAAAAGATTCAATACACTAAATTGTGAATACCCAATCATATTGTCAAATGTTACAAAGTAATTCTATAAATAATTATTTCACTTCAATAATACAATAAAATAATTTTTATGTGTACAAGTTTTGAAGTGGAGTAGATCATATTTAGGAACTATATTCATGACTACAGCTGCTTCCTTTAGAGGCTTTAGGTAAAATATGAAAATTCAAACATAAAAGTTATTTTAAATTTGCTTCTTGGATTTGAATTGAAATTTAATTTTTAATGTTAGATGTAATTAAATTTACTTAAATAATTACTTGCAGTAGATGAAGAATGTATGATTATTATCTCTGATAATACTATTATGTTTCAGCTTCCCCCTCTCTTCTATTTAAGAACTATTTTATATGAATATACATTTAATTAAAAAACATACATTGTATACATCCAGAACTATCAACTCTGGCTATAAAACACTGTTGTTTGGCTGATTTGAATTATGTTTGAATGCGTACTAATCTGGATGAATATCCAGATATAATTGGATACCTATTTGCTCTTGCTCAAATACATATTAAGTAGCACATAAAATGTAAATATGTAATATTGTTACCTCTAACAGTCAGAGTTTCAGACACAGCTGGTACACTCAGATATGTGCCAGTAACGAACAGTGACAGTTGATCCAGTATTAAGAGTCTCAGTTGTGTAATTAGTTCCAGTCACTTCAGTACCAGCAGTATTGACATTCGTAGTGTTTATATACACATGATATGTAGCTCCAGAGAACTGAGCACCAGGAGGAGTCCAGGTGGCCTGTACTCTCCTATTACTAATCTGTCTCAGTGCAATATTAGTAGGAGGATCTGGATCTATAACATACAAAGAATCAATATATAGAATGTAATTCAATCATACAAGTAAGATATTTTTAATTAGAGCTTAAATGCTTCTTTTCTATCTTTATTCACATCTATAATAAATATTTACAGAATTCATATTTTAGCAACAATTTCCTGAATTTAATAAGCATTGATAAATATTGATATTATTTATGCTTAAAAAATGATTGATTCTGTATGGTGAACAATTGAGCAAAATCAACATTTTAGTATGCATAGTACAAACAACCGTTTTTCACATAACTTTTTTGGCACTAGTGACTCATTTCATATTTTGTTAATAGGTACCCATTTTTAAAAGTACACCAATGGAGTACATAATACGTTATTGATCCTTCAGTATAAAGAGTCTTGGCCAGGAAAAAATGGGCTAATCTAAGGCCAATTAGTATACTTTTTCAACTACTTACAACTCATAGGACAATTTGATAAGTCATAATTTCGTAGCCCATATCCTCTACTCAATTGCTACACTAGAAATGGCCTAGAATTTAGAAGGAATTCCGGGAACTTACTTGAACGTGTCTTGCTTATTGTGCCATAGAGGTATAAAAAATTATGATGTGACTTAGATTACATTGGGGGTAAATTAATGCAATCAGCAGTTCCTAAACTCTGGCTGAGGCGGACCAAACCACGTAATGGTGCCACATCTTAATCATATTATGAGGGAGCGAAAGGCTTTCAATCAAAGTTGTAACTTGACTTACGCTCTCTAGCATAGTGGTTAGGTAAAGGTCTGGCTTGAAAATTTTGAGAAGGTACTATTAATTTTTCGCTAGACACTATCATCTGTTGTCAACTTTTATGATGAAAATTTACATTTAATTTGCAATGATTTCATGCTGTAATTCTAAATAGAGACAGGTTCAAATGAAATAATATAGAATGATACAATATTATACATTAGATGTATTCTCTCTCTTTCACGTTTTTTTTTTACAATAAGAATTTAAAATATTTGGTCACCACAATTCCCAGTGGTGACCAAATATTTATAATCCTGTATTGTCTATTAATGCCTGTGAAAGAGAGAGAATACATCTAATGAGTAAAAGAAGGCTGAGAAGAAATTGTGAATAATATATATTTCATGCTATCAATCCTCAATATACCATGTTAATGCTACGCAAATAACTCTTTGTGCTAAAAGTTTTAAATTAATGCAATAAGTAATAGTTAGAGCATAAGCGCTTAGGTACTGGTGGATTTAGTGCACTGAAGCCCAAGGGCCGTAGGCCCGAGGGCTGTGTGCACTAAAAATTCACCAGTACCTAAGCACGCATGCTCTAACTATTGTAGATCCCGTTTACGCATGCCCAATTGCCACTAGCAACTTTGTTTATCAGCATTTTCGCAGAAATGGCTAAAGGCTAAAAATAGTGCACACTTACCAAGTTAGTACACCTAGTAACAATATAGCAACGGGATCTAATAATTATTTATTTAATGGGTTTGTGATGTACTCACAGAAATGATTAACTAATATTTGTGCAACAAATTTGTAACCTCATAACAAATTACTACTTATATCGTACTTTTGTTAACTTATAGCGAGTTGCTAATAAATAAAAGATAAACATTAACTGTAGCAGACAGAGTTACTTTTTTGTACTGTATCTGGTGTTTTTATTAAATCAAATAGTGTAGTTGACATAGTTTTTGGCTACTTTAATTAATACTCTCTGTACCATGTATTGGATATTTACTTGCAAGTAAACCTCCATTTTTTACACTACAATCAGAACCCACGCACAATTTATCTATGCAACATAAGTGACTCAATTGTACGGCACCTATGAAAATATTGTAGAAATGTTAGAGGTTAAAAAAACTTTTTTTTTATTATAAGGCAAATATTTCTGATTACTAATATATTTTTGTGTTGATTAAAATCCTTGTGGACTGGTTAAATTATAATCTCATGTATAGACATCGTTTTTGAAATACTAGTAAGGTTACTGAAGTATATTAACATTACCAACAGATGTGTAAGTTCAAGGTAGATATCCAGTCACTTGTAAACAAATCTATACCTGTGTCTCAATAAGTATAATTGCCACCCCTCCTAGTTTTTTGCTTAGTTATTTTGCCATGTTTAAGTAAAATTTATTTTTATTGTTATTGCCATGTATATAGCACAATTTTCTTGAACATATAAATATAAATATTGATAAGGAAATAGAAATTAAAAAAGAAGTAGTGTTTTTATTACCATGATATAATTGTTCATCATGGCTCTGAAATCTCTATGACTATCTATTTATGCATACCTTGTATTCTAAATATTGGTGATAACACTGGAGTTGGTGTATTAGCATTACTAACAGTGTATGTGTAATCTCCAGGTAAACGTCCATTCACTAGTAGAGCAACTCTATACATGTGACTCTCACATGGTCCAGTACCTACAATAGTGGGTCCTCCTCCATCATAAAATCTACCACCACCAGCTAGTCTTGTATTTCTATCAACCATAACATTATTTCTTCTCCATGTTACTGATGTAGCTTGACCTCCAGTAGTTATTCCTTCTATTACTAACTCTAGGTTATTACGATCAGCTAATTCTACTGGTGAATCCGGATCTAGTTGTATAGGAGCATTAGTAATAGCACCTAAAATGAAGATAATATAGTGAGAATGACTTCACTTGTAGTTACTGTAAGAAATATCATTTCGATGCTCAATTTTTCCAATACTCAATAGAACACTCAATAGTAACTAGCTGTGGTATCCTTTTTGGTTTATAGATCAGACCATATTAAAGCTAAAAGCTAACAAGTGATTGTAAACATAGCAGCAGAAGCTAGCGTCAACATTGTAGGAGAGAAGACATCTCCTACATGAAGAAGAGTGTACCGGTAGTTGCGCACGAACGTGAAGCTTCCTCTGCGCGGCCACGACCAGAGTGTGGTATCTACGGAGTAAACTCCCACAAACATGTTTGTTTTTACTTAACCACCTTTAATTAGTAAACAGCATACAACACACTTTAATAGGGAAAAGTGCAGGAAGACTGCAGGACAGCATACTCTATCTGCAAATAAGAAAATCTAACATGTTTCAAGGAAATGCACAGCACAGATGACCAAACTACATCATCCTTCAGCAGGAAATTCCAAGGTTATTTTTCCATATGTAAACGATTCTTAATTTTGTGAAATTGGCCAACTAAATAATGTCATTAAAGTGTACTTCAGCTGTGTGTGTATATATATACATGTGTGTGATTGAAAAATTTGAGGTTTTGTAATCAAACTTCTTCAAACTTGTATCATTAATTTCTGAACATAATTTCCACTGCAACTGTTCATACATGAATTTAGTCGTTGGACTCTGCTCAGTTTTTTTTTGTAAAATGCAATCGTTACCAATTCAAAATAGCTGAGTCAGCAACTGTGTCTAATTTCTATACTTTCCAAACATATTGTATACATATTTATATATAATATGTATATTCATTGCATACTATACTACTTTCAGCATTGGCACAAAAAGGAATATGTGTACCCATTATGACAAAATATTCCAACATTTGCTATAGTCAGTTTATCTGCAGCTATTTATCTGCTAAGAATTATACAAAATTGTTCCTATGACTGGTCAAAACATAGATATAATTTAAGGTAAAGTGGAATAACTATTATTCAACTGGATCCCCTAAACCTCCATACCTGCTTATTCCCTGAATTTAAGTTAATTTTTGCAACAAAATGATAACTTTTATAATTCATTATTACCATTTTTTTTTTGATTCATTGTTTCCAGCACGGCATCGGCAAGATGCTCTGCTTTCTGGCTAACTGTATATAGGTATGCTGAAGAAGTTAGTCATCGCTGCACAGTAGATTCTATAATTGTAAAACCTCTCACATTCAACAGCAGCTAGTAATTAATGACTGGAGTTATTTAGTGCATCATATTCATTTACATATATCATTTTATAAGCTTAATATTCACTGACTAACTAATAACAATTATACTCAAGTTTCTGTAGATAGCTTAATGCTGTTGGCTGGGTTGTCCGTAAAACCTTTGGAAATGTTGACAGACAGGACTAGGAACTGACAGGGAATTATGTCACGTGCAATAATGAAATTTTGAAGTTCAAAGATTTCAGATTTCAGATTTCTAGTTGATTTCAATATTCCACAGGAGATTTAAAGTGAATTCTGGGAAGGCGTATGAGTGGAGGCCCCCTCAGTTTCAAAGGCTAAAGCAGCATGCATGTGTGCTTAGGTACCATAATATTTTACCTAGTTTCCATGCTATTTCACCTAGTTTCCGTGTTATTTCACCTAGTTTCTGTGCTATTTCACCTAGTTTCCGTGTTATTTCACCTAGTTTCCGTGCTATTTCACCTAGTTTCCATGCTATTTCACTTTCCTAGTGCGATTTCAATTGAACAGCAATTATTCCAATACATTTTTTTGAATGGGCAATTTACGAGCAGTACTTATTGCAATGTTTAATAATGTACTTATTTTCAGAGCTTTTCCTTACTGAAATTTCTTGCATGTTTTCCGTATAGCAAGAATCTAATAGACCGTTTATTGCATTTAGTTTTCAGGCTTTACAATGACTGGAACTATAAATAAACACATGGCCCCCTTCCTGTATAGCTAGTGGTTTGGTAAAATTATTACAGTTATGGAGTAATCTTCTATATACTTGTCTCAATCTCTAGAGAGCAAAAAAAAAATTTTAATATTTATGGATTTTTTTTTTTCATTAATAATGTGAAGTGGTAAATTTAACATAAACATAAAACAACAGTAAACATTATTTTTGAAAAATAAATTTTATTGGTCCATTAGAGTGAGAAACTCCCATTTATAGAGTAACTACAGAATTATAAGATTGGTTATTATTGGTCCATTAGAGTGAGACTGAAACCTAGAAATTCCCATTAATAGTGTAATTACAGAATTATAAGATTGGTTATTATTGGTCCATTAGAGTGAGACTGAAACCTAGAAACTCCCATTTATAGAGTAACTACAGAATTATAAGATTGGTTATTATTGTTGGTTGCCATAACTCAAAGTTCTATATTAATCCAACTTGTTTTGTCAATAAAATTCTGTAAACAACTAAAAATACACAATCAATATAAGAAGGCTGAGACAACATTGTTAGTATTTTGACATACTATAATTTAATCAAAAAAATTGGCCAGCTTCTATGTTTTGTCTTACTAATTGTGGGGGTACAAGGGCCGAGATGGACAGGTAGATGTACGCTGCCACCAGGTTCCTTGGCTGCTACCTTGTAAGGGGTATTTTTTCTGGGGCCGATAAAACCGAAGAAAAGACTGGAAGGATGAGAACCAACTACTGAAGTGGATTAGATTTGTAGTAGTGCCAGCTGGAGGATAACTCTAGCTAAGCTATCACACCTTAGATGATAAGTCTAAGTTAGGAATATGGTTATTCAAACACCTGGCAGCACTTAGTATGCACTAAGGTAAGGAATGATCATAAAGAAAGGGTTCTGCCATAATGTAGAAAACAGAACAGAAAAAGGTGTGGTGATATAGCAGGAATGTGATTTAGTTAACTATTGTAAAGAGGGAAGAGGGTGATTGACCAAAGGAAATGTTCAGAGTGTAATGAGAATTGTAATGAGTGTGAGATACATGTAGGTAATTTAATTAGTGAAAGTTAGAGGTGACTCATAAGTTTAATAAATGTGGCAGCAGTATCGCCACACTAATGTACATGTAAATCTTCAACTACGTCTAAGCATATAGCAAACAATTTAACATAGTTTATTTACCATCATAAATAGCACTTTCCCTTCCAACAGTTTCATAATGAGAATCTACAACAGAAACTTGTCCATAGGCAGCACATTCCTCCATGGGCACCTCTAAAGACCTGTACATAAGTAACATAGATATTATAATGTATGTATAGTTGGCGAGCGAGCTAAGTAAGCAAGATACTATATAGGGGTATCAAATTCAGAATCAGGGATATCAAGCAAAGCAAGTTAGATACTGTTTGGGGTGGACAATTGAAAATCACGTAGAAGTTCGATAAATAGTACTTATTATATAATTCTGAGTGAGAGAAGGCGAAATATTTCACTGAGCAGGCTAATTATTTTCACGAGCAAGATGTGAGTGATAATGAAGCCTGAGAGTGAAATATCTAGCCATATCACTCTGATGAGTATAATAGGTGGTTACTAGATATCTTCACTGAAATGTTTTGTACTAGGGTTGGTAACTCTTGGTGTTCTTGGTGTAAAGTTTGATTCCATACACCCCCAGCTGATATTTTAGCAGCTAGTCTACTAGGCTCCACTAGAGGAAAGCTGTATAAACTCAGAATACTGCGAAGCCAGGCCAGTTGCTATAACTACTAAAATATAATGAGCTTGCCTATACAGCAATGCAAGTAATAACATGAATTATCTCTCAGGGTCACATATCTAAAAATAATATTGTGAAGACATCTAGCTTGAAATAAGCATATAGCTATATGGACTGTACTATGCCCTTTAAACTCACACTCAGTTCCCTTTTCCTCTTTAATACACAGCCTTTAGCTTGCCCCCATTTTCTTGTGATACTACAGCAGTCAACAAATCTTACTTTAGATTTAGGCTCAAATGTTACAGATACACATTATGAAACAACCTGTTTTCAAGAGCTACTGGTACTTCACTTAAAAGAAGAGCCGACATTGTTCTTCATAAACTATCATTACTCCTACAAATAGTGGTAAGGAATAGCTATATACTTATAATATTGAAATGGAACTACTGAACTTAAGGCATTAAATAAATGTATTTTTTTGACTAAATAGGCTCAAGAAACAGTAAAATTCAGCCATTGTCAAATTTAAGCTTTAAATCCAACTGCAGTTTAAAACTACAACTAGCTATAGGTTTGCTAGACAATTGTGCAAAGCACACCACTAGTTAATACATAGCTCTGTGTGGACGTATGTATGTCATTTTTTACTTTGACCCTCGCATTTTTGTGTTCGCTTAGTGTACAGCTACTGCTTAGCCAAAGAATAGCACAATATAAACAACTACCAAATATTAGCTGTATTTACATGGCCTTTTTTTTGCTACTACAGTAGTAAGCAATCGGGTGTGACTATAAAATGTGCAGTAATTCTTTAGAAATGCATGCTTTTTGGGGCTTTTTTCAAGTCAAAAAGTTTTGAAAAGTGGTCACTATGGCATTATTAACCCTTACCATTATGTCATTTAAATACTAGGTTGTTGAACCGATTTATCGCGAAGACACGAAACACAGTTTTCCAGCTAAAACAACAAGCATGTCTTGATAATAATTATGTTCAAGCCTGTGCGGTAATTTGTTAGAAATGCCTGTTGTTGCTGCTTCTTTATTTTTTTAAGCCAAACAGTTGAGGCGAGCGGTAATTACGGCATTGAACCCCTTTACCTTATATATTATATAATTTTTTTTTAAATTGGATCGTTATTTTTGCTGGAATTTGAAGTAAAAATTAATCACAATGCTGTACTATTCTATACCAAACTAGGGAGGCCCGCTCACCATTTATGTTCAAACGCACCACTTATAAGATCTGTACATTGATAACTACATGTATATGCTATTGATGATGTGTTACAGTGACTTACTTCAAGTCTCTATTTTGATGTTTCTTTTTATAGATGATCATTAGAACAGTTCCCAAAATAACAGAATACACTAGGATAGTTGAGATCACTGACACAATACATGATGTGATAATATCTGTACAAATAGAAATATATTACATTAATGTAATTAGATTAGCTGTTTGATATTATATTATAAGAATGTATGATATGTAAGACTTCTTCTTTCACTCTGGCATCCACTGTCCTATGTAATAATTGTAGAACATTAGTCATAATACGATACTGAACATGCCAGGAAAGATAATTTAAGCTCATCTTTAGAGTCTGTATTACATTGAACAGCTTCAGTTTATAAGATGCAACTGATTATAAATCGAACAATAAAATATATACTAATTTCAAGATTAAATATCTGTATCACAACTAGTTCTGTCAGGCTTACAAGAGGCAGTAGAATATAATGTAGAGGATAATTTCACAGGTTTCGAGGTTCCTCTATCTCCAATTAACTCCTTTCCATCTTCAATCACTCTGGCTGCTACTTCAAATATGTATTGACAAACTTCAATCAAATGGTCTATAAGGATTGAGTTTTGTGAAAATGGAACTGATATCATCATTTCAGTTAGACTAACTCCACAAGTTTGTTGAAAATAAATTAAAAAATCTGTAATGCCAATTAATCCAGAATTGTTCCAGGAAACTCTAACTGATGAAAGTGATACTACTTCTGCTTGTGTATTTAATACCATTCCTAATACATAAAAATTTAATATTCCATGAATTTGTTATAATGCAAATATTTTACCTAATTCCTTCCTCACCTGGTGCGTGTAAAGTCCTGATGCTTTTAATGTGTGTCAGTGGACCTTGACCCCCTCCAGTTGTGGCAGAGACTGTTATATTGTGTACTGTCATGTTAGGAGTGAGATTAGAAATAGAGAATATTAAATCTGTAGTAGAGTGAGTTTGTCTTGTTCCATTCACTGAGTATTGGATGTTGTAATGTGTTAGGATTCCATTGAGAGATTCTGGAGCACTCCAAGTCAAGAGAATACTGAAATACTTGGCTTCTACCACTAGATTTCTAACAATAGTAGGTTCTGTAGAATAATACAATTATAATGCAACTGATATTTTTTAATATTTGTCAATCAATTAACATTGTATTTAATACCTAAGGTGTCATACAGGATTTTTTGCTTGGATTAGGAAACACTGCTGTACATGGCCACACCCATTTTGAAAACCCTCGTACTTTTATGCACTTAGAGTAATTTCTTGTAAGACTAACACTAATATACATGTAACCTTTAAAGAAACTGTATTTGTATTTAGGGCACATAACTGTCTTCTGAAGTATAAATCCTTCTACTGGCTGTAGAGAAAGGTCCAGTTTTGACACTGTTGACTCCAGCTACAGTGAAGGTGTACTGAGTGAAGGGCTTGAGGCCAGTGATTAGATGAGTGGTAGCACTAGATGGAGTAGTGATTGTTATGCTTCTATTAGTTCCTTCTCCATACTGAATGATGTAACTAGTGATGACTCCATTTCCATCTAGACAGTCTATCTCAGTCCATGTTAGAGTAATGTTTGTAGACATTATTACACTTGCAATAGGTACTCCAGGACTACCAGTTGGAGCTTCTAAATAAGGCAGAGTAATTTAACAAATGGTTTTATTCTCACATATATTTGGATACCTGTTACATTTGTAGTTAAGGTTGTACGCTCAGTACCCGCTGAGTTAAGCACACTATTTTTACCAGCAACACTAACAGAGTATTGAATACCAGACTCCAGACTACCAATAGTTAATGAATTACTGGTAGTAGATTCTGTCCTAGAAGGGACTCCATTACAAGTAGTGCTAGTCAATGAAATATTGTATATGTCTACTGGTAAACTATTTGAAGGCTGAGAGAAGGACAGAGTAGCTGATGATGAAGTTACCAATGAGATGGTAATTATAGGTGACAGCACATCTACAAAAGTAAATATAAGTAGAGTAAGTTTCCTGTCATCATAAAAGTTGTAATAAATTTACAGAATGTAATAAATTTTGCCTAGTTTGGACCTCATTATATCATTTCCTTTATTAGATTAATTTTCATTAATCATTTTTTGCTAGTCATTCATGCCATCAAATCCTTGGATCATCATTCTTCAAAAAATTAAAATAAAATCTATTTTTATTATTACTGTAAGTAAAGAATAGATCACATTAAATACGCATATCATAAGCCTACATAACACAATAATAACAATGCTAATACAGCTTTACTATGCTCAAAACATAACATTAATAAAGCTTCGTATTTTCATTTCTCTTACCTCTAACATTCAGAGTTTCAGACACAGCTGGTACACTCAGATATGTGCCAGTAGTAGCTCTCACACGAACAGTGACAGTTGATCCAGTATTAAGAGTCTTAGTTGTGTAAGTAGTTCCAGTCACTTCAGTACCACCAGTATTGACATTCATAGTGTTTATATACACATGATATGTAGCTCCACGAGCACCAGCCGAAGGATTCCAGGTGGCCTGTACTCTCCTATTACTAATCTGTCTCAATACAATATTAGTAGGAGGATCTGGATCTGTAACATGTAAAGAACTGTAATATTTAGACTAATTAAATCACAATATAATTCTTCTTTAAAATAGTGTTATCACACATTTCCCTTCTATGTTTTGTCATATCTAACTATTGTGTCCACAAATTTTACTATGTCAAGCAGCAATTGCCTGACTTGTTCAAAAAATTTTATTAAACATTCAATTTATATAAAACTTAATTGAGAATTTAAATGTACAATACTACAACCTTTTTTGGCATGTGCAACTAATTACATTTATTGATTAAGAATACTTTTTTAAAATACAGAAGTAATTAATTTGTCAATTGGTAATGACTTTTGGGCACCTCAAAATTCAGGTTTGACTAGGGAAGAACGTTTTTGGTTTATTAAAAAACACAGAGGACTATGAGAGCTACTGATAGGAACCACTACTTTTCTGTAGTGCTGTCTGAGTGTGTTCAAAAGAGAATACACACTTCAGGCTTCCAGTACTAAACATGATTTGTAAAAGTAAAAACTAAAATTAGTTGACATTTTCTGTGAAAATAAATAATAAATTAACCTGGGTATAATAGTACTTATTACATGAGTCAGAGTGTGATATATGGTGAAACATTTCATGAGCAAGCAAATTTATTTTCACAAGCCAGAGGAAAGCCTGAGAGTGAAATATCTAGCTGTATCACTCACTCTGTGAGTGTAATAAGTGCACTGCAAAAAAAGAAGTAATAAGTTATCATCCAATCAAATTAGTATTTGTGCGCGTTCGTACTGCCTAGAGCCTTGGTACAAGTCGGTTGTACCCCTCCGTTCAGTCAGTACAGGATTTACACTATCCTCAGGCCTGGCCCTCAGTTGTGTAGGCCCTCGGTTGTGTAAATCCCGTGCTGACCTCGACAACACATACATATCCAAAATCTCAATTGAGACTCATTAGTGAGGATTTCGCTTCGCTCTCCCAATACAGTCATATATAGACCTCATTTATGCATACCTTGTATTGTGAATACTGGTGATGTCACTGGATCTAGTGTATTATTATTACTAACAGTGTATGTGTACGTTCCAGGTAAACGTCCAGTCACTCGTAGAGTAACTCTATACTTGTGACTTTCACATGATCCAGTATCTGTAACGGTCTCTTCTCCATCATAAAATGATCCACCACCAGCTAGTCTGGTATTTCTGTCAATAATAAGACTATTCCTTCTCCAAGTCACTGATGTAGGTTGACCTCCTGTAGTTATTCCTTCTATAACTAAAACTAGTCTATTACGATCAGCTAATTCTGGTGGTATATCAAGATATAGCTGTATATTACCACAACTAATAGCACCTATAATATAGCATTGTATATTATTATTCAGTTTTTTTTTATTAAGTAAAATTTTAACTTACATTGTCCATGTACAGGAGATACAATTGAAGATAATATAGTTAGAATGACTTCACTTATAGTTACTATAAGATATACCATTGCAAAGCTTAAATTTTCAAACTCTCCAATGGAACAATCAGTGGTAACTAGCAATGTTTTCATCTGGCATAGTCACCAAAGCTTGTTTATGGATTAGACCATTAGTCAACAAGTGATTGTATACATAGGAACAGAAACTAGTTTCAACATGTTTGTTCTTACTTCTCATACCATGTTTCTTTTAAATTATACAAAATATACTGCATATTGTGAAACATACACTAATACAAATTTTGCAGGTGAGTGGAATTAAGAAAATAAAATAAGCAAATAATTAATATATATATATATATATATATATATGTATTTATTTATTCCACGCTAGATATCTTCACAATGTTATTTTTAGGTACGTGACCCCACGTTATCACATGGTATTATCTCATGGCGGTATTGCCAAGCTCATTAACCTAGTAGTTAGAGCAACCTACCTTGCTTACCAGTTTTCTGGGTTTTCACAGCCTGCCTTCCTCTAGCGAAACTTACCCAACCTAGTTAAAGAAGCTGCTAAAGTATCAGCTGGGGGTGTGGGGAGCCCCTAGAGAGTTAGAGAGTTTCAGTTTTGTATAGCTTAATTAACATCACTCTTGTAAGAGTGTGTGGCATGGTTTTATATACCTTGGCCTTGCCTCATACAACTCAGAGTTATGTATTGCCAGATTTTGTTGAGATCGATTAATCTCTGTATCAAACTCTACTACAATCCTACTAGGAATAGGCTTAGGGCCACCTAACTAAGGAGGGTAGAGCGTTAGCAACAGGCCTCCATATTCAGCTTAGTCCATTGAGCAAGCCCCTCTCTGGTGGCAGGGGGAAAGAGCTACCTACCCCCAACTAGTCCCACACTGTGCATATTGAATATTTCATGAGCAGGCTAATTTATTTTCATGAGCCAGAGATGCATGAGTGAAATATCAAGCCATATTACTCTTAAGTGTAATAAGTGATTTATTCCACACTAGATATCTTCACTACCTACATTACCCAACTTGAGAAAGAGGTAGCTATCATTCGTGCAAAGGGGTAAATGAAAAGCGAAAAATTGAATATTTCACCTTTGCTGCAGAATATTGTGGGCACACAATACAATTCAATACATTTTCTACGTAAAGGCACTCAATATGCCGATTCGGTACATAATAAATATATATATTCCATCCTAGATATCTTCACAATGACATCTTTAGGTACGACATTACCAATTATATATTGCAGTTTCCTTCTCAATAGCTATATGATAATGTTCACTTGATTATCATATCTCTTTAGTTTGTAATAATCATAATTCTGAGGTTACTTCAGAAATGTAATTTTGTCAATATTATTATGAAATTGTTTATGTATTTTAAGTTGTACTATTGTAAGATTTATTTAGCAATACACAAAATTGTGAATGCCCAATCATATTGTCAAATGTTACAAAGTAATTTTATGAACAATTTTTTCACTTCTATATTACAACAAAAAATTTATAGTGTAAAAGTTTTGAAATGGAGCAGATCATAACTAGGAATTATATTCATGATCCATGACTACAACTTCATTTAGATGTTTAGGTAAAAACATGAAAGTTCAACCATAAAAGTTATTTTATAATTTGCTTCTTGGATTTGAATTGAAATTTAATCTTTAATGTTCATTCTATTTAAGAACCATTTTATATAGATCAACATTTAAATAAAAAAACAACAACATTATATGCATGCAGAACCATCAACTCCATCAACATATTAAACACTGACATTTAGCTTATTTGAATTGTATTTGAATACCTAAGAATCGGGATGAATATCCAGATAATTGGATACCTATTATTTGCTCCAGCTTTAATGCATATTAAGCAATACAACACAGAAAATGTAAATGTTTAATACTCTTACCTCTAACAATTAGTGTTTCAGACACAGCTGGCAGGCTCAGATATGTGCTAGTAGTAGCTCTCACATGGATAGTGACAGTAGAAGTAGTAATAGTCTCTGTTGTGTAATAGTCAAGCGGATATGTGCACTATATTATAGTAATATTGTTCTAGTTTGGGTTACAAGCGTAAAATTTGGCATAGTAAAAAAATAGGCTATTAGAGAAATATTTCTGGAAGTGGAGCCACCTTCTTTAATGATATGATGAGAAATTATGCCACCTCTTCAGCAACAATATAAAATGTGATATACGCAAAATTTTAAATTTTCGCGCCTTATATAATTTAATACGTGAAATTAAAAAATGCAAAACTTTTTCGTTCTATTAGGCTGTTTTTTTTTTTCATGGCTCATGCTTTGGCAGGTTTTTTCATGAACTGGGAATTGTTTAATTGCTAGATATAATGTCCAACAGCAAGTTTATGAGTTCACAGAAGCCTGGTCCATCCAGAGAGAGTACACCAGTGAAGACAAATTGGAACAGATGTGTCCTTTGTCAAGAAGACACTCGTGAAGCCTAAGCCGATCCAGTGAGCCAGTAACTAAAGAGTCTTGTTACTTCTGTGAAAATACATTTGAACCACTACGTGCAGTGTGTACTTATCAGGTGGACAGCCGTGTTCAAAAGTGTGCCTTAGCTTTGCAGGATGGGAAACTTCTCGCCACACTTAGTGCTGGAGATATGATGGCACAAGATGCTAAATATCATCCACTATGCTTAGCATCTCTCTACAAGAGAGCTAAGTCACTAGATGAATCCAAACAAGATGATAGTGACAGAATCAATCATAGGTAAGGGTGACTAATGTAATGTGACTGATGTGCTAGTCGTTGTTGGACTAATAAATTAATTCAATTCTGTATTTTTTATATCTGATCATAGTATTGCTTTAGCAGAGTTACTGAGCCAGTCAAAAAAAAAGATACATATCACCTTTAAATTCTTACTATTAGCTGCATGCAACCAACACCTGCAATTTTCTTTCTCAAAAAATCATAGCAAAAACAATAACAAGCAAAAACAATTAAACCTTAATTTTTACATGTAACGATATAGGTACTTTTCATGAAGTTAGGAATGACATCTTTAAGTGATTTATTCTAGAAGTCCAAATATAGCCATTGACAATTAATACTATGTAATTACTAGGTTATAATTTATCATGTGTCTATATTATGTGATGACTCAGATTGTCTGTGTACAGCCGAAAGTAATTCAATAATAATATGCAATATAGTTAGAATAACAGTTGTACAAAGAGGCAATCTAATGTTAGTATCTCATGCTCAATTGAGACTGACATGTTGAAATAGACAGTGTAATAAACAGGTACGCACAAGTTTGGGCTGCTTGTTGACTAAAAATGGGATAATGTAGAAACTACAACAAAGAATTGTAACATTCGTTGTGCTGTTGTCAAGACACCTGGCCTTATGATGACATTGTTATAGTATAATATTCCATCGGCACAAAGTTTTGTAAACGAGGAAAGTTATATGTTATCACTTATGCCAGCTTGAGTTCAGTCGTGTTTAGAACACTAGTGATACTCTACTTTTAGTATGACATCATAACTATAAGATACATGTTTAAATATGCAATGTGGGTGCAGAGGGTGCAGTAATATAATTTAAAATTTTAAAGTAAATTAAAACTTTTCCAATTTTGAGGGCTTAGTACTCCCACTGACTTGGTAAGGATGACTTCTATTAAGTTTTTTAGCCTACCAATTCACTCAATGGAGATCTTCCAATAGAATAATAATTAGTGTAATAATATGCCATTTAAATACATTAATTGAAAGATGGAGTTCATTCTATACATACTCTTAAATTTTTTAGCATGATATCTTGTACACTATCTAGGAATAGACCTTTATGACAAAATTCTCAAACTTAATTAAACCACAAATCAACATCATGTACTAATTAGATATCAACTCATGTAACATGAACAAATTTATATCAGACAAGTAATATAAGCTAAGCTGTATATCAAATAGTTGAAATTTTGATATATTAGCTATTTAGTTAGTTATTCCAAAAAAGTATTATATCTCAATAATAATGTGCTCTTGAAACTATAAAATTCTCACCGGAATATTACATTCATAAATTGTGTTATAACTATAGCTAATCCCATTTCAATATTGTAACATAATTGTTAAGAAACAAAAGCAAAGTTTTGATAATAGCTACTCTGAACAATTATTAAATTTATGATCATTATTTAAAATTCTTTTCTTCATATGCTGAGCATTGGGTCATAACCAATAATTTGCCTTCATCGATTCTATTGGTATTGATATAGAGGGTTCATCTACTTTAGCAAAATGGTACTCTTTGTGTGTGTTACAGAATGGTTTTAAACCTAGAATATTTTCACCAGTCATTGGACAATTAAAATAATATGACATTAATTAATATATTTACTATTGTTTTGTCAAAAATTCACAAGTGAGTTGTTTTGTGTAGTATCCATTAATGCATGCTTTGACACATTCTCGTAGTTTCTGGGCTCATGGCAGATCTAGCAGCCTATCAATGCTTGGCTATGATTTCTAAGTACTGCAAGTGAAGTAGAAAAACCATGAAAGAGGGAGATGAATGAAAATGGATCTAATAGGGTGATGATAGTTAGTTACTTGCTGTATTCCAGATTAAATTGATTAGCCTGCCTTGATCTAATTTCATGGAGTCAACCTCTTCTCTGATGTGGAGTGCCTCCTTGATTGTTTTTGTACCAGTTTTCTCCTAGGTAAAATATTTCAGCATCTTTCCACTGGATAGCATGGCATATATTGTTGACAACCTTTGACACTTAGCTAGCCTTCCTCCTATAATATATATATATGTATATATATATTAGTTCTTTCAGGTAATTTATCTACCTTACACAGCTGATGATGGACCTTAGTCTGTATTGAATTATATTCACTACTATATTAAACAACAGCGTAAACATTGTCAATATAATTATGATTAGCAATACATTTTCTACTGTCAGTAATGAGATGAGTGGTAGCATTAAACAGTTCATTGATTGCTATGTCTCTATTAGTTCCTTCTCCACACTTAATTATGTGTGGCATCCATACTGTCTAAGTTATCTATCTCTCGCCAAGTTTGAGTAATGCTAGTAGAGTGTATCTCCCTAACTGTAGGCACTCAGGGACTACTATTAGGAGCTGCACAATAAGTTAATGTATGTTATCTAATTATTTTCATCCACATTTTACATTGTTACTTGTTTTATTCGTAGATAATGTTGTAGTTCCAGTGCTCAGCTGAGCCAGGTTGGGAAATAGATTTCAGTAATGAATAAGTGAGAGAATAAGCAAACTGATGTAAGAAAAATGAAGTGGTAGAATAATAACAATGGATAAACATATCCTTCAATTTCTACTAAAGTGCCACTGTGTGGCAAGATAATTGCTAATATTAAGTGTTTGTTTTTTCAATATTACAGTGTTGTACCTCAATTCTGTACTTTGATGTTACTTATTACAGCAATGTATTAAAAATACCAAATTAAACTAAAACTGTGGAGATAACTTATACAACATTATTTATGACAATAACATGTCAAGAGGAAAGATATGTGAAAAACCTTGCAATAACGTTTCAGTTTTTTAACTTAAAATTACTGGACTATAAATAAACACAAGGCTAACCACCTAAATGATTGGCATAATAATAAAAAAGTTAGTTTTTTACATTTTTAGAACATTAAATGTATTTTTATCTTTCTTTAATGATACACAATAGACCCTTTCCTTATTCGACCTCTAAGATAAGGGGCATATAAAGTACATAATCACTGAACAGCAGCTTAATTAATAATTGGTAGAACTGTCTTTATATTATAGCCTAAATTATTTATGAGCCTTAGCTAAAACTAGTCTTGTAATTCTATAGTACATGTATAGGTTTTATAATGTATTTTTAATATTTTAATGTGGTCTCATTTATTATTCTAAGTTACGGGACAATTCTAAATTATGGCATCCCACAAAACTAAGGAACCTGGATAAGAGAGGTGTTTTTACTGTAGAATTAAAAAAAATTATTATCCCAATTAAAACCATCTACTTCCATAGTGCACAAGAGTTAACTGCCGAGTTAAACAATAACTTGAAAATTATGTGGGTTTATTTTAATTTATGGGAAGTGATCAATATTAACCTGAAACAAAAGAAGCAGTTAACATGAAATTTTTGACAAATACATTCAGCGGTGTACTCTAGTAACTTCCTTCTACAGTAAAGCTACAGAATTAGAAAAGTTGGTTATTTTCTAGATACCGTAACTCAATAATTATATTGCTTGAACATTGAGCCAATTTGTTTTGTTTTACAAATCTCTAACATAAAGCATGAATGTATCAAATCAGTATCATATGACTGACATACTACAATTATATGAAAGGTAATTGTCCATTATATGAAATGCTACTGTCTTCTAGTCTTATACATGTACAGTTTCAACTATATCTAAGGAATAATTTTTCCATATTAACAAACATTATAAATTCCTGGCAGTTCTTATTCATCATAAGTAGCACTTTTTCTTTTGACAGACTCATAATGAGATTCTCCCACAGAAACTTGTCCATAGGCAGCACATTCCTCCATGGGCACCTCTGAAGACCTGCACATAATTAACATAGTTACTTATGCATTGTATATAATATGCTATAAGACCTGTACAATATTAATAGTCATGTATGTATGGTATTGATGTGCTACAGTGACTTACTTCAAGTCTCTATTTTGATGTGTCTTTTTGTAGTAGATGATTATTAGAACGTCCCCAAAATAGCAGAATACACTAGGACAGTTGAGATCACTGATACAGTACATGTTGTGATAATATCTGTACAAGTATAGAATTACACATTAAATAAAATTAGATCAAGTCTATCAAAATGTTTATAATAAATACATAAGAATGTATAATACATAAAATTTCTCCTTTCACTCTGTCACTTAATCCTAAATAATAAACTTAGTGTTGTTGTAGTATTTTTTTTATTTTAGCTTTAATTATAGCAATTTTGAAATACTTATATTCAATTCAGTTAGTGACAGTAATTTTTTTAAATATTTTCCAGTTTTAACTACAATTTTTTCTGATTTATTTATATTTAGAGTTCGTTTTAATTGTTCCTAGAAATATTTATCCAAATTATAGCTATTACTAAAATGATTGTGGAATGAAAGCATATTAAATTCATTCAGAATTGTAACTATTACAGCTACTTCATGTTTGTTACCAATTTTATTCTAACCATTTAAATACGACTTAATGAAACTTCTTTTTTAATTCTAATAATACTTGATTAACAAAAATAGTTGAATATCTTGATTTAGTTATTGTTAGTAAGAACCATACAGTGAATCAGACCTGTATTAGGTTTAGCAATTAAGTCATTAAAATGTATGAAGCTATATTAATTTTTAGTTCTTGTTATAATTAATAAACGCTAGATAAATATTTTCTAATGTTTGCACAAAACTAAATACTGCATGCCAGGAAAGCTGATGTATGTTCATCATCCTTAGGTATCTGTAATACATTTAATCAGCTTCAGTTCAAATTTGTAATATAAATTAAGAGAACAATGCAAACTTGTACTATTCTCAAGATGAAATACCTGTATTACAACTAGTGCTGTCTAGTTTAAAGGAAGCAGTAGAATATAATAGAGAGGATAACTGTACAGATTTAGAGGTTCCTCTATCTCCTATTAATTCCTTTCCATCTTCAATCACTCTGGCTGCTACTTCAAATATGTATTGACTATCTTCAATCAAATTGTCTACAATAACTGAGTTTTGTGAAAATAGAACTGATGTCATCATTTCAGTTGGACTGAGTCTACAAGTTTGTTGATAATAAACTATAAACTCTGTTACTTCAGTAAATCCTGTTTTATTCCAAGAAACTCTGACTGAAGAAAGTGATTCTACTACAGCCAGTATATTTTGTACTATTCCTAATAATACAAAAGTTAAAAACAATTATTCATATATCTCAATTCCGACACTTTACCAAATTCCTAGCCTCACCTGGTCGTTGTAAAGTCCTGATTCTTGTGATGTGTGTCAGTGGACCTTGACCTCCTCCGGTTGTGGCAGAGACTGTTATATTGTGTACTGTCATGTTAGGAGTGAGATTAGAAATAGAGAATATTAAATCTGTAGTAGAGTGAGTTTGTCTTGTTCCATTCACTGAGTATTGGATGTTGTAATGTGTTAGGATTCCATTGAGAGATTCTGGTGCACTCCAAGTCAAGAGAATACTGAAATATCTGGCTTCAACCACTAGATTGCTAACACTAGTGGGTTCTACAAAAAAAATTGCACATTATATTGCAATTTCAATATGGTTTTCAATAAAGTTAAACACAATTTATCCAACACTTACAGGGAATAGTAGCTAAAATATAATTAAGAAATGTTTTGGTTTTATGTTGTTAATTTTACACTTATTATATAAAATACATTGAAATGACTTCAAGATGTCTACAAGTTGTAGTGTATTTAGCTAGTGTGATGACATCTCAGAAGTAGAAAGGAGAATCACTTTTTTAGAAGGTACCGAAAAAAGATGAGTTAAAATATTTAGGAGATATTATATGTTTATGGAAATTAAAAGCAATAAAAAAAATCAGTAATTGATGCAGTCAAAAAGAAAGTAGGTGGAGCTAAAGTAACTTTTATAGACATTTGAGAATGAGTTAAGACACTTACTGTCTTCTGAAGTACATATCCATCTACTGGCTTTAGAGAAAGGTCCAGTATTGACACTGTTGACTCCAGCTACTGTGAAGGTGTACTGAGTGAAGGGCTTGAGGCCAGTAATTAGATGATTAGTAGCATTAGACTGTGTATTGATTGTTATGTTTCTATTAGTTTCTTCTCCATACTGAATTACGTAAGTAATGATGACTCCATTTCTGTCAAAGCAATTTATCTCTGTCCATGTGAGGGTAATGTTAGTAGACATTATTATAGTAGCAGTAGGTACTTCAGGACTACCAGTAGGAGCTATAATTAAAAAGATAATTGATCAAATTATTAGTCAAAGCTGTAAACCTGTAAAATTTTGGTCACCTGTTTCATTTGTAGTTAGTGTTGCAGTTCCAGTACTTGTTAAATTATTCATATTATTTCTACCAGTAACACTAACAGAGTATTGAATACCAGACTCCAGACTACCAATAGTTGATGAATTACTGGTAGTAGGTTCTGTCCTAGAAGGGACTTCATTACAAGTAGTACTAGTCAATGAAACATTGTACATGTCTACTGGTAAACTGCTGTTTGGCTGTGAGAAGGATAGAATAGCTGATGTAGCAGTTACTGATGAGATGGTAATTATAGGTAAGAAAACATCATCTACAATACTTTTGTACAGCAAACATAGTTATGTCATAATAATTTTATCAACCAATATTATTGTAGTTACCTTTTCAAGAATTATAAGTATTTGATAATTTTACTTGAAACTAAATTGCATTTTTTGTAATTATCATAATTATGGGGTTACTTTGGAAATGTCATTTGTCAATAATTTATTTATATCTACTATGAAATTGTTTCTGTACGTAAAAGTTATATAGCTACTATTTAAAAGATTTATTTAGCAATATACAAAATTGTGAACACCAGATCATATTGTCAAATGTTACAAAGTAATTTTTATGAACAGTTTTTTTCACTTCAATAATACAATAAAATAATATATATGTGTTCAAGTTTTGAAGTGGAGTATATCACTGATAACTTATTGCTTCAGCTTACCCCTTTCTTCTATTTAAGAAGAAATTCTATTAAAAACATACACATTATATGCATGCAGAGCAATCAACTCTGGCTATAAAACACTGATATTTGGCTTATTTTAATTGTATTTGAACACCTACCAATCTGGATGAATATCCAGATAATGGATACCTATTTGTTCCACCTCTAATGCATTATAGTAACACAACACGTAAAATGTTGATATATAATACTCTTACCTCTAACAGTTAGTGTTTCAGACACAGCTGGTACACTCAGATATGTGCCAGTAGTAGCTCTCACATGAATAGTAACAGTAGAAGTAGTAATAGTCTCAGTTGTGTAAGTAGTTCCAGTCACTTCAGTACCACCAGTATTGACATTCATAGTGTTTATATACACACGATATGTAACTCCAGAGTAACCACCTGGAGGAGGAGTCCAGGTGGCCTCTATTCTCCTATTACTAATCTGTATCAATAATACATTATAAGGAGGATCTGGCTCTGTAACATACAAAGAACAGTATAATATTGGACTACCAACATTAAAATTCTTCTTTAAAATAGTGTTATCACTCTTTTGTCTTCTTTTTTCAATTATATTCACAAATTTCACTGTCAAGCAACAAATGCTCAACTTTGTAGAAAGTTTTTATTAAAAAATACAGCGTATAACTCAATTGAGATTTTGAATGTACGGTACTACAACCTTTTTGGCATGTGCGTCTAATTACATTTTTGGTTAAACGTTATCAAATGGTAACTGAAATGGAAAAAAGTTGCTGTAATTGTCCTTATAGTCTTCTATCTGTGTTCTATAACACTGTCTGTGAGTGATTTTGGTCACAAGCCTCCACTGGCACAAAAAAGAATCCCTTTAGTTTGTAAAAAAACCTTCCTGTCAAAATAATTCCTGTGGTGGGCATGGCCACACGATGATGTAAGATGACCGTAGTTATAGGTATTCCATGTGGTAGTCTCTATCATCAATACAACTGGATTGTGGCTCTGTAAATTCCCACTATGGGTGGGAATTGTATAGTGTATGACTGCTCCATCTCACAGAAGAAGGGATCAACATTATTTGGGTTTCCTAAGGATCCCAAACTAAGAAGGGAATGGACACTGCAAGTAAAAAGAACTAGAGATAAATGGAGGGGCCCTTCAGATTACTCTGCTGTGTGCAGTGAACATTTCATACAAGAATGCTTTCAGGTTTCTGCTTCGACAGCTATTAAGTTACGTTTGAAAAGGAAGCTGCGGTTGAAACCTAGAGCTGTACCTAGCTACCATTTTCCTCAAACCTGCATCTACCAAGAGGCTTTCAGTATCTTCTGCTTATGAAAAGCAAGAGCAAAGGGTACATTAACTAGTGGTGTACTAGAGCACAAATGGCGAGCGAGCCTTAAACTACACTATTAACGATTGATTTTTAACAACTAGCTCTCAAGCTACTAAAATAAAGTCGAGTTTTTAAATTACGTATATACGGTAAAGGGGATTCAATGCCATAGTAACCGCTCCCCGCAACTGTTTGAATTGAAAAAGAAGCAACAAAATCAAGTCACGTTATTTAAAATTTTCTTTGTGATATTCTTAATAGTAGTTCACACAACTGAACATACCAACGCAAGACTTACCTTCGTGGTTAAATACTACTGCTTTTGCATGAAGGTTTGCCTATGCAGACCATCTTTTGTATACTTAAACTCATAGGGGACTATGTGAGCTACTGAAAGAAACCAACACTTTTCTTTATGGCTACCATAGAGTAGTCAAAAGAGAATACATACTTTAGGCTGCTAAACCCTAAATTTGATCTGCAAAAGTAAACTTGAGATCATTAGTATTATCAGTTTACATTATTTTCTGTGACTTAGCGAAATCTAATATACATCATGAGTTCATGTTTTAATTAGTTGACTATTTCAAATTGCTTGTTTGTCATAAATCAATTTACTACATGGCCACTCAAATAACCGTTAGTGATGAATTTTGATCCTTATGTATTAATAAAATTATAATATAATATATTATTATTACGAGTTTGTAATGTATACACACAGAAAGTACTTAATAAATATATACGATTTGCATTAAATTAAAGTTCTCATTGACTTCGTACAAATTACTACTAGTATTGTACTCATGCCTCCCAAGTAATAAATCTGGGATAATCAGTGCCCTCTGCTTGCCCTGCCCCCTCACTTTGATCCCCCCTCAATTTGGCACCAGTCACTATGATCTAAGAAGAAACGAATGGTACACAACACCTTTGAAAGTATTGTAAAGAGTCTGAAGTTTAATATCAATGCAGGAATTTAAATGAGGCAAAAAATAATATTGAGTATTATGATATTTTTTCTGTTTACCTCATCATTAATTGTAATTGAAATTCTGATTACAAAAATAATAATTTGATGTGACACATTTACTATAATATCATATATAAACCTTATTAGTGCATACCTCGTATAGCAAATATTGGTGATGTCACTGGAGTTGATGTATTAGCATTAGTAACAGTATATGTATAAGTTCCAGGTTGAAATCCAGACACTAGTAGAGCAACTCTGTACATCCTCATCTCACATGGTCTAGTACCTACAATAGTCTCTCCTCCTCCATCCCAAAATGCACCATCACCTGCCAGTCTTGTATTTCTATCAACCATCATAAAATTCCTTCTCCATGTCACTGATGTAGCTTGACCTCCTGTAGTTATTCCTTCTAGAACTAACTCTAGGTTACTACGATCAGCCAATTGTGCTGGTGAATAAGGATCTAGTTGTATAGAAGCACCAGTAATAGCACCTAAAATATAATATTATCTATTATTATTCTGCTTTTATGAAATTCATTAATAACTCACATTGTCCATGTACAGGAGAAACAATTGAATATAATTATAGTTAGAATGACTTCACTTATAGTTACTATAAGAAGTGACATTGCAAAGTTTAATATTTCTCACACTCAAATAGATCAATCATCAGTAACTAGCTGTGGTATACTTCATTGGTTTATGAATCAGACCATTTTAGTCAACAAGTGATTGTATACATAGCAACACATACTAGAGTCAACATGCTTGTTCTTACTAAATGTCATACCATATGTGACCTTTAAACTGTTATCAATACATAATTACCCAGCTGAGGGGAAAAAGGGAAAGACAGGATATTGCCAAGAATAGGATGACAATATATCCTGCAAAATCCAAAACATCACTCTATCCTTTATCTATGCAAGAAATACTATATCTTGCGGCTAGGACAAAATAAATAAATTCAAAATTTTTAACTCAAGTTAGCAGTAGATATAGCTTTAGTATGTATACAGATGAGTCTTCATCAGTAATGTTCTTATATTTAAAAACAAATACTATTTTCTTCTGTGGGTGAATACTCTTCCCTTTATGCTTTCGTTCGTTTGTACTTGTTTTATTTGAGGGCAAAAAAACAATTTTTCCTGGGTCTTTTATTCATTCCATAGTGAAAATTAAAACATAATACAATAAAATAAATAAGAGGAAAATACCTTTATCATGATAATGACGTAACAACAACAACAATAATAATAAAAATATAACAATAATATAATAATATAAATGCAAATAATAGGGAACATGAAAATAATTAGAGACAGGTTAACTGCAGTGATACTGAGAATTAGAGAATTTTAACCACTTGAACACAAATAAACATAAGACAAAAAAAAGTAAAAAGAAGAAATTAATAAAACAAAATAAAATATTAATCCAAAATAATAGAAAGTTTGGTTTGTAATGGGTTCAAATATTTAAATGCTATTTTGAAACAAGGACCTAACAGCACATTCACATAATCACTGAATTAGTGAAACTGGAGAGGTGGCCTGTATTCAGCAGGAAATTCTATATCCATTCATAGAGTAAAGTTAACCACAAGGCAATAAACATAGTCCAAACAACAATCACTATAAAATGTTAATCACCAATATTGTATGAATAACAGTTATAACTTCATAAGCCTTAGTTTGATTTTTTTTTAGTTCATCATGAACAATGTTTTATTTGTTGTGAGTATAATATTTCATCATTATCAGTTTATAACATCTTCATGTTTCAGGATCCCAATACTGCCAATCATGTAATGATGATCACGACATGATCGCTGTAGTATTCCAACCAAAGTTAAACTTAACATCGGTTTGGTCAGACCAATTTAACACACTTAATAATAATATTCATGATATAATCACATAGATCACACTACCCAATCAAAAAGAGTAATTGGTAAAGAGGTTCTAGTAATACTTCATAACAATTATTATATTAAAAAATATTTGTACGTCTTCTTTAAGATAAACTGATTACTCACAGATATAATATACCAATAACAATATGGAATATAAGCCACTAAGTACTATGCCAAATATGAGTAGATATGAGTAGATGAAGTGCAAGATATTATGTATAGTGAATAAAATAATTTGATACATCATAATTTGTAGGCATCTGTTTCTGTAGGCTGTAAGTCAACATTATTAAAGACATCCTTTGATAGATCATAGGGAAGCTAGCAGTAACAAGTACTATGGTGTTCACTGACACAGTAGTATGATGCTTTACTATTATGAAATGGCGTGGGGTAGGGATGGATGTGGGTAGTGGGGGGCTTGGTAAGGATGACTTCTATATTATAGTAATTTTTTGACCTACCAATTCACTCAACAGAGTTTCTCTATATTTAATTATTTTGTGTCTATCTCTCTGCTATTATGTCTTTTTATTGGGTATTCATATAAGTGATATAATTAGGTTATGTATTAAATTTAACAGAGTTATGTCTCATTCAAAACTTGCTTTAAAATTTAAAATCAAACCGTGTAATAATATGCTAATTAAATAATATTGAGTGAAGGATGGATTTCATTCTATAATTTTTTTAATCATTTGGGATGATCTTGTACAATATGTAGAAATTGACCTTTAAAAATACATTATGATGAAAATATCAACTATACTGTGTACATTCTGTACTTATATGGTTATCAACTCTATGTACATTAACAAAAAACAGACAAGTAATAAGCTAAGCTGTATATAAATTTTAGAAATAATATTTCCTAAGTAATTCTAAAAGTATTATATCTCAATAATAATGTGCTCTTGAAACTTTAAATAATTTTCTCACAGGAATACTATACAATCATAAATATTGTTTTATAACTATAGCTAATCCCATTAAGTAATTGTAACATAATAGTTAAGAAATAAAAGTAAAGTTTTGCTAATAGCTACTCTGAATAATTATTTAATTATGATCATTATTTAAAATCCTTGAGAGTTTCTTCATATGCTGAGCATTTGGTCATAACCAATTTGCCTTCATTGATTCTGTTGTTGTTGGTAGAGGGTCTTTCTGTTTCAGCAAAATAGTATTTCTTCTTGCGTGTCACAGAAAGGTTTTTAAATCTAGAAAAAATATTCTGTCATTGACGATGAAACAATACAATTATGATATCAATATTATATTTAAACTTTTTGTCAGAAATTTTGCAATGATTAATACATTACAAACTATATATGTGAATCACTTACATTAAACCATGTTTCTTGATCTGAAATATTACTATCAAAAGAATTACAGAAATAATCACAACTAGTAGTACAGATATTAACACTGCTGATATGATTGAAGCAAAATCACCTACAAATTAAACAATAATTTAGATAATGTAAAGTTACTATAACTTTAAACACAAAGATTACAGTAACAGTTCACAAGATACCTAAGTGAACTAGCTATACTAAAAAGTTGTTGTTGGTCTATGAAAATGATGTTAATATAATTTAATGAAACAACCTTATGACAATAATACAATTTGTATTGTATATATTTGAAAATACTTTAGATACTAAATTATATTAATAGCATTAACAATGAAAAGATTTCATGCACAACAATTTAAAATCTATTGCTTTATACCAATTTTTTTTTTACTAATATATTTCACTGTAAATATCCACATATTTTTATTCGTGTATCTTCTACTCAATAGTTCTTGTAGCCAAAATGTACGTCAGTTGTGCTGGGCATATTCAGCCACAAAAGCTTTTGTAGTCTCTCAAATGCAACAATATCATTACTTCATTCATGTCAGTTGATCCAACCAACAATTACTTATTTTATTATACATTAATATCTGTATACAATGAGACTTACTTGGTTTTAACACGACAGTGCTATATGCTATGATATCTGTTGTATAACTAGGAGTGAAGGTTGTCCAATTATTTTGAATATTAATGGGAGGATTGGTGCTAAATTCTGAGATGACAATCAACAAAAAAATACAAGATTGAAATGTGTATTTTATATTCCTACTATCTAAAAAAATCACACACATGTATGTGTATTAGATTTTGAGTAACACTCCATATGGGGAGAAGTGAAAATTTCATACTCTATCAATAGGTGTCTAGTGTACATTGTATATCCTTTTGATCTGTGCAGAGGTTAATTTTTCCTAGCTAGCAGTATGAGATTCACCTCTCTCCTACATATGACAGGTGTAAAATAGGTATTTTTCTTTAGTGGGGGATGAATAGGACCATGCAACAGTTATTTAGTTTCCCAAGCAACTATCATTGAAAAAGCAAACAGTAAGCAGGATTTTTTTTTTGCATGGTCTCACTGACATACTCAAAGGCTAGCTCAGCTGTGAAGCTGTCTGTGCATCTATTATTAAACCACAAGACTGCTAATTAATAAATATCCATAATGCAATTTTTATGAAAAATTGAGGAAGTTGGTGTTTGAGAAACTGGACTAAAATGCTTCATTTCTGGCCTAAGTGTGACAGAATTGAACCGTTTTCACTTCACTTAATTATCAATAGTAGCTACTATTCCATTTTATTGTGACAACAATGTTGTTAATATTATTATTATATACAATGTCACTGGTCTTTATAACTATCTCCAATATGTTCTTGTCTAAGTTGTGTAAGTGTGGTTAAATTATAACAAAACGAATATTTTTATGCTAACAAAATTCCGAGTCAGTTCATCGCATAGCGCCACTGTTCTTATTAGACAGTATCAAGAAGTGGAAGTAGCTACACTATATTTTACAATTATAATATCATTCATGCATTAATATGATTTCACTAAATCTGTGGTCAAAGTAAACCCATATAAGTGATATGTTATCTTGTCATTCACACCTAATTTTAATATACACTTACTAGAAATAATGTAAATGCTGGCACTAGCTATTTCACCATCTGCAGTAGGCACATCGCACCTGTAGCTGCCTAGAGGACCTGTAACATTACCTCTCTTGACTAATCTAACTTGACTGATGTATCCGATGCGAACTAGTATGTCATTAGAACTGTGGTCTTGATGATTTCTGATGACTTTCGAGTTGTTAGGGTAAAACCAGTCCCCAATGGGGCCATTGTAATTGTTATCAATGTTTCTACAGCAATTAGTGTTTACATTCGCTGTATTACAAACAAGAGTGTCTCCCGGGAGAATACGATTGGGTGTGTCTGGCCCGATGTCTTCTATCAAAACTGAATCACTGTGAAGATATATGGATCCTCTTAAGTGAAAGAACAAGCCACTTGTGGGAAGATCTATTAATTTATTACAAAAATAGTAAATTTAAACTAATGACTTAGGGCGATAATCTATTGTCGTTTACTGAACATGAATTAAAAATTAAATTTTTTACAATACACAAGAAAATGTCAAACAAAATTATTATTTTTTATATTTTTAATACTAATCTGAGCTGTAAGAAACTACATTGCCATTCCAAATTATTGAGGCCATTGTATCAAAAAAATATTCTTGTGGGTGTGGGGCATAAGACTACATTAAAATAACAATAAGTTTTCCCTGTTTAAATCTTGCAACACATATAAATGATTATCCTCTCAACATAAATTTAGTAACTAAAGTCAAGTTAAGTCTGATAATCTAAGACAAAGTTAAAATTAGGCTATGAGTGTACTGTCCAGGAGGCACACCCATCAAGCTATACTTAAGGTGACCTAGTAATTAGAAGGAACAATAAAAGAGTTGGATCACTTACAAGGAGCCTGGACAATAGCTGAAGAAACATGGATGATAACTAGTGTATGACTGATGTGTGTACACAAGTGATGACCTAAATGTTCATGACATGAATCTCAGCTGAATGAGTAACCAACAAGCATATGAGTTTTAATTAATTAAGCAGATGGTTCACTTGCTCTGGCAGCAGAGTTAAATACTTTTGTGTACTTTTGAGATGCAATGAGTCACAATCACTCTCTTGGGTAAGGGAGGGGTGACCGTATTCTCTCCTCCTCCCCCCCCCCCCTCCCCCCTCCCATAAGCATGGCCTTGATTCCTATAAACACTAATTAAATTGTCTTGCATTGCATATCTAAGGTGTGACTAGAAATATTAGGCTGTATACATACTACTAATAACTTAGAAAACATGCCATTATAAAAAAAAAATACACGGTATATAGCTCAATAAAATGTTACTTCATATAGAACCAATATACAGCTTAATGCTCTAGTTACAAATTAAATACACATAATATACATTTGATACTAGACAGATGGTTTCTATATTACTATACGTACCCTGACTTCCATACACTGAACACAAGTGGTGAAAGACACACAGAAGTAAGATTCTCACTGCCATTGTTTGTGAGCTAGTATCATTTTGATTCATATTAATTTAATTGTATTTCCTAAGGGATATACAATTACAGTACCTTGTTTATTTTCAGTACAAGTTGTAACTGTTATCAATATCAATGCCAAATACATAGCTCTCAATAATCTCTAAGGGAGTAAACATCATTTAAATAATGTTGATGCTTCATTCCAGTACACAAATAGAAAGGAGATAGATAAGTAATTGGTTATCAACATGTAACTAATGATCTATTTTTAAAAAAATAGGCCTAACTATACATATATATATATATATATATATTTATTTATTTATTTATTTATGCATATACATATAAATTATTATTCTGTAAACTATTTTAATTCTGATTAACTATCATAAAGTAGTTTAGTCATTTCAATCCATAATATTTCACTAACTTAAACTCACTATAAGGGCAGGTATACACAACACTACACACATGTTAGTTGCACTGTTGGGCTAAGCATGTTACCTATATTACCTAACTATAGAACAAATTCTGGGAACAACAACAAAGAAATAGATATCACATGAGCACTAAACTAAGTGATATGGTAAAGGGTATTATGAAATTCATAACACCCTTTACCATATCACTTAGGATGAATACTAACCCTGTATGGACTTCTCCCCAAACCTTTTCCTTCCCTCATGCCCAAATATCATGGAAAAGTGGTTCTATTAGTTTTCTCATGGCGTCTTGATGAACAAAAGACAGGACCAAGAAGCAACGTCAAAATTGATGTGAGATTCTCTAGATTGTCATGCAGGTTGGGCCAAGTTACATAATAGAAAGCTCCTATGGCAACAAATTTAGGTATGTAGATAATAATACATATCTAAATAAACAGAAAATTAAGTAAACAGAATAATATTACTATTACAAGTTATACTGTTATGTTGCAGTTTCAGCTACAAATTCAAATCCAAAAGTCCAGCAACACATAAATCTATTTAATTATGTGATTTCTACCCATAGACATTATGATTTTTTGAATTGATAATAAATGTGATTTATAAACTTAGCATCATTAAATTTATCCCATTTTTATTTACGTGTTATCTATCAATCAAACACATTATTTGGTACATTAATGATTATGACTCTGCTATCATTACACAAAGCTGAGCTAAAAGTAATTAGCACTTCTGAATGCTAACTAAAGCACGACTAAAAACTACAACTTTAAGATGTAAAGCAGATCACAGAAATTGGAAGTATTGAAATCTGAGTAGGTAAAGTACTCCTTACTCAAGGCTTACAATTCATTCTGTTAAACCTAAAAAAAGCATGTAACTATTGATACAAATTTTTATCTTTCTATTTTATTAATGCTTGTTACAATAACCAATTTCTTATATAGCTATCTAGATTATCAATAATATTATAATATATAGTACTTATTACATGAGTCAGAGTGTGATATGGTGAAATATTTCATGAGCTTTCATGAGCCATGAAATATTTAAGTTTTTTATATAGCTAATGTACAGGCCTTATGAAAATAGGGCCTAAGAGTGAAATATCTAGCCATATACATGAGTCAGAGTGTGATATAGTGAAATATTTCACGAGCAGGCTAATTAATTTTCACGAGCCAGAGGTGAGTGAAATAAAGCCTAAGAGTGAAATATCTAGCCATATCACTCTGATGAGTGTAATAAGTGGATTATTCTACACTAGATATCTTCACTGCTGTAGTTCAGGACTAGAACTGGAAACCCAAAGCCTAAAGTTGGTTGTAGGGACTACCCACACCCCCAGCATATACTTTAGCAGCTGCTATACCCCAGGTTGAGTAGGTTACACCCAGGAAATATATATATAATGCAATGCTAGATTTATTCACAATAATTTGCTAGGTTCATGACCAATTCACAGCTAAACTGCAAGCTCATTACCCTCAAGTACCACAAGTAGTTATAGCAACTGGTCTAGCTTGCCAGTCCAGAATTTTACAGCTACCTTTCTTTCTTTCTTACAAAAACTATCTAATCAGGCTGCTTAATTATCATGGGGTGTGGTGTGTGTAAGGGGGGGGGGGGGGGGGGGGGTTTTTTTTT
>WLWI01000514.1_pt1 | contig 35685 bp, 30 predicted proteins | sample 6701501 | NCBI WGS metagenome assembly WLWI01 (sample SAMN12718690, study PRJNA515312) | sponge metagenome | isolation source: marine sponge | host: Mycale hentscheli | place: New Zealand: South Island, Marlborough, Capsize Point | collected 2014-11-01 | reverse complement strand
TGCCAAAGAGGTCTTGGGCAAGACGCTGACCTGGGCCATTCAACAAGCAACGGATGCTAAATGGGAGATCGCAAAGATTATGGACCATCTTGCCCTCACCTGATTTTTGCAAAAGTCCAGTTATAATAGCCCATCGGATTATAGCCGTCGTGCCGCAGTTGGTATACCTCTTCCGTGGTCAGGCCAAAGTGAAAGAAATTCTCGGGGCCGATTTCGTTGCGGATCTCGATATTGGCCCCGTCCAAGGTACCGATGGTCAAGGCGCCGTTCATGCAGAACTTCATATTGCCGGTGCCGGAAGCTTCTTTGCCGGCGGTGGAGATTTGCTCCGACAATTCCGCCGCCGGGTAGAGCAGCTGCCCGTTACTAACGTTGAAATTGGGCAGGTAGACCACCTTGATACGGTCGCGCAGGACTGGGTCGCGGTTGATTATGGCGCCGGTGGCGGTGATCAGTTTGATCATCAGCTTGGCCACGTGGTAACTGGGGGCTGCTTTGCCGCCAAAGATGAAGGTCCGCGGCCTGATGTCCAGATTGGGGTTGTTTTTGAGGCGAATATAGAGCGCAATGATGTGCAGTATATTGAGGTGTTGGCGCTTGTATTCGTGAATGCGCTTGACCTGGACGTCGAACAACGAGTGCGGGTCGACTGATTCGCCGGTGAGGTCCTTGGCGAAGGCGGCGAAATCGCTTTTGTTGGCTTGTTTTACCGCCCGCCATTTTTCCTTCAGGGCGGTGTCCTCGGCATAGGGCTCCAATTGCTGCAATTGCTGCAGGTCGGTAATCCAGCCATCGCCTATAAGGTCGGTGATAAGATCGGCCAGACGGGGGTTGCTCAAAGCCACGAACCGCCGTGGGGTTACGCCGTTGGTCTTATTGCTGAATTTGTCCGGCCACAGGTCGTAGAAGTCTTTCAAGACATCTTTCTTGAGCAATTCCGAGTGCAGATCGGCGACGCCGTTAATGGCGTGGCTGCCGACACAGGCCAAATGCGCCATGCGGACATAGCGGACGTCGCTTTCGTCGATGAGCGACATGCGGGCCAGGCGGTCGGTGTCGCCCAGGAAGCGGATGCGCACCTCTTCGAGGAAACGGGCGTTGATCTCGTAGATTATTTCCAGGTGGCGCGGCAACAGGCGACCGATTAGCTCCAGCGGCCAACGTTCCAGGGCTTCGGGCAACAGGGTGTGGTTGGTGTAGGCAAAGGTGCGCTCGGCAATGGCCCAGGCCTGGGCCCATTCCATGCCGTGGTCGTCGAGCAGCAGGCGCATCAGTTCGGGCACGGCGATGGCCGGATGGGTATCGTTGAGCTGCACGGTGAATTTCTCGTGGAACCGCTCCAGGGGAATTTTCTGGACCTTCATAATGCGCAGCATATCCTGCAGCGAGCAGGAAACAAAGAAAATCTGCTGCTCTAACCGCAATTGCTTGCCCTGGACGGCCTCGTCGTTGGGGTAGAGGACTTTGGTCAGATTCTCCGAGATCACTTTCTGTTCGACGGCGCCGTAGTAATCGCCGCGATTGAAAATCTCAAAGTCGAAGGATTCGGGCGCCTCGGCGCACCACAGACGCAAGGTATTGGCGGTATTGGTGCGATAGCCGACGATGGGCGTATCGTAGGGAATGCCGTTGACAATCCGGTCGGGTATCCAACGGGTCCGCTGACGGCCACGTTCGTCGGTGTACTGGTGGGTGTGGCCGCCAAACATAACCTCCACGGTCCACTCGGGGCGGGCTATTTCCCAGGGGTTGCCAAAGCGCAGCCACTTGTCGGTCTTTTCCATCTGCCAGCCATTGACGATGGCCTGGTCGAAGATGCCAAATTCGTAGCGGATACCGTATCCCAGTGTCGGCAATTCCAAGGTCGCCAGCGAGTCTAGGAAGCAGGCGGCCAAACGGCCGAGACCGCCGTTGCCCAGGCCCGGCTCTTCCTCGTGGCGCAACAGGGCGGTGAAATCGAGACCCAACTCTTCTATGGCCTCTTTCACTTGGTCGTGGATACCCAGGTTGATCAGATTATTCCCCAGTTGCGGCCCCATGAGGAATTCGGCCGATAGATAGGCCACGGTGCGCGAGCCCTTTTCGGTGTACTTGGCCGCTGTGCTCACCCAGCGCTGCAATAGGCGGTCGCGGACGATATAGGCCAGGGCCATATAGTAGTCGTTTTGCGTGGCCAGTGCGGGGAATTTGCCCTGGGCGTAAAAGAGGTTGTCGAGAAAGGCCTGTTTTAAGGCGTCTTTGCCCAGACCGGTGCGGGCCTGCTCGGCACGTGGGTCGGAAGGCGTTGCTGCAGTGTCCACAATATGCTCCTTGCTGATGCGTCATTAGTCCGTGATAAGTCTCAAAAAAGATACTGAGACCACGGCAAACAGCAAGGCTTGGAAAGTGAAGGGGCGCGGCGGGCAGAAAGTAGGGCCTGCGTCCAGCCGTTCGTCAAGGGGCCCGTCTGGACAGGACGCGGCTGCAGAGCAGGTGATTAAACGGCTGCTACTCTTGCTCCGGGGAAGGCGTTTCCTGCATCACCTTGTAAATCCGGTTGCGGTTGGTGCCCAGCAAACGCGCCGTCTCGGCGATATTGCCGCCCGTCCGCTCCAACGTTCGGTGGACTAGGATGCCCTCGACCTGACGGATGGCCAAATCCAGATTGTCGGGTAAGTCTAGCTGGGGAGCAGGAAGTGGCGTGGTAGGAGGCGTTGCGGCTGGGGTCGCATCGGCTGGGGTCAAGTGGATATGGTGCGGTTGGATGGGCTCGCCCCGGCTTTCAATGAGGGCCCGTTCAATGGCGTTTTTGAGCTCGCGTACATTGCCGGGAAAAGGGTGGGCGCGCAGCCGCTCGAGCACCGCCGGGTTTGGTTCGAAGGGTTCCAGGCCCATATCCCGGGAGAAGAGGCGGATAAAGTGATGCACCAATAAAGGGATATCGTCGGGCCGCTGCCTAAGGGGCGGGGCATCGACGGTGAAGCGGGCGAGGCGGAAATAGAGGTCGCGGCGGAAGGTGCCCTGGCTGATCTGTTGTTGCAAATCGGCGTTGGTGGCGGCCAGCACCCGCACCTCCACGGGGCGTCCGTGGCTCTCGCCCAGGCGTTGGACGGTGCCGTCTTCCAAAACCCGCAGCAATTTGGCCTGCAGTACAAGGGGCATTTCGCCAATTTCATCGAGGAAGAGCGTGCCTTCGTGGGCCATTTCGAAATAGCCAGAGCGGTCGGCGTCGGCGCCGGTGAATGCGCCTTTGCGATGACCGAATAAAAGCGCCTCGACCAACTCGCCGGGCAGGGCGGCGCAGTTGACCGGGATAAAAGGACCTTCCCGTCGCTGGCCGCCAAAATGGATGGCCCGTGCAATGAGTTCCTTGCCGGTGCCGCTCTCGCCAGTGATAAGAACTGAAGGGGCGATATTTTCCTGCATCAGGCGGATGTCGGCGATAATTTTTTTCAGGGTTGGGCTGTCGCCGACAAAGCCCTCCAGGCCCCAGTGCTCCACTTCCCGTTCGGACAGCATGGAGAGACGCCCGGTGAGTTTATGCCGTTGCTCGATTTCCTCGGCCAACTCGGCGTTTTTGGCCGCCAATTGGCGGACATTTTCGGCGAGTTGGCGGCTCAGTTGGTAAAGGCGCAGGTGCGTTCGCACCCGGGCCAGTACCTCGGCTTCGCGGAAGGGCTTGGTGATATAATCCACCGCACCGGTGGCAAAGCCTTCAACGGCCCCTTCGGTGAGGTCCTTGGCGGTGACGAAAATGACCGGGATCGGGCGGGTAGCCTTATTCTGCTGCAGGCGGCGGCAGACTTCAAAGCCGTCCATCCCCGGCATCATAACATCGAGCAGGATTAGGTCGGGCTGCTCCTGTTGTACCAGGTCCAGGGCTTCCTCGCCGTTTTGGGCGATGGCCAGACTGTAGCCTTCCCCTTCGAGGAAGGCGCACAAGATGTGCAGATTGGCCGGGGTGTCGTCTACCAACAGCAGGTGGGGGGGCTGTTCAGGCATGTTGTACCGTTTTGAGAGTGGACAGGATCGACTCCATATCGAAGCGTTGCTTTAGGGTGCGTAGATGGGTTGCCAGGCGGCCGGGGGCGTCTCCCAGTTGTTCCATTTCTTTTAAATGATGTTCGATGGTGGTGATGTTTTTCAGCTGCACGGCTCGTTGCAGGGCGGCTAATAAGTCGGCCGGCAGGGTCAAGTCTTCCCAGCTCTCTGGGGCTGGTGCGGAACTTGTGTCGCGGTAGACAAATTCGACCTGTAGTAATTGTTGCAAACAACTGCACAACCGCTCAATGCGGAAGGGCTTGGCGATAAAATCGTCGAAGCCGGCGGCAGTGACCTGTTGCTGCTCGTGGGTCAGGACCGAGGCCGAAATGGCCACCACCGGCAAGCCTCTCCAGGTTTCCTGGGCGCGGATCCGGCGGACGGTTTCAATTCCGTCCAGGACCGGCATGCGGATATCCATGAAGAGGATATCGGGCGTCGTTGCCGCCAGTTGTTGCAGGACCTGGGCGCCGTCGTTGGCGGTGGTTACCTGGATGCCAAGGCCGCATAGGATCTGTTCCAGTACCTGCCGGTTTTCGCCCACGTCGTCGGCGATTAGGGCGTGGACCGACTGGCCAGGAGCCAGACGTTCCACTGGGGCCAATTGGGTTTCCGGTTGGGGCGACAGGGCCGCTTGGGCAGAAGGCAACGACAAGGTAAAGACAAAGCGGGTGCCCGATTCGGGGGCGGTTTCCACGGCTAACTGGCCGCCCATCAATTCGACTTGTCGGCGGGCGATGGCCAAGCCCAGGCCGGTACCGCCCTGGCGCTGGCCGGCGGCGCCCTGCTCAAAGGGGGTGAAGAGGTCGGCCTGGTCGGCCTGGTCAATGCCGGGGCCGGTATCGGTTACGGCAAAGGCGTAGCGTTGCGGGCCGGAATTGGTGACCTGCAGGGAGACTGTGCCCTGTTCGGTGAATTTAATGGCATTGCCCAGTAGATTGACCAATATCTGGGTCAATTTGGCACGGTCGCCGTGCACCGGCAGCAGCTGGGAGGCGGGGCGTTCCAGGCACCAGGCCAAGTGGCGGTCCCGGCAGCGCTCTTCGAACATCGCGGCCAGACCATCGAGCAGATGGGTCAGATCAAAGTCGGTGTGCTGCAGGCTCATGCGGCCGGCTTCGATTTTGGAAAGATCGAGAACCTCGTCGATGAGCGTGAGTAAATGCTGGCCGCTGTTTTCAATGGTGGCTACGGCTTGTTGTTGGTCTTTGCCTAGATCGGGGGTGCGGCGGAGAATCTGGGCATAGCCCAGAATGGCGTTCATTGGCGTGCGTATCTCGTGGCTCATATTGGCCAGAAATTGCGACTTGGCCAGGGAGGCGGCTTCGGCCGCGTCGCGGGCGCTGGCCAGATCCAGGTTGGTGCGGCTGAGACGGCGGGCGTAGCGGCCCAGACGGATACCGAGCCAGACAATGAGCAGGCAGGCTCCGCCCAAGAGGAAGCCCCAGGCCAGTTGGGTGTAGGGGATATGAAGTCGAACCGCCAACTGGGCCGGGTTGGGTGAGTAGTTGAGGTCGCGGTCGATCGCTTCTACCGCAAAGATATATTCGCCGCGCGGCAGACCGGAGTACTCCACCCGGTTGGTCCGGGTCTGACGCCAGGCCTCCTCGTGGCCCTGCAAGCGGTAGCGGTAGACCATTTGGCCGGGACGGGTCTTGAGGCTGGTGGCGGCGAATTCAAAGGCGATCAGGTCGATGCTAGAGGGAATGGCTACTTCGTCGACGTCGACATAGCGCTGGTCGGCGACCACCGCTTTAATGGTGACCGACGGCGGTTCCGGGATGGGCGGCTGGAAGCGGGTTGCCCCGCCGTTGCTGCTAAACCACAGAGCGCCGTGGCTGTCCTGGAGCACGGATAGGGCCATATTGTCGGGCAGTCCGTCCTGACGGGTCAGATTTTGAAAGACTTGGCCGTCAAAGCGGCTGACGCCGCCGCCGTCGGTGCCGATCCAAAGGTGTCCGTTTTTGTCCTGGATGACGGAGTGCACATCGTTGGAGGCCAGCCCGTTCCGGGTGGTATAGGTGGTGAAGGTTGTCCCGTCATAGCGGCAGAGGCCGCCGTGGGTGGCAAACCACAGATAGCCGTCTTGATCTTGGTGGATGGCGAGAATGTCGTTGTGGGCCAAGCCGTCGTCGGTGGTATAGGTGGTGAAGGTCTGGCCATCGTAGCGACTCACTCCCATTTCTTTGCTGCCAAACCATAGAGAGCCGTCCCGGTCCACCAGTATGACCACTATTTCATCGCCGGCCAGCCCGTCGGCGGCGGTATAGGTAGTGAAAGTGGTTCCATCGTAGCGGGTCACGCCGTGTTCCCAGGTGCTAAACCAGAGGTCGCCGTCGTGGTCTTGTTGGATGGCCATCACATGGTCGGCGGCCAAACCGTCGGCCCGGGTGAAGGAGGTGAAGGTGCCGTTGTGGAAGCGGCTCACCCCGTCTCGCCAACTGCCAATCCAGAGGGCGTCTTGCCGATCCTGGTACAGTTGGTAGCCGGCGAATTGGGGCAGGCCGTCCTGGTTCGTATAGGTGGTAAAGTGGCTTCCGTCGTAGGTCGTGAGGAAGGCTTCCTGGGTCCCGGGGTGGCCGTCTATGAACCACAGGGCTCCCGCTTTGTCTTCGAGCAGGGAGCTGACCACGTTGCCGGCCAGGCCGTTATCCTGGGTAAAAGTCGTGAAGACTTCGCCGCTATAGCGACTTACGCCCCCCGCGGTGCCAAACCAGAAATGGCCATCGCGATCCTGGTGAATGGTTTGCACTTCCCCGTGCACCAGGCCATCGGCGGTGGTAAAGGTGGTCCACCCACGGCCGTCAAAGCGACTGACACCGCTGCGGGTGCCCATCCACAGGGCGCCATCTCGGTCCTCGAATAACACATTTACATGTTTGGTCGCCAGCGTATCGGTGGGGCCCAGAGCGATAAAGCTTTCGCCGTCAAAACGCTGCACACCCTGGTCGAAGGAGGCCACCCAGAGACGGTCCTGACGGTCGTTGAGGACGGCCGAGATCGCTTTGGAGGCCAAGCCATCATCGGTCGTGAAGCTGGTCCACCCTTGGCCGTCGAAGCGACTGGCACCGTTGTAGCCACCCATCCACAGGGCGCCGTTGTTGTCTTCATAGAGGGCGTAGACCAGGTTCGATACCAAGCCGTCGTCGGTGCTGAAGCTGGTCCATTCTTTGCCGTCGAAGCGGCTGATGCCGTTGTCGGCGGTGGCCACCCAGAGCTGGCCCTGGCGATCGGCTAGGATGGTCGAGATCGATTTAGAGGCCAATCCGTCGTCGGTGCTGAAGGAGGTCCACCTTTTGCCGTCGAAGCGACTGACACCGCCGTGTCCGCCTACCCATAGGTTGCCGTCGTTGGTCTCGGCAATGGCGCAGAGCTTATTGGCTAGGAGCCCGTCGTCGGTGGTGAAAGTGATCCACCCATTGCCGTCGAAGCGACTGACGCCGTTGTTGGCCGTGGCCACCCAGAGATAGCCGGCCCGATCCTGGTGTATGGCCTGCACCATGGGACCGGCCAGGCCGTCGGTTACATCATAGGTGCGCCAGACACTGCGGGGCTGTCCTGCAGGTATTGTGTGGCCTGGCCCTGCTGGTTGCTGGCGTCCAGGGCCGGCGGGGGCGCTGTAGAGGGTAAGAGAAGCCTTGATGCTGCCATTGCGTTCTTTAATGCCAAACTCTGCGCCCAGACGAAGGGTGAGCGCTTGTATTTCGGGGTCATTCTTAAGGGGCTCGATTGTTTCGACCCAAGTAGCAGGATCGGGGAAGTGGAACAGGCGGCTGAATACGCCTTCTACGGTCGGTCGTCCCGCCTGTTCAAAGGGAACCAGGCCTCGATCCAACAACAGGGGCAGCACTTGCTCCTGGTAGACTGCGGCGAATTCTTCTAAGCGCTCGGGAGGGACCCAAAAAGCCAGGCGCACCAGGGTCGGCTCGATTCCCTGGGCATTGGGGGCCAGGAACAATAGCGAAAGTAGATAGAAAAGGGCGTGTCTACGGGACATAAGTGATTCGCGTTGTCAACTAGTTGCTGCTTGTGTAGGAAGGGTGAATTGGTCGATCCAATTAACGCTGGCCGTCGTATAACTCGGCGTAGTGAGCCCTGGGGGCTGCTTGGTTGGCCGCTTTACTTATGCCGGCCGGGATCGAAATGTATTCTGGTCCATCCTGTTCCATAGCGGTAAAGATAATCTCCGTTCCGTCCGCCGACCAGGAAGGGTAGGCGTCGATACCAGCCCGGTGGGTCAGGCGCATGGGGTTGCTGCCGTCGGCCTGCATGACGTAAATCTCGAAGTCGCCGTCGCGTTGGGAAACGAAGGCAATGCGGCTACCATCAGGCGACCAGACTGGCAGGCCGTCGCGGCCGCTGTGATGGGTCAATTGTACCGTCGTGGCCCAGGAGCCATCGCTGGCCACGACAAAGATATCCCAGTTGTTGTGCTTGTCCTGACCCATGAAGGCGATATGGGCCCCGTTGGGGGACCAGGCCGGTTGCCAATCGCGGCCGGGGCGGTGGGTTAGGCGCATGGGGCGGCTGCCATCGGCCTGCATGACGTAGATTTCGTCGTTGCCGTCGCGTTGGGAGATAAATGCAATGCGGCTGCCATCGGGGGACCAGACCGGGGCCCAGTCGTAGCCGGGTTGGTGGGTCAGGCGCACCGGTGTGTTGCCATCGGCCGGGGCGGTGTAAATCTCACCGTCGCCGTCGCGCCAGGAGTCAAAGGCTATCTGGCTGCTGTCGGGCGACCAGACGGCGTTGGCATCGGTGCGCTGTAGCTGCGGAGTCGAGTCCGTTAAGGGCAGAGCGGTTGCCGCCACGGCGAAGAGCAGGAGAGCGATGCTGTATTTGATATTGGGCATGGGGCGTTCCTTTGGCGAAGAGAAGGGCAACTATGCTGAGGATACCTATGCAAGCCGCATGCCAGAATGGGAAATTGTTTTTAAACGATTGAAAAATATGAAATTAGAATTATTGATTTGTATTTTTGAGAAATAGGATGAGTGTACTGGATTTTAACACTGTGTTAAAATCCAGTACATATTGCTAGGAAAAAGAGCACTAAATCAAGATGCCTATAAAAAGGGGGTGGACTAACCTCATTTATAACGGCGTCGATACAGGCGATCGACCGCCTAAATTTCGGTTGGTGAAATCCCACCAACTACAAATCCCGTCTTGGAGAGTAACCCAAGACGGGATTTTTTTGGTTGTAGGGACACGGCCACGGTGCAACAATCGGGCAAGGTATTAAGTACTCGTTAAGATCCAGTTGAGAATCTATTAAAAATAGATTTTCCCTCCTGTCTTTACCGTTTCCATACAGACTCTGAACAAAATCTGAAGATCGCCAACGTTTAATAGCTATAGCAGAGGCGACCAAACGGCGAATAGGAGGCAAAGATGCAAACGTACCGCACCGCCAAACAACGAACCGCTGAATTGATCTTGCTGGCTGTCGCCTTTATCTGGGTTTATTCGACCCTGCACCAAACTCACTGGCTGAGCGCCTGAATCAGCCCACTCCAAGGAGATCGAACATGAAAACTCTATCTAATATTCGCGAACTGGCCGGGGCTCTCGTCCTCTTTACTTTTTCGGCTGTCTATTACCTCTACGCCTTTGCGGCGGCTATCGCCAATTTTGCCTAAAGGAATAAGCCCCATGTCCAAGAGAGCATATGCCTTACCCGCTTTGGCCGCCTTGGCGATCTGGTTGGCGGCTTGCGGCACCAAAATCGACAGCCAGCGATTGGATCGCCCAATCGCCATAGACGGCGATGATGCCGATTGGGCCGAAGCTCGGCTGCACCTGAAAGAAACCCAGGGTAGTCTGGGTCTCTTTAACGACGACGATTATCTCTATCTGACTGTGGGGGTTACCGATCCGACGATACAGCGCCAAATGATCGCTGCGGGCTTTGTGTTGTGGCTCGACCCCAAGGGCAACAAAAACAAAACCTATGGAATAAGCTTTCCTCTGGGGATGGAGGCGTTGCGGGGAGGTGGCCAAATGGACGGTATAGGGATGGGCGGCGGTGCGGGCGGCGTGCCAGAAAGGAGTGGGGGCGATACGACCAATCGGCTGCAGGCCCTGTTTGAACGGGCCCTGGAACAGGGCGAATTGGAACTGATCGGTCCCACCTCCTACCAGCGGCGGCGGGTCAGCCTGGAAGCGCGCAGTCCGATCCAATTTGCCGCCACTTTCAGCGGCCGTCGTTTGGTATACGAAGCTAAAATTCCATTCTCCGAAATTTATGCGCTTGCAGGGGGAAGGCCCAATTTTGACAAGAATCTGGGCTTGGGCCTAGAGACCAAAGAGATTGATTTCTCCGCTATGGGCCAACAGATGCGAGGTCGGCGCGGTGGCGGTGGCGGCGGAGGAAAGGGAGGTAGAGGTGGTGGCGGTTTCGGTGGTGGTATGGGCGGTGGCCGGCGCGGTGGCGGCAGTATGGGCGGAATGGGCGGTATGATGCAAGAGGCTATGCCGGAGCCGTTGAAGCTGTGGGCGAAAGTGAAATTGGCTACTCCCTAGGTCTCCTTTACGTTAGTTTTGGACCCAAAGGAGACCCCATGATTCGCCGCTACTTCCGTGTCTACATACTAGCTTGCCTGCATGTCGCAATGCCGGCCAGCGCACAGATCGTCCATGTGTGGGATCTGGCCGACGTCGACCAACCCGGCCAGCTGACCATTTACAACCCCAGCACCGACGACGCCGAATTTGGCACGCCGGTACGCGCCGGAGATCTCAACGGCGACGGCTTTGACGACTACGTCGTCTCGGCGATGGCGGGCAACGGGCCCCGGGGGGATCCCAGGAGCAACGCCGGCGAAGTGGCTGTCTACTTTAGTCCGGGGACTTTCGCCGGAGCGGTGGATTTGGCCCGTGGCCCGGAAAACGTGGTCACCGTATTCGGGGAGGCGGCCAACGATATTTTCGGAATCAAGACGGAGATCGCCGATGTCGACGGGGACGGGGTCAACGATCTGCTGGTGGGGGCGTTTTACGCGGATGGTCCGGCGGGGCCCGACGCCGGCAAATTGTATCTGATATCGGGCCGCTTGCTAACCGACTTATTGGCTACCGGCGCCGATCTCGACCTGGGGCGAATCCCTTGGCCGGAGGGCGTTTCTGTTTATCACGGTCCGGAAATTGGCAGTCGGCTTGGAGTTTGGATGGCGGCGGGGGACGTCGACGGCGACGGGGCTGTCGATATTGTCGTTGGGGCCGATGAGGCGCTGGCGCAGCGCGGTCAGGTTTTTGTGCTGCCGGGCCCGCAGGAAATGGGGCAGTCTGTGCAATTGTCAGATCCCCCTGCTGGGGTTGTCAGCGTCCATGGGGTCGACCGACGCGACCATTTTGGTTCCTGTCTGGTCAGCGCCGACGTCGATGGAGACGGATACAGCGATATCGTCGTGGGTGCCGGAGCCTACAATACCGCGCGCAACGCCTACAACCGGATAGGCGGAGCCGGCGACGGGCCCAATAACGAGCGACCCAATGCAGGGGAGATGTACGTCGTATTCGGTGGCCCGGCGCTGCCGTTGGAGCTGGATCTGTCGGCGGGGCTGGGTGACGCGATGGTGATGTACGGCGCCGATGGGGGCGGGGACTCTCCGGATCGTTTGGGGGAAGAGCTTGTCGCTGCCGACGTCAACGGCGACGGCACCATGGACTTGTTGGTGGGGGCCTACCGCGCCGACGGGCCCGGCAATTCTCGCCCTGACGCCGGCGAGACTTATATCGTATTTGGTGCTGCGAGCCTGCGCAGTCGCGTTATCGACATGGCGACACCGCCCGATGACGTGGTCGTTATCTACGGCTCGGAGGCTGGCGCCATTAGCGGCGATGCCCTCAGTGCGGGTGATATTCACGGCGACGGCTACGACGATCTATTTATTGGCGTGCCTGGCGACCGGGGTCCGCTCAACCGTCCTGGGTCCGGAGGCATTGTCGTTATCGCCGGAGGGCCGACGTTTCCCGCAGCTATTGATCTGGCGGCGCCCAATGTGCCTGTAGTGTGGATCCAGGCGCCGGACCGCAACGACTATGCGGCCTACTGGGCGGCGGCGGGCGATTTGGACGGGGACGGGCATATCGACGTTTTGCCCAACGGCATGGCTGGCGATGGACCCTTCAATGAGCGCACCAACGCCGGCGAAGCGCACGCCGTCAGTGGCGCCATGATCGCTCAGTATTTGCTGCCGGTGACCCCGACCGCGGTCTTGAATGAGGGGACTACTTGGGCGCAATTGACGCTGGGGGTTAGTTATCCGAATCCATTCAATAGTACTGTGACCATTCCCTTTGGGCTCAATAGTCCGGGCACCGTCGAGCTGGCGATATACAATCTGGCGGGGCAGCGGGTTGCGACACTTGTTGCGGCCGAGCTGGCCGCTGGGCTGCACCGGGCGCGGTGGGACGGGTTGGACGGCCAAGGGCGCCGCGCCGCGTCTGGGGTGTACCTGGCAAAACTGAACTTGGGACAGAGCCGACAGAGCGCAAAGGTCCTACTGTTGCGGTAGGCCCGTTTCTTGGCCTAAAGTTTTTTATCACTAAAGAAGTAGGGCCGTCCTTAGAAATGTTCTTAGACCATATCGCCCCAGGCGTCGCCGCTGCGAAATTCGAAGCTAGTGGAAAGACCGGCGTCTACGGGCACCAGGGCGCCGGTGATGCCGGCGGCTTCGTCGGAGAGCAGAAAGGCGATGGTGCGGGCCACGTCCTCGGGGGCCAGCAAGCGGCCCAGCGGGTTGCGCTCGGTGCGGGCGGCCAGCACTTCCTGGGGGGCTTCCGACTTACTGAGGTGGTAGCGAAAGAGCGGGGTGTCGGTGACGCCGGGACAGACACAGTTGACGCGGAGACCTTGGCGAGCGTGGTCAACAGCCAGGGCCCGGCTGTATTGCAGGATGGCTCCTTTGCTGGCACAGTAAGCGGCCAGGCCCTGTTCGCCCATATAGGCGTCGATGGAACCGACCATGACCATAGCGCCGCGGCCGGCTTTAAGCATGCTGGGCAGCAGGGCGCGGGCCCCGCGCACAGTGCCCATCAGATTGGTTTCGAGGATGGTATGCCAATCGTCGTCGCCCAGGTCCAATGTTGTGCCGACAATGACAGTAGCAGCGTTGGCCACGTACATCGACGGGGCGGTGCCCAATTGGCTTTGGGATAGTTCGAGGACGTTGTCCCAGGTGGGGTTGGCGCTGACATCGCCACAGAGGGGATAGATCCGCTCGCGGTTTTCCAATTCGGCGAGGAGGGCCGCGTCTCGGTCGAGGGCAATAACGTGGATATTGCGTTGGGCCAATAAAGTGACGGTGGCCAAGCCAATGCCGGAGGCCCCACCGGTAACGACGGCGATTTCTTTTTGCTGGGTTGTCATGGCGATTTCCTTTCGCTGGGGCGATGGGCGGTTAGTGCCGATCGGGTTTGATGATTCAGTCTTGCCTAAAAAATGTTACTGGGTTGGCTCAAGGCCCAGCAGCACCAGCAGGAAGGTGCGGTGCCAATAGGCGCTGTTGATATAGGGATTGGCCGCCGTCGGCCAGTTTTTCCAGTAGGTCTGGTTTTGCGGGATACGGTGGTAGAATTGCAATAGGGGGATGGCCGGCATTTCGGGCAGCCACAGGGCCAGCGCCTGGCGGAACTGACCGGCTAGCTCGGGATTGGCCGGGTCGGTTTGGCCCATTTGGTCGACTATCTGGTCGTATTCGTCGTTGCGCCAGCGCCAGAAAGTGGGGGTCGAAGTGCCGGTGGGTTGGATGAAGCGGCTGTGATAGAGGCGCAGGGTGAAGTAAGGGTCGCGGACACTACCGCCGTGGCCAAATATAAAGGCCTGGGCCTGGCCCGAGGCCATGCGCGTATAGGCGTCCGAGGTTTGGCGGAAGCTGGCGTCGATACCGGCCTGGCGCAATTGTTCCACCAGCACCGGGGTAAAATCCAACATAAACTGGAAGACATCAACTACCAGTTTGAGCCGCTCGCCGTCTTTGCTCCAGAATCCTTCGGCGTCTTTGGCGTAGCCCTTGCGGGTGAGGATGGCCGCCGTTTTCTGTAGATCGAAATCGTCGACCCGGTACTGCGCCAGCAAATCGTCGACGGCGTCTGTGTATTGCTGTAGGACGGGGAAATCGGGAAAGGGTAATTGGGTGAAATCGCCGGCGTTGGACATGCCAATTTCTACCAGTTGCTGGCGGTTGATGGCGTGGTTGACCGCCCAGCGGATTTCCGGGTCGCTGTAGGGGGGCTCCAGATTGTTAAAACCCAGTGATACCGGCCACCAGTCCAAATAGCCGTAGGGCGGCTCCTTGCCGCTCCAGGTGGTGACGTTGGGGTTTTGCTCGACAATGGTGCGCACGTTGGAGGGCAGCAGGGTGCCGCAGATATCGAGGTTGTTGGCCAGCATATTCTGCACCCGGTTGCTCTCGTCCTGACGCGGCAAATAGATGATCCGTTCGACTTTGGGCAATTCTTTAAAGCCGATTTTTTTGGCCCACCAATCGTCGCGCACATCGTATATCCGCTGCGCCGGGGTCGACAGCACCAGGCGATAGGGCCCGGTCAGTACCGGCCAACCTTTGGCAATATCCATATTGCTGAAGGTCATGGCGTCCTGCCCTTCCCAGATATGCTTGGGGACAATGGGGATGCCGTTGTCGAAATTGTGGGTGAAATAGGAAAAGACGAAACGCGGATTGGGGCCGGTAAGCCGAATACGGGCGGTCAGGTCGTCGGTGGCGACCGCCTCTTCGACCCATTTTTCCATATCGACCGAGAACAGCAGGGCCGGGGCGTTGGCCTTGAGCATATTGATGGTGAAGACCAGGTCGTGCGCCGTCCACGGATGGCCGTCGCTCCACTCGACGCCGGGGCGTATCTGGATGGTCACTGCGGTATAGTCGTCGTTGAACGTATGACCCTGGGCGATCCACGGGGTGATATCGCCGTTGGGACTGTAGGCGTTGTAGAAGTAGAGCGGTTCATAGAGAAAATTGAAGCCCGTGGTGGTGGTGACGCCCGGCTGATAGGGGTGGAACGAATCGAAATCTTTGAACTGTCCGGCACAGGCGTCCGACAGACAATCGGAAATAAAGGTGCGGTTGCGCGGGACGTCCTTCAGGCCTGTGGTTGGGCCGTCGCTGCATGCCCCTATAGCCAATAGGAGCAAGAGGCCTAGGGGGGCGCGCCAAGCTGTTTTTTTCCAGTCCATATTTCTCTCTTAGTCGGTTGGTAGGCGAAATGATCAGTCTGTGCTGGGGCTGAGCGTTTCCAGCCATTGTTCCGGATCTGTGCCTTCAAGACCGCCGATTAGTTCCAGTTTTTGTTCCATCCACAGGGTATTGCCGGGGAGTACCTCACATAGGGGGCCGACATTTTCGATCTCGCCGAAGCGGCTGCCCGATTCAAAGCGTTCGGACGTAGAGTTAAAGAATGTCACCGTCCCGCCGTCCTCTGGATAGTCGGCGTTGGCGACAAATTCGACCGTGGATTTAAGCGCCTGTCCGTCCCATACATACGCCACCCAGCCGGCATCGGTATTGGTGCCCACTTTGAGCCAGCCGTCCTGCGGCAAAATACGGTAGTCTAACGCCAGCGTTTTGGGACCCAGGTGCAGGCCTTTTTCATCGGGACTGGTCGAAGGCCAAAAAAGAAAGGCGCGCCGCCCCTCTGACCGCCACGGCGCTAGGCCAACGCCGTTGTCCGGGTCGATGACGTTGAGGGCCCAGGCGGCCAGGCGCCGTTTCTCTGGGCGCATATTCTCAAAGCCATGGCGCACTGTTAGCACGGGCTCCTTGCTGTCCAGGGCGATATCCATCTTTAGCCGCAGGCCCGATTTTTCCTCGGCTGCCCCACTTAGGTGCAGGGAGAGAGGACCGGTTTGCTCCATCTGGGCCGGTTGCAGGGCGGGCAGGCCGGATTCGGGGATCCGGTCCGGCTCAAAGAACCAGCTGCGAATGCCGAAGTATTCGTAATCGTGGCTGATGTGAAGGGGTGACTGGCCCCCTTTGAGACGGAAGGCAACTATGCGGGGATAGGGTTGGGCAATGACGAAGGCCTCGGCCGAACCGTTGGCCAACCACCAACCGGTAAAACTTTCGTGCTGGCCCGATTGCAATTGGCCGCTGGCTGGGAATGAGAGTAAAACGAGGAATAGAGCCGGGACCATTAATTTCATAGAGCCTCTTTTTTTGGCACGAATGTCAGCTGGGAAAGTATATTTCGTTTGGGTAGGACAGACAATACTACGTTTATGCATCGCTGCCAGAGGAGGGCCCTATGACAACGGAAAACGCGCCTGACAAGGCCGCCCTAGATCCGCGTGCCATAACCCGGCCGGATAACGGGCTGCTGACCTACTACATTCTGGTTTCGGCGGCTGCCTTGCTCGCCTTTCCCTTTGTCTTCATCCCCTTGTACATCCGCTTCAGGACCCTGCGTTATGCATTTGATGGCGAGGGCGTATCGATGTCGTGGGGGTTATTATTCCACCACGAAGTCTATCTGACCTACCGGCGCATCCAGGATATACACGTAAGCCGCAATATAATTGAGCGCTGGATGGGCTTGGCCAAGGTCCCCATACAGACGGCATCGGGTAGCAGCGGGGCGACCATGCTTATTGTCGGCATTCGCGATCCAGAGCCCTTGCGCGACTTCCTCTATACGCGGATGCGGGGGGCTCAGGAAAAGGCCGAAGAAGAGGAAAAGGCCCCTTCCGGAGAAGCAGAAGCCCTGTCCCTACTGAGCGAAATTCGCGATGAATTGCGTCAACTTCGGCAACGGCGGGAGGCGCAATCGTGAACGAACACACGAAAAAAGCGTCGATCTGGGTCTACCAGGGCATCTGGCGGGTGCTGTCCGGGTTGTTCCGGGTGCCCGAATATCCGCCAACCCTGCCGGTGGCTGAAAACGAGTTTATCCGCCGTTTCCAGCCCTCGGGCCGGTTTCTGTCTTATCTCAAATTGTATTTCTGGGGGGCCGTGTTTGCCCTTGGGCTGGTCCTGGGCGGTGGTTGGGGTGTTTTGTATGTACTGGCTGGAGAGGTGGCCCTGTGGCTGGCGGGGCCGGTGTTGTTGCTGTATTTGCTGCCCTGTATGACTGCGTATATCGCCATTCATCTGCGCTACGATACTATGTGGTACGTGGTCACCGACCGAAGTTTGCGCAGTCGTCGGGGGATCTGGATTATCCTCGAACATACCATCACCTTCGAGAATGTGCAGAATGTCTATGTGCGGCGGGGACCGGTGCAGTACTTTTTTGGGATTTCGACGGTGATCGTGGAAACGGCCGGGGCCGAGGTGGGGGAGGGCCATACTGCCGGCAATAAGGCCAAAATAGAGGGGGTGGACAATCCCGACGAGATACGCCGCCTGATTATGGAGGGGGTAATAAAATCGAAATCCGCTGGTCTGGGCGATGAGGCGGCCCCGGTACCTGTTGGTTGGAGCGAGGCCCATGTGCAAGCGTTGAGAGAAATTTTGGCCGAGGTGCGCGCCCTTTAGGATTGTCCGAAGCCAGCCGCGTCGCATGCTCCGGCTGGTCGACTAACTCGTCCTCATCGATAGGAGAATACGGGGTCATCGAGATCGATGGCGGCAAAGACGTCCTTCTCCCCCCAGTGGTCCTGGGTATGCTGCCATTCGGGTTTATCGCCGCGCCGGGGCAATAGGTGCATTGAGCGCATGAGATAATTGGGGTTGAAATTCTCGGGATCGGTCCAGGGCAATAACGGCATATCGCCGTCTTGAAGGCGCAGGGCTGGTGTCACCGACTGGAACCCCTTTTTATCCATATGATTTAGCAGTCGGCAGACGAAATCGCCGATGAGATCGACCCGCAGGGTCCAACTGGCGCGGAAATAGCCAAAGATCCAGGCCATATTGGGCACGCCGGTGAACATAGTGCCCCGATACGTCACCGTGTCGGCCAGGTCGACCGGCTCGTCGTCGATGGAAAATTCGATATCGCCCAGGACGCACAGATTGAAGCCGGTGGCGGTGACAACGATATCCGCCTGTAATTCCCGGCCTGATTGCAGCCGGATGCCCTGCTCGACAAATTGCTCGATTGTCTCAGTGACCATGCTGGCCTGGCCGGCTTTGATGCAGGCGAACAGGTCGCCGTTGGGGACCACGGCAATGCGTTGTTGCCAAGGCCTGTAGTTGGGGGTGAAATGCGTGGCCATATCGTAGCCTTCGGGCAGCAATTGGCGCACCGCCTCCAGCAGTTCCTCCTTTACGGCCTCGGGTTCCTCGGCGGCGCGTTTGGTAAAGGCATCCTGGTTGTAGAGGATTTGGCGGCGGACAATCTCGTGGATCCAGGTTTCGTCGATATCCAGTTTGCGCAATTCCTCGGCCATGGGGTTGGTATTGCCGCCGGTAAAATAAAAGGTGGGGGAGCGCTGCAGTATGGTGACGTGTTTGCAGTCGGCGGCAATGGCGGGTACCAGGGTCGCCGCGGTGGAGCCCGAGCCAATGACCAGGACCTCTTGGTCCTTGTAGTCGAGGTCGTCGGGCCAGTTCTGGGGATGGACGATAGGGCCGGTAAAATTGTCCATGCCGGGCCATTGCGGCGTATAGCCCCGGTCGTGTCGGTAGTACCCCTGGCACATCCACAGGAAGTGGCCGGTACAGCCGAACGCCGCGCCGGTATCGGTGCGGATGCCGGCAATGGTCCAGGTTTGCTCCGCCCCGGACCAGGCCGCCGTCTCTATGCGGTGCTGGTAGCGGATATGTGGGGCCAGGCCGTTTTCCTCTATGACTTCGCCCATGTATTTGAGGATTTCTTCGCCGCTGGCAATGGGCGCCCCGGTCCACGGCTTGAAGCGGTAGCCGTAGGTGTGGAGATCGCTGTCGGAGCGGATGCCGGGATAGCGGTGGGTCCGCCAGGTGCCGCCGAAGCTTGCGAGGGCATCGAGGATAACGAAGCGCTTGGCCGGGCATTGCTGCTGCAGGTGGTAGGCGGCGCCGATGCCGGAAATACCCGCACCGACGATTACTATATCGAACTGTTCAGCCTCGTTTGCCCGGCCCATATTTAGCTCCTCGATTTAATAGGCGCCGTTGGTTGACCCGGCGCTGGGGGCGCGGGCCCCAAGCCGCTCTGTTTGGAGGGCAACAAAAGTGGGTCTATCTTGAGCCTGCAAGCAGGTCGATGGCAAAGGCAACCGCACGGTAAAGGAAAGGAACTTTGCCCCGGCGCAGCAAGGGAGCTAGAGCCCAAACTGAATAGCTAACTGCATGGTTTATTGGGCATCCGATAATAGGGTGAACGGCCTTATTGGATAAACCGTGCGATATATCTAACGGAGTCAGCGATATGGCCAACCAGGAACAGGTAGATCAGTACCGCGATCAGGGGTATTTCATAGTTGATGACGCTGTCGAGGAGGGTATGCTGGAGGAATTGGCGGTGGCGGCCGACAGGGTAGTTGCCAAGGTGCGCTCTGGGGAGGTGGTCGACGACGAGTCGGGAATAGGTACAGGGGGAGAGGGTACAGAGCCCCAATTTGTCACCGGTCTGATTGCGCCTCAATTCGGCGAGCCGGTATTCGGCCAATATTTGGGATCGGCAGGTATTGCCCGCTATTTGCGCCCCTTTCTGGGCGACGAATTGCGCCTGGGGTGGGTGCATTTGTGCGCCGTTGCCGGGGACTATCGGGGCGGTTGGCACCGCGATATGGGCGGGGCGGAACGAGATGCCAGCCACGAGGAGGAATTGGCCCTGCTGGCCCAGTACCGCAAGCATATGGTAAAATGGCATCTGGCCCTGGTCGACGATCCTAGCCTATGGATTGTGCCGGGCAGCCAGCGGCGCTGCCGCACCGAACACGAGCGCCAGGTGCTGACTCAGGACCCGATGGGGACAATCCCGGCGGGCCGCCAGATAAACTTGCGGCGCGGGCAGACCATTTTTTGGAACGGCAATACCATTCACCGGGGGTGGAAGCCGGATGGGGTGGGGGCGCGGTCGAGCCTGATGGGGGGAATGATCGACCACCGGGCGGCTTACCAGGACAGCGAAAAGGGCGATCAAGCCTGGCTCATGGCTGCAAATATTCGCCCCAGTCTACCTCCCCGGACCCAGCGCTATTACGATAACTGGCGCGCCTTGGCCGAGCCGCGCATGACGGCGGGGTGATGCGCAGGAACAAACCTATAGGGCTCTCTAAGCGCCCCTAATACGATTTTGCCCTCAATGACCAACAGCGGGCGCTAACACCGGCGGTTGGGGCAACGAACAGAGGGTTAGCTCTTCTGGGTATATCAGACTTGGAAGGACGGGAAGGCTGGCGGCGAGAGCTCGTCGATATCGCCGGCGACCTCTGGATTGACCGCCCCCCAGACGCGCTCCCCGGCTTCCTGCAGCTTTTGGTTGGCCGCTGGCTCGTCGACGTTGAGGACGCGACCCTGGCGCATTACCCAAGAGCCATCGATGACGACGTCCTGCAGGTCTTCGGCGGCGGCGTTGTAGACGATATTTTTGATTGGGTCGCGCAGCGGCACCATGAATGTGGAAGTGGCGTCCCACAACAGCAGGTCCGCTTTGGCGCCGGCGGCAATGCGGCCCAGATCGTCTCGGTGCAGCATTTTGGCGGCGTTGAGGGTGGCGGCGTTGAAGGCATCGGCGGCGGTCGATTTTTCTGTCTGCCGGATCATGATCTTGCCGACTACGGCCGACCAGCGCATGGCCTCGATCATCGATTGCGGGCAGGTATCGGTGGCCAGGCAGACGTTGACACCAGCGTCGAGGTAGGCGGGAAACGATTCCATGGCCAGGCCGCGGCGGTTGAAAACCCAGGTGGCATGGGCCACAGAAGCCTGGTGGCGGGCCAGGATGGCCAGGTCGTCGCCGGCGAAATTCACCCAACTGTGGCCGGCGGGGAAGATCACGTGGCCCAGAATGCACCATTCGCCGAGAAAGTCGATGGACTCCAGCCATTCCACTGGGGTCATGCCGTGGCGCCTGACCATCTCCTGAAATTCAAAGACGGCCTGGCTGGTATGCAGGGCCAGGGGCACTTGCAACGCGTCGGCGGCCTTGCGGCTTTGGCGCAGCAAATCCTCGCTGCAATTGTCGATTTGCGCCGGGCTGATAAAGCCGCTAATGCGCCCATTGGCCCGGCCGTTGAGGCGCTCGACCAGGGCGAGCGCTTTTTCAAAGCCGGCTAGCCCGGCGGCCTCATCCCATTCGTAGCCGACTTCCTTGTCGTCGAGGTTGACCCAGCGAGCCGAACTGTACATATCGGCTATATAGGCGCGCAGCCCGGCCCGTTCGACGGCGTCGGCGACGTAATCGCCGATGCCGCCTAGTTCCATCACCGTGGTGGTGCCGGTGCGGATTAGTTCCGCCATGGAATAATCGACGCAGGCCTGTCGTTCGGCCGTTCCCATGGCCCCGGCCCGGGCCCGCAACATGGTCGCCAGGCCCGACAGGTAGAACTGCCGGCTGCCGACGTCTTCGATAAAGGATTTGTCCAGCGGCGAACCAGCCAGATGGGTGTGGGTATTGATAAAACCCGGTGTGACGACGCGGTCGCCGGCGTTGACAACTTCATCGACGGGGCCACTATACTCTTTGCCGACGTAGGCGATATCGCGGTCCTCAATTACCAGGCAGCCATCGCGGAGCAGGCGATGTCCTCCGGATTGGTAGGCGACGATCATTTTGGCGTCTATTCGGGTGCGCTTTGGCATGGTATGGCCCCTTGGCTAAAATGGTTCTTGTACCCATTTGCTGTGAAGATATCCGGATGTTGGGCGGCTCTTGGGTATCGGGGAAATATCCGGATATCTTGAAGTCAATCTGGTATTATTCGATTCGCCAGCGGATCTCCGAGCGCAGCATATAATGGTCGTCGTTGCGCTGGGCCACCATGGATCCGGTCTGACCGTCGCCGACAATACCTTTCCATTTGCCCGTGCCGCCGACGAATTTGTAGATGCCGCCGCCCTGGCCGTACCACCAAAGATGATAGAGCCAGGCCACATCGCCGTCGGCGTCGGTGTCTTCCAGCAGCATGACATCGCCCAGGGTTTTGCCGTCGGCGTCCTTGATGGTGCTGCCGCGGTCAAAGCAGGTGGCGTAATTGCGCGGGCTGACGGCCTCGGGGGTTTCGCTGTAGAGGACGCCGGATTGGCTGTTGACCTCCAAGATATAACCGCTGGCTAAAGCCTTCGTCGAATCGATGACGTGGGGGCCGTGGAAGCTGATGCAGCGGTCGCTTTCGGGATAGTCGCCGTCCGGGTCGATATGATCGCTGAGCTTGCTGTTTTTACCGTCTAGTTGCCAGTTGATCTCATAGCCGGGCATTTGGTAGTCATCGGCGCGTTGCTGGACGGGGGGGAGCAGGTTGCCACCGCCCCGTATGCCCGTCCATTTACCGGTGCCCAGAACAAATTGGAAGGTTTCAGGGCCGCCGGCCGGGCGCCACAGGACGCCCCAGCTGATATCGCCGTCGGCGTCGATGGCTTCACACAAGTCCACTCCTTGCACCAATTGGCCGTCGGCATCCTCTACGGATGTACCCTGGCAGAAGAACGTGGCGTGTCGCCAGGGGCTCTCGGCGCCGGCCTGGGCGACGACGCCCGAGCGATGGTAAGCGGTGATGGAATGGCCATTTTTCAGGGTTTTGCGCTTTTTTTCCAGTCGGGGCCCTAAGAAGAGGTAGCCCGTATCGTTTGCCGCCGACATAGCGGATTCCTTTCTCTTTAGAAGTAAGGCCCGATTATTTATGGTGCGGACAGGCGCCCGCCCGGGTGCTAAGGGCCATTTAGCTATCCTTTCAATTCAATTAAATCCAGGCGTCCCATGTCAAGACCCCAGGGTAGAAAAGAAAGGCTTTTGAGGGGCGGGATCAGGCGGTGGGGTTTAAACCGCAAAGTCGCAGCAGGCGCTCGTCCATGGTTGCCACCTGGTGTTGGGCAAAGCGCTCGGCGGCGCTGGCCGCCCAGGCCTGCCGTTGCCGGGCATTGTCGAAGCCCTTGTAGTGGGTGAACAGTACTTTGCGGGGCACGTCCAGCAAATTCTCGGAGCGGTCGTGGACCAGGTAGGAATGGAAGAACACGGCGGCCCCGGCGGGGACGCACATTTCCAGGGGACGGGATAGACCGGGGAAATCGTTGAAATTCTGGTCCAGCATGCGCTGCCGTAGGGCCTGGTTGTCCAGGTTTTTCGCGACTAGATGATGGCTGCCCGGGCATATCATGAGGGCGCCACCGCCCGGCTCGACGGTGCTGAAGTGGAGGGCGCAGTTGAGGTGGCGCTGGTCGTGCGGTTTGGGCGGGTTATTGGGCCAGTCGACGTGGTAGCCCAAATCAAAACGCTCGGCACCCGGCGGGCTTTTGTAGGTGATCACTGGGGCGGAAGTGCAGTTGGCCAGAAAGAACGGGCCGGTGAGTTGCTCGACGGCGGCAATTAGACGCGGGTGCCCGACCAGATTCGACAGTCGCGGGTCGGTATAGTCGGAGATGAGGGTCTTGCGGCCGTTGCGGTCGTTGCCGGGAATGCCGGGGGGCTGTTGGTCGGGGGGCAAATGCTCGGCGAAAATGGGCGCGAATGTCGCTAATTCGGCGGCGGACAGGACGTTGTTGGCCACGGCGAATCCGTCGCGCTCGAATTGAGCACGGTCAATCTGGATGGGCTGGGGCATGGTCGATACTCGCTCATTGCGGGATGAGGTGGATATACCTCGGTCACTGGCTGGCTGTAGTAGAGTAGTGCCGGACCACGATAGAGCCGGCAAGAGTATCTGTCAATACAGGGGTTGATCACAGCAGACCGGCACCGCTTCTTTGTCAGCAGAATATTTTTTTAGGCTCTAGTCAATCCCCCAACACGAGGTGATCCCATGCACGAAGGTTGGTTTACCCCCGACACCACCCACGGCCCTGTCCAAATAGATAGCTTCGATCCGTCGCGGCCCCACCAGGGCAAAGTCCTGGGTATTGTCCAGGCCCATGCCGACGATATGCCGCTGTGCTCGGGCGGTTTGGTCGCCAAGCTCATTGCCGAGGGCTATCGGGCATTTCTTATCCAGACCACCAACGACGAGAAATGCGGGCCCGGGACTATCGCCGACGCTATCAAAAGCAACGAGGTCGATGTCGAGGCCCTGGCCAATAGCCTGGGGCTGGAGGACGTTTTCAACCTGGGTTACCGCAACCACCGCCAGGAAGAAAATTCCATGCTCGAACAGCGCTGCCGGCTCATCTTCTTGTTTCGCCACTTGCAAGTCGATACGGTGATGAGCTTTCACCCTTGGGCCCGCTGGGAGGAGAATCCCGACCACTATATAACCGGTCAACTGGTCGAGTCGGCCTGCTGGATGGCGGCGGCGTCCAAGGATTATCCCGAACAGATACAGGCCGGCATGAAGCCGCACGGGGTCAAAGACAAATACTACTGGGCTATGCGGCCGGGCTCGCCCTATAACCTGGTCACCGATATCGCGCCTTTCCTGGAGGAGAAAATTGCCTCTATGGCGACCAATAAATCGCAGGGGCCGGCCGGATCGGCGGGGCGCCGGCTGAAGGCGCGTTTGGCGCAACAGGGCTTGCAATTACCCGAGTTGGGCGACGACGACGAAGCCGCCGACCGCGCCTATATCCGTCTCTTTGGGCTCGACGAGCACAAGCGCATGGGGGAGGAGCACGGCCTGGAATACGCCGAATTCCACTATTATTTCCCAGCGGGCGGGACCTTTCCGCAACTGGGGCGGGCCCAGCGCATTGAAGAATATATCGAGCGCCACGCGGTGCAGCGTTGACCAGATTGGAGTCGGTGGATGGAGGCAGCTAGGCCGAAATGGTCAGTCATTGTATTGGAGGAACCTTTCCGGCTGTTTTTTCCTCTGGGCGTAGTGGGCGGTTTGGTCGGGGTCTTCCTGACATTTTCACCGCAGCTCGATCTGGGGTTGCCGCCGGGTGGATTGCACCATGGGTTGCTGCAAATCCAGGGGTTTGTGCTGTCTTTTGCGGTGGGTTTTTTAATGACCGCCCTGCCGCGTTTTGTCGAAGCGCCGCAGGCTCGGGGCTGGGAGCTTGGCGTTAGTGTGGGGCTGTTGGCCGGCAGTGCCGTGGCGCTGGTGTCGGGGCATTGGCGGCTGGCCGAATTTGGTTTTGTCGCGCTGTTGATCCATCTGGTTGTCTTTGCCCTGAGGCGGTTGCGGAAAGGTCAAGACAATCCGCCGCCGTCGTTTATCCTGGTGGGGGTCGGACTGCTGTCGGGGCTGGCCGGCGGGGGGTTTTTGCTGTATCCGCTGTCCGGTTTCAATCGCCTGGGGCCAAATTTGTTGGAGCAGGGTTTATTGGTGTCTCTGGTGCTGGGAGTGGGTAGTTATCTGGGACCGCGCTTATTGTACGGCGATAGGGGCTCTCCACAGACCCAAGGGCCCTTATTCCGTCGCGGTCTCTGGGGACACGGGACGGCGGGGTTGCTATTGCTGGGCAGTTTTGTCCTGGAAGCCGGGTGGGACCCGGTGTGGGGACGGTTGTTGCGCGCGGTGGTAGTGGCGGGGCATTTGCTGGTTGCCGTGGGTATTCACCGACTGCCCCGTCGCCGCTTGGGGCATCTGTATTTACTGTGGTTGTCCTTGTGGTGTCTGCCGGGGGGGATCTGCTTGGCCGGGTTATTCCCCGCCTACGAGGTGGCTATGTTGCATATCACCTTTATCGGCGGCTTTGGTCTGATTACCCTGGTAATTGCCAGTCGGGTGGTGGTGGCCCATTGCGATTTAGAGGCTATGTGGGATCGCCACGCCGGCCGGCTGGTATGGCCCGGCCTGTTGCTTCTGCTCAGCGCCGCCGCTCGTGTGGGGGCCGATTTGTTGCCGCAACGCTATGTGTTTTTTTTGCACGGGGGGGCCGGCCTGTGGTTGATCGGGCTGGTGTTGTGGGGCAGAGCCTTTGTGCCAAAGTTGGGGTCTGGAGATATTTCACCGGATGATTGACGACTATTTTTTAGGGCTTAAGTAGCGGCAGAAGGCGGCTTAGAACATGGGACATAAATGTCTCATGTGTGTGCTCCAAGAAATGGGACATAAATGTCTCATGATATATAAAAAGATCAATATATCTTTTTATATTAGTTTTAATAACTATTTGTTTATAAAAGAAATAGAATAAATAATAAAAACAGGCATGACCTTTGCTTTCCTCTTGTCGAATCCATAAGGGATACAAGGCCAGCAGATCTTGGTCCCGTTCACCGCTCAAAGAGGAGGGCTCTCATGAATGCCAAAGCTCGCACACTCATTCCATTTGTACTGGCCTTCGTGGTGACGGCAACGGCCGTAGGAGTTGCCGCCCAAACCGATGGCAAGATGCAGTATATGCGGTCGTATAGCCAAAAAGGGGTCAATGTCTTTGAGGCGCCTTCTGAGACCGAGGTCCCCTTTAATGGATTGGCTGTGGGATGGGGGGCGGCTTTTACGCAGCAAATGCAGGGGCTCGATCACAGCAACGAACCGGGGGGGTTGATCGAATTGGGCACGGGCTTCAATACGGCCACGGCCAATCTCAATCTCGATGTCCAACTGGCCGACGGCATCCGCGTCAATGTGATCACGTATATGTCGTCGCGGCACCATCCCGAGGCCTGGGTCAAGGGCGGCTATATCCAGGCTGATAAGTTGACGGTCCTCAACAACGAGACCATCGACAGGCTGATGGAGAATCTCACCATCAAAGTAGGACATTTCGAAATCAATTACGGCGACGCCCATTTCCGTCGCTCCGACAACGGCAACGTCCTGTACAATCCCTTTGTCGGCAATTTAATCATGGACGCTTTTAACACCGAGATTGGCGCCGAGGTCTACTACCGCAATAACGGCTGGTTGGCCATGGCGGCTGTGACCGGCGGCGAAATCAAGGGGTCGGTTGACAGGCCCGATGGCAAGAGCCCCTCCTATTACGGCAAAGTTGGCTACGACAGCCAGATCAATACCGACCTGCGGTTGCGTTTGACGGGCTCGGCCTATACGACCAGCAAATCCCTCAATAATACGCTTTTCTCGGGGGATCGGGGCGGATCGCGCTACTACCTGGTGCTGGAAGAAGAAGGGGCCTCGACCTCGAGCAAGTTCACTTCCGGCCGCTTCAATCCGGGTCTGCGCAGTAAGGTGACGGCGTTGGTCTTCAACCCCTTTATCAAATTCAAAGGGCTGGAAGTCTTCGGCAACATCGAACAGGCCAAAGGCCAGGCCGCCAATGAAACGGCCGACCGCACTTGGAACCAATACGCCGGCGAGGTCCTGTACCGCTTCTTCGAGGGCGAAAAAGCCTACGTCGGTGGCCGCTTCAATACCGTATCCGGTGAATTGGCTGGCAGTGGCGCTGATGTCTCCATCGACAGAATGCAAGTAGGGGCGGGTTGGTTCGTCACCGAAAATATCCTGATCAAGGCCGAATACGTCGACCAAGCCTACGACGACTTCCCGGCCGGCGATCTTAAAGAGGGCGGCGGCTTTGACGGCTTCATGTTGGAAAGCACAGTGGCCTTCTAGCATAGCAATGGGTCGATTTCGGGCAGGGTCTACGGGCCCTGCCCGATTCACGCGAGGGGTGATACCATGCTGGCAAGATGGATGGTAGCAGGAGTTTTATTGGTTTTAGGGACAGGGGTTGGCGGCTGGGGCCAGGAAGGCTTGTCGTTGGCCGCCGACTACCAGATGCGTATTGAGGGCACCTCCAATGTCCGTAAATGGGACGCCGATATCACCCGGCTTGAAGCCGATTTTATCCTCTCGGCTCCAAGCGACGACGCCCAGATCGCTCTGTTGGGCGCGTCTATCGAAAAGTTGGTGTTGCGCATTGCGGTTGAGGATATTCGTTCCAAGACCAAGGGATTGACCGGCAAGATCCACAAGTATCTCAAAAAGGACGACCAGCCCGATATCGTCTTTGAACTTGGGCAGGTGACCGATGTGGTGCCGGTTGAAGAAGGCGTCCTGGTCACGGCGTTGGGCGTGGTCAATGCCGCTGGCGCCGAACACGAGGTGACCATGGAAGTGGGGTTGGTCAGGGATGGGGAGGGGCGGTTGTTGGTCAGTGGCAGCCAAGCGCTGCAGATGACCAGTTTTGCCATTAAACCGCCGACGGCTTTTTTCGGCGCGATGCGGGCAGACGACGATATTGTGGTGTATTTTGAGCTGACCTTTGGCGCCGACGGGACGCCTTGAGTAGAAGCCCATGAACCCCAATCGCCTTGGCATATTTATGCTGCTTGCCTTGCTGTTAGGGGGCGATGGCGCAGAGCCGCTGCAAGCGCAGATTCTGTACGGGCCAGGTCAAGACAGTCGGTTGTGGATCGAGGGGCGTTCCAATATCAATGGCTTTGAATGCGGGGCTACCGTGTACGATTTGGAAGCCTCTGTAGGGGGGGACGAGGAGGGCAATGACCAAGTAGCCGGCCGCTTGGCCATTGCTGTCGATGGTTTCGCCTGCGGTGACGGGCGCATGGACCGGGACCTAAAAAAAGCGTTGCAGGTCGAGCGTTTCCCGCAGATCCACTTTGTCTTCCATCGTGGCCAACTAATTGAACCTGGATCTCAAGGCGAACGGCCCTACAAGGGGCGCATTTGGGGCCAATTGACGGTGGCGGGGGTGAGCCGGCCTATCGAATGCCTGGTAGAAGGGGAAGTGCTGGCCGATGGTTCAGTGCGGGTTTATGGCGGAGTGGCGGTGCGGATGAGCGACTACCAGATTAAACCGCCGACCCGGTTGTGGGGGCTGGTGAAAGTGCGGGACCAACTGACCGTGCGCTTCGATTTTTTATTGCGGCCAGTGGCGCAGCCAAATTCGACGTTGCCACCGGGTAATTAAAGCGGCTCGACGTCCGGCATTGAGCCGCCTCGGGTTTGTATGCCCTCCCAGGGACGGTCAGGCCTCCAGCCGCCGGTCGGCCGCCTCGCCGCCGTCCCGCTCCTGGCCCCAGGGTGGGTGCAAATCCCCGGCTATGGGCAGCACTTCGATGCCTTGGCCTTCTTCCTCCGACAAAATGCGCAAGCGTGTCGCCACCACTTCGGCGCCAAAGGGGCCGTGCGGATTGGCAAAGCCCTGGTGGTCGCCGACCATAAAGATGCTGTCGTCGGGCAAGAGGCAGCCGGAGGGGTAGTAGGCGAAGCGGTCGGCCTGAAAACCCCGGTCGGGGGCTGCTATAATCCAGTTTTCGCCGCAATCACGGCTGTACAGCACCTGGCCGTTGCCACCCGGAGCGCCGCAAGTCAAGAGCACCACCACACCGTCGGAAGTGACTAGCAGGTCGCCCTTTTTGCAGCCGTTGGGGTGGTCTTTGCCAGCGGCGTTAGGCAGGTCGAGAATAGCCCGGGGATCGGACCAGGTGAGGCCTTCGTCGGCACTGGTGGTCCACAGGCCCCAGGGGCGCGAAGCGGTGGCCAGGCGACCGTCGGGCAGGCGGGCCAGGTGGCCTTCTTCCATATCGTACTGATTGTCGCCAAAGATCGACCGCGTCTGCCAATTCTTGCCGCCGTCGGGCGAGCGCAGCAGTGCCTTGAGCCAGCGCGGCTGGTCCACCCCGGGCACGGCGTGTCCGTCGATCAGCATTAACAGCGAGCCGTCGGCCGCCTCACTTAGGGAACAGGGATGTTCCAGGCGGGTGAGAAAGGGGCCACAGGTGCGGCCTACCTGGCGCCAGGATTCACCGTTGTCGTCGCTGCGCAAAACGACAATTTCTTCGGGGAAGTGCTCATCCATAAGGCGCAGGAAAGCCAGCGGCTCGGTCGGGATGTGGCTGGCGTGAAAGTGGCTGCTCTGGATTAAAGCGGCGCAATACAGCGCGCCATCGCTGTGCTGGAAAATGGCCCCGGGAGCATAGGCGTTGGGGATTACGGCCAGATCGCGCGGTCGGGTCCAGGTGGCGCCCTGGTCGCGGCTGCGGGTCCACATAATATGGCCGCCGGTAGGGGCTTGCCACTGGGCTCCGCCTTCCAAGGCGCGGTCCATATACTGGGCGTATTCGGGCGGCAGGTCGGGGCGCGGATTGACCCAGGAAGCGTGCCAGTAGCCGGCCGAAAAGGCGATATAGAGGTCGCCGTTTTGCAGCCGGCAAATGCGCGGCCAACCGCAAAAACCGCCAAAGCCGACAAAGGGCTCGGGGGTATTTAGGGTGGGCGAGACGATTATCTTACGCAATGGGTCGGTCATAGCGCCAGGATTTCTCTGAGGCGGTCGATGACAATATCGACCTCGTCTTCAATAAGATGGGCCACGGCAATGCGGATGCCCTTTTGGTGCGCCCGGAGCCAGATGCTGGGGTCGCCGTCTTTGAGTGTCTGGATAATATCGGCGACGCTCTTGCCCAAGGCCTGTTGGTCCAAGGTCAGGTAGACGCCGTTTGATAGGCTATTGTCTTCGACGTGGCGTTGCAGGGCGATATGGGGCAGCCCGTCCAGGGCCGCGATAATACGGTCGGCTTTGACCCAGTGCTCGGCCAGGCGCGCTTCGTGGTCCAGGTCAAGCCATTCCCGGAGCGCCACGGTGACGGCGACAATTTCCTGGCGGTCGAGTTTGAGGGGGCGCCCCACGGTGTCGTAGTCGCTGGTCTCAAAGCCGATAAAGCTGTGCATAAAAGCCGCATCGACCAGGTCTTTTTTGCCGGCGAGGATGCCGGTGGAATTGCAGGCGCCAAAGTACTTGGCGCCAAAGCCGATCAGGCTGGCCCCCGATTGGCTATAGTAGTTGAAGCGGTCGAGGGGGAAGACCTGGTAGGCGGCGTCGACAATGACCGGGATATTGTATTGGTCGGCAATGCGGACTATCTCCGGCAAGTCGAGGATGGCTGGATCGTCGTCGCCCGAGGCGAAAAAGTGGATGCCGGCGGTGTGCTCGTCGATGGCGTCTTGTAACTGTCCTGCGGTGGTGCCGTTGTCGTCGCCGACCAGGCTTAGATGGCCGCCAAAGATGGTCAGGCAGCGCTGGTAGTGGTAATTCTGCCGGGCCTGGAAGAGGAAGCGGTTGGCCAGGCCTTGGGTATTGGGCAGTTGCTCCATTTTGGCCGGATCGCCCACCGACATACAGGCGGCGGCGGAAAGGGCTAAGGCGGCACCGCAGCCCGGGGTGACAAAGGCGGCCTCGGCACCGACCATGGCGGCAATGGCGGCCCCGGTCTGCACTTGCAAAGCGCGCATTTCCACGTAGTATCGATTGGCCGCGATCATGGCTTTTTGGACGGTGGGCGAAACGCGCGAGCCGCCCAAAATGGTCTGGTTGCCGGCGGCGTTGATAACAGGGGTACAGCCGAGGTCGCGGTAGAGTTGGGCGGGGTCCATGGCGAGGCCTTTCGTTGGTGGGCTGTATGGCGGGCTGCAGAATAAAGGGGTTGCTTGGTCGCCCCCCAGGGGGCTCTAAGCACGGTGAGTCTTTGCATAAACACTCCCTATATGCTGTAGATGCCGATAATCTATCGGACTGGTAGGAGGGTGGCAACTTCTGAAGGGGCAAATTGGGTCGCCTATCGTCTTCTGTCCAGGTAATTGAATCCAGATAGAAAGTGGAAAGGGGCACCCTGCTTGACCGGGCCCCGCCAATGGCGCTTTATAATGCCCGAATTAGCAGAGCCGTCGGGTAGGGCTTCTGCCATTGAGGATTGAGCAACTGGGGATATCGTTGATAAAGCCCTTTGGGCGACTTGGCTGGAAGATGGACCGTGTGTCTGAGGGGCCGCAGGCCCCGAGTTCCTTAGCATCCTACGGATGTAGGGTCTGCGACTCGCTAGCATCCTGCGGGTGCGCGGTCTGCGACGTAGATCCCATCTGGAAGCCGAGCCGCCCAAAGGGCGTCCAAGCAATCTGTAAAGAGGAGATACATGGCTTACGCGAAAACGGCGGCCTCCGAAGAGGGCAACCCGGCACCGAGGCGGTCCCTGGCGTCAGATACCCATAAAATGCTGGCTCACGTCGAAGACGGCGTTGGCTGGATTACCTTTAATCAGCCCGACAAGCGCAACGCGGTATCGTACGATATGTGGGTCAGTATTCCGCCGATTGTCGTCTCCTTTGCCGCCGATCCAGAGGTCCGCGTAGTGGTGATGCAAGGGGCGGGGGAAAAGGCGTTTGTTGCAGGGGCAGATATTTCGGAATTTGAGGAAAAGCGCAGTAGCCAAGAACAAATTGAGGTCTACGATGGGGCGATGGAGGCGGCCCACGAGGCGTTGCGATCGTTAGAGAAGCCGCTGATTGCTATGATCCGCGGCTTTTGTATTGGTGGCGGGTTGGCGATTGCTCTAACGGCCGATTTGCGCATTAGCGCCGATGACGGTCAATTTGGTGTGCCCGCCGCCCGGCTCGGTCTTGGTTACGGCTACGATGGGGTCAAAGAATTGATGGATATTGTCGGTCCTGCTTTTACTAAGGAGATTTTTTTCACCGGGCGCCGCTTTAGCGCTGCCGAAGCCAGCGGCATGGGGCTAGTCAATCGTGTTGTCCCTGTTGCAGAGCTGGAAGGGGTGGTGGGCCAATTGGCGCAGCAGATTGCGGCCAATGCGCCGCTTACAGTCGGCGCCGTCAAAGCTGCGGTCAATGAAGGGGTGAAGGACCCCGATAGGCGCGATCTGGCTCGGGTTGAAGCGTTGGTGGCGCAGTGCTTTGCCAGTCAGGATTACCAGGAAGGGCGTCGAGCGTTTATGGAGAAACGGCCGCCCCGGTTTAAGGGACAGTGAGCTAGAGATGCTGCAAGCGACTAATGCGGGAGGACGGCAATGAAACTTGCCCTGCAAGACCACGACGGCGAAGAGTCTCTGCAATTCATTCCCACTATCTACTCTGAGGTGATGCTGAGCCAAGAGGGTCGGGAAGAGCAGGCGGTGGAGTCGTTGTGATGTTGAGGACTTGCTCTGCTGGTTTGTTGTTTGTTACCCTGGTCTTGGCCGCTCTGCCGGCCGTGTTGATGGCGCAAAACTGGGAACTGATTTGGGAGGATGAATTCGAAGGAGGCCAGCTCGACCCGGAGCGGTGGAGTTTTGAATTGGGCGACGGCTGCCCCAATTTGTGCGGCTGGGGCAACGGAGAACTGCAGTACTATCGAATTGCAAATGCGACCGTGGCAGAGGGGCTCCTGACCCTAACTGCCCGGGCCGAGTCGTTCCTGGGCTACGATTATACCTCCGCCCGCATACGCACAAAAGACAAAGGGGACTGGCTCTACGGCCGCTTCGAAATGCGCGCCCGCATGCCCCGGGGACGGGGGCTGTGGGCGGCGTTCTGGATGCTGCCCACCGACCAGGTCTATGGCCGTTGGGCCGCCAGCGGCGAAATTGATATTATGGAGCATGTGGGCCACGAGCCGGCCAGCATTCACGGCACCATCCACTACGGCGGCGAAGCACCTTCCAATCGCCAGGCCGGTCGTACTTATCGGCTTCCGGAAGGCGCCTTCGCCGATGCTTTCCACCTCTTCGCCGTAGAGTGGGAGCCGGAGGAGATACGCTGGTATGTGGATGGAACCCTCTATGCGACGCAAAATCGCTGGTCTTCCGAAGCCGCCGACTTCCCCGCCCCCTTCGACCGGCGTTTCCACCTGCTCTTCAATCTGGCGGTGGGCGGCAGCTGGCCCGGCCCTCCGGATGAGACAACTCAGTTTCCTCAGAGCATGCAGATCGATTATGTGCGGGTCTACCAGGATCCAGCCTATGCCCAGTTGCAGGGGGCGCCTGTGGATCTGGCCGGTGGGGATATGGGCCCTCGGGTGCCGTCGGCGGCGACCACCGGCGATAGCACGGCTGTTGTCTTCGAAAACTTTGAGAGGGGCGCTGCCGATTGGACTTTCTTTACCGGCGCCAATGCAGTCGGCAGCGGCCAGGTGCTGGGCGACCGTCCGCCGGAAGGGGCCGGCTATCTGAGCACGGACTGGTCCGGTCAGGGGTCGGAGAATGTCTTCTACGGGGGGCTGTTCAGGAATCTGGCCAATGCAGATCAGATCCGATTGCCTCTGGACCCGTGGATCAATCTGTATGTGTACAACGAGCGCGTTGCAACGGCCGACCGCTACGCCCTGGAAATAACCCTGCGCGAGGATCTCGACGGCAACGGCTGGACCGACGGGCGGGAGGATTCCTTCCGTCTGGATATTGTTCTGGAGAGTAGCGTCGAGGCTGATACCTGGACCCTGATAAGCGCGCCTCTGGGCGATTTTACCGATATGGAGAGCGGCGGTGACGGTCGCTTCGACGGGGCCTTGGACGAGGTGGTCCTGGTCATCTCCCAGGTCAGCGGCGGCAACCCTGCCACCGTGGCCCTCGATCTCGATTTTCTCGTCTTCTCCAGCGGCGGCCCTATCGTCTTTCCCAGCACCGCTGTAGAGGCGGAATTGGCGGGCCCCACCGCATTCCGGTTAGATCCGGCCCGGCCCAACCCGTTCAACCCGTCCACCACCCTGAGCTACCAGCTGGGGCAGGCCGTCGATGTTCGCCTGGAGATCTTCAATGCGCTGGGGGAAAAGGTCCAGACCCTGGTGCAAAAGCGGCAGGAGGCCGGTTTCTACCAGGTACGCTTCGATGCCGGGCAGTGGGCTTCTGGGCTCTATTTTTACCGGCTGCGGGCTGGTGGCCAGGTGCAAGTGCGGAAGATGGTGCTGTTGCGTTGAGGAGAGGGGCGCCGGGGATGGCCAGGACTACATATTGAGGATACAAGGGCGTGTGTGAGGTTGGGGCTACGACCCCTTAAGCATTATACAAAACCCTTGTTTCTTCAAGCAGTGTCGTCAGGTTGTTCTCAATAGCAGACCAGACTGTTGCATCATCGATAATGGCGTATCCGTGAACTAGCACATTTCGGAATCCGATGATTTTCTCTGCGCCTGAGATATCCCCTAAGAGTTCTGGAGCACTTTCTCTTATACCTACGAGTGCTTCACCGATAACGGCAAATTTGCGCTCAACGGCCGCTTTAACGAGTTCATTCTTGGAATAGTCCTCGAGCGACATCCCTTGAGTAAATACTCGTATATGTTCACCTGCTTCCAGCAGGTCGAGTAAATAAGTGTTGGCATCACGCTTCATAGACGGCTATCCGGTCTTGATCAAGGGAGGCGCGTAGGTGCGGATTCTTGATGGCATCCCGTTGGATCACATCGACATTTCTCCCAAAGATTTTTTCTAGGCCGAATTTTAGCTCAAAATATCGGTCGAATAGCGCATTGTCGCCCTCGAACTCGATAAGCACATCGATATCGCTCGATTCCGGATGGAAGTCTTCCCGGGCAGCTGAACCTACTAGTTCCAGTCGTTTCACTGAAAGGGTGTGGCATAGCTCTCCCAAGCTGGGTTGATAGGTATTTATGTCGACCATAGGTCTTCCATTTGAAAGGGTACTTTGCCTTACGGATCAGTGAGAACGCTGCGACGAAGGCCAACGTTCGGTCAGCAATCTCAGCGTTTGTTTATGCGGCCAGACGGTCTCCCTCTCCGAGCGCCCGCAAAGGCAGGGCGTCTGTGCCAATTGGTCTTCCGCCGACAGAAGGGCTTGGAGGCTCCAACCATCCGAGGGCAAACAATACGGCAACATCTTTGCGAAGTCCACCATGGTGCCAGTTAGGCGTTTCCAATAAAAAAGTCGTTCCATAGGGGCGGTTGGGTTATCTTGGGTTCCCCCAACCAGGAGAATCGCCCATGGGACTGAGTGAAGCCGAGAAAGTTACCTATATCGAAACGGCACAG
>WLWI01000513.1_pt1 | contig 35843 bp, 34 predicted proteins | sample 6701501 | NCBI WGS metagenome assembly WLWI01 (sample SAMN12718690, study PRJNA515312) | sponge metagenome | isolation source: marine sponge | host: Mycale hentscheli | place: New Zealand: South Island, Marlborough, Capsize Point | collected 2014-11-01 | reverse complement strand
GAGAGTTACCTCGTTGTGTTTTGATATTGTTTGGTAACTACATCAAAACGGGTAACTCTCATTAAATCAACCCTCGCTTCGCTCGGATTGATTTAATACGGTGTCAGATTTGGTCTAAACTTCTACATAATTATGGGACAACACCTCAACCATGCATTTTGGCGCCGCGACCCAAGCCGCGACAAATGAACGGGACCAACGCTTGTTGTATCGAATCTCCCCACTTGGATTGCCGGTTGGCCTTGCTGCTCATTAATGACTACTAAATAGCAGCGGGTCGAGTGACTTACATCTCTCACAAGATTACCGCATTAATTGTATCTGATTTTCATCTCATCAATCTTGCGTAGAATTTCGTCAATGGTTTGATCCAATTCTGCCCCTGCTTTTAGATACTCTTTTGGGAAGGTATCCCGCATTAAATACATCAAGGAAAAATAAACCGGTCTTAGCTTATCCTTCAATTCAGGGTGTTCTTGAAAAAGTTGTGAACAGGAATGAGTTTGGTCTTTTGCCAATAACAACAGAAAGTAGTCGATGGCACCGTCTAAGTGCTGATCAACCAAGTTAAGGCTCAACCATTGTCTAATATGTTTTAAACTTCTGTCAAAATCATCGTTCCATAAGAACACACTTGCGATCGTATGCAGGCTTTCGTCTAGCGCATCTTCTGCCTCAATTTTCTCCGCCAATTCCAATGCCAACGTGCGTTGGATGGCCTGTCGATAATAAAGATATCCCAGGCTATACATCGCACTAGTATGCCCTTTGTCAACTGCTAACTCATAGTAATGCTTGGCTTTATCGTAATCCTTTAGCTCTTCGTCATATAGGCATCCCAAGTTATACATCGCACCAGTATGCCCTTTGTCAACTGCTAACTCATAGTAATGCTTGGCTTTATCGTAATCCTTTAGCTCTTCGTCATATAGGTATCCCAAGTTATACATCGCACCAGTATGCCCTTTCTCCGCTGCTTTATGGAAATGCTTAATACTCTCCCCTATTTCCCCCTCAGCAAAATAATAGGATGCTGTCAGCATGTCTATCTCCGGTTGGGCGCAATCATGGCTTAATGCATCAATAAGGGCTTTAGCGGAGGTCGTATTGTCTTCGTTAAGCAAACGAGCAATTTCGGAAAATGATGAGGACGTATCCAGCTCCAAATGGTTTGCGAAAGGAGATTTGATTTTTTCTAAATGGGATTTGGTTTCCTTAATCAATTCGATTCTTAAGCCGTGATCTTCTGTGATCTGACTTAGGGCTTCAGCCATGTAGTATCCGCCTCTTTCGTGAATTTCGTTACGACGTGCCAGCTTAATGTGGTTTCTGATCTTCTGTTTGACGTCTTCGGGAGTACACCACTCTTCTAAAAATCGGGTTAGCCAGTGAACCTGGGTTCTGTTTTTTTTACGCCCGTAGCGCATCAAATACCAAATATTAAAAAACCGTTCTTGGAGAAAGTAGATATTGTCTTTTTTGTTGATGGGTTTGGCGATTACTAAGCCGGACTTCGCTAGAAACTTTAGCTGGGAGGAGGCCTTTTTGCTGTCCATTCCTCGGCCTTTGAGTTTTTGACTAATCTCTTTGCTGGTGATGCCGTCCCAGTTTAGGGCGATGGCATCAACGATGGCCTGTTGTTGGGTGGGTAAATCGTCCATTCGGTGTTTGTATAAGGGAGTCACTTTGTCCAAAACAAACTCAAGATCGTCGAATACATTTCCGGTGTCGTCGATTAGAATTTCATAGAGTAAAAGCATGGTTCTGGGAACGCCGCCGGTAAGCCGGCGAAGTGTTTCAATCCGCTCTGGATCTTGCGCTACCGCGACATTAATGGTGTTTTTATCGTTTTGGGCTCTATCCAAAGCGGTTAGCAAACGTATCGTTTCCGGCTCGGTAAGTCCTTCCAATCGTTCAATTTTGAAAAACTCATAAAAGGGCTGATCATATTTATAACTCGCTTCCAATGAATGCGCTGTGGCGGCGATGAGCTGGATATGCCGGGTTGTATGAAAAATATCCCTTAGTCTTTTTTGATCAATGTCTGTGAGCTTCTGCAGCATCACACCGAAATTGTCCAATAGAAGAACTAAGCGGGTGTTGTTTTTTATGAGTACTTTGTGTAAAGCATCGAAGCAGATTGACGCATAATCTGGGTCGCCTGAGATTTCGTCCAAGTGTTGACTGGTATTTTCGAAATCGGGATGATCGTCCAAGTATTCGGCGATGTGCTCCCAGAGGCGACATAAGTCGAAGATGCTGTACTGTTCTTCGGGTAATCGGATGGGGAGTAAGTGATCAGCTTCGGTGTTCGCTTCTAGCTCATATTGGATGCGTAACAACAAGGAGGTTTTACCCATGCCTCGTTGTCCTTCGACCAGATAGTGCTGAGGACTGTCTTCAAGATCACATTCCAGAATATCTCGACGTATTTTGTTGAACTCTTTTGTGCGAATGACGAAACCGGAAATGAGTTCGTCTTGGCTCTGATTATCAGGGTTGTAAATGGAACTTAGTTTAGCTGAGGACATTGATAGACCACCACTCCCTTAATAGAATTGAATTAAACCCAAACAGCTTTTCGTTGTCATCCTGGGGGGCGAGGTAACCATCGTATCGCAGGACATTCAGTACATAGTTTTTATCGGCAATTTTATGTTTTTGTTCTAGGTTAAAGTACGCGGGATAACTGATCTCGCCATTCCTAGCGGTCAGGTTAAGGATGTCGATCGCTAGCCTATAATCATTGCCTTTAAATGCTTTGGCTAAACGACTCTTCCAGTGCTGGAAATAGTCAGCATACTCAGATCCAGAGCGAACCAATGCTGCTAGCGCATAATCGACCTCTTCCTTTCCTATTGGGTGCGGTTCTGTTTCAAACTCGTCAAACAGTTTCTCGACAATAATTTGTATGTAATACGGTAGTTTCCAGGTGATCCGCTCTAGCAGGTAATCCACTACCGTTGGTTGAATATCAAAGCTGGCAATGTCTTCTTGCTTTCCTCGGGTCAAGCTCCTGACCAGCTGATGCGCTTCCTCGTGGTCAAGGGGTGGCACATACACTTCTTGTAGATTATTCGGCAGGTCAATATCCCCGATTTTTTGGACCACGTGTTTCAGGCCCGTGGATCCCGTGTAAACAAATTGAATTCTGGATTGGTTATGAAGATCACGCATTTCTCGATGCCGCTGAAGAAACTGTATCCCTTCTCTAGGGTCGTTTTCGTAGATATTGGTTAGCGCGTCTGGAAACTCATCGACTAGTATGATGATGTTCTTACCTTCGTCATCAAGTGCATTAAGAATGTCGTTTACCGATTCGTAGTAGTTAATCTGCTCATCATCACTGAATACTACGCTGCCTGTCAGTTCAATTCTCTTTACTCGACTGATATATCCTTTAAGAGATTTCGACGCATGATTTATAAACCGTTCCAGACCCGAGTAGATTTGCTCATCGTTGATCAGCTCATTGAGAAGCTGTTTAAAAAATTCGTTTTGCGAAGACACGCTTTGGACAATCATATATTTAACAATCTGGTCTTCCTGTGGATTGTTTAGTAGAAATTTTAGAAGCGACGTCTTCCCTATTCTTCTAGGCGCAGATAACAAAAGGTGGTTACCGTCTTTAAGCTTTCTGCGTATTTTTCTAATAACATTCGGGCGCTTTAAGAAACGCTTTGTGCCTTCTGCTGGCGGTCCGATTGTTGATCGTAGTGTGTTATCTGACACTTCTGGTTCTCACAAAATATTTTTTGCCAAGTATATTGACAAAAAAAACATTGTCAACAATTTTAGCAAAATATTTTTTGTTAAAACTACTTATGAACCCTTTTTCCCCATAGCGTGAAGTCCATGGGGCGATGCAAACTTGATAAAGTGAAGACTGAAAAACCAGTTTGTGAAATTAAACTAATGACCGGTGAGGGTGTCTCAATCTTCGTGATCGGTATTTCGCGCTGTAGGCAGTAGCCTCGTTTTGGCGAGCAGTGATTTCGTTGTTAACCCCCTTCTTTTGTTGTCTTCGATAAACCTGACGATAAGGACCTGAAGATAAGGATGGTGTTCTCGAAAACGGTTTTTGTGCTTGACTAAGCGGACTGATCGATAGACAGGTTTCTGATGAATACCTACTTTTCATGATGACTATTTGATGAGTACCTATGACAACTTTCACTCGAAGGCAATTTCTTTCTTTTTCTGCTGCGATGAGTTCAACTCTCGCTTATACCTTGAGTTCGCAACAAGCGCAGGCGCAAGATCAAAACCGATACGGTATTTTGGGCCAAGTGGCACCGGAAATTAGCTTGGACTATTGGATTGATAAAAACGGTGAGCCTACTCAATATTCGGTTAGTGAGCAAAAAGGGAAATGGGTGTTCCTCAAATGTTTTCAAAATTGGTGTCCTGGTTGTCATTCCAGCGGTTTTCCTGCGCTGAAGAAATTCTCTGATGCATTTGCTGACCATCCGGATGTCTCCATTGCGGGAATTCAAACGGTATTTGAAGGATTTAGAAGTAACACCCAGCAAGCCGTGAGGGATTTACAGCTACGGTATGACTTACCCATATCGATGGGGCACGATGCGGGAGACCCGGATGGTAACCATCGGCCTCAGACAATGATGAAGTATCGAACTGGCGGAACGCCTTGGATTATTGTTATTGCCCCGGATCAAACAGTGGTCTTCAATGACTTCCACATCAATGTGGACAACTTGATTAGCTATGTTGCTAAGGAGGTGGGATAAAAATAGGGATATGCGTCTTCGACTCTGTAGCAAATCGAACCTTTCCCCAACTTGGTGAGGTTAACCATGGTTGATCGTTAGCGATCTTTTGGTAATTTGTGTTCTTTGCTACAGATGGTCCGGAATTACAAATAAAGAAATGGACACGGTGAACTAGGTAATAGAAAGCGCTGCAAAAAGAGAAAAAAGTGCTTTAGTATCGAAAGTTAATTCTCCATCGGTGCTTGAACTGGCTATCATGCCCGGATGGGTAAAAATGTCGATTAGAAATACGGTAGAATCCGACCTCCTCGAATTAGACTGTGCGCTTGGGCGACTAACCGGATACGATACCATGACCGAAAAACACTTTATTTCTGCTCAAGATCTATTGGAAGATTCATTTGCTTTGGGCGCCCAAGTCATTGAAAGTGGTTTTCGGCCTAACTTTATTGTGGGGATTTGGCGAGGCGGTGCGCCGGTCGGGATTGCTGTCCAGGAAATGCTGGAATACTGCGGTATTGAAACGGATCATATTAGCTTGCGAACCTCGTTGTATAAATCAATCGGAAAAGCGTCGAAAAAAGTGAGGGTTCATGGGCTAGGTTACTTGGTACGTAATTTGAATGCAGAAGATTCGTTGCTAATCGTTGATGATGTCTATGACTCAGGCCGAAGTATCAAAGCGGTGATAGAGCAGCTCACAAATCGCACTCGACGTAATACCCCCCACGAGATTAAAGTGGCGACCCCGTGGTTTAAGCCCGGCAACAATGCGACAGACCGGGAGCCAGATTTCTATTTGCACACCACAGACCAATGGTTGGTTTTTCCCCACGAAGTTCAGGGGCTAAGTGACGAGGAGTTGACAAAAGATAAGCGGCGAATCTTGGAGATCATTAGCTCGGCAAAAGCAAAAGTCGAGAGCCAAACCTAACAGGCCTTGTTTTATCGTCGTCTCGTGTCGACGTGCTTAACCTCTGGCGGCGCGAATTTTAGCGAGATAGGCTCTGCCAACATCTTGTTGCTGCGCCACAGGGGTTTCGCTTTCCAGTTTGATCCAATTTAGATCCTCTGAGGGGAGTTCGTTGATGAATCGGCTGGGGTCGCATTCAATATGATCGCCGAAACGTTTGCGCTTCGCCGCATAAGAAAGGGTCAGCTTTTGCATTGCCCGGGTGATTCCAACATAAAACAGGCGCCGCTCTTCTTCACAGCTTCCCTCAGTGATGGAAACTCGATGAGGTAAGATATCTTCTTCGACGCCAATGATGTAGACGTTCTTAAATTCCAGCCCTTTTGCGGCATGTAACGTCATTAGGTGAACTAGATCCTGTTCTTCCTCTTCGCCTTGTTTATCAAGAATATCCGTGAGTATCAGTTCATTGATCAGATCTGAAAGAGAGAGATTCTCAGTGGACTTGTTATAGGACTCTTCTATCCACGTAATCAGTAGTCGCACGTTTTCCCATCGCTTTTTTGCGGCATCTACTTCACAAGTTTCGCTCAACCATCGTTCATAGCCAATGCCTTCCAACAACGTTTCGATGGCCCCGATTGGGTTGTTGGCCTCCGCCTGCTGAGTCACATCGACTAATAGACTTGCCAGCTCTTTGAGGGTTTCGCATTGTTTCGCCTTAATGGTGGTGGCGAGCTCAACATCAAAGACAGTGTCAAACAGCCCCTGCTGGGATCGAGTCGCGAGATCCGCAATTTTCTCTAAGCTGGTAGCGCCAATCCCGCGTCTTGGTGTATTGATAATGCGCAAAAAGGCACTGTCGTCGGATGGGTTAGTTAATAATCGCAGATAGGCGAGCACGTCCCTAATTTCTGTCCGTTCGAAAAACGAGTGCCCGCCACTTAGTTTATAGGGAATACGCATTTCCCTTAACTTGATTTCCAGAATTCTTGCCAGATGGTTGCTGCGATAGAGAATGGCGAAATCTTTGTTTTTTGCGTCATGCTGAAATTGCTGTTTCATGATTGAAGAAACCACTTTCTCCGCCTCATGCTCCTCATTCTTCGCTTGGAAGATCTCGATGGGGTCGCCGTATCCAAGCTCACTCCAAAGCGATTTTTCGAACGGTCTTGGGTTGTTTCCTATGAGGTGATTCGCCACTTTTAGGATCCGCCCGAAAGACCGGTAGTTTTGCTCTAGCTTAATCATTTGCAAGTCTGGATAGTCTTCCTTTAGCTGCAGGAGATTCTCCGGCTGAGCACCGCGCCAAGCGTAGATAGACTGGTCGTCATCGCCGACGACGGTCAGTCTGCGGCCGTCTTTTGCTAGCAATTTAATCAGCTGATATTGGACGCCATTGGTGTCTTGGTATTCGTCAACCAACAGGTACTTTATTTTTCGTTGCCATCGCTCCCTGACGTCAGGGTACTCACGAATCAGCTTCACTGGACCGAGAATCAGATCGTCTAAATCAACAGAATTGCAGGCGAGCAAGTAGCGTTGATATTGCTGATAGATGCTGGCAGCCGCTCTGGTAATCGGATCATCGTCTTCCACTATCAAAGTTTCCGGTGTGATGCCAAGATTTTTCCAGCTGGAAATCCGTTGATAAGTGCGTTCAATGAGCTCTCTCCCAGTGGTCAGATCAGTACGCATTAAATCAGCCACGACATTAACGGCGTCTCTAGGATCGATGATACTAAAACCTTTGCGTAACCCCGCGGAGATTGCCTCCGCTTTTAGAATTTTCATTCCCAAGGAGTGAAAAGTCGAGACGGTGAGGCCTTTAATCGATCCTCTGCCCGCAACCGTGTCACTAACACGGTGTTTCATCTCTCTTGCGGCTTTATTGGTGAATGTAACGGCGGTGATATCTGTTGGGCTAACCGCACGTTCTTCCATCAACCAAGCGATTTTTTGCGTGATTACCCGGGTTTTTCCACTGCCCGCTCCAGCAAGGACAAGAAGGGGCGTTCCAGTGTGTTGGGCCGCTTGTTTTTGAGGGGGGTTGAGTTGATTCACAACGCTAAATCGACGTAGTGTAATCGCGCTTCGCCTCAAGGAAAAGCGTTGAAGGTAAAATTCCTAGGGTGCAATCACTTTCTAGGTTGATCTTTGTATATCTATCAACGCTATACAGTTAAATCATTAAGAGACACTTTTACTTGTTAGCGTAATATTTTATGCGGGTTTTGTCGCAAAGAGAAAGTTTCTCCAATTATTTTTTTGGCTAAAATACACTCCTGCGGTTATCGCCGCAGACGCCCTCTCTCATTGGGGCTTATGTGGACACAGATTCATTAGAATACGTTCTGTGTTTTTAGAGTTACGGTGCTTGCTTATCATGTACCAACCAACCTTTACGTTTTGGGATTTTTTGCAATGGTAGATAACACTAACATGGTAGATGACGCTAGCGATGATGATCTGGATTTAGCGTCATTGCCTGATGATGAACTTGTCGAGCAGATGCACGATGATCTTTATGACGGATTAAGAGAAGAAATTATAGAGGGAACCAATATTCTTTTGAGTAGAGGTTGGCCTGCGAGTAAAGTATTGGATGACGCGCTGGTCGAAGGAATGCGGATCGTTGGTATCGATTTCCGAGATGGTATTTTATTTGTGCCCGAAGTATTGATGTCTGCGAATGCCATGAAAGGGGGAATGCTCATCCTTAGGCCGTTGTTAGCCGAAACGGGCGCTCAACCCATTGGTAAAATGGTTATTGGAACCGTTAAAGGTGATATTCACGACATCGGTAAAAACTTGGTCGGAATGATGATGGAAGGTGCGGGCTTCGATGTAATCGATTTGGGTATCGATAATCCTGTTGAAAATTACCTCGAAGCGATTGAAGAGCACAAGCCAGACATTCTCGGTATGTCTGCCCTACTAACTACCACAATGCCTTATATGAAAGTGGTGATTGACACACTTATCGAAAAAGGCATGCGGGACGACTACATCGTTCTGGTTGGTGGAGCCCCGCTGAATGAAGAATTTAGTACAGCGATTGGTGCTGATGCCTATTGTCGGGATGCGGCTGTAGCCGTTGAAACCGCCCAGGCGAAAATGGCAGAAAAACGCGCCGCATAGAGATAGCGCGCGATTCTGAAAAATCCATTTGATTGACCGGTAGAGCTCCGCATTCAACGCCCATGGACGCTGTTTTAGTCATTGCTTGCGGAGCACTTGCCCATGATTTGGTCAGAGTAAAAAACCTGAATCGATGGGATCACATGGAGATTCAATGCCTTCCGGCGGAGCTCCATAATGAGCCTCAGAAAATACCTGAGGCGGTTCGTCTGAAAATTCGCGAAAACAAGGGAAAATATCGGGATATCCTTATTGGTTATTCTGATTGTGGAACAGGGGGGCTGCTTGATGTCGTGATTGAGCAGGAAGGAGTAGAGAGACTGCCCGGAGCTCATTGCTATGAAATGTTCGCAGGTGATATCGGTTTTAGCCAACTGCACGAATCAGAGCCTGGAACCTTCTACCTTACTGACTTCCTTGCCAGACACTTTGATCGCTTAGTGATTAAGGGATTGGGGCTGGACCGTTTTCCCGAACTAAAAGAGGTGTATTTCACCCACTACAAGAAATTGGTTTATCTTGCTCAACTGGACGACGACGAGATTGATCAGAAAGCGAGAGAAGCTGCTGAGTTTCTCAATCTTGAATATCTTCGTATTGATACAGGGGATCGATTCTTGGAATCGGCCCTTTCAGTAAAGATCGGCACTGCTCGGGTAGACTAATCGTAACAACCTATCTTTATGCTTTTTGTGGTCATTCCGACTAAACAGCCTTTCGTTAGCAAGCCCACTATTTAAACGTCTAAACATACCTCTAATTATTATGGCTAAATTAATCACGGTCTATTGGCGCGATATTCCTGCACAAGTAATGGCAAAAGAGCGTCGTGAAACGGCAAAAGTTCAGCTCTCGGAGCGGTTCGCTGATGCCATTGACCGCGCCGCGATGCGGGCGGGCAAAGGTAGTACAGATGCCTATTTGGAAGAGTGGAAAAAAGTTCCTGTTCCTTGTGGTGATGATCTACAGGCGGAGGCAGATGCAGCAGCAGCGAGGCTGGAGCAGGAATATGACAAGGATCGTCTGATGGCTTTGATTCGCAATCTGGGAAATGAGCCCGAAGCTTGATAGTTTTGGACGTATTCAGAAAAGTGGCTGCATTGGAAAACAGGCAAAGTCACCGCGCTGTACTAACGGGCTTATCTGAGCCCACCAGAATTCAGATGCTACTGGCATCAACATTAAACACACAGGCGATTCTTAAGAGTTAAAACATGACAGACACTATCATCAGTTCAGCCACCAAGGAGCTGAAAATTGGTTTCGATCACCCCTTTGTGATTATTGGGGAGCGGATCAATCCGACGGGCCGAAAGATCCTTGCCGAAGAAATGAAACATGGTGACTACAGTCGAGTTGAAAGGGATGCGCTCGCTCAGGTTGCTGCTGGTGCGCACATGTTGGATGTCAATGCAGGTATCCCTTTGGCAGACGAGCCGCGAATTCTGGCAGAGGCCATTAAGCTGGTTCAATCGATTACTGATGTGCCATTATCCATTGACTCTTCGATCGTGGCAGCATTGGAAGCGGGCCTTGAGGTTTACCAAGGAAAGCCGCTGCTAAATTCGGTAACCGGGGAAGATGAACGGTTAGAGATGGTATTGCCATTGGTTAAAAAATATGGTGCAGCGGTTGTTGCGATCTCGAATGATGAGGCGGGTATTTCTGAAAATCCTGATGAGCGTTTCGATGTTGCTAAAAAGATCGTGGAACGGGCAGCAGATTACGGTATTCATTATAGTGATATCGTGGTTGACCCGTTAGTTATGCCGGTGGGCGCTGTGAATAGTGCGGGGAGACAAGTGGTTCATCTAGTGAAGCGGTTGCGGGAAGAGTTAAAAGTTAACACGACCTGTGGTGCGTCCAATTTCAGTTTCGGCATTCCTAATCGAAAAGGAATGGATGCTCACTTTTTGAGTATGGCCATAGGTGCTGGCATGACGTCAGCGATTACTAATCCGTTACACGAAGAAGTCATGCAGGGCGTAATGGCTGCTGATGTGGCGATGGGGCATGATGTTAACTGTGTTCGCTGGTTGAAAAAGTATCGCCAACCGGTTGAGGAAGGAGCGAGTGCGCGGGCTGGTGGTAGAAGCGGTGGAAGGCGTCGCAGAGGGTAGCGCGTTAATACCGTCGTTGCAGATTAGTCTGGTGTTAAACAACAAAAACGGGTAAACAACATGTCCAATGAATCAGTGCTCACCGGTGGATGCCTTTGCGGAGGGGTTCAATATAAGTTAAGCGGCGAACTACGCAGCGTTGTTAATTGTTTTTGTACCCAGTGTCAAAAGACATCTGGTCATCACGTTGCCGCGACAAGAGCGAGTTTGGAGAATTTTGAGCTTACGAATCAGGATACATTGAAATGGTTTAGCTCCTCTGCAGGGGCTCGACGTGGATTTTGTTCAAATTGTGGCGGGAATTTATTTTGGCAACCGATTGGTGCTGGAACGATCAGTGTTATGGCAGGCACGATTGACAAACCAACCAATCTTGTCACCATCGATAATATTTTTGTTGAAGATAAGAGCGACTACCATGATCTACCTGTGATCGGTTCATTTGCTGCCTCCTAATTAGTTGAGCCGATCTCTATCCCACCGGATCTCGATTGGTTTTGTTTCAGCGGAGCTGGTGATTGATGTACACAGTCTGCCTTAACCTTGGGCCACACAACACACTATTTTCAAGATAACTGTATGAATGCCTCCTCAGAAAGCACCCAAGCAGAATCCGTTCAGGTTGTTTTTACACCATCCGGTAAAAGAGGGCAGATAGCCGCTGGAAAGTCAGTTCTGGATGCCGCTCAACAGCTAGGTGTTGATTTGGACACTGTTTGTGGTGGGCGTGGCATTTGTGATCGTTGCCAAATTGATCAAAGTGTCGGAGAGTTTTCGAAGTTTGGCATTCACTCAAGGGCAGAGCATCTTTCTCCACTCAGCAGCAGCGAGCAAGACTTTTTTGAAGAAGGAACTCCCGTAAACCGACGGCTTGGTTGTCAAGCGAAGTTGTTGGGCGATGTGGTTATTGATGTGCCACCCGAAAGCCAGGCTCATCGACAGGTAATACGTAAAAGACTGGATGTTCACAACATCAACGTCAATCCGGCGATTCGATTATATTATGTTGAAGTGCCAGAGCCCAACATGCATGACCCTAGTGGAGATCTGGAGCGTATGTTGGAGGCGTTAGAGTTTGAATGGGGCTTGACGGATGTGGCTTATGATTTTCAGATTCTGGGCAATTTACAAACGGTTCTTCGCAAAGGGGATTGGAAGGTTACTGTGGCCGTTCACCATGGACGAAAAGTCATCGCTGTTTGGCCGGGGCTTAAAACCGAGGTATATGGTCTGGCGGTGGATGTTGGATCGACGACTATCGCGGCTCATCTATGCAATCTGGTAAGTGGTGAGGTTGCTGCTTCTTCCGGAAGAATGAATCCACAAATCCGATTCGGCGAAGATCTCATGAGTCGCGTCTCCTATGCCATGATGAATCCTGGTGGGGAAGTGGATATGACCAAGGCTGTGCGTGAGGCATTGCAGGGACTGGTTGATGTTCTGATAGAAGAATCGGGCATCGCCCCTGATGAACTGGTTGATATGACACTGGTCGGCAATCCAGTCATGCATCATCTTTTGCTTGGCATTAACCCCGTTGAATTAGGAGGAGCCCCTTTTGCGCTAGCCACTGACCGAGCGGTGAATATCAAAGCAGTGGATCTTGAGTTGACGGCGAATCCGGGTTGTTGTGTTTATCTGTTACCTTGCATCGCAGGACACGTCGGTGCCGATGCGGCGGCTGCTACGCTGTCTGAAGCACCCTATGAGCGAGAGGAGTTGACCCTATTGGTTGATGTGGGTACCAATGCAGAAATCGTCTTGGGCAGTAAAAAAAAGATGGTTGCTGCTTCAAGCCCCACTGGCCCCGCGTTTGAAGGTGCACAAATCAGTGGTGGCCAGCGGGCAGCTCCGGGCGCGATAGAGCGAGTTAGAATAGATAAAGAGACGCTGGAGCCGAGGTTTAAGATTATTGGCTGTGATCTTTGGTCCAATGAAGGGGGATTTGCTGAAGAGATAAAAGACAGCGGTATTACAGGTATCTGCGGATCGGGAATTATTGAGGTGATCGCGGAAATGTATCTTTCTGGGCTAATCAAGAACGACGGTGTCATCGACGGTGGCTATGCTGAAAAAACAAATCGCATCGTGGCAGACAAAAAAACGTGGAGTTATTTGCTCTATGATGAAGGTCAGGTTCGAATACTCATTACCCAAAATGACGTCAGGGCAATTCAATTAGCTAAAGCTGCGCTTTACGCAGGTTCTCGGTTGCTAATGGACAAGCTTAAAGTAGAAACCGTTGACCGGGTTCGACTGGCAGGTGCTTTTGGTGCACATATTGATGTGAAATACGCCATGGTTCTGGGTATGATTCCGGACTGTGAACTTGAACACGTCACCTCTGCAGGGAACGCTGCGGGGACCGGGGCGACAATCACATTGCTTGATGTCGAAGCGCGACATGAAATTGAAGATGTGGTAAACCGAATTCAAAAGGTTGAAACCGCTGTGGAACCGAAGTTTCAGGATCATTTCGTAGAAGCATTGGCCATTCCACACAAAACAGCTGATTTCGTTAATCTTAAAAAAGAAGTGGATTTACCGATAGTGACTGAAAGTAGCAGCGATGGTAAGGGGCGTAGACGGCGCAAACGGGGATAAGATCGCCCACATCGTTATTTTTTGTCTTGGACCGGCCGTGGAACAAAAATCGCCAACCATTAAAGTTACTGATCAGAAATGGATATAGTCCGAGCTATTGCTGATGATGCCAAGCCTATCCAGTGCTGTGTTGCGGCGGCCTATGAACACTATATCGAACGCATGGGGAAAGTCCCGGGCCCGATGCTAGAAGACTACCCACTTCGTATTAGGGAAAACGAAGTTTATGTAATGAGGGGAGGTAGTACGGTTGTTGCTGTACTCGTATTAATACTAGAGCCAGATCATTTTCTCTTGGACAATATTGCGGTTCACCCCAGTCAGCAAGGTAAGGGGTTGGGTAATAAAGTCATGACATTCGCTGAGAACCGAGCATTGGAAACAGGTTATTCCGCCGTCGATTTGTATACACATGAAGTCATGACAGAGAACTTCGCGATGTATAAAAAACGGGGTTATGTAGAGACTGAGCGAGCCACGGTGAAAGGCTATGACCGTATTTACATGAGAAAACTCATCTCCACAGAGCGAATAGAAAAATCACCTCCAATTTCCTAGAAAGGCCACTTTTCAACGCTATAAAACCCGGTTAGAGCGCGAACCAGTATTTGCTGATCCTCGGCACCCGCGAGTTCTCTGATTGAATGCATACCTAGCTGGGGAACGCCAATGTCGATGGTTCTGACGCCAAGTCGAGTTGCTGTGATTGGTCCGATGGTCGAACCACACCCCATGTCGGACCGAACCACCACAACTTGATAAGGCAGGTTGTGAGTTTGGCAGATATGTTTGAACATCGCTTCGGTTTCACTGTTTGTCGCGTAGCGCTGGTTGCTATTGAGTTTGATTACCGGACCATTATTAATCAAAGGTTGATGCTCAGGCTCATGGAGGTCAGCATAGTTCGGGTGAACACCGTGCGCATTATCTGCTGAGATCATCATCGAATGGCTGATCGCTCTTTGCGTGTTTTCCTCCCCTGCACATAGGCGATGAATAATAGACAAAAGGAAAGGTCCTTCTGCGCCACTTGTGGACGAACTTCCGACCTCTTCATGGTCATTGAGAACTAGGATTTGATTAGTGTTGTCACTGGAATTAATGATGGCTTCCACACCACCATGGCAGCTAAGTAGATTATCCAGCCTCGCTGAAGCGATAAACTCTTCATGCAGCCCTACCAGCGCAGCAGCCTGACAATCATAGAGCGACATCTCAAAAGACAGTATTTCATCCACATCAAGTCCGGGTTGCTCTTTGAGAAGCTGTGCTCTTAAAAGGCCGTCAAAAGAGGGGTTGTCGCCATCGCATCGGCACAACACAGCAGGGAGATGCTTTTGTTTGTTAATGCTCTTTTCCTCATTCGCTTTACGGTCTAAGTGAATGGCCAGATTCGGAATGAAGGCAATGGGGTGATCGAAATTAACCAGATAATTTTCAATATTTCCGCTCTGGGTCCTTACGGTAATTCGTCCGGCTAGGCCCAAGTCGCGATCAAACCACGGGCCTAAAAGGGCTCCACCATAGACCTCAAGGGCCAGTTTCGCATAGCCATTGTTGACAGTAATGGCATTGGGTTTGACCTTTAGGCACGGGCTGTCGGTATGGGCTCCAACCAGCCTGAATCCAGTTTCTTCTGGTGGGGTGCTTATCTTAAAAGCAATTAGCGAGGAATCGTTTCGGGTGACGTAGTATTTTCCTGAATTAAGCCTGGAACTTGCCCAGCTTTGAGATTCCAACAGCTCCGTGAATCCCGCGGTCTCCAGACGAGAGCGAATATTAGCAACTGCATGAAATGGGGTCGGTGAACGAGATAGAAAACGTAAAAGGCGATCGTTAGAGCTGGACATGTGATGCTTTAATTTAGGTGGGCAGATAAGGTATGTGATGATATCCCATTGTTTCGAATACCAAAGAAGTTGGTGTTTCTGACTTTTTTGTTAACAGTTTAGTTGCCAATATTTGCCTGGAGTTTGGCCATCTAATTCTATCGCAGTTAATTTGCCTCCCCAAACACAACCGCTGTCGAGACCAACGACGTTATTTTCCTGAAAGAACCCCAGCGTCGACCAATGACCGAAGATAATTTTCCATTTACGGCATTTCATTGAAGGGTGACGAAACCATGGAAGATGTGTTTTGGGTGCGCTATCCATTGACCCCTTTTGAGCGAAATCGAGGTTATGGTCAAGGTCACAATAGCGCATGCGAGTTAGTGTATTGGTGATGAACCGCAGCCTGTCCCAACCAGAGAGCGTTTCGTCCCACTTTGTGGGGTTCTTGCCATACATGTGTTCGAAGAAGGTGGAATACTCAGGTGAGCGCAGAACTGTTTCGACCTCCGCTGCACGTTTTTTGAGTTGTTTGAAGCCCCAGCTAGGGTAAACGCCGGCGTGAACCACTAACGCACCCACACTATGGTCGGTATGTAATAGCGGAAGATGCCTTAGCCAATAAAGTAGTTCATCTCGGTCCGGCGATTCCAAAATAGGCTGAAGTGTGTCTCCGGATCGTAGACTCCGCTTACCGGCAGCGACGGCGAGAAGATGTAGGTCATGATTGCCCAGTATGCAAACCGCACTCGAACCCAATTGTTTTAATAAGTGCAGTGTACGGAGCGAATCGGGACCCCGGTTGACCAAATCTCCTGCCAACCAAATCTGATCTTCAGCAGGGTCAAACCGAATTTTATCCAGCAGCGATTCCAATGGCTGCGCACAGCCTTGGAGGTCACCTATTGCGTAGATTGACACGACACAACATCAAGTGTCGCTGCCGAGCAGTTCATCTAACAGCTCGTCTTCTGAAACGTCTTCTTCTACTTTGGGTGGATTGCCATTGTGAATTTGGCTCAGACGCTGGTGGCGATATCCTTCACGAATAAAAAGGTATTTGTCAGGTTGAAGATCCAGTATGTCGTCTGCGCCGAGAAAGCCTGAACGTTGGGAGACAAGTCGGAGACCTCTCAGATAGGCGCTTTCAGGGGATTCAATAAAGGATATCGCGTCGCCGTACTTGAATTCAGAAAGTAGACCAGTCGTATCTCTTAGGTTTGAAGGGCCGAAAAAGGGCAAAACAAGATAAGGCCCCGCCGGTACTCCCCAGACAGCAAGGGTTTGCCCAAAATCTTCCTTATTTCTTGGCAGGTTCATGTATTTGGCAACATCGTTGAGCCCAAAAAAACCAAATGTTGTGTTAATCACAAAACGTCCGGTATCTCGGCCGGCTTGAGCCAGATTTCCTTGCAATAAGTCATTTACAATATTGATCGGTTCTCGCAAGTTTGAGAAGAAATTTCTGACACCGTTACGAATAGGTTGAGGAATCACCTTCTTGTAGGTTTTGGCAACAGGCTTTAGGACGTATCTATCTGCTTTGAGGTTGAACTTCAGAACAGAGCGGTTCATTTTTTCCAGCGGGTCCCTATCACTGATTAAAGCAGCGTCAGATTGGCTTATTCCATTGCTGTTTATCCCGCCTTCCTTGGAAGAGGTGGACGCACATCCAGATAGAAGAACAGATACCAAGAAAAACAACGCTAAAAACCTTAATCGTTGCATCGTCGTCATTGTGTGGCTCCTTAGGTAACGTTTTGTAAGATGAAGGTACTTTCATATTGTATTGGTATTTGTAACCAAAAGCTTGGTTTTGTTCCATTGAACTTGGTTTGTATTCGAGAATAATAGCTGATCTTATTGATATTATTCATGTAATTGTTCCTTCAATTGCTCGCTGATTACTCAAATTTTCTTGCTTCCCAGTACGTAAAACGGTACTCTTGGCAAAAAAAATGATGGCGACAGTGTCACGATAGAAATGGCCTCCAAGCCTTAGTACCCGAAGGCGATGATTCGCAAGCTCAGTCGAGAATTCAAGCTAGTACGAATTCGATGACCAAAGCCGGTCTGCCACAAGGTACTTCACAGTGACTAAAGTTAACTGCCGATAAAAATGATAAGCAAATTTTGTTTTCCACGACCCTGAATCACATTAAACGATTTGCAATACAGCAGATTTTTTTTCTGTTTTTTGTCGGTTCTCCCACGGTATTGCTAGCGGCGACCTTCGGGAATGTGGACGAGATTGAAATCACAGGTAACAACAAAACCCAAGCCACTACTATCCTGCAGGAATTGTTATTTGAATCGGGAGATACGCTGACCGAGCAACTGGTGTTGGATTCGGCGCAGGCTGTCAAAAACATGGGGCTTTTTAAGGCGGTTGAGCTGTTACCAGTGAGACGTGATGGAAAACTGGTGGTTAACATATCAGTGGAGGAGAAGCGATTTACATTCGCGTTGCCAAAACTGGGTCGCAGTGGTGACGGGGACATTACAACGGGGATTGTGTGGCGTTCAGATAATCTGTTTGGTTTGAATCAACGTTCCAAACTCACGGTGGCCTATAAGAAGTTTAAGGACACCCAAGAAAAAGATGAAACGGAAGCAAAGTGGGAGTATCACTACCCTCGCATCTCTGGCACCCCTTATTCTTTCAAGCTGAATGTGGGAAGAGAACAAACCAGTTTGGAAGAAACCATCGACGGACAGAGTGGGAATTACGAAAGAACTCGGGTTTATGTGGAGCCTTTCATTGGTCGTTGGCTAAAACGTGACGGAGCAAGCAAAGGAGTTCAGGTTCGTGGAGGGTTGCTTTGGCAGAAGTATGAGCATGAATTCGTTTCCGGTACTGCTGATCTATTTCCGGACCCAACAGTAAAAGCGCTGGTTGCGGCAATAGATGGTGATTTTGTGGACGATATGCTGCTGAGTCGTTCAGGACATCACTATGGGTATGAACTGACTTATGCCGGCAGTGAAACCGGCTCCACAGTGGATTTGCTTAAGCAGATGTTGTTTTATCGTAAGTACATCCCATTACCAAAAACTAACCATTCCAATATTAACTTACAGGCTAGGATAGGCCATACCACTAATTCAATACTCGGCCCACCGCAATTCAACATCGCCGGCAGTCGCTCGTTGCGAGGCTATGAAAGAGATCATGTGGAGGGCAATAGTTTTCTACTACTGAATGCAGAATGGTTGCGACCAATTTTTAAAAAAGAAACCTTGCGAGGAGCGCTAATAATGGATGTCGGAGACGCGTGGAGTTCCGGCGATGATGTGAAATTGTCAGAGTTAAAATATTCGGCGGGTTTTGGTTTACGATGGAAGCTGAAGCGGTATGTGAAAACAGATATTCGGCTTGATGTGGCCCATGGTTTTTCCGAGGGTGGGACGACCAAGGTCTATCTCGGGACCAATGCCACTTTCTAATGTTCTATCGCATATGGTGAATTTCGACGTAGTTCAGGATAACCTATTCGTTGGTTCATGCCCAAAAACGCTTGAAGATATCGATGTTCTGAGTCAGGCGGGTATTTCAGCGGTACTCAATTTGCAAACGGACGCCGACTTCGTGGTGCAAGGGATCAATTGGGAAGATCTTCTTGAAAGATACCACCAGCGATCAATTCACATTGAACGTATCCAGATTGTCGATTTCGACGAAACAGACTTTATCGATTTACTACCCGAGGCAACGCAGGTGGTGTCAAATCTTATCGCTCAGGGGCACACGGTTTATGTGCACTGCACGGCGGGCAGTGAGAGGTCGCCGGGAATTGTTACCAGCTATCTGGCTTGGTATCAGGGGATGAGTATGGTGGAAGCGCTGGGTTTTGTTAAAGCTTCCCGAAAATGCACGCCCTATGAAGAAGCATTAGCCACGGCAGACGCATTGTATCGCGATAAACTATCGTAAGATGGAGCTCCCAGCGCTCACTGACGGAAAGATTCTTTCGCGATATAAGCGATTTCTGGCAGATGTAGAGTTAGCGACTGGAGAGATTGTGACCGCTCATTGTCCGAACACGGGAGCAATGACCAGTTGCTGGGGGCCTGGTGCTGCGGTCCAATTAAGCGCCAGTACAAATCCCAAGCGTAAACTTAACTGGACCTTGGAAAGGGTTGACATGGGGCAAGGCTGGATAGGTGTCAATACCAATCGAGTTAATCATTTCATTGGTAGTTTCATTCAAAATGAGAAAATTGAGCTTTTAACCAACTACTCCAATTTAAAAACCGAACCGGTTTATCTTGCCGAGGGGTTCGATCATTCCCGTTTCGATTTTCTACTGAGTGCCCAAGGTCGTCGGGACTGTTATGTTGAGGTGAAAAACGCGACGTTATTGAAAGATGGTTTGATTCAATTTCCAGATGCTGTAACGACAAGAGGAAAAAAACACTTGGCGTTGTTAGCACATGCGGTTAAGCAAGGCCATCGAAGTGTCATGCTGTTTGCAGTGAGTCGACCCGAAGGCAAAGAATTTAAAATTGCCAGGGATATTGATCCGAATTATTACCAAAGCTTGTTAGAAGCCCGGAAAAGTGGTGTGGAAGTTGCGGCTATACGATTATTTCACACTGAAACGGGCGTTGAAGTGAAAGAGTTACTTCCTATTAGCTTTGACTAATCACGACAGGTTGGTTTCCTCCGGCTTTCGCATATCTACTCCGCTTAAAAATGGCCTCTTTCGATATTCTCCCTCTTTACGACGGTCATTTTCAGACTAGTAGGCTTCAGGTCCACGATTTTCAACTCTAACGCTTTCGGGTTTACGGCGTCGTAGGATAAATACGATGCCGCCTATAATGCCCTGAGCCAAAAGCATGGCCAACGCGACCCAGGCAAACGCGATGGCCGATTCCGCCATGACGCCATATAAAGCAAAGAAAAAAACGAAGATCGCTTCACGTACCCCAACCCCATTAATGGAAACGGGAAGCAGCATGATCAATGTCGCTAAAGGGATAATAATGAACATCCCCGCCCAAGGGATATCAATGCCCAGAGCATAGGTGACGATAATAAAATGGATGATGACATTTAGCTGTAGTAAGTACGACAAAAATAATGCACGAATCAGGACATCGCCCCTTCCACGAAACAGGACCAAGCCACTGGTCAGCTTTCTGACGATACGCTGAGGTATGCTTAAGAAACTAATCTTAAGGTTTAGAAACCAGTCAAGAAGCCCTACCCCAGAACCAAAAACCATCCACATAAAAATTAGCATAGCCACGAGAATACTGCCGAGATAGAACACCAACCCAGGCACCGCATCTCGTACTTCCTCTGCCAAAATAGCCGCGATAAAGCCATAGCAAACCAGCGCAAACATCCCAAAGCATCGGTCAATGAGGATGATGGAAAACGACTGACTCTTGTTGCCACCAATTTTCCAGATGTCATACATTCGATAGGCATCTCCCCCAATGGTGGACGGCAGCAGGTTATTGAACAGCATTGCGATGGTAAATGATTCGAGCAAATAGGAGAGTGGCGCGTGAATATTTTGTGCTCTTAGCAGCAATCGCCATCTAAGGGCAATCACCAGATACCCTATATAAAACATGCAAAAAGCCACAACCAGATAAGTCGCATTCGCCGTTTTTACCGTCATCCATATTCGGTCAAAATCGGCGCCCCGTAAGAGCCAGATGATGAGTCCAGCGGATAGTAGGGCCTTTCCGATAATTAACAGGTTATTTTTGAAATTGTTCTTTTTCAACGTATGCTTTCTTAATTGATTACCAAGGATTTCTTAGTTCTGAGACCGCTTCTATTTGTCGTCGTCTGATGGCTGTGGCATAAAGTTTAATTCGGACTATTCTAAGGAACCCCTATAAAAGTTATGGTCGGTCGCCTTGAGCGAGAAATGAACGGCTTTTACGTTGCGAATCTTCGCAATAGAACGACTATTACGCGGGATTAGTGCCTCAAATCCGGTCATTTTTCATCTCAATTCGACTCGTCCAAGCCTTTCAGAGACGCCCTAAAACTAATGGGGCTGACACATCTTCGATGATTGTACTTAGAGTCAATCCCCAAGGATACCAAGGAATACCCATATTGTCCGTTAGCTTACATACTACCACCGTGATGCTCTGCTCGGTAGCACCCAAAATGGTATCCAAATGATAATGCGGGAGCGCTGAAATAGCATAGTTTTCACATGTTTCCGAGAAAATAGGTATTGCGCTGTGATGGAGGGCTTGATGGACTCGGAGACTGTTTTGAAATGGAAAAAATGTCAATGGTGGTTATAAGACAAATAGGCGGCTAATTCTGAGATTGGGGGGCGAGAAGCATTGCGCATCAGTTTTTCATATAGGCAGGGATACCCGCTGGTCGATAGTCCTGTATGGGGGAGTAGAAAAAAGTATAATCCTGCGTATTAGTGGGCTTTTGGGCCAAAATAACCTTTCAATCTGAATACTGACATGACTCAACTAATTCGCGTACACGAAACCGGCGGTGCAGAGGTAATGAAATGGGAGTCTGCGGTGCTGACTGACCCGGGACCTGGTGAGGTGCAAGTTGCTCACACGGCGATTGGACTAAATTTTATCGACGTTTACTTTCGTACCGGCGTGTATCCAGCACCACTGCCATTTACGCCGGGACTGGAAGCTGCAGGGATTGTAGAAAACATCGGAGACGGCGTGGAGGGCTTAGAAATAGGGGATCGTGTGGCCTATGCCGCAACGCCATTGGGTGCCTATGCGGAATCGAGAAACATTGAAGCAGTTAAACTGGTGAAAATTCCAGACGGTGTTGAAGACAGCACAGCAGCGGCAATGATGTTGAAAGGGATGACCGCACAGTATCTTCTAAGAAGCACATTTAGAGTAAAGTCAGGAGACACTATCCTGTTTCATGCCGCGGCGGGTGGCGTTGGGCTCATTGCGTGTCAATGGGCGAAGCATCTCGGTGCTACTGTGATAGGAACGGTGGGATCAGAAGAAAAAGCGGCGCTTGCACGACAAAATGGATGTGATTATCCGATTATCTATACCGAAGAAAACTTTGTGGAAAGAGTTCGGGAGATTACCGATGGTAAAGGGGTTCCCGTGGTCTATGATTCCGTGGGCCAATCTACTTTTATGTCCTCATTGGACTGTTTACAACCACGAGGATCCATGGTGTTATTCGGCCAGTCATCGGGTAAGGTTGAACCCTTTGATCTTTCTATATTAAGTGCCAAAGGGTCGTTGTTTTTAACCCGGCCTACCTTGTTCAATTATACCGCCACAAGGTCTGAGTTAGAGTCTTCAGCGAATGAGCTTTTTGATGTCGTGGCGTCGGGCGCAGTCAGTGTTTCTGTGAATCAGGAGTATGCATTGTCAAATGCAATCGGTGCGCATAATGACTTGGAGAATCGAAAAACCACCGGATCATCTGTGTTAATACCTTAGGAAATCACTAAACTTGATTCTTCCGGATTTCTCCTGATATTCGAGGATTCGTATTTTTAAGAGGTTGTTTTAGGTGTTTTTGTCGTTGCTAGGAGTGATGATGAAGTAACAGGAAGGGAAAGCCTGAGAATAAGACCTAAGCCATGGTCGCTTGACCATTGCTTAGGTTAGTTCCGGATAAAGTCAGATAGCGGGTTAGGACGATGCTGCTATTTTCCGTTTTTATCGAAAGATCTTCTCACCTAATTGATCAATCGTGGTCCGGCTTTTGCTCAAGATGAGCTCTATGGCCCCTTCTTTACCCGAAGAGCTATCAGCTCGAATAAAGTGGTGTTGTTTAGTTTCTCCATCTATCTCTTTTTCAATAATAGCTTCCGTGGACCAGCCACCTTTGGCACTTTGTGGGCAGGGGGTAATACGGAAGCCACTGTATTCCACAGTGGCTTCAGGGGTCGGGTTGACATTCGATGGTGAGCCCGTAAATAGTGATTTAATCAGTTTAAGCATTGTTACTTTCTCTACTTGTCGGAGACATTAGACATTGGTGACGCACTAAAGGTATCACTCTTCCAGTGATGCGATTCGATTATAGGCGTGTAATGCCGCAATTTTATAAGCTTCTGCGAGGGTCGGATAATTGAACGCATTTTCTAAGAAATAATCAAGAGTGCCTTTCAAGGTGAGTACGGCTTGGCCAATGTGGATCAATTCAGTGGCCCCTTCGCCCACGATGTGGACACCCAATAATCGACGACTCTTCACGGAAAACACCATTTTCATTAACCCCGATTGTAGCCCCATCACCTTTCCTCTGGACGTTTCCCGTAGCGGAACAATGCCGATTTCATAGGGAATTTTCCGCTTTATTGCCTCCTCTTCACTCATTCCCACAGTGGACATTTCTGGTACGGCATAGATTCCGAAAGGAAAGAATTCAGGTGTTTTGTGGCAGGGTTGATCTAAAGCATTGAGTACCGCAATACGGCCCTGTTCTAGAGAAGTGGATGCCAGACTTGGAAAACCGACGACATCACCTGCTGCGTAAATGTGTGGGATGGAGGTTTGGAATTGATCATTGACACTGAGGCGGCCGCGGTGATCGACTTCAAGACCAATTTTTTTCAGCCCCATGTTGTCGGTGGCCCCCACACGACCCGCCGCGAATAACACCATGTCAGCGGCAATCGCTCGATTGCTTTCTAGTCTCACAACGCATGATTTGTCTTTTCTACATTCAATTTTTGATACTTTTTGTCCAAACTGAAGACGGAGCCCATCGTCCATAATGTCATGGCGAAAATGCATCAACACTTCCTGATCCATAAAATCGAGCATCGTTTCTCTGGGCTCAATTAGGGTGACGTTAATGTCCAAGGTTTTGAAGATGGTGGCATATTCCACCCCAACAACTCCAGCGCCAATCACAATGAGCGAACGAGGAAGCTTTTTCATGCGCGTGACTTCGTCACTGTCAATAATGGTCTCCCCATTAAAGGGGACGTAGTCAGGACGATACGTGCGAGTTCCTACTGCGATGATAAATTTTGCGGCGGTGACCGGAATAAGGTGTCCATCGGTAGTGTTGATCTCGATGGTCTTGTCATCGATAAAACGACCGAAGCCTTGAAAAATATCGACGCCATTTTTGAGTAAATGATCTTCTAGGATATCCACTTCACTTTGCAGGGTTAGGTGTAATCGCTCCATCAGATCTTCCGCTTTTATATCATCCTTAACGCGATAGGAGCGTCCATAGAAACCACGTTCCCGCCACCCAGTGAGATTCAGTACGGTTTCTCTTAGGGTCTTGCTTGGGATGGTGCCAGTATGAACACAAACCCCGCCTATCTGTGGCATTCCATCAATAATGGCCACACTTTTGCCAAGTTTGGCGGCCTGAATAGCAGCAGTCTTACCTGCCGGTCCGCTACCAATAATGATTACATCATATTCTTGCATGGAGTCTGCTCTTGTGTTGGGCTGCTAATGGTCGTGGCGGAGTTGTCGCCACAATAATTGTGTATGGTCGAGTGTTAACACTAATCCCTAGCTCTGACAGGGTATGTCAGGATAGTTCGCTGACCTCGTTCCTTCCAGAGGCTGATTATTTTGGGCATGATAGGTAAAGACTAGGGATGTTTTTATTTTGTCTGTTTGGTTTTTGCCCGCAGCATGGAATGTACCGCTGTGGAAAAAGAGAGTATCTCCCTGGGAGAGGTTAGCTGAAATAGCGCTTTCAATAAGCGCCCGATTCTGCGGTAAATCCTGTCGCAAGAAGAAGGCAGCATCGTATCGCCCTCTTTCTAGTGTCTCCAGATGGCTGCCGGGGATTAGCTGCAGACCACCATTTTTGCTATTTTCATCGTTCAGCGCCAACCAAACACTCACAAGCTCTGGTCGATCAAATAGCCAGTAGCGAGCATCTTGGTGCCACGATGTTGAGCTGCTGAACCCGGGGTGCTTGGTCATGATGCAGTTGTGATGATTCTGCGACAACTCAATGTGGTCGGTCTGGAGTAGTTGTCTAACCCGGCCTGCAATCGTTTCGGAGGTTGACCAGCTTCGAAATACGCGGTCCCGGGTATAAGCATGCAATAAACGTCTCGGGGTGTTACCACCTAATGAGGCACGTTCCGCTGGCGAGCCTGGATACTGAACGTCGGTTTCGAACTCTACGGGAGCAAGCGGTGGATTAATGGAGGAGCGGACCACGCTTAACATGTCTTCACAGGTGTCCCGAGTAGCGAGTTTTCTCTCAATCAGAAAACCCTGTTGGTGAAACGATTGGATTTGTTCAGAGGTAAGGGTCATTGTCCCACGTATCAGTGTCAAGAGGGTAAGTTGGTACCACCGGCATCTGGAAATCCAAGATTTCGCAGAATCTGGATAGTGTTTATAAGCATATTACAGGTATAGCTCGCATTCAATAAGTGTATTCTCAATAGAAGCGCTATCTCCCTGTCAAATAAGAAAAAAATTTAATTTTGTTGCATAATTTACGGTATGATAGCAAGCCATCTCTGCCATTTTGAACGGCAATTGATCTGAGAATCAATCCTGAATGGCCCGGCTAGAGGTTATTGAATAAAATATGAAGAGGGGACGTAAAGTGAGCCTGTACTTGAGATTCGTCGTATTAATTTTCGTTTTGGTTCTGTCTGGTTGTGCAACTCGATCACTAGATCCATATGCCGAGTTTGCCGAGGCCGGCCAGCAGTACGCAAAAAGCCTCTATGATGTTTTTATCGTGGCTCAGGAAACCGCAATCGATAAAAATTCAGCTGAATTGATTGATCAGAATAATTTTGCTGATCGTGGAGGTAGTGGCTTTAACCAACAGGAGCTGGACAGGCTGGAGCAAATTCGAAAGATCGATGTTCGACGAATACAGGCATTCAGCGCTATGCGACAGCATGTCTCTGCGCTGTCAAAATATTTCACCCAACTAAGTGAACTCGTTAGCACCCAAGAAGTTTCCCAAACTTCCGCTGCGCTTGCGGCCACCGCCAAAAATATTAGCGCCCTTTCCCAAAAATTGGGAACAGCGGGCGTCTTTGAGCTGAGTGAGGCCAATAAGCAGAAAATTTCGTCATTCACCCAATATGCTATCGGCTCCAGACAGCGGGCAACACTTAAGAAACGTATCCAACGCGATCAGCCGATTATTCAGATGGCATTAAACACCCATGAAGAGTTGCTCGGTGTCATTGCAGATGATCTCACCCATGACATCAATATTCTTTCTGATCGTCAAAACCAGTTATTAATTGAAGGTCCATTTTTGGCCTCAACGCCATTGATGAAAAGTCCAGAAAAAGCCGTCCAGTGGATGGAGGATCGTCGTCGGTTGCTAACCGCAGAATCTTCAGTCTTGGAGTTAGCCCATGCCAGTAGAGCCGCTGCAGGTTCGCTGGGTGGGTTGCTAAAAGACATGGTAAAAAATGAGAAAAACTTGCTGAAACAAATTGAACTGTTTAAAGCAGAGCTTGACGCTATACAAGCAGTGATTAAAGCATTCAAATAAGGGGGAGATAAGACGATGACACCCAATCAGATGATTAAATATCTGCAGTCGCTGCAGCGTAAGTTGGGCTCAAGCCAAGTAAGAAACTTTTTCGAGAGCCAGCCGCCGAGAATCAGAAATGAATATTCATTGTTGCGGTCAGATGTGTCTCAGTTACTAGGTATTCTCACTGTACAGCGACTTGAGTCCGTGGGCGAACGGTTGACTGCACATTCAGAAGAAATAGCGGAACGTACTGCTGAACTCAAAGAAAACCTGAATGAACTTTCCAGTGCTCGACGGATTTTGACCCAGCTAAACAAGACAATTAGTTTGATCGGACGGATTGCCATATACTTTATTTAAGTGAGGTCCGATAGGCATTAAGTCTAAGAACTTTCCATTGAATCAGTATTAATTTTCATATCATGAGACTCAAGTAACGCTTAGTGATGAGAATGCGAAAGTTGGAGCACTCGTTTGGCTTAGAGTTCGACGAAGTGGATGTTAACCATATTACGGATCAAGAGCTTGATTTAGCTCGAAAGGCACAAAATGAACATGGCGTTGTGTTTTTCCGCGAACAGGAGATGTCCTGCGAACAACACATTGAATTCGCGAGCCGATGGGGTGACATTGTCATCAATCGCTTTTTCGAAACCGTGGACGGCTATCCTAATATTGCTCAGGTGAGAAAAGAAGCCAAGCACAGCACGGTTGTTGGAGGCAGCTGGCATACCGACCATTCTTATGATCAGATTCCAGCTAAGGGATCCATTTTGTACGCAAAAGAGGTGCCCACTTCAGGGGGTGATACGCTTTTCGCTAGTATGTATCTCGCTTATGAAGCGCTATCCGATGGACTCAAGCAGACCCTCGCAGGATTGACAGCCACCCACTCAAGTCGCCATACTTTTAGTAAGTCGGCAGTAACGTCTTGTGACCCCAATGAAGACCGTTACCTAAATAGCCACCTAGCTACCCAGGACGCTCACCATCCAGTGATCATTACCCACCCTGAAAGTGGTAAGAAAGCCCTATATGTCAATCCGGATTTTACCGTGAAGTTTGATGGCTGGACGGAGTCAGAATCGGCGGCATTGCTGACTCATCTATATCAGCATGCCACTAGACCTGAATTTACGACTCGTTTTAAATGGCGCAAGGGTTCAATTGCATTTTGGGATAATCGTGCGACTTGGCATCAGGCGCAAAATGATTACCCCGGCGAACGGCGCCTAATGCACCGAATTACGATTGAAGGTGCACCACTGTTGTAGATCCATTTGTTAGACTTATTCTTTTCCGTGTCTAGGGTTCAAAAGGGTGGTGTTAATGCCTTTGCTTAGCCTCCAATATGACTAGCCAGTTTTTAAGTATCACTATAAACAGAATTCACCACGCAGCTTTTGTGCTCGCTCCTAGTTTCAAATTACTCTATAACTTAAACGAAAATGGCTCAGAAGCTTCGTAAAGCAAGCCCATTCGATGTCTTTCGCCTCGTATTGGTCGGAGCCATCTGGGGTGCTGCATTCATCTTTATCTCCATTGCGATAGAGACCTTTGAGCCGATTACGATTGCAGCAGTGAGAGTGGCGCTGGCGGCGATTATCCTTACAGCGGTCAGTGTGGTTATTCGCCACTCGTTTCCAGCGACATTGTCAGACTGGAGACGGGTGACAGTAGTGGGATTGTTTAACAGCGCCATTCCCTTTTTCCTGATTAGCTGGGGGCAACAATATACTTCAAGCGCAGAGGCGGCGTTGCTGATGGCAACGGGTACTTTTTGTGCTTTGCTTATCTCGCATTTTACAACCACCGATGAACGCATCAACTGGCCTAGGGGTGTGGGGGTGCTGATTGGTTTTTCAGGCGTGTTCGTATTGGTCGTGGTTGAGCTGATGCAAACAGGTTTGGGTGGACTGAAAGGTCAAATCGCCGTCATGGCGGCAGGTGCAAGCTATGCCACGTCATCCGTATTAGCGAGACGCATTTCCCATCTACCAGCCATATCTACCTCCGCCGCTATAATGGCTTCCGCGAGCTGTTATCTGATTCCATTGGCTCTTATCTTTGAGCACCCATTGACGATAGAGCTCAATGCCAGCGCGGTATTATCGATTCTTTTCCTGGGTGTGATCGCAACGGCATTTGCCTTTGTGGTACGTTTCGCCGTGATTCGCGATAATGGTGCAGTATTCATGGCCCAGGTTGGTTATTTGGTCCCGCTATTTGGTGTCTTGTGGAGCTGGTTATTTCTGTCTGAAGCGATCACGGTGCAAACTTGGGTTGCGCTAGTGTGTATTGTGATTGGGATCGCTTTTACTCGAAAAGGAGTGAAGTGATGCAATCCAATCGAGAGGATAAGCCCTATTTCGGAATACTACTTTTCCTCGGTAATCTAATCGTCATGGTGGCCATCTCGGCATTGGCTAAACGGTTGGTCGAAGACTATCCGGTGAGTCAGGTTCTGTTTTTTAGGTATCTGTTTGTCGCCATCCCCATGATTGCTCTCGTCACAATGACGCTGGGTTTCTCGACGCTGAAAATTACTCGCTATCGAGATTACGCCGTGCGCACATCAGCAGGTATTGTCAGTTTAGGGCTTTTCTTTTACGCCATCAGTAAAATTCCATTGGCTGAAGCGACTCTGCTGTCTTACATTTCTCCTATTTTCATCGTGATGCTTTCTATTCCGGTATTGGGAGAGAAGATTGGGGTTTATCGTTGGGCAGCAGTTCTGATGGGTTTCGTTGGGGTTTTTATTATTGTTCAACCGGGAACTGCATCGTTTAACCTAGGCACCATGGCAGCGGTAGGAGCGTCCATGGGCAGCGCAATCGTGTCTATCTGGTTGCGTTTGTTAAGCACAACCGAAAAAGTCAGCACCATTAATGCGATTCATAACAGTATGGGCGCCATTGTTTTTGGGTGCTGGATTTGGATAGAAGGCTGGGTGGCTCCCCAAGGCTTCTTCGACTGGGGGCTATTGGTATCTATCGGTTTACTTGGGTGTTTTCAGCAGTACCTGTTTGCATCATCATTTCGTTTCTCTGAAGCCAGTCTGATTGCCCCGTTTGAGTATTTGATCCTCGTATTCTCTGCGGCGGTGGGTTATTGGTTTTGGTCAGAGATTCCGGTACTGACAACGTGGATTGGTGGCATTATCATTGTATGTTGTGGGCTTTCCATTATGTACAGACAGCATTATCACCAAAAAAAAGCGGCTGATACCACCCGAAATGAACAAGGCATTTAGTATCCATCGTGAAGGCATATTATTGTGACACCTATGACTTGCCATTGCCCGAGAATCATCGGTTCCCAATGTCAAAGTACAGTGAGCTACGAAAAAGGGTTGTGCAGGAGCTCGATGAAATAGAGTTGTTGCCTCCTAAAGCTGCTTCAGATGATCAGCTAGGATTAGCCCACGAAACCGCTTATCTTTCTCGCGCCATTTCCGGGGCGCTGGATAAACAAGACTGCCGTGCGCTAGGCTTCCCCTGGTCTGAGAAACTGATTGAACGTTCTCGGCGATCCTCGGGAGCTACCATTATGGCGCTGGAGTCAGCGCTGGATGATATGGTTTCTGTGAATCTCGCTGGCGGTACTCACCATGCCCATGCAGATAGACCTCAAGGGTTTTGTCTGTTCAACGATAGCGTCATTGCGGCAAAAACAATCCAACAAAGGGGGCTGAGAAACTATCCTCTAATTATCGATTGCGATGTGCATCAAGGAAACGGTACTGCCAGCATTTTACAATCTGATGCTACAGTGTTCACATTTTCGATTCATGGGCAGAACAATTTTCCAGCGAACAAAGCGGTCTCGGATCTCGATATTGGACTACCAGATCACACGGTTGATAAGCAATATTTGGCCGAGCTTGAGCAGGGGCTAAATAAAATAGCTTCTCAATTTGATGCAGATTGTGTTATCTATATAGCCGGCGCAGACCCCTATGAGGGGGATCGGTTAGGTAAGTTAAGCATGACCAAATTGGGCCTGCTTGCTCGGGATAAACTTGTGTTTGATTTTTGTCGGAGGTTTAGCCTTCCTTGTGCGGTGAGTATGGCCGGCGGTTACGCCAATGAGGTCTCAGATATCGTTGATATCCATTTTCAAACAGTAAAAGCCGCCCAAGCACATTTTCTTTCCCATAATCATTGAATGGAAAACACGAAAAATGGTTTGGATAACCGTAGAGATAGCCCTATAGAAGATATCCCTATAGATAGTTCACGATCGCCTAAGACGTGTGTCGGAGCGTGCGTAAAGTGAACAGAAGAGACACCGGAACATTCCCATAAATTCAAAGAGTAAATTAGTGTCATGTATAAACATCGATGGTCTGACGGAAGCGAGATAAATTTACCAATTGGCAAAGCCGTGTGTATCGGTCGTAACTATGCGGAGCATGCCAAAGAATTGGGCAATCCAGTTCCATCGACACCGCTGCTTTTTATCAAGCCCGCCACCGCTTTGGTGCCCATGGAAGCCCCTTTTAGCATTCCATCGGGTCTAGGGCAGGTGCATCATGAAGCTGAGATCGCAATGTTAATCACTGAAAAAATAACAAAAGGAGATCCTGAAGCCACCATTAGAGCCATTGGTGGTGTTGCTGCTTCGTTGGACTTAACGCTAAGGGACCTACAAAGTGAATTGAAATCAAAAGGCCACCCTTGGGAAAAGGCCAAAGCTTTCGACGGGAGCTGCCCGATTTCCCGTTTCCAGCCTATTGAACACTTTCCCGACCTTAGTGACATTTCTGTGAGCTTGACGATAAACGGGAGTGTGCGTCAACAAGGAAACAGTGTTCAGATGATTTGCCCTATTTTGAAGCTGGTGCAAAACATCGTTGAGTTCTTTACTTTGTTGCCGGGAGACGTTGTGCTAACGGGAACGCCGGCAGGGGTGAGCGAGATTTGTTCTGGTGACGAAATAGAGATGACCGTGGGTGATCGGATTAGCGTCCGATCTCGGGTGACTCAGTGATCAACCTTCTACATTGGGATCATGGAAGTTGAAAATGCAAGATAGTGCCTTGGGAAATGTGGTCTTGAAAAGGGGCGAACCCAACATCGTTGTCTGTGCGTTATACAAATTCACATTGCTTGAGGACTATGTTTCGCTCCAGGAACCGCTGCGGGGTCGGATGATGAGCCTCGACATTATGGGTACTTTGCTTCTGGCAAAAGAGGGCATTAATGGCACTGTGGCGGGAACCAGAAGCGGCATCGATCAGTTGCTCCAATGGTTACAGTGCCAGCCGGCCTTAGGTGATATTGCGACCAAGGAATCCTATACGGATACACCACCTTTCAAGCGTGCCAAAGTCAAATTGAAAAAAGAAATCGTAACCATGGGCGTTTCAAACATTGACCCCCGTACCGTAGTTGGCACCTACGTTGCTCCGGAAAATTGGAACGAACTCATTGCAGATCCAGAAGTGCTGCTGGTGGATACGCGCAATGAGTATGAGATTGAAGTGGGAACGTTCGATAACGCGATTAATCCTCACACGGAGAGCTTCCGGGACTTCCCTGCTTTCGTTGATGCTCATCTTGATCCGGTAAAGCACAAGAAAGTGGCGATGTTTTGTACGGGTGGTATTCGCTGCGAAAAATCCACGGCTTACCTAAAACAAAAGGGTTTTGATGAGGTTTATCATTTGAAGGGCGGTGTTCTAAAATACCTTGAGAAAGTACCTCGGGATGAATCTTGTTGGAACGGTGAGTGTTTCGTCTTCGATGATCGTGTGACTGTGGATCATGAGCTGAATCGTGGAAGTTATGATCAATGTCATGCCTGTCGTCTCCCGATTACTGAAGACGATAAGGGCCATGAGCAATACCAAAAGGGAGTGAGTTGCCCACGCTGTTACGACAAAGTGTCAGACGAAGACCGGGCGCGTTTTCTCGAACGTGAAAAGCAGATTCAACTGGCTAAACTACGAGGAGAGTCTCATCTCGGCCCGCAAAATAAGAGCAAATAAGTAGGTGATAGAGTGAGCAATAACAATCCCACTGAGGATACAGAATCGAACAATGAACCTAATGAAAGTCGTGGCAGTGGAATTGTTATGAATGCAGTCAGGGGCGTGAAAACATGATTGATGTACTGGAACAGTTTAGTGGATGGGATGGTCTTGCGCTATCCTGGTTTTTCATTTGCTGGGTTGGATTTACCCTAGTTGCGGACTATAGTGCCCTGCGGACTCGCAGCGTAACGGCAGCGGTGAATTATTATCGAAAGCAATGGATGATTCAGATGCTAAAAAGGGAAATGAAAATGATCGATACTCAAATTATGGGCAACCTCGGTAATGGCCTTGCTTTTTTTGCATCCACCTCGGTTCTCATTATCGGAGGCCTCAGTGCGGCCCTCGGAGCGGGTGAAACGATGGTCGGGATTTTGAAGGATATTCCGTTTACCGATAATACATCGAGACTTGCTTACGACACCAAGATAATTCTGTTGATCGGGATATTTGTTTATGCCTTTATCAAATTCGCTTGGTCTTTTCGTTTGTCGAATTATTGTTCCATTTTGATTGGTGCTTCACCAAGTATGATTGAAGACGAAGCACGGTGTGTCACCGTGGCAGAGCTACCCGCGAGGCTGTCGGGACTGGCAGGTTCGCATTTTAATCGTGGTCTGCGTTCCTATTTCTTTGCCATGGCGGCTTTGGGGTGGTTCATTAATGCCCATGTATTTCTGATGACCACTACCCTGATTCTGGTGACGCAGTATCGTCGTGAATTCCGGTCCCGCTCACTAAATGCACTACAGCAAGGACGGACACTCAAAGAGTTCGAATAGTTTCAAGTCTAGGTTGAAAGTGAGATTGGTGACTTTCATGAAGGCTAATTTGGAGTCAACTTCGCTTTGCGCATTTGCTCTGAGACGATAAACGATACCCCAACAAGAACAACAGCTCCTCCTATTAGCGTAGTGATGCCAGGCACTTCGCTTAACCACACCCAAGACATGGCAATCACTAGCACGGGTTGGAGAAATAAAAAGCTGGTCACAATGCCTGCGCGAAGTTTAGACAAAGCATAAAACCAAAGGACGAAACCAATACCGCTAGAGAAGACTCCCATGATGACGGCCCAGAGAATCGGAGGCATAGGAGCCATCAGTGAGACATCGATGGTTGCCGGTAAAAAGTACAATAAAGGAATCGTTCCCGCCCAGCAGGTATATGCGGTCATGGAAAGCGGACTATATCGATCGAAAAATGATTTCTGGAAAACAAAATAAACCGCAATGGATGATGTCGCTAGTAGCATCGCTAGGAAGCCAATCGTTGACCCGTCGGTTCCTTTAATGAAAGAAATAACCCCTACGCCCAGGGCACTCAGTACAATGCCTATCCAAGCTCGGGAAGACAGCCTCTCGGAAAAAAACACCCGAGCCAGTAAACTGGAAAAAACGGGATTCACCGCCACAATCATCGCCGCCGCACCCCCCGCAACTTCCCCCATGCCAAAAACAAACAATAACTGATAAACCGTTATTCCTAAAAACCCGAGCGCAAAGATAGCAGGCAAATCCCGAACCATGGGCAGAGGAATACGACCCATTGCAAAGATCAAAAGAAAAAACACACTCGCAATCACATATCGTAAAACCACTATCTGCTCTACACTAAAATAAGCCAACAGCGCCCGACTTGCAGGAAAAGCGAAGGACCAAAGGACAATGGTTATCAAAGCAGCAAGGAGTGGAGCGGTAGCGCTAATTCTTGTCATGTTGGACAATAAGGTTCACGGGTAGAAAAAAGAGAACTATGGTATTCCTCAAGACCCAATTTTGCACGTGTTTTCGGTCTTTTTTGCAACCCGTTGTGCGCTAGTCGAGTTAATTCCCAGCGCGTCGCCACCACCTTTTTTCGATGTTTTAAAGCGAGAGCAATCGGAGCTAGATCTCCATGAACGGTTATCATGGTGGGGATGGTCGAATCGTTGCCAGAAGTGACACTGTTTTAATTAAGGCGGGATAACAATTGAGAAGGCTAGTAACGATCAACTTCTGTATTCCCTCAAACCCTCTGGGTCGCGGCAGTAATTAGCCCTGCTCCAATTAATGCTGTCCCACCAATCCGGTTAAACCTTCTATTGGTGGAGCTATTTTGAAACAACTGACTCATCCTTACTGCCATTACCGCATAAGCCCCTGCGTTCACCACTGCGAGCACAAGAAAAGTTGAGCCGAGAATAAGCAGCTGCGGAGCCATGGCTAATTCCGGATTAACAAACTGAGGCAGAAAAGCGAGAAAAAAGATAATGCCTTTAGGGTTCAGTACCGTGACTAGGAATGACCGTCTACCTAATTGCCAGGGAGACACTTTGTTAATAATGGCTTCTGTTGATTGTCCCATTTTGCCAACTGGCGCGCGCCAAAGTGAGAAGCCGAGATAAATCAAATACAATGCGCCGACAAACTTTACGATGGAGAACAACATCGCGGAGGTCGCGATCAGCAAGCCAAGTCCAAACATCGATCCCAGCATGGCAATTAGGTCTCCAAAGAACACCCCAAGAACTAGGGGTATCGCGGCTTTGATACCATAGGTCATAGACTGAGTAATCACTAGTAAAATCGTTGGGCCAGGGATGATGATGATGACAAATGCCGCAATGGCGTAAGTAAGCCAAGTTTCAAACAACATGTCTTTTTTCCAGGATATTGATCACTAGGGTCCTAATTGGCGTTGCCATTAACGCTGAGCGGGTGGAATGTTCTTGATGTGTTTAGAAAAAGCGCGATGTGCATCAGCGTTCACCGGTTTATAAACCACTTTGGTTGAGGCAGGGTATTTTAAAAGACTGCTATTGTTCTTAATGTTCTGCTTTGGTCGATGAGGTCGAGGAACAAACCCACCACCGCAATTCGGGCAAACGTTAAACAGCACATCATCAACGCAATCTCTGGTAGTGTAATCTGAGGTCTGTAATTTAGCTTTCTATTGCAGCTTCGCTATTGGCTTTGGCGGAGTGAACGTAGAGAGCGAAGCCAAAGCCGGTTTTTCAGGCTTTAGTATTGAATGTTGAGCCA
>WLWI01000511.1_pt1 | contig 35943 bp, 18 predicted proteins | sample 6701501 | NCBI WGS metagenome assembly WLWI01 (sample SAMN12718690, study PRJNA515312) | sponge metagenome | isolation source: marine sponge | host: Mycale hentscheli | place: New Zealand: South Island, Marlborough, Capsize Point | collected 2014-11-01 | reverse complement strand
CACGATTGAACAGATGACTATAATTCCAGAAGTTATATGTGGGGTGTGGCTAAAATATTTACTTCCGGTCACTCTAAAGGGGGGTTCGACCGAACCCCTCGAACCCCCCCTGGCTACGGGTATGTATCATTAGATACAGTAGAATATCATGAGTCTGTTGGCTTAGTATTTATGTGAGTGCCACAGGCACGAGTGTAAATACGGCCAATCAGATGAGTATGATATTCTGCGGTATCCAATGAATAATACATTTATTATGTACTGCTCATGTGTGAACACCTAAGCAATGAGTTTCTTATGTGGCAATATGCATTAGGCCTCGTTCAGTACATAACAATAAATAAATAAATAAATGTATATATATATAGAGAGAGAGAGAGAGAGGAAGTGCCAAATACCATTGCCTTCTGAATTATTGTAATTGTATATAAGCTTTGTTTACCTTTTGATTATACTTTCCAAAATGTCAGCAGGAGAATTATTTTCCAAAGCTACATGTAGCAAATTTTCTCTTTCACCTTGGTTATTGCAGTCACGATCTATTAAAGTAAACAGCATATACATACATGTATATATACTACAAGCATATATTAAAATTCTTACTCTGTTCTGTGGTCTTCTCGGTAAAATCCGTTTTTTCAATCATCATTCTTGCTTGAGGAAATAGCTTCTTTTTTAGAGCCAAATGTAAAGGAATGAGTCCATTCTTGTTGAAGTTAAAAATCCTAAAAATGATCCATGGAAATAAGTATATAAAGGAGACTTGATCAATGTCTAGAAGATAACTGAATATAGAATTTTCTTTTACTTCTACTAACGCACAAATCAGTAGTTAATTACTAAGATTGAGAACATTGTTAATTTGTTATGAGACATATTAATAATCAAAAGCACTTCCATGGAAGATAAAATTCTCTATAAGTACTTTGTATTAGTTGCATAGGATGACACCAATAACTTCTAATTTTAACTAATACTGTGTAGTGAGTCTAACTTACTCCTGTATTCGTTCATTATTCAGATCCCGTAAAATAATAGCTGTCATTCGTTCAAAGTCAACAGAGTGAATGCCACTAAGAAGAGCTGAATGAAGTATATGCTTTTCTTTGCTGTCTTCTTTTAGTAAGGCTCTAGCTGCATTGATCATTTGAAACAAAATTGTTATAAAATTAATATGTCCATAATCATGAAAATTGAGTACTTATTCATAATGAATTAATAAAATGAATTTCAATGATAGGCTATGAATATGAATATTAATAATTACCTTCAGTAATTTCCAAAATTGCAATAGCCCGTTCAGGCTTGGAACATCTGAAGGCTAACTCCAAAGCAGAAATTTCTGTGATTTTTTCCCAGTCTTCCAAGTTTGCTAAATTATCAGGACATTTGCACTGAACCAAAAATGGATCATTTTTATCAGTCCCCAAATTTTGCTTGCACAAAGTTTTCCTGAATGAAATACACATTGTAAAGCTAAATATATATATATCCTCAATCTGCTGTACCATATTTTATTATTTATGACTTTGATTGTTTCTTCAAACTCTGACTCTGAACCACAGCATGTCAATGGCCAGATGCACCATTGAGAATCCGTTCTTGTCTGTTTCCACTATTATAAAGAATACAACTGAATACATCCGAAATAGTTTGTATTTTATGACATATGTACCTAGTATATCTTTGAATGGATCATAAATTTCCATGTCCTTCTCCAAATAGAAGTTCTCCTTAAGTAGTTCTGCAGAACAAAATTACAAACAGTATCATTCAGTTTTAAGTGACACTCAAATTATAGCATTGTCTATATTAGTAGTATTTATAAGCTGAAAACATCATTCTAAGTTTTGAATGCAAGTTAAGCGATGCTGAGTTCTACCCTGTTCATCTTTCTCCTCAATGCTGCATTTAAATTAAAATATATACAATAATATGAAACATTTTAAGCTTTGACTACCATTGCTTTCCAAGGCCTTTAATAACTTCAATGAACTCCTCCGTAGAAAACTTGTCACTAATTACTGCCTGATGCAATAATCCTTGAAGTTTGAAGTATCTGTATTCTGATTAATGAAACACAAAAAAAAACACAGCAGCAACTATAATATTTACTATAACAGTAAGCACAACACTAACAGTAGCAGCAAAAATAATTATCATACCTGCAGCAGTTATTTTTAGTAACTTAATTGCCACTGAGACTAAATCTTGATCAATTAATTGAGAGAACATCGAAGAAGTCAGAAATGTTTTCAATAAATAATCAGCAGAGCTGCACAAATAGCATATTATATCTGTACATATATTTCTATATCTATGTACTACAAGGAAGTTTTCATTCATAAAATTGTGATAGTCACCATCATCCCATTATATTGACACATATTAACTCAGATATACATATTATATTTACAAGGATCTGGTTTCTAAAAGTGCTACAGCACATTTCTCCGCTCCAGCCCTGATGGCATAATGTAGAGGACCATAACCTTTGGAGTTTTCTTGAGTTGGATCTAAAAGCCACACAAAATTTATGATGCTAATCTGGACAATAGTAAATACACAGATGGGAATTACCATAACTAATAAGAACCTCTATGTAAAGTACACTGCTGCATTATGGACAAAACTGGTTGTTCCTTGAGTGTCCTGATAGGTTCGACTGTAGCTAATTCATTGAGAGCTCTTGACATGACATTAAGCACTTAGTTTGCCACATTGTGACTCAATTGCAACATTTTAATAATACATTGGGAGTTATTAAACAATTTAATGAAATAGCTGGTAGTGATTTTACAATATGAACTAGGACAATATCAAGATTTATGTTTCTTGAAAAAAAACAACTTGTGATTGATGAGTTTCATGTCATCATAATAACTAATATATATTTTTTGTATACTAAGTGAAATTGTTACAAACTACATCACATCATAGCTTAGGCAAAGTTATTGCTGTTGTTATTGTTAATTTATAATTAATGTTAATTTGAATTTTGTAAGAATTTGTGTAATAAAATAGTAGTACACACCAATACACTGACCTGCGCCATGTTCAATTAGCAGCTTCACGGTTTGTGGACATTTGTTTTTACATGCATACTGTAATGTAGTGTAATGAACTTCATTTTCGGTATTCATTGCAGTTTTCAATTTTACTTCATATCCTTCTTCCTTTTTCTCAATAAATACTTGTCAATTAGTAATTTTGCAATCTCATAATCGGACTTTTTGCATGCATAGCGTAGAACAAATCCTTCATCTTCCATAGGATCTAACAACAAAATAATGAACAAGTCATCTAAAATTCTTTATGCCGAATTACATTGTATTTTGGATCAGCAATAAACTGACCTGCTCCACACTTGATAAGAAGTTCCACAAGCTTAGTATTGTTTGCATCACATGCATAATGCAATGGTGTGTATTCCCATCTACTTTTTACATTATTCTCACAATGACGATAACGTCTGCTGACGAGAATTTTGGCTTTTTCTGGACAACTTGATAAACTATTGATAAAAATAATGATTAAATAATATTGAAGGTAAAATTTAAATTTAAATTGTGTGGCACATTTCTCGAATTATTTGAGCACTTTAATATGTATGCTGGAAAAAATTTTCCCATTTTACAGTGGAATTGTTTATTGCTACCTAGTAATATCTCATAATGTAGATTCCAAAAACTTTAATTATGTCTCTATTTTTATAAAAGATTGATTAGAGGAGATTCAAAGAATAAACTTTATCGTAATAAGGATTGACGACTGAATAGTGGCAGAAAAAAACCTGGTGTAATTGTAATAGGTGTAGTTATTCTTCATGTAATGAGCCATTTCACTACAATTTCATGGGTATCAGCCATACCATAATATTGCACATAATGTGTTTCTCTTACTATTTGAAGTGTCAGTAGCTCGGAACAACAAGCTCTTAGATACTATGGCAAACTACTTATAGCAACTGTAAATAATGCTAATAGATTGTTTAATTGCTGCCATTGGAGTGTTTAGGATAAAAAGATTAACAACTTGTGAGTGTCTATTGTGCTTATCTTTATGAATATTAGCTAGAGAACTAGCCTGTCGTCGTATCAAAACATCATCATTATTTAATTGTCAGTAATCTCTAAAATCAGAATGTGACTGACAAACAGACAGACAGACAAACAGACAGGATGACTACTATAACCCTCTCGTGCATGCTCGCTGAGCGTTAATGATGGCATTACTTTGTATATTTTACCCCTAATTTTTACGAACCATTTATATAGGAAAAGCTAGTTGAAGCACTGGAGGGTCAATCAAATTTAAGCGAGTTTTGACACATTTGCCGCTTCATATACACCAAATGATTTCTATTTTCCGAAAAATGTTTTATCTATCATGTTTAATATCTTTGAAGACTCACACCTAACATACTCTAGTCTGTATCAATAAAATTCTAGTCTAGATCGTGTTTAAAATGGTGAAGCTAATGCAGTGAATACTTTATTTGCCCATTGATTTCATAACTTTCTAAAAGAATAGACTGAATGAAATTCATAGACTGAGTTTTAGTTAAACATACCAATATGATAATAAAGTCTCCAAGGTTTCCAATTTTCCAATGAAACATGGGCAATATACAACTGTGTATATTTTTTTCTGTTCACCTTAACATACCAAAGTTACAATAAATCAATATTATAATTAAAGAGCACAAACGAAACTTACCTTGGTCAATTTTTGACGTTGCCAGACAATCTATGGAAATAAGGAAATACTTTAAATGGAATATTAATAAATAAGAACGTACCAGCTCCATTTGAAAGCAGATATTTTACAATTTCTGCATTCCCAAAAATCATAGCATAGTGAAGAAGTGTGAAGCCCTCCCTGCAAACAGGACGATATCTATAGCAATAGCGTGAAATGCCATTGCTTGTCTTCTCATTTCGACTGTCCTGGTAGGCAAGCAAAGGTTTTAAGTCTTCTGGTTTTTTACTCATCAAATCCTTTTGAAATTCAGCGATCGCATCACGTTCTAAAAGCTAACTTACACATAGAGAATATATTTATTATTGTGATTGCAATAATTACAAGCTAGCTAACTCTTTACCCCCACAAGCTCCTCAAATTTAGAAGCAATATTAACAGTTGGTAGTTCCATTCTCTCCTTCTCTCCTTGTGGATAAAGGTAGCTAGCTACTTGCCAACACCTATAATGATGACTACTTTTACATTTATATATGCAAAAAGGTACATATGAATAACCATTCTTGCCAATGAATTAAATTATTCCAGTGCTACTTTAAAATTGTCTAGACTAATGAATTTGATTTACGACTGGCAATATTGATACCATTGATTACTTTACATTATTCATAATAAGTAATTGAACAGATATCGATTCTAAGAATATGGTCTCAAAAGGGTTTCCCAGAATATAGCCAACGAAAATTAAAGAGTAGGGAAATTTGCAGTATTCATCAGCAAATTATTCAATCGCCTGATGTCACTCTCTTCTTTTATGTCATCATTTTTCTTGGAATTTCAATGAATGCTATCATTCCATGAATGAACCGTAGCCACACAAAGAACTAGTTTATTCCAAGAATCTATGAAATGTAAACTTTCCCAGATTAAGGCAGACACAAGAGGTTTCCTAGAATAAGTTGCCTCTGAGATACTTAGAATTGGACTAGAATTTATAAAGAATACCAGTCACTTTATTTGGCTTGTTATTTTTTATTAAAAAAATCATAACTAGCTAGCTATAGCATGGAAAAGAAGAGTGATTATAAAAGGCTAGCGGAAAATGTGGATAATTTTAAGTTAAAGAAAGGCAAAATTTGCTTATGCTCATCAAAATAAACTTGGAAGTTTTGTCAAATTTTGCCATAACCAAAGATCAATGCACTTTAGATTTAGGAATTCCCAAAATGGCCATTGAAGATTATGAATAACAAATTCTTAAAAACGTGGCAGTTAAAGTGATTGCTTACTCACAACAATTAGAATATGGTAGCTAATCTTATTGATGAGTAACTACAAATCTATTCTTAATAAAAAAAATTAAGAGATAAACCCAGAACTGCTACAGAGGAATTGTGCACTTAGCTCCATATTTCGTTCAATTTTCTATTTTTTAAACCTTTAATTTGTGCAATTCTTCTTGATAAATATATAGCTACAGTTAGTATATGCCTTAAAACATATGCTCATTCTTACAATAAAATGATGGCCCCACATGATAAAAGCTAAAAATGATGCAGTAAAACTCCTGGCTATAAAAGTCCGTTTAAATTGATATTGTAACCAATAAGATGACACAGTTTATGGTACACTTGAATTTTGAACAGAGAATTCGAACATGTCTAGTTCCACCACCAAGACTCTGGCATATCAGACTCTACCAATGAATTTCATCAAATTCATGATTTTTAAAGCTCTTCATAGGAAGACTTCTTACCTGATTATGCAATGTCATTTGCCTGATATTTATTATTCTTACTTTGTTTAGAAAAATGGCTTCATAGAAGTAGGCACTATGACAATTATCTAAGTAGTAGCTGAAAATGTGGCTATTTCCTGAGTCTCATCTGGCTATTTCTTTATAGACAAACTGCTCGATTATTTTCGAAATGGCTATTTTCTAAAAATCAAAAAATAATTCTGGAAGTGATTACTTGGACATTTAAGGCTCTACACTTTTCTCATTTACTTTTTTGGCGCCTCTTCAAAAGTTCATCGCCACAAGCATGCATGAGCTAGCTAACTTTATCTTGAGGACAAAGTATTCTAATCATATTGGTGGGTAATCCAGACATATATATATATATAATATATATAATATATTATATATAATATATATAATATTATATATACATAATGTCGTAGATTTTCATTGCTACTTTATTCCTGGTAATTCAATATTTTTAGCTTAGTAGCTTTAAAATTTTATATAATTCACAAAATGTTTCGGCTCGTAAGCCTTCTTCAGTTGTGAGGTGAAGTGTATATATGACTGTTTAAAATAAAATAAAATAAACAAAATTGTCAACGAGAAAATTACATTTTTGTCATCCATTCTTTTCACTGCTTATTGATATTCTTTCAATCTTTTTCAGGAATGATATTATTATTCCTGCAACGCTGAGAAAGGTTAAATGGTTCTTCAGTCGTGCCATTTTTTTGTTGTTGTATTTCAAATGGCAAACTTTTTTCACTATTGCTTACTCCCAGCGATGCATATTGTCGAGCATGCTACACCAATTTACACAGACACAGCGCTGTAGTGATGTTTCATTTTAGCTAAATGTGTGAACAGGTGAATGATGTAATTTCGCCTATGGCATAAAGAATTGTAATGCATGAAATTGCATCATATTCATCTGCTTTATTCTATCTTATTTCTTTGTTGTAAGCCATGGACTTTGCTAGTTATGAACATGCATCAGGCGGTAATTAGCCTCATCATCACCTTGTTCCTTCCATATTTTTAGAACCACCTTTCAGTCATTTTTCAGTTGTAATGCTTTGAAGGGAAATTTCAGCCCAAAATATTATAGATTAGTAGTAAAACATTGGTTAACTGGGAAATAGCTGGTGTGTCTTGATATTCTAGTGCTTTAATTAACCACATTCTGACTACGATGCCCAGCCCAACTTTCAGAACCACACTAAACCTAACCACTTGGTTGCCAGAATGTTTATAGGGCATTATGTCCAAAAGATTTGATAAAAGTCATTGCAGATGCAGGACATGAAGGCCACAGCTGACATGGATATAGCTACCAACTCAGCATCCAGAACAGAACAGACCTCCTACAAAAGATTTTGACCAAAGTATGTTAAAAACCAACAGAGTTATAAAGTTATACATAGAGTGATAACAAACTAAAAAAATAAACAAATACTATAGCAACTAAGAACATAAGAACGTTGACTGTCCATAATCATGTGTACAATGAAGCATGTGTGGTGAGATGATGCATGCAACTTAAGTACATTCAGGACACTGTACAGCTACGTCACTAGTTTTTAATTTTTGATCCTGGTGAGTACCATTTGTAGAACTCTTTATGAGATAATCCAGACGGTGGTGCAATTTCTGAAGTGCAGCATCATGAATTTCCTAACATTACAAATAATGAAAAACACATAGTTAGAAGGTGAATAACATAAGTATAAATACGATTTCACATTAACTTTCTTCACACTTATATTTAAGCATGCATGCACATGCACAAACTTTTAACTAAATCTAACAATACGAAAGCCTTTTTTAGTAATAATACTGTGGAAAGAAACAAGAAAGTCAAATTTAGAGTATGCTAGTCAGTTCTCATGAGCAAAGCTCACTAATAGAAAGATTGGTTCACAATTTCAAATAGCTTTTACAAGGTATTGTTATAAGCCTGAGTAGAAGACAACGACAAATGACCCTTATTGGTACAATTTGTTTAACAAATACTTGTAAATTTAACAATCACTCAGTGTGCAAGGATAGAGTTGTCTAAGTATGGAATTAAAGCTGCTCTAATTTTAATTTTGATGCTAGCTGATTGTTTTTGTTATATTCATAGGTATTTACACCGGCTTTCATATAGTTTAGGTATCTTAATGAAAATAACATCATGTACTCCTATGATTACATGAAGCTTTACCTTGACTTCTTGCAGTCTGTTTTGATTGTCAACAATGACTTCATTTATGGTCTTAATCTTCTCACTATCAGTGCTAGCAAATCCATCATCAGAGTACTTTCTTCTGATTTCTTCAATATCTTCTTTTCGTTCCTATGGCAAATCATACTCACACTTACTCTCTAGATATGTCATTACTATTATATATATATATATATTGCTGTAATTATCAATCATACTGTGAATTGTCTCATCATATTGAATTAAAATATGTATATACCTTTGAATACAATAAAATATCCTCATCCACAATATCTAGATGTTCTTGATCATCACTACTAATCCAAGCTTCATAAATATCTTTAATAGATTTAACAAAAATCGTATACTTTCTCTTATTTTGAAGCGCAGTAACCCAATAAACCTGAAATTATTATACATTCATAAATTAATTTACAGCGTTCAAGTTCAGCAGTCAATTAACATTTTGACTTACAAATAATTCCAATTTTTTAATGGAAGCCTTTTGGTTAATTTCTGTGGCATCTCCAACAGCTAAAGCAATCTGTAAAAATAAAAGGTAAAGTTTAAAACTATGAGCTCATGCAATAATAACCAAAATATATCACAATTCTGTAATTGTGCATTGTGTTCTAAACAAATATATGAGATTTTTCGATTTTGAGGATTTAGTGATGTGCTTGAGCACAAATGGCGATCAAGCCTAAAACTACACTGATTGATTCTAACTTCTAACACTCGAACTACTAAAAAAAAGTCAAGTTAATAAAACAACAACGTATATAATTATGGTAAAGGGAATTCAATGTCATAGTAACCACTCGCCGCAACTGTTTGAATTGAAAACAAAAAACAAAAACATAAACAAAACAAAGCAAGTCGAGTTATTTAAACGTTTTCTTTGTGATATTCTTTAGCTTTATAATGCACAAAATATTTTCACACAACAGAACATACCTCACATGGTTAGTCTAATGGAGAAATAATTTTCAAGTAAATACTGTTGTGTAGGGCTTATAACTATGACTTACCACCACCACTAATTCAAATACAAATGAACTCTGGTAAGTTTTTAAGTTTTAAATACACCCGCAAAATAATTCAAAATGGTATACAATTCAATTGCTACAATGATACGGTTAATGATTGACAAAACCAAGGATTCATGTTTAGTGAAATTTGGGACGGGTCGACCACCAAACTAACACAAAACCTCAGGACCAAAGTACAAAAATTACATATGTCCAAACATAATATATATTATAAGAAATATCCCCGATTTTCAATTGTGTTACCCCTGATTGTGTTACCCCTGATAGTGTCTAACTCGCTTCGCTCGCTCGCCAATTATTATGAATAATAACATCAGATCATTATATATAACTTTCAAAAGATTCCATTAAACGGCCTCTTTTTTAATGACTGTATTGTTGGAATTGCTCTGAAGATGCTAGAAGTGTTAGAAGGTTGAGCATTTGTTCTATTTCTAAATACTTTAAAATTTACATCTAAAGCGAATAAAGCATTGAATGTAAAGATGAAATTAGAGTTGCCTGATCAATATAGTGCAGGGTGAAGTGAGTTGGAATTGGCTAATATTCATAAACCACTTTAAGTCAGGACCAACATCTATCTTAATTAATGAGTGAAACAGAACATTGAGTGATTATTATGAAAGCAGTCAAACATAAGATTATATTAGATAATAATAGTGAATGAGCAATAGTCTAAATTTTAGCTAACTTTTGTCTAAATAATACATTTCCAAAATGTTTAAAGTATAACACACTATTCTATAGCAAGCACTTTAATCCACACTAATACAGTTAGCTATAAATTATTGAGAATTTGTATAAAGTATAAATTATATTTATATAACTTACCAACATATTAGAAAATATGATAGGGACTCCAATGATAAACAAAATCCACACAAAGTATGCCATACTTTGATCATTGATGTTGTTGTTAGCAGTATCATAAATAGAAGAAGAAATACCAAAAATGTCCTGGAAGTCCAATTCACCTGACACTGTAGTGATTAGTTTTACTATGCTCCTACTAAATGTATAGAATGGAGAATTCTGAAATTGAAATAATGCAATGCTGAGCATATTATTTATGACAACATGGTAACATAACATACTTCGATTAATGGATGATAAAAAACCATTCGCAAAGTAACAGCAAAAGCCAATATTAAGACAAATCCAAAAAGTGCCAATTTAAGAAATGTTTTCGTTATGTTAATAAATATTATTAGTGTGTACTTTCCAAATTCAGGAAGTTTAGAGCTCTTTATTATAAAATTTGACCATGCCAATATAATAGCAAACAACCCTACACGCCAATAGCTTGTACTATAGGACTCTCCTTTTTCTGAATTGATGATAGATTTTATACTAAATGTCCATACAAGTATCAAAATGATTAGCTCAATCAAAGGTTCCACTGTAGTCATGAACAATGTCGAAAATATTGTTGAGATGTTACGAACAAATTTAAACAATTTATATTTAGATCGCTTATTGCAACAATTACAGCGTGTTCGAAAGAAATCCATTAGTTCCACACAATTGTAGCTTGCTTGAAAAATTAGCCATATTATGATATAATAAACAAATTGAAGTGTGCAGAACACTATACTAGTTCCTGATAAGCCTTTGACTGTGTAAGAAAATAGCATAATTACTGCATATATTTTTCAATGTTCCACGACTTACTAGTAGTTGCTGAATACATTGTGTCATCTAATATACATATTATATTAAAACAGTAAAATGATTTATTTTGTGTTAACTATGTTGTGATATAAAAATGACACCAAAATATCTATAATTCAGTTTTAATTCATCAAATTGAGTAACAGTCTGTGTACTTGATATGAATTCGAAAAGTGCATAAAATGGCCAACGGATTTAAAACAATGTGATGTTTAAAGTTTGGTAAAGTTATATTAATTTCAATAGTAAAGTGAATGCGGTTGAACTTCTGAACTGAGAACAATTTGGGACCACCAGTTTGTCAGTTCATATATAAGATGATTTCTGCTTAAAAAGTGATAATCAATACATTATTATTAGAAGAAGCAATCATACAGTTTACTAAACTGAGGTGATCTGCTAATTAGACAGTTTACTATCCAAGTTCCACTGTATTGAAAGATCTGTGGTACTATTTTGTATTGTGCTGGGGTCATGCACAACATCGGAAAAGATTATTGACATAATGAACCTTGAGCACTCTGGCTTAATGCCATCTACAATGACTTATTATTCAAGAAACAATAAGCTAAGTTCTGCATAACTAAATATAAATCTTTGGCTTTATCTGAGGATTGAAGTGCTCACGGGCTTTTTGCATATAAATCTTTGGCTTTATCTGAGGATTGAAGTGCTCACGGGCTTTTTGCAAAGGGGTCATTAACCATCAGCATGCATGTGCAATAAGTTTATGGTTAGTCATCATGTCTGTTAGTTTGTTGTTGTTATGTCTGTTTATCTATCTGTCTTTTGCATCCACTTTTTCAATGCACAGCAATAATGCTGATGGTTCGCACCTTTGGTGCTTAATTTTAAGAGATGATGTAACAAAATGAAAAAGAAATTATCATAATATTAATTTGTATATTTAATTTAGTCTCAAAAGGTAGGAAACACTACTTTGTATTATATGTAATACTACTTACTGAGATTTTCATTAGGATGTGGAACTTGCTCAACTAGTGCTGAAAATGGTACTATAAATATAGTATACAAAGTAACTTGAATCAGATAAATCCAAAATCCAAATGCTTTCCATTGACTTTTCAAGTAAAATTTTAGCTGTGAGTGTTGAAGGATTTTTTCACGTTTTAAATCCACCTGAAAGTTTCATATAAAAGTATTACAATGATAATGTTTTGATACTATGCAAAAACATGACAAAAAACTCATGCTTTAAATAACTGTATTAAAGTTATAAAATATAATTAGGTATATGGCTCGATCTGATTTATGTAGAACTGGGCTAAATGAAGCTGGCAATTGTCTTTATAAAAAAATTGTTGTATATGAGACTATTATACAGAAGTAATTATAAATATCAAAATGTGTTAATTTCTTAGAAAACTAAGTTTAAAATGAAGGATATCAACTTTCTGACATTTACAAGTTATAAAAAATAATGAGATTGAGATGATTAGAGATATTTTACCATTAAGTTGAGTGGATTCCTAATATCAGCTTGTGACCAACGACCAAGTTCAGTGGAATCACTGCAACAAATTTCAAGTCAAATAAAAAAACAAATATTTATGTCGAGTGTTTTATGCCAGCTTAAAGTTTACTACCACAGCAAAGCCTACTTGTGTACTTAGTTATCAATGCCAAAATGACAAATCACATTTAAATGGTGTTCATGCTGAATGTTAGTTACACATATCTAGTTGGCATATAAACACAAAAATTTAAATAAAATGTGTAGTTAAAATTAAAGGGTTTTTTAGCATTACTACTGCACCAAATATCGTTTGAGAAACCAAACTAATACACCTGACTTGACACACTAGTAAAACCATTTTGGTAATTTAAAAATATGGCAAAGGAGAAATAAATAAAAAAACAACAACCTACTTTTCTTCCAGAAATAAGGCATTTCTCAGATCCTTATTCTCAAAAGTAGCACTACGATTCATGGCCTCCAGAGCTAAGTCTGTGTGATAGTATTAAAATTAAGCAGTAGTGCAGCATACATACTAATACTTAATTACCTGGCATATCTTCTATCAGCACATTGATCAACATTGTCTTCCCTCTCTGCTGTGCTCCTTGACAGTTATCATCTGGCTCAACCACTTTCATTAAATTCTTGATAAGACATTCTTCCTCAGTGTATCTGACTAGTATGCGAGCAAATTCTCTGAAAGCAACAACAACAACAATGTTGTTATGTGAATATATTTACCTTACTTCTACATTGTCAGTTATAATTTCATGTTAAGGCCTAGTGAGTCATACAGGCTTGGGTGAAAAAGCCCACGTTGAAGAGTAAAAAAATAGATTCAAAAAATGTCAGTATTTATATTCTTTTAGTTTGACATAATATATAACTCCACCAGTCATTAATGAGGCAGGCATTTATTTATTATCAGCAATAATTGACAATTTTAGCTAAAATCCTTACCTGTGTCTTTTTAAAATGACACTTTTAAAAATTGAGAGAGAAATGTGGTTATGTTGGACAATCAACATTTCAAATACATCCACTCTATTGAGCTTTACAGCATTCTTCATTATTTTTATCTGTACAAATTCAATACTTATATAATAACAGCCAAAACTGTTCCATAAAATGAATAACGTAGGAAGGTATAATATATTCTTACCAAAAAGTTTTCATCTTTTTGTTGCTGGTGTTTACTGCAAAGTTTTGCTACTTCTTTCTATAAAGTTTTTAAAAAAATTAATGGAATACAAAGCTGATTTAAGATGCAATTATTATCCTATCATATAAGTTAGAAATAAAAAACCAAAAAGGTTATAATGGTCTACGTGTGCATTTACAACCCACAACTTTCACTACCTTGGCTTTCTAGTTTAGACAAAAAAAAGATAATTGACAATTTAAAACACTTTCCTAGCTTAGAAGAGGACACAACCATCCCCTTGCTAACTCACAAACTCATTATGTGATTGGCATGTATTTTCATACATTTACCAAATTACACATACAATAACACCACATAGAATGTAGGAATTAGGGGGGTACTAGGGGCACTTGTCCCCCAATATATTGCATTTTTTTTGTTTATAGTCAGAATCACTACAGCTTCATTTAGAAAACATGAATAATTTAATATTTTGGACATTGCCTAAAATTTGTGTCAGTGCATGACAAGGAAATTATTTAGTTTAATTGGAAGATTACTCTGTGTTTTCTGATTTCCTTGACCATTTGAGCTTGCATCCATGTTTGTGTGTTCCCTGTCTCTGTCATCAAGGAGCTTTCGTAATGGGGTTACATTTGTTTTAAGAGCTCTCCACCACCTGGTGATATTATGCTGTGAAATGTGCCAATTCATTGTTCACTAGAGTAATTACTAAGGTAAGTCTTGCGAAGGAAATTAATTGTATACCCCATCGCATTCGGTTGCTTCTGAATGACATAAGAAGCACTTATGTCTTAAAAACTCACTGTTAGATTCAACACTGTGCAGTAATTCTTTAGAATTTCTTGCTTTTTCGAGTTGCAAAATGTTATGGCAAATGGTTACTATGGTATTGAACCCTTTACCAGACTTTTTTTTTTTTTTAACTTGGCCTTTTTAGTAGCTACGAGTGTTTGTTGTCAAAAACTACTGCTAATTCAGATAGTCAGAGACTACAGAAAATACCAGTACTCTGGGAATTGAGTTAAGAAAGTAGTTTCATATTTGTTAGCTAAAGTATATAATGGTCACAACGGCTACATACTTACACTTGTAGAAAGGGACTGATAGATTCTATTCAAGTGTTTTGTTTGTGCATAGGCTCGCTTGCCCTTTGTGCTCAAGCACATCATTAGTTAAGAAATTATTTGTACACATGCATCATAATGAATAAAAATGTGTAATTTTACAAAATATAGCCCTTTAAGATCAGTAATATAAGACTATTAAAATAGTCTTTATAGCCAAAAATATTTCCAGGTTTTAAATCTAACTATTCCAACAAAAAAATTTACTTCTAGCACCCCTTAATTTTTAAATATTATATATATATAGTACTTATTATATGAGTCAGAGTGTGATATGGCGAAATATTTCACTAGCAGGCTAATTTATTTTCATGAGCCAGAGGCAAGTGAAAATAAAGCCTGAGAGTGAAGTATCTAGCCATATCACTCTGACAGAGTGTAATAAATGGTTTATTCCATGCTAGATATTTTCACTCAAGTAGTTTGTTGTTAACACACACACCCAGCTGATATTTTAGCAGCTTCTCTAACCTGGTTGAGTAGGCTCAACTCTCTTACTCCAGCTAGAGTAGTAAAACCATGAAAACTGGTAAGCCTGGTTGCTACAACTACTAGGGTAATGAGCTTGCCCAATACAGCCATGAGATAGCACTATGTGATAACATGAGTTATCTCACGGTCAATTACCTAAAGATAGCATTGTGAAAATATCTAGCTTGGAATAAATATATATATACATAATTATATAGCTACATATATAACTAATTAATTTGAAATATCATGCAAGTACAGTGGCACTTAATGTACTAACTTTTGCTAGTTACAAATCGAGTAGCATAATATATTGCTATTCTCCTCCATCACTTAGTTGAGTCACATCAGTCCACTTATTTTCTCCTTGACTTCTCTTGACTACATACCACTGTCGCCATCATTTCTGACGACTTTCTACAAACCCGGCTGAAGCTTTATTCACACACCACCACTGTCGCTATTACACAATTTAGAGGTGAGTTTTGATGCTGCTTTACCAACCTGGCTCAGTTCATGAATTATTCATGAATACACTTGATGCTGATACTAAGTCTACTTTCAGTTCTTTAAGCTGGCAAGTCAGATGTTGCTTGTTTTTAATAAGTATTTAGGAAAGTGGAAGACTGAACTTACAAAATATTGTGAAAGTTAGCTCATAGATAAAACTTATCTTAACCTCGTTCGCTAGGGTCCTAGAATATAAGGGGTTGGCCGTGAGGGCATGGGGTTAATTGGTGTTAACCACAAATTGATTGGGCCTTGTAGTAAACTTAGCACCACTTAGCACCTAGAGTAGTGTGCTTTTTACACCCTCCAGGTATCCCCCCCTGCTCCCTTCACACTGAGAGACACAGTAATCCTCAGTGGAGTCTAGCCTGGATGAAAAGGAAAAGGTTGTCTACCTAAGCAATTCTATATTTGTAGGGATGGGTGGGCGGGAAGATACTGAATCCCCGTGTGATAGGAAGTTACTTTCTTCTCCACTGCTCATGGGCCTATCTAGTGCTGTTGACTGACAGGTTACACACACGCGGTTGCACCTCAGCTGAACGTGCGTGCCCTTACGCTCCGCACCCAGCCCCGCCCTGCCCTTTGCTCCTCTGTTAACCCCGTTTAACGTGACCATTAAACCTCGTTCGCTAGGGTCCTAGAATATAAGGGGTTGGCCGTGAGGACAGGGGGTTAATTGGTGTTAACCACAAATTGATTGGGCCTTGTAGTAAACTTAGCACCACTTAGCACCTAGAATAGTGTGCTTTTTACACCCTCCAAACCTCAGCCCAATCCAATTCCTTTTTTTTTTTTTTTTTTTTATTAATTTTTTTAAAATTTATTTATTTATTATTATTTTTTTATTTTTTTATTTATTTATTTTTTTAATATTGTTATTTTTTAATTTTTTTTATTTATTTTTTTTATTTTATTTTTTATTTTTTTTAATTTTTTTCTTATAAACAATTAAACCTCATCCACAACTGAGTATAGTAGGTGAAGTTACTACAATTTTATAACATAGTCTTTAAGCCAGTTTGATGTGGGGATCACTTGTTGTCCTGGGCCAGAGTACGAGAAGTCTCGGCCAGTTGATTTCTTGGTGTCTTTATGTACAGTTGGTAGGCGATGCTCTTCCACCGGCCAAGCATTTTTATAGTGGCATCACTGATGCCACGCCTAGCAGCTGTCGTGGCAGCTCCGCTGCGACAGCTGTTACCTGAGTAAGGGGAACTGTCCACTCCTGCCTTGGATAGGGCTCTCCTCACTTGCTCTACGAATCTTGACCTAGTTAGTGGTTTTTTGTCCTTGAAGTGAAAGAAGGGCCCCGAGTGGGAGCCTCTCATCACTAGGTACTTGAGAGCTGCCGCCACCGGACACAGGAGAGTGCCCACTTGCCCCACAAAGATGTCCACTCCCAATCTGAACGGGTCCGTTTTGGAGGCCTTAATTTTTACCCGGAGCATGGTGGGATTTGCCAAAGAGTCGACGGTGACGTCTCCACATGTTAGGTGTCTCGCCTGATCAAATGACTTGTCCCCTGGCACTGTAATTTCACCAGACCTCAAGAAGCCGAAAAAACAAAGTGAGGCTGCCGCCCATAGCATAGTGTTATCCCAGGACGGAGCTGCTGCCCAAACACTCTGTATTTTCCCAAGTAGCTCGACTGAAATTGGCTGGCGTGGTCGTGAGGCAACTTTGGATGCCTGACACATCTTGACCCCTCTGATGATTAGTTCCAGTTTTGGCATAGCACTAATTCCTGGGTCCCCAGCGTCATTTTCTATATGAAGGTGGCGCACGGCTGCCAGGTAGCCCTTTATTGTGACATGGCTGAGACCCTCATTCGCTAGAAAATCCACATAACGACACATTATTTTTTCACAAGTCGGTAAAGGTGGAATGTGACAATAGTTACAAAATGACACATAGCGTCTCTTGGCTGAGTGGTAGGTTTTTCTTGTAGAAGTGGCTAATGCGTGCTCCAGGTAGAAGTCCACATGCTTGTCCAGTCTGTAGCTGTCCAGTTTGGCTCTCGCAGCAGGATAAGGTCGAGTGCTGCTGTGGGAATGGCTGTGGCCTTGGGATGTGCCTGTGGGTGTTGAGAGAGAAACAACGTCAGGTTATTTCTAGACAAGACATCCGCTAGTGTGTTATGCGCCCCACTTAGGTGCACTGCATGTATTCGGAAGTCGAGAGTCGCCGACAAGAAAGCCAAGCACCTTACCAAGTTCATCGCTTGCGGGTTTCGGGAGCTGCCAGAATTGACTATGGCAACTACTGCAGAGTTGTCACACTTTGCTCTAATGGACATGCCCCTCCATGTTGGCCCCCAGACTATGGCCGCAATCACGATAGGGGCTAGTTCTTTCACCGTGATGTGTAGCTCGCGAAATGATTCTGTCCACTCCAGCATAAACCATTCCTTACCCAGGTATGCACCACACCCCCAGGTGCCCGACGCATCCGAGGTCACCGTGGCGTCTGGTGAATGGGGCCCACCTGTGAACATCATGGCAGTACCATTCCAGCTGATGAGGAAACAGTGCCACCATTCTATGTCTGTTCTGGTCTCCTGGTTAATACGTACCTAATGGTCCATCTGCTTGGCTCTCGTACTTAAGTCGATTAGCCGTCTCACATATGACCGACCGGGTCTCACTGCTCTACTAGCGTGTGTCAGAAGACCCACTATAGAGAGCAGTTCCCTCTTCTTTGCTGCTTTCTTTCCCCTCCAGCTCACGATCAGTGATCGCAGACGTAGAAGCTTGTCCCTTGGGAGTCTGATTTCCCGCTTGATCGAGTCTAGTTCCAGACCCCAGAAAACTGATGACTGTAGCCGGTCCTTCATTCTTTTCCGGCTCAACCGGCATGTTTGCCGCTTCGCATGTTGCCTGCATGGCCTGAATGTTCCTCATACACTCGCTGGCTCCTGGTGCACCAACGGTGATGAAATCATCCATGTAGTGTCGTACCCAGGACACACCCTGTCGTTCCATTACCCATTGCAGGGCATCTGCAACTACTGTAAAGATCAGAGGGGCTGATCTCAATCCAAATGGAAATGTTTTGTCTACATATGCATGCCCCTCCCAGTACATCCCAAGTAGATATCGGTCGTCTGGATGAACGGGTATATTTCTATAGGCCTGTTTTATGTCCATCTTGGCCATTACTGCGCCCTGACCCAGCTGGAGGATGTGACTGACTATCTCGTCTACTGACACATAGTTCAATGAAGACAGGTCTTTTGAGACGCCGTCATTGACGCTCTTGCCATGCGGGAAGGAGAAGTCCAGGATCAGCCTCCATTTATTTGGACTGGATTTCTTGGGAATTACCCCGAAGGGGTTGTAGTGCACCCCCACCAGTTGCGCTTCTTCCTCAGACAGTCTCTGCAGGCGGCCCATTGTTACCTCTTCCTCTATGTACTTGTTAACCACCTCCGGCCGTTCCACTGCGGATGCGTGATTGGTAGTGCATGGTTTCAGGTTGCCTTTGCTGCAGTCAAAGCCAACTCTAAAGCCTTGATTAATGCCCCGGAGAACAAACCCTGTGAACTCTCTGTCTGGGTGGTTGGTCAGCAGTTGTGTCCACCTCTCATGCGATAGTGGAGATTCAATGTGGTGTACCACTGTTGGTGACTGTGCACTCTTGCCGGCACAATTCTCTAAGCCTAGCAGTTGCTGGGTGTATTTGTAGCCTATTAAGGGTTGGGGGCAGGGAAGGAGGTGGATAACGGAAAGGGGAAAAACAAAGGGAAAAAAAAATTAGTAATGAAATCATTACCTTAACATTAACATGCCACCTAATATTGTAACACTCGACTGATCGTAATGCTATTACTATTATGTGCTATTATTATTCTATCGTTATTCTTTAACATGTAGGTGCGGCCAGCCCGACCAGAATGTACAATATCAATGTGAATTCAATGCAATTATCATATCACACACGACTGCGGAATGAAAATGAATGTTACAGTCTGTTCTATTCTGGCACAACTTGCGCCACTCAGGACCGGCTGCCTCCTGCCATCTTGTCACCTAGCTTGCATCGGCTGGCTGGATGAGCGTCTCCACACGAGCTGCAGACGTGCCTGTATTTGCACTCTCGGCCGAATTTGCAGTCTCCCCCATACCGATTGTACCTGCGACATACCTCAGGTTTTGGTGGCTGGTTTGCTGCCGTGGCCAGTGGTCACTGCCTGGGCCTGTTTGGGAAGGTTTGTTGGGTGTGGTCCAAAGTCTGGCAGGTGGGACACCAGTTCTCATTGCAGATGGCCTGCCCATTAAAACACAGCGAGTAGATACTCGGGTCAACACGGGCCCAAGACTCACCAGTTACTCCTGCCATTTCTTGCCTGAAGCTCATGTCATATATGACCCATGATGGCCACTTGTAGCGCAGACTGGCCTTGGCAATAATACTCTGATATGCCATCAGCTCGGCGGCCCGCTCCTGATGCTCCTGAAGGACAGCTGCAGTGTACAACGCGAAACATTGCAACCAAGTCGCCAGATCAGGTATGAGCTTCCTGGACTGGGCCAAGTCTGCTGCCTGTACCACCAAGACCCGACCTTCTAAGTCCTGGGTGATGGGACGAGATTTTCCACGTGCTGGCGGGAGCTCCATAAAATCAATAAATTCATTGGCCCTCAGTCGCTCCATCAAACGTTTTGGCAACGCCGCCAGTCCGGGACCCACTGGGATGAGTGACTGCTTCTCTGTGCTGGTTGCCTCGGGACCTCCCCTGCATCCCAGTCCGCTTGGACTGCCACTGGTGAATTCTAGCAAGCCAGCTGCCGCCAGCTCTTCTTGCGAGAATCTTGTGCCACTCAGACCTGCAGAGGCACAATATATATACTTTAAGTGTCCTGCCAGCATTTTTTTAATTTTTTTATTTTTATTTAAACACCTGCACAGCCATCATCAACCACTAGTGAATGCCTTAAATGCCACAGGTGAATGGCCTGATCCGTAATTACCTTACCCACCCCTATCACCTTACCTAGCCCTCTAACCAGACAACCCCTACTACCCCCCCACCCCCCACTTGCTTCTTTGCTGATACTGCCAGCCTGCTGTCTAGTGCGCCCTCTGCTGGGGCCTCTGCTTTCCCCCCTTGCTGGGGATCTGTCTAACCGCCCTGTTTCTGCACTCTACTGCTGGGGTTGTTAGCCCCCTGCTTTTTCAACTGCTCTGCCCCTAGCCATCGGGCTTGTACTGCACCCTAACACTAGTGCCAGCTATTAGGGTGTCTCAGCTGCTGCCCTCTTGCTGCTGTCCCTCTCGCTGCTGGGACTATGGTGACCCTAATAACTAGCTCCAGCTTCTGGGGAGTCTCAGCTGCTGCCCTCTTGCTGCTGTCCCTCTCGCTGCTGGGACTATGGTGACCCTAATAACTAGCTCCAGCTTCTGGGGTGTCTCAGCTGCTGCCCTCTTGCTGCTGTCCCTCTCGCTGCTGGGACTATGGTGACCCTAATAACTAGCTCCAACTTCTGGGGCTTCTTAGCTGCCCCCTCTTGCTGCCATAGCTGATTGCCTGTCCCTCTCGCTGCTGGGACTATTCCTGACCCTAGCTAGTGCCAGTTTTTTGGGGTTTCACAGCAGCTCTCTTGCTGCTGTGGCTGAATTTCCTGCCCGTCTCGCTGCTGTGACCACCCTTTACCCTTACCTGCCCACAAGACAAATAAACCATTGCCGTTCCCGATAAGTATCACACCCTGCGGGTGGAGAGGGAATCCTCAAAGTTATCCCGACTTACGTTCAGGGTCTGCGGCTCTGTCATCAATCCTTGAGGGTTCCCCCGTCTCTCTCTCGGTTCCGAGGCCTGGCTACATGGTGAACCGCGGCGCTTCTCGGAGTTTGGCGACCACGCCATCGATAATGGCGTTTACGGTCTCGCCGCTAAGGTTGTCTGTCATCGCAGATACTGAATCCCCGTGTGATAGGAAGTTACTTTCTTCTCCACTGCTCATGGGCCTATCTAGTGCTGTTGACTGACAGGTTACACACACGCGGTTGCACCTCCGCTGAACGTGCGCACCCTTACGCTCCGCACCCAGCCCCGCCCTGCCCTTTGCTCCTCTGTTAACCCCGTTTAACGTGACCATTAAACTTCGATAAAGTTAGCTATGTAGCTACTTTCTAATTTTGTAAAAATAGAAAGCAAATCGAGATGGGACCTAGTAACATCGACAATAATAAATAAGAAATACTGGAATGGCTAAGGAAGAAACAGAGCAGGAGAGGGAAAGCATAGATATAGATACCTTATGCTACTCCACTCCTGTTTTTTCAAAAGTAAGAACATCAGGTGACATGATGTGACAGGGTACTTGCTAATGTTTCTATTTACAACTTTTATGTTAAATGTGAAATGTTTTGCTATTATTCCTTTTACACATTTTATTTTGTATATAAGCAGATGACCTTAAAAAAAAAAATACATAAAATTGTTTAATAAAATTAGGTACAAGACTATAAATATGTAGCATACAAAGGTGCTCTCTGTATTATTTAGTGTCTTATTCCTGTGGTTAATTGAACATTTAGGAAGAATGGAACAATAAGTGAATTTTCAAGTTACCATAGCCAACAATTGATGTGTGTGGATGATAGCAGGGGTCAAATTTATTTCCCTGAACAACCTATTCCCTCACCTGCGAACAAAATAAGAATGGAAGATACTGCCTAGTAATAATTTGTTGAAATAAAAAAAATATTAAGTTCTTTAGAAATGTTTGGTTATCCAGTTATATAAAAGAAAAGGCAAACCCTGGCTGTTTTGGGGAACTATGCTGCTACATGTTCACCAACCAGCCATCTGAGTGAAAGTTATCAAAATCACTTAGTTGATACTGCATCACTTTAAAACTGGATTTTAATCATGACATATAACTGCTACTCTAACTGTATAATATCACTGGTTTCAACCTATTTTCTGTTTCTTATGAGTTATAGACCATGTAGAGAAAATACTTATTTCAGGCTTCAAGTTAGTGTTTATATAATGGAATTAATAAATGTGATAGTAATCATTTCATAGCAATAAACAAAATTGCATTATAGTATAAGTAAACTATAGCCAACTGAATTACTTAGTTTTGGAAATGAGTTAGATTAGGTTTCCCAATGCTGTTCATGAGCCTTGCTACTAGCATGCGAATTATTTTCTCTTGTTTGTTTATCAGTAAGTGAGTTTGTACCTGCGGCTACAATTTGCCTCAGTGCTGTGACTTTATTTTGTGAGTTTTCGAGACGCTACACAACAAACTTGGTCACTTTTAATGCATTTTGAAATATTTTGTTGTGTTTTGATGCAGCTACGTATTTGAAGTCACAAAAATATAGCATACATGATTGGGACGGAGAATGGATGAGCTGTTCATTTCAAAGCTAAGATAGCATGGTGTAGGAAAGAAATGTCAACTTTATATTGAGGTTTTTAACCTATTTCCCAAGTTTACAGAGGAATTATTAAACAGAAAGGTATTACTGAGTATAAATATATTTCAACAGAATAAAATGTCTATACATAAATATCCTACTTTGTTATAAGAATCTTACTGATACGATGACACTGATAGCATGAGCTTCAACCCCTTTGGTTAATGGAAGTTTAATCTGAGGCATCTGTTCACCTTTCATTTTAGTCAAAATTAGGCTGTCTTTGCTATTTCTGCAAATAAAAATGTAATAATATATCATAAATTTAGATTGTCATCTGCAAACACTTTGTGAGATCGTTCCCCTCAATTTAAGACTAATAATATATTTTATCATGAGTAAGTATTAATAAGTAATGAGTTTAATGCAAAGTAAGCAAGTTTACACGATATACTTCTGTATGAACAATAAAATGCATTTTTTATAGTTTTTCTCAAGCTTTTCATAGTTGTACATGTAGATACATGGGTAGAAGTGTGCTCTAAATAAATCCCTGAGCTTAGTTCTGAGCTTAATTTCCCAGCAAACTAAGGTTTTTTTCTCTCAATTGGTATGTATATGATCTTTTGAATTGGGAAATATATTATGGTGTTAGTATTCTGCATTACCTTTCCATTATTAAATCTAGAATATCCTTTGAAGAGCCATTTGTTAAAGCGACATGTAAAGTACATGGAGCAGCACCCTTATTGTATTTGTTGAGATTAACAACATCTGTATTAGATCCTGCAATATAAAATTAAATGTAAAATTCATACCCATGTGACAATTATTTTAATTACTGCTGTTCATCTTTAAATTGATCATGGTTTCTGCTTGAGATAACAACTTCTTTTCCAAAGCCACGTGTAATGGTAGTTTGTCATTTTCTTTGTAATTAAAAATACTGTGACAAAATGTATGAATGATTGCAAGAATACCAAACTGTGATAATAATTGTACCTCTTTATATCTGTTTCATTCATTTCCAATGAATTTGTTATGAAGTCTGTCATCCTTTTGAAATCCACTGAAGGAATGCCACTTAGAAGTGCTAAATAAATGACATTCTTGTCTACAGTTTTCAAAGTCCTTCCTTTAATAAGAAATTTAACAATAATAGATAATTTCTCTTCCAAATCACGAAAATATATTATATAGAATCACTTTACAATTTACTCTTGCATTGGTAAATTATGGTTGAAATATATCTTAAAAATAATTACTGATTCAGAAAGAGTTTCTCCATGGAACACTTAATTATTACAGTGATGATCTTAATATAATTTACATTACATTTAGAATGGCATTATAGTTCTTATGCACAAATGGCGAACTTACTGGCCTAGTTATAATCCACACCATATTGTAACAATCAATTTTTATTTTTTACACTTATTACACCTCTATTACAATAATAATACATATACAATATAATTCTTAGCATGTTATATCGTACAGTTACTCACCTCTAGTGGTGATAATGTTCAGCAGTACACTAAGTCAATATATATTCTGCATTCCCTCATAATATTAGCAAACAAAAGTGTACACATGTTAAAAAGGCGCTGAAGAGAAATGGTGTATTTGCTCAGGAGCTTTTATAGTCTGCTGCTTAGCTTGCACAGTCAGATCTTAACCCAACCAGGAAAGGGTCTGGAACTTCTAATGGATATGTTTTCTGTTTGCCTGGAATGTAACTCAAATTAGTTAGCTTATCACTATGGGGGTGTTTACTTGCATTGAGGGTTTATGATTGAATTAATTCCTAGTTAATTCCTCTCTCTAAAGTCATTTATGTGAAAATAAATGATATTGCATGAAATTGCATCTTATTTTGCTTTAAAAGTATAAGCTTAAAGCAATACTCTTTCAACCAAGGAAGATTGCCAAGCTTCTACCTGTACTGGTAGCACTGGCAACTGTTTTGCCAATAAGTATTCAAATTCCACAGGTAGTTTCTAATGTGGTGGGATTGACATACCATACAATAAAATACACACAAAAATTATGGTTTGATCACTTCACTGTCAGTCATCAATTCACAGCAGCAAACTATTCTCGCAAGGTTATTACCTCACTGTGCTGGATAAATGTCTGAAACTTTGACGTATTGTACGTTCCCTTCCCTTCCCCAAGAATCATGGGCTCTAATAGTTGGCTACCTAATAAACCAAAGGTCACGTAATTTGTTCTGACCTAATAACTAGACATCACAAAATAGTACACAACTTTATTACACCGTTCTTATCTGTAAGTCACTATACCAACATATTCCATTAAGTATACATGCGAGAAAGTTATCCTATGCTAATTACATGTATAATAATTATTTTAGTGAAATCTTGATTGAGTTACATTGAAGGTGTTTTATAAACTTTGTTCGCACACTAAATATAACCGTCAACTAAGCAACAATAAAGCACAATACCTTTAGTAATTTTTATAAAGGTGACTGCTCTCTCCGGTTTGCCACATAAGAACGCTAACTGCAAAGGAGAAATTCTTTCATCATTATTCCAACCTTTTATATTGACTAAATCATTAGGGCATATGCATTGAACCAAAAATGGATCTTTTTCTTCATCTTTAACCATATGTAGATGATCTTTATTTTCTTCTGTTATATCCGCATTATCATACATGTTGTTCAAAACTTTCCTAAAAAATGAATAACAAGTAAAATCAAAGAAAGCTCAAACTAGACAGTATATTTTTACCATATAGAATTTATAACTTTAATGGTGTCTTCAAAGTCAGACTCAGATCCTCTACATAGAATGGCTAAATGTGCCATTGATAATCCTTGTTTGCACTTACCTACTAAAATATCATTTTTTGTAGTCAACATCTGGCAGTATAACTGTATTGTATCTTACCTACAATTTCTTTGTATAGTTTTATGTATTTGACTTTGTCAATAAAAAACATGTTTTGATCGAGTAATTCTGTTTGAAAAAAACAACAACAACAACAACATATAAATATATTGTAGAGAGAGAGAGAGAGTAAAATCACTCCCTAAGGTTAAATAAATGACAAAAAAGTGGTGTTAACTGGCATACACAAAACAAGAGAGTCCTGCTCCCTTGAGACGAGAATGCCCACATCCGCTTGCTTCATAAAAGATCGTTCAGAGTCAGCCCCCCCATATTCAAAATATCCTTTTTATACCTTCTTATACCAGTGAATAGTTTAATTGTTTTGATAGATATATTCACTGGACTATATCGTATACTGCAAGTAGGTGTGTGTGTGTGTGTATATGTGTGCATTTGCGTTTGTGAGTGTGCATGTGCATATGGGTGTGGGAGAGGGTACGACAGGATAGAATAACAGACAAAATGCTCATGAATGCATATTGGTGAAGCTCAATTGTAATGACAAGATACATACATCCCATTAGTATTATAGATTGGCTAAACAACATGTTTATAAATTAGTACTCTCACCTATGTAAGCATGAAATAGCACATTGAGCTGTTTGTGCAGATTTTTTGCAGCTGCTAACATCATCGGGGTCATACCATTCCTATCCTTGTCTTCAATACTAAATAAATAGAACATAATATTATATATATGACAAGGGGTGGAGTTCCATGGAAAGTATTTGGGTACTTTACGAGTCCTTGTAGTGAGCGGTTATAAGTATTAATATCTCATGTTCATGATGGGTGCTTATATAAGTACAAGTACACTGGTCTCATACAAGTACCAACTGAAGTTCACAAGAGCTCATTTTGTGGAGGGCAAAGGGGAGTGCTTGCCTCCCCTCTCTCCCCCTCTTGGGTTCATCTTAACCTGCTTTGAACTTTTCTTAAAATTTTATAAGCCAATGCAAGTTTACAGGTAAAAATTTGAGGTGATTGTTAGTGTTTAAATCATACAAGTTTATTGCTAATCTTCAATATTGTCTAGGTAATTGATGTTAGAAAGATTTGGTCAATGAAGGTGCTCTGTAAGTTTGTCTTATTGTGAGGAACTACATTTACTGGAAGCAGTAATGACTAGGATTGAGATTTGTTGAAGCAATTTATATAAGAACAGAAAGTAAGACCGTACAGGTAATTTTTGACTCAGAAATGATGTCTATACAATGTGTGTACTAGCCACACATTCTCCAATGTCATTTCAACTACTTGTTTCCCACCCATCTCCTGTCCCAAATCATTAATTATATATGAAAATTGTGACTTCCCTGAGATAGTGCAAGCTCAATCTAATTCCCACCCCTTAGATATATTCTTAATAGAACCCTTGAATATACTTGTGATTGGTATCGGGAACAGGGGTAATGGAAATTGTATTGGATGTGGAGGAGGGGGAGGGGGGGGCACCATGTATCACACAAAATTACTGTCTTAATAACCATTTTTATGAACATACAACTTAATACCACCTGACCTAAGTAAACTATATGATATATGATTTTGTCATTTGATTTGTTCCTTAAAAATTTCAGTCATTTCTTCATATCTATTACTTAGCCATGTCTGCTTTTTCTCTGAATATGCCTATGGCAGTATGAAAGTGCTCTACTTAGACCATCAAATCTTCTAATTAGCCAAGGAGCAAAGACAATTGAATACATTTTAAATGCAATTTAATCATAAACTAATTCACCAACCAGTTTTTTCCAAGTCCTTTAACAATCTGTAAAAATTCATCTGTAGATAATGAATCACCAAGTACTGCTTTGTGTAATAAGCAATTGGACTTGATTGTTGTCTTGTATGCTACATAATGCAAACATTTTTTATTTATTAAAACAAAATAATAATTTATAACAAACAATCTTTAAGGGAAAATATATTTACCGCAGCATTATCAGAAAAGCACAGTGAACCTAAAAACAATTTTAGGATAAAAATATCCTGGTCATGCTCCATACAAAGGCAAAGTCGCATTCATATATATGCATAATGTATAATATATATATAATGATATATAGCTAATACTTATTACATGAGGCAAGTTTGATATGATGAGACATTTCATGAGCAGGATAATTTATTATCATGAGACAAAGTTGAGTGCTGCTGATGAAATATTGCCATATCACCTCTGACCATTGTAAATGGTTTATTTTATCATTATGTTATCTGTAGTATGCCTAACACTCTGAGTGTTATTCAGAGGTACCCTCACACTTCAGCTGGTATTTTAGCTGCTGATTTGCCATGTTAATAGTTTTTTAGCTAAAGAAAGGTAGGTGTAACAAACTGGGGAACTGGTGAGTTAGGCTGGTTGCTATTAAGTACTAGTGTATTCGAGGGTAATAAGCTAACAATACAGTAATACAGTGTAGGGGTAATTTCACCTTTTATGAGAATAATACAATTTTTACCACGTGGCAGCTACTAAGCTACAATGGTAATAATAAATATATATTATATTTATATAGTAGTGCAGGTAATTTACCAATTTAAATTAATACAGGGAAAGTGAAATGGCACACTGAGTGAATAGTATAAGTGGAAGAGTAGTAAGTGTGCATGTATGCAGCGCTAGCTTTGGAGACGTATCGTTCCAGTAGGAGACAATCTTATTCTTTTCTACTCCAAGGTATTATCCTCTCTAGATATAATTAGTTCAACAAATTTGGAGGAGCCATATTTTGAGAATGAAATCCCAGAGGAAGCTAACTAATGGTGCAGTGAAGCTACAGTGCAAATAATAAATGGTACAAAGATACAAAAAAGTTGGCCAAGTAAATTGGGTTATTTGGATCGCCTCATGCTATTTCAATTGCCTTGTGTTATTTATCACAAATAGCAAAAGTTACCCATGCTATTACTAATTACATAGCTATATACATATATATTTGGCGAGCCAGCAAAGCGCAAGACACTATCAGGGGTAACTGGCGAGTTATTTCAACATAATTGAAATTGGGGATATTGTTTGTATACATGTGCGGACGTAGGTATGTCATTTTGTTTTTGGACCCTCGGGTCATCGTGTTTGTTAGGAGGTCGATCCCGTCCCATAATCCACTAAGCAGAATCCTTGCATTTATTGATCCTTACCCTTATTATTCAAAGAAATTGAATTGTTTACCTCTTTGAATTATTTTGCAGGTGCAGTTAAACTTACAAATCTACCAGAGTTCATTTTATATTCGAATTAGTGGTGGTGGTAGTAAGTATATCCGCTATTTGTCATAGTTATATGCCCTATGCAACAGTGTTGTTCCTAACCTGAAAATTCAATTGTCCAATATCTAAGCACGTAGGTAAGTCTTGCGTTGGTATGTTCAGTAAACATGTATGTGTGAAAGTGTTGTGTGTTACAGTTACTGCTTAGCTAAAGAATAGCACAACATAAATAAATATATTAGCTGCCTTTACACAGCTTTTTCGGCTCCTACGGCAGTAAATATTTCTTAATAGGTTAGGTTCAAACCTGTGCAGTAACTCCTCAGAAAAGCCTGTTGTTTGTTTTATTTTGTTTTTAAGTCAAATAGTTCCGCAAGTGGCTACTATGACATTGAAATACCTTTACCATATGTATTTAATTTAAAACCTTGACAGTTATAGTCCCTGGAGTGTTAGAAGTTAAAAGTAATCACAATACTGTAATCTTATTTAACCTAACTAGGGTGGCTTGGTTGCAATTTGTGCCCAAGTACACCACTCATTATCGAGCGAGTGAAGCGAGTGAGATACTATTAGGGGTGAACAATTGAAAATTGGGTATATGTTATTATTGAGTGAGCGAAGCAACCAAGATTCTATTAATGGGATAATGAATTTTGCTGCTACATTGGCCATGGAGTGTTTTGTCATAGGACCATTAAGTCCTATATGGCAGGAGTTCGTCACTTCCACATTTCAGTGGGCAAAGGGGATCCATTCTCAGCAGGATTGTGCAGACTGCACTACTATGCCTTGCATGGTGTGAAGTGTGCTGAAGGTATGAAAGGTGTGACCAAGCGGGAGAGAAGACCTATTCTTACTCCCGACCTTCTCCGCAAGATCAAAGGTGTGTGGGACCCTCAGGCACACAATGCTAATGTGGTTATGCTTTTGGCAGCATGTTGCCTGGCATACTTTGGTTTCATGTGCATTGAGGAGTTAACAGTGCCAACCGATAATGAATATGATGCCTTGTGCCATTTATCATGGGGTGATGTGATGGTTGATGATCCGTTCCGTCCTTCCAGGCTAAAGGTGTGTATGAAGGCCTCAAAAACAGACCCATTTTGTCAAAGCATCTTCTTATTTATTGGCAGAGTCACATCTGATCTTTTTGTCCAGTTTTTGCCATGTTGGCTTACATGGTAGTAATGGGCAAGGAGGCAGGCACCCTTTTCAGATTTGGCGATGGTAAGCCACTTACCAGACAGCGCCTGGTGACAGGTGTCAAGTACATGCTGGATAAAGCAGGTGTTGTTGACCCAGGTTAATACTCTGGACATAGTTTCCGCATAGTTGCGGCTACTACGGCAGCGGCCAGGGGACTAGGAGACTCCACAGTGAGGACCCTAGGCAGGTGAAAGAGCCTCGCATACTTAGAGTATATAAAGATTCCTAGAGTACAGCTGGCATCATACACCTCACGATTTGCTAGCCTGTTGTCATGTGTACTTGTGCTATTACGCATGTGATACTATGATTATTCTATAATCATTTTCTGATATTGTATTGGAGCCTCTCTTCCCACTCCTCCCCCACTTCTTTGTCTTAGTCTTGGCCTAATGGCCGTGCCTTCATTGGCGGAATTAAAGGGGCTTGCCCCCCCATTAATAATGCCCCAGTCAGCCCAAGCTGATTGGTGGGTGGGGTTTCCGGCCCCGCCTGTGCCAAACAACTCAGTTCTAGAGATGCGGTTATCGATCTAAGGAATTACCGACAGGTTTGAACCTAACCCTATATAGGACATCTTACTACTGTAGTAGCCAAAAAGCTATGTAAAGGCAGCTAAAATATTTAGTTAAACATAACTTCGTGCAAACCCTAGCTGTAGCACTCAACACTTTTACACACACTTGTTCACTGGACATACCAAAACAGGATTTTCCTTCTTGGAGGGACTTTTGGACGATGAATTTTCAAAGTAAGAACAACAGTGTTGCATAGAGCATATAACTATGACAAGAGTGTATTAACTTACCACTGCCACTAATTCGAACTCTGGAAAGTTTGTACGGTTTAATAGCACCCGCAAAAGAATTCAAAGAGGTGAACAATTAAATTTCTTTGGATTATACTGGTAAAGATTGATAAACCAAAATATTCTGTTTAGTGGCCTATGGGATGAGGTCGACCTCCTAGCAAACATGAAAATGTGAGGGTCAAAGTAAAAAATGATATATGTACGTCCACTCACACATATATAAACTAGTGGTGTGCTTGAGCATAAATAACGAGTGAGCATGCCTAGATAGGTAACAAAACTACAGTATTGCTACTACATAATTTATATTTAGCTTAGTTCAATTCAAAACAGTATAATTGCAGTTGACCATCATCTTACCTGAGTAATGGTAACTTTTGTAGAATAAAACCTAAGCCTTTCTGATTACCTCAAATAACAGTAACTCTAGAACAAGCTCTGAGCTCAAAAAAAAATGGCCAGTATTATTTTTGTATTTTTTTTGCCAACAAACATGGAATTACTACATACCTCATTGGTAACTTATGTAGTATCAAATTTAAGCTATTATGACTATCTGAATTACCGATGATTCTTGACAAGCTCTCAGCTACAAAAACAAAAGAACACTAATTTAGCAAACAAATACAAAATTACTTTACCTCATTTTCTTGAGTAGTGGTAACTTCTGTAGTATCAAATTTAAGCCATTCTGATTATCTGAATTTACCAGTCACTCTTGATAACAAGCTACACAAAAGAAAGGCCAGAATAATTTTTGTAATTTAGCTAGGAATTACGTACTTAACCTTAGCTTCCCCCAAGTAGTGCTAGCTTCCTCAGCATTAATATTAAGGCATTCTGACTACCAATGGTGTGGAGAACTGAACTTACAACCTCAACAGCACTCCACAGAAGGAGCCATTAAACTATGTTGATGTCATTTAAGTCGTTAACACTTTCATTCAAACAAGAAACACTTTCACACAGATCATATCACATTAGTAGCTGGAACTATATTTAGAATCATTCACACTTAGCTAGAGACTATTTTTAGAACATGAGCAGCATGAGTATTTAAGCAAAGCTGTTCATGGTTCCACTCACTCTGTGTATGTCTATGATGTCCTTGTGTATTGTCTTGTTACTGTACATGTTTTTTTAAAACTACCTCCTGCCAATTCAACTTGTGGTAGCTACAGTTTGACAATTCAGTATCACTTGCCACAGAAGTCTGGTGGCAGCAACTATTAAACTGCTGCACCAATAGTGAGAGTTACAGAAGCTTGCCAACCCCAGACAAGAATACTGCAAATTCCCACAAATGGCTCTTGACCACCAACAATCGGCACTTCACAGCCCCCCAAAACAGCGATTTTTTGAAAATTATGTCTGGTAAAGGGTTTTTAATGTAGCTAATAGTAACTAGTTGCAGCAGCTTTTTGTGACTTGAAAAACAAGCGTTTTGCAGGAATTCTAAGTAGGTATCAGCGCATGCATTTAAGTGGCATACATACCTTCCATCCATACATACTAGTGATTTGCATGAGCACAAATGGCAAGTGAGCATGTGCACAAACGAAACATTTCAAAAGAATTTATCAGTCCTTTTTAAAAGTATAAGTATACAACTGTTGTGACCACACTTTAGCTAACAAAATAACATGGAACTACTTTATTACCCGAGTACTGTTATTGTCTGTATCGCATTCTGACTAAGTTACCAGTAGCTTCTAACAACAAGCACTCACAGCTACTTATTCTTGTGGCATGTACCCTATACATAACTCCCAAGTTCATTGCCAGTCCCCCATGCCCTGGCCGTGAACCATCTTATTCCATCAATTCATGCATGCCATCCATCAACTCTCACCCCATCGACAGCCGCAGCACTAGTAGCTAAGTTGTTTGGCACTGGCGGGGCCGTAAACCTCACTACCCCATCAGCTTGGGCTGACTGGGACATAATTAATGTGGCTGTTGTCATGGTAAGCAGGTAGCTGTTTACCGGAGAGTTAAAAAATAAAATAAAATAAATAATATGGACCCCTTCCCCTCTTTCCTATTTATCAAGTAAGGTGCGGGTGGGTGGGGAATTGCAAGGGGACTAACCCCTTACCAAACCAATTACTGCTGGTACTCTGCCTGGCATTAACCCTGCCTAGCGTGCTGCTAAGCTGTCATTAATCCTGACGTGTACTGTATACATAACTCCCAAAGTTCGCTGCCAGTCTCACATGCCCTGGCCATGAACCATCTTTTTCCATCAATTATGTAGGCCTCTCACCCCATCATTCATGTTATTGTTGTTTTTTATGTTTGTTTTTAAGTCAAACAGTTGTGGTGAGTGGTTACTATGTCACTGAAATCCCTTTACCATATAAACCTAAGTAAAAAACTCGACTGTATTTAGTAGCTGGAGTGTTAGAAGTTAAAATTAATCATATAACTATACTTAGGATAATGTAGCCTAACTCTCTGGAGGCTCGCTCGCCATTTGTGCTCAAGCACACCACACAAGTTATATATCTCGTTATAAAATATATTCTGGAGGCACTATCTTATGGTAGTATAGCAGTGGAGAAACTTATGTACATCTAAAAGTTACCACCCTTTGTTGTAATAATGTTATTGCACACTGATATTATTTGTATATACAAGTAGTAATTAATAATGGTATTCACACCTCAATAACTGCTCACAACTTCTCTAAATGATGATCAATAAATCAGCCCTTTGTGGCTCAGGATAGGAATGATTATAATGGGTGGAGAATTGAATTATCACAACATGTAAAAAAGTATTGCCCAAGAGTGATATATTTTACAACTAAATTATCCACTAATCCACACTTTTTAGCCTTCTTTTAAATCTAAATTAAAGAAAAGCTGACTAACATGAGCCTAAACATGTATAATACTTCTGAAAATATTGTTATATAGCATTGTTATCACAAAAATTTACCTGTATCACATATTTCCAAAATTTTTGTAATGACAGGGCCCAAATTGTCATCAATCATTGCCTTGAAAAATTTTGAGGTGAGCAAGTTCTCAGTGATGTATTCGGCTTTGCTAATAAAAAAACGGAATTATTTAAAGTAGTGCAATATTGTATATTGGGTTCACCATATACTTAGAAAAAATAATAGTGATTTATATAATGAAGTATTGAACATGAGGTTTAAAAATGAATATGGCAAATTTTTTAAAGTATACTACTTTCTTCATCTTATAAAATTTGTGTAGTAAAGGTGGTATAAAGATTAATTCACTAGATGTATTGTGCTTGATTTTCTATAATACTTCAACTTGAAACCAAAATAATGGTGTTCAAAATTTATATTTACAAACAAACACCAGATTGCTGATTGAAACTTGCACTTAACTACCTTAATTCGCTACTTACTCCTTGGTTACTTTGTAGTACTTACAAAGTCTGGGTATTTAAGAGTTTCAGTGCACATCCTTCAGCTCCATTCAGAATGGCATAGTGAAGAGGACTACACTTTTTTGTATCATTTACAGTGGGATCTAATGATTAAAAATGTAAATAATATATGATACATTTTTGAAATCCACAGCCTCTCACTCACACAAAAATGACTACAACCCCACCTCCTTCTTGCTATGCAAAGATACCCCTGGCAAATTAATGTGACCATATAGTAATTAGAAAGAGGTCGCATGTACTATAAATAAGCAAAAAAAAAAAAAAACTGTGAAATTTCAATTGTGTTGTAAGCATCTTGCTTGCTCACCAACAAGGTAATAAACCTGGCAACCATTCATTGATAGACCTATTTCTTTTTGTCATCATTGAAAGAGCAAGTTAATTTAGAACATTTCAATTTTAATTCTATACAAATTATACCAAGGGCTGTAGCTTATAGCTAGGCTAGCTCGTTTGCCATGTTATGCTCAAGCACACCTCTAGTATGTATGTAAGGCTGGTACATGTGACCCTCAAACACTCGCGAGATTCCTTTTCTTCTGCTTTTTAGGTTTGCTTCTAGTTTCTTCTGGTAGCTCAAAACTGTGTGATAATCTTTTAGAAATACTTGTCAAATCAGGAAGATCTGTGGCTAATTGTAAATATTGTATTAAAGACCCTTTACCAAACTTGATGTAAACAACTCTGCCATTTCATACCAACAGCAAGGTTTCATATAGAGGTAGTGGCACCCTAAGATCCCCCCCCCCCCCCCCCCCCGCCCCCCTCTCCCCCCCCCCCCCCCCCCCCCCCTCTATCTATCCACCCCTGCAATATTCAAGCTTTAAAAAACTTAGGGTGTTTATTT
>WLWI01000506.1_pt1 | contig 36330 bp, 29 predicted proteins | sample 6701501 | NCBI WGS metagenome assembly WLWI01 (sample SAMN12718690, study PRJNA515312) | sponge metagenome | isolation source: marine sponge | host: Mycale hentscheli | place: New Zealand: South Island, Marlborough, Capsize Point | collected 2014-11-01 | reverse complement strand
GCTTTGGGTACAAAGGATCAGCAGCCTGCTTCTTACAGTCCTCGTACAGGTTTGTTTTATGTACCTACCAACCACGTTTGTATGACCTATGAGCCAGTCAGCTATGCTGCTGGTGGTAATAAGTATGTCTCCGGTCAGCCTTTCGTGAATGCTAACTTGACCATGTATCCTGCTGGCGCCGTTATGAAAGACGGAACTGACAATATGGGTAATTTCATCGCATGGGATGCCGATAAAGGCAAGATCAAATGGTCTATTCCTGAGCAATGGTCAGTTTGGAGTGGTGTGTTGTCAACGGCTGGTGATGTTGTCTTCTACGGTACTCTTGAAGGTTATGCCAAAGCAATTGACGCGAAAAGCGGTAAACTACTTTGGAAGTTTAAAACACCTTCCGGCATCATCGGTAATTTCAACTCCTGGCAGCATAACGGCAAACAATATGTCGGCGTGCTCTCCGGTATTGGTGGTTGGGCCGGTGCTGTTGTGGCCATACCTGGTCTAGCTGCTGCTCCTGGCGAAGCTGCGCTGGGTGCTGTAGGTGGTTACCGCGGTCTACTCAAGTCAGCACGTAATAGTGGTGTCTTGATGGTATTCAGCCTGCCGTAAGCTAACTTATTAGTTAGTACTAAAGAAGTACTGATCCCCGGTACCTGGTGGTGCCGGGGATTTTTGTTTTTTAAGTTTCAGCGTTTTTATATTGCGTTGTTGGCTGAAGAGTCAAAACTTCAATTGTGACTATTAATAAAAGTTCCCTGATTTTCTGAAGAACTTGTTATGCAATCACGAGTCACATCGTTAAGGTAATTTGTCAGTAAGGGTAGCCTAATGTGCAAATACCTTTGTCTTCCTTTAAAATACGGTTGTTTTAGGGTTGCAACTGATTTAAAAAAGTTGGCCTGCGAAAGAACCTTTATTGATTAATTGTGCCCGAGCATATGATTTAATTTGGAGATTATTACCAATGAGTATTGATAAAAGTTTAGTTTTTATAATGATGTTTTTTTCTATGCTAGTTAGCAGCAATTCGATGGCTGCAGAAACTCATACCATCAATGCGGAAGCTAGAAGGTTTGTAGCAGATATTGTTTATATCCAGCCTGGTGATACAGTAGGCTGGATTAATATGACTTCACACAATGCGGTCTCCATTGACGGATTGATCCCGGAAGGCGCTGAGCCATTTCGTAGTGACCTTGGGCAAAACCTTCAGCTTACACTTGAAGTAGAGGGCGTTTATGCTTATGTATGCGAGCCACATCTTGGGTTTGGCATGGTTGGCCTGATTATTGTGGGTGAACCTACAAACCTGGAAGCAGTAAGAGAGGCTGCGCTGAAACTTGAAGGCCCTTACCGTCGAATTCTGGGTAAATTGAAAAAATTGCCGACACCGTAATACCGTTATTACACTAAAATAGCCGGAATGATATTCATAGCCCGTTTAACGTTGGACTAATTTCAAAATGAATAAATTGATTTTTTTTATTGGCCTCTGTTTTCTAGGTACTCAAACCGTATACGCTGAAGATGAAGGGCGTACTGAACTAAAAGTATGTGCCGATCCGCATAATCTGCCTTATTCCAATAAGGCAGAGGAAGGATTTGAGAATAAGATAGCGGAGTTATTTGCTAAGAAACTGGGTCTATCACTTAAATACGAATGGTTTCCACAAAGAATGGGTTTCATTCGAAACACTTTGAAAAGTGAAAGTCCCGGTGAGGGCTATAAATGTGATCTTGTTATTGGTGTGCCGGACAGGTTTGAGTTAGCTGCAACGACCAAACCTTATTATGCCTCGACCTATGCTTTTGTGTATGCCAAAGGAAGGGGCATGGATGGTCTTCAAGTGCCCGGTAATATTGTTAAGTTGCCAAAGGCGAAACTGGATAAAATTCGTATTGCTGTATTTGACAGGGGACCTGCGCAATTATGGATCTTCAAATATGATTTATTCGGAAACGCCGTTCCTTATGTAGCCCAGACCGGGGAGCTAAGTGTTAATCCAATTAATGTGCTGGATGATATAGCTGAAAACAAAATCGATGCAACTATAATTTGGGGGCCTATTGCCGGTTATTATGCAAAGACCACGAATAAAGTTGATCTGGTAGTTTTACCTTTACAGACCGGTGAAAAAGATCCTGAAATGAAGTTCAATTACAACATGTCCATGGCTGTTCGTTTCGGAGAGGATGAATGGAAGCAAGAGATTAACCAACTGATAGATTCTAATCAAAGTACTATTTTCCAGATTCTCGATGACTATGGTTTGCCGAGAATACCTATCACCACGACAGAGTTTACAGACGACGATGACTAGTAGAATATTTATGAGAAACGCACTACCTATGCAATTTTTAACTAGCATTGTGTTAGTCTCGGCACTATTTTCTAATATTGCGATTGCAGAACAAAAGGCTCAAGGTGAAAACGAGAAAACGAACAAGGACACCGAACTAAAACCACAGATTGGACGTATGGGTGAATTTCATGGTGTTGATGCAGAAACTTTTGAGTTTTCTCCAGCAGAACGAAAAATTTGGCTCGACGACCACCTTGATAATATAAATAGTCCTGCAAGACTTTATTACGAATTTATTAAAGTCGGTTCATATGAGGACGGGTTTACAGATTCAGTTTACCTTGATGTCATCAAAATAAATGAAGATGGAAGTAAAAATACTACATTGGAGTTTTTTACTCAGGATCGGAAACAAAAAGCGGGTGCAGATAATTTAAATTACATAAAAGGTAATCCTGTGATTGGTATATATATGCAGGGAGATGTTATGGATATGAATCGCCTGACAGAGGGTAGCTGGCGCTATTTTCAGAAGCGAATTAAGTTTGCAATCTCCGATGAGGCTAAAATCGAAACCATAAGTTTTAGCTTTAATGGCGAGAATATTGAGGGGCAGAAAATTACTCTTACCCCATATGTAAATGATCCAAGACGTCGACAGTTTGAGAATTTTGCTAATAAGCGTTATGAATTCATTTTCTCTAAACACATTCCTGGTAATCTCTATCAAATAAAAACAATAACTCCAGATTCCTCTGGGGCTGATAAAGAACCATTGATTAAAGAAACATTAACGCTACAAAATGTTGAAATTCGAAGTTAAATATTTAAAGTTCTATTGAATCGATGCGGCACTCAATTTAACGGCACAATACTTAAACTCAGGGATTTTCCCAAACGGGTCAAGTGCCTCGTTGGTAATTAGATTTGCGGCAGCTTCTCTGAACGCAAAGGACATCATCACTACGCCCTCCTGAATATGCGCGTCTGGTCGAACCATGGCTGTAATTTTACCTCGACGTGATTCGATCGTAACTAGATTATCATTCCCCAGCTTTAGTTTTCGTAATTCCAGCGGGTTAATAAACACTGAAGGGTTTGGTTCTATGGCATCCAATACACGCGAATGACGCGTCATCGTTCCTGTATGCCAATGCTCGAGTTGCCTACCTGTCATAAAAACAACAGGGTATTCCCTATCAGGTAGTTCATCCGGTTTTATGTAGTCCGCGGGTACGAAGCGTCCTTTTCCATCACTCGTGGGGAAAATTCCATTCTCAAATATTATTGGCTCTCCAGGGTCTCCTTCGTTTCTCAAGGGATATGTGAGTGAATCATCAGTTTCTAATCGCTCCCATGTCATACCAGCCATACTGGGCGTGGCCTTGCGAACTTCTTCGAAGACATCTTCCACAGACTTATAATCCCATTTGAGGCCCATATTTTTTGCGATATCACAAATAATCCATAGGTCCTGGCGAGCGTCTCCTGGTGGAGTGACCGCCTGACGAGCTAGTTGAACTCTTCGATCGGTATTGGTAAAGGTACCGCTTTTTTCTGCGAATGCTGAAGCGGGCAAAATCACATCTGCATAGCTGCATGTTTCAGTAAAGAAAATGTCTTGTACGACCAGATGTTGCAATTGGGATAAAGCTTGTCTGGCATGATTGAGGTTGGGATCTGACATCGCGGGATTCTCGCCCATAACATACATGCCATGTAAGTCTCCTGCATGAATTGCATGCATAATTTCAACTACTGTCAGTCCTGGCTCGGGGTCAAGTGTTGTTCTCCACAATGCTTCAAAGCGTTTTTGAGCAGATTGGTCATTCACCGGTTGGTAGTCCGGATACATCATGGGGATTAAACCAACATCAGAGGCACCCTGAACATTATTCTGCCCACGTAATGGATGCAGACCTGTGCTTGGACGTCCTATTTGCCCCGTTAGAAGCGCCAATGAAATAAGACAACGAGCATTATCTGTACCATGGATATGCTGTGAAATTCCCATTCCCCAAAAGATAATCGCTTTTTCAGCTGTGGCATAAAGTCGAGCTACTTCTTTTATAGTTTCAGTCTGTATTCCACAAATTGGAGATACTTTCTCAGGACTGAAATCTTTCACCTTTTCTCTGAGCAATTCAAATCCTTCCGTATGAGCTTCAATAAAATCCTTATTTTCCAGTCCCTCACTTAAGATCACATGCATGATGCTATTGAGAAGCAGTACATCTGTTGAGGGATGAAGCTGAAGAAAATGTGAAGCATGAAGCGTCAGATCTGAACCATAGGGCTCGATAACAATTAATTTACTTCCGTTTTCAGCGGCATTTTTCATGAAAGTCGCGGCAACAGGATGATTAGAATTCGGCCTTGCACCAATTACAATCATAACGTCAGCATCGGTACCATCTGCTACCTGGTTGGATACTGCTCCGGAACCGATGGTTTCCAATAACGCTGCTACGGATGATGCGTGACATAGTCGCGTGCAATGATCTACGTTGTTACTACCAAAGCCAGTTCGTATCAGTTTCTGAAATAAATACGCTTCCTCATTACTTCCTTTCGCACTTCCAAAACCGGCCAGAGATTTCCCGCCATGCTCGTCGCGAATTTTACAGAGCCCGGAGCCAGCAAATACCAAAGCTTCTTCCCAACTTGCTTCACGGAAATATTTATCAATATCCTGTTGCTCAATTAAGTCAGGTGTTTTCTCTGCATTATCTCGCCTTATGAGAGGTTTGGTAAGTCGATCGGGGTGATGAATATAATCGAAACCGAAACGACCCTTTACACAAAGACGACTCTGATTTGAAGGGCCATCCCTGCCATCTACATATGAAACCTTGTCATTCTTGACATTGAAAGTGAGTAGACAACCAACACCGCAATAAGGACAAACAGAATCTACCTTCTTATCAGGTTTTGACAAAGCGGCATTGTTTGCTGGCATTAATGCCCCCGTAGGGCAGGCCTGAACACATTCACCACAGGCGACGCAGGTGCTTTCGCCCATTGGATCATCCATGTCAAATACGATTTTGGATTTCTCGCCCCGGAATGCAAAACCGATCACATCATTAACCTGCTCCTCTCTACAGGCTCGTACGCAACGAGTACATTGAATGCAGGCATCGAGATTGACCGCCATTGCCGGATGCGATACATCCTCTGTGTGCTGTTGTCGTGCTTCAAAGCGCGGATTGCCGACAGCAAGCTTATCGGCCCAGTAATCCAGCTCAGAATCGGGTTTATAAGGCGAACGAGTTTGCTCTGGCATATCAGACAGGAGTAATTCCAATACCATTTTTTGTGATCGGAGGGCTCGTTCATTATCAGAGTGGACCACCATATCCGCCTGAGGGTATCTACAGCAGGATGGGGCAAGGGCTCGTTCACCATCGACTTCAACAACACAAGCACGACAATTACCGTCAGCCCTATAATTTTCCTTGTAACATAAATGCGGAATTTCTATCCCATTTCGTTTAGCGACATCAAGAATTGTTTCGTCAGGGTGTGCCTGCAAATCAATGCCATTTAGGCTAAATGTTGTGACTGGCCCGGTAACGGTTTTTGGATTGGCTGACATGACTATTTAAATTCCTCCGGAAAATATCTAATCGCACTACGTAGGGGGTTCGGAGCGGCTTGTCCTAATCCGCAGATGGAAGCATCTTCCATTACCGACGCCAATTCTTCCAACAGCGGGAGATCCCATTTCTTTTTACACATGAGCTTAACGGCCTTGGCCGTGCCCACACGACAAGGAGTGCATTGACCACAAGATTCATGTTCAAAAAAGCGCATTGCATTTAAGGCCAGATCTCTGGCGCTGTCCTGATTCGATAAGACTATAACGGCGGCTGAACCGATAAAGCTGCCATGCGCCTGTAGTGTGTCAAAATCAAGCGGGATATCGCCGAGTGCGGCTGGCAACATACCGCTGGAAGCCCCACCGGGAAAATAAGCGTAAAATTCATGCCCCTCAAGCATGCCATCGCAATACTCATCAATTAATTCTCTGATTGTGATACCGGCAGGTGCCAAATGGACCCCAGGTTTGTTTATACGACCGCTTACGGAAAATGAACGTAAACCCTTGCGATCATTTCGTCCGTGTGATGTAAACCATTCAGCGCCTTTTTCGATTATGTCCCTGACCCAATGCAAAGATTCCATATTGTGTTCAAGGGTAGGGCGGCCAAATAGACCTACTTCAGCCAGATACGGTGGGCGCAAACGAGGCATGCCACGTTTACCTTCTATAGATTCAATCATGGCCGATTCCTCACCGCAAATATAAGCGCCGGCGCCCCGTCGTAGATGAATAGCGGGTAGGGGACATGGGGGATTGTCCTGTAGCGATTGAATTTCCTTTTCGAGGATTTTTCGACAGCCGGCATATTCATCGCGCAGGTAAACATAGATGTCACTTGCATCGATTGCCCAGTGAGCAATTAATGCACCTTCGATAAAACGATGCGGATCTGTTTCAAGATAGTGTCGATCTTTGAATGTCCCTGGCTCACCTTCATCTATATTAATTGCGATAAGTTTCGGTGCTGGTTGATCTTTAAGGATGTGCCATTTTCGACCTACTGGAAATCCAGCTCCGCCGAGCCCACGCAAATTTGAATCCTCCAAAGAGCCAATAACATCATCTCTTTGCCGTTCTCCGTTTATACAACTAAGCAGTAAGCTATAACCGCCTAGCTCACGATATTGTGCATAATTAATATAATCAGGCACATCTGTATCGGTCTTATTATTATTAATTGCGTCTTCGACCAGGCTGACACTGGCGTTTTCGACAGGATAAGTACCAACGATTGCAACCGGTGCCGCCTGGCAACGACCAACGCAAGGCACTTTTTGTACGCGAATACTTTCGCCAAGTTTTAGATCTAATTCACCTGACAATTTCTCGGCACCGAACATTTCACAGGTAAGTGAATCGCATACTCGTACGGTTAATTCGCTCGGAGAAGGCTGCTTTTCTTTAGTTACATCGAAATGGTGATAAAAAGTTGCCACTTCGTATATTTCGGCCGTGGGTAAATTCATTTCTGATGCCAGTGCCTGAATATGATACGAAGAAATACAATGATAATGATCCTGAATCTTATGCAAATGCTCAATCAATAAGTCCCGGCTACGAGGGAGATCTCCTAAGAGCTCTTTTACTTCATTGATATATTTCTCGTTCGGGACTCGACCGCGTATACGGCCAATTTCTCCTCGGGTACGCTTCATTTTGAATATCTCGCATTTTGTAAAATCAGGATTTCTCCCATACCGTCGCAGGAAACATCTCCTGCATAACGAATTGCTTCAGGGCCAAAATTTTTGAAAAAAGTAAAATCCTTATTTGAATAGGCCATTTGTTTGAAAAATAAGCGTAAAAATTCTATTTTTAGTAAGCCACAATGCCGAAAAGTTGCAATTATATGTCGTGGCTTTTTTGTAAGTATGATGGTTCCACGTTTCATACCATGCCCGAGGTAAGCACCTGTTTTCCCAAGAATAATAACTGAGCCTGCTAACATCCAATTGGCACAATAGTCACCTACCTGGCCCTTAATTACTATTGTGCCTCTTCGCATACGTTCTGCCACTCGATTGCCTGCATTGCCTGATACGATCACCGTTCCTTCATTCATGCCATGTTGCTCACCGCTGAAGACCGAACCGAGATGATCACCTGCATCACCATCAATTTCAATTAAACCGCCTTTCAATCCACAGGCAGCCCAATCTCCAGAGTTTCCGCTGACTTTAATATGACCCCCAAGCATATTCTTGCCAAGGAAATCACCGACGTCACCACGAACCTGAATTTGACCAATGCTCATGTCCTGACCAATATTTGTTAACTGCTGACAGCTACGCTGAATCCGTATATTTCTAGTATCGTTGCCTGATATGGAAAATAGTTTCGAGACCTTGATTTTCTGCTTTCCGCTTTCGAGCTCAATCGCTGCAATTTGTGCTCTGGTTTTTCCAGCAATTCTATCGGGCGTAAGCGGAGACAAATCTACAGGTAGATTAGGTTGTGATTTCAATGTTAGTAACAGGGCGGTCATGAAAGGATATCTCTAAGATTGAAATGGTATGGGCCCAATTTACCGCCGTAATTTCCTGCGCTAATTTGATAAATACCTTTTTTGGGTCCAAATTCACAAACTTCCTTAATACCAACGTACATAGCATCTTTAATGGCGTCTTCACTCAGCCCATCAATGACAATTTCCAGGACTGAACCGACATCATTGGTTAATTCAGTTTTGACTTGCCCCTTTAAAGTAGGACAATATATTTCATTGGTTGAAGCAGGCATGAATTTGTATTTTGAACCGATTTTTGATCCAGACCCAACGATGCCACCGGGGAAAGTCGTCACTGCCCCATTAACTTTACCAATAGCGTCTACTGCCCGTTCGCACGCAGTCAGGCCATGCCTGGAGGTTTTAGCATAGACAAGAAAATTACCACCACCTATCGCTGGAACAATTCCGGTAGTTTCTTCGCAGACGAATTCACCATGCATGACTGGAATTCTCCAATAACGAATACCATTTATCTTTTTGGATATTTGGTATCCGTCACCAAAATACCTCAGGCTACGACCGAGAGGGATCATCTTGTCGCTGTGACTTCCTGAGAAGCAGGCGCTGGTTGCTGTTGTCATGACAGACTGACCTACGCGTTTGGTTAATTGATCTATTAATGCAGACTTGGACATCGCGAAAATAATGATGGCAATGCCAGGACGACCGTCCGGAGTTTCATCTGGAGTCAGTTCTCCTTCTATGCCCGCCTCACAACCACAGGCAATGACAGATGAGGCGAAGCCTGTCAGTGAATTAGCTGCCCGATAAGCCCACTTGAGAGTCATAGCAGTAATGATCAATCGCGTTGCCTTCATTGGAAACGCTTCAGCAAAGGTGTTATCGATTTTTACGCCATTGATGTCCATTATTGATGCCTAATTGAGTATTCGACAAACGCAGGACACGGAATAAATAAACAGTTTGCAAGATTGTTCTGCAAATGCAGGCAGGAATGGTTTAAATTCTTCGAGGTCATTTTTTCTCTAGATGATAATTAGTCAGTGCTTTCATCAAACAATCAGTTTGCGATACTTGGGTGTACAACTAGCGAGTCTCTGCCATAGCCAAGTAGCTCATCGTTGCTGATTTTAAAATTACCAAGTTTCACTGTGTGATAGCGGTCAAAGAATTTCTTCAAATGTTTCTCGATACCCGAATCAAAATCCGGCTTAACGGTATGAGTTGAACCTGCTTGAGACCTTACTACCTTGCCTTTTTTTACTACAATCTCGCCGTTTTTGAACACATACTCAGGTTTGGAAAACATAATTTCCTTATTGCTGTGCTCTTTATAGATGGTAATATCTGCACAGGCATTGACTCCCAGGTGACCACGATCTTTCAGGCCGAGACTAAGAGCAGGGGCTGCTCTCGTCATTGTAGCAATCTCATATAGTGAATATTCTCGATCAATGCTGTCCAATACTGATGCTGCACGAGCACTCTTATTTATAGTAGATAACATATCATTCCGAAATGATCGATCCATTAACAATCGAATAAGGTGCGGATACATAGTAAATGGAGCACCGTTCGGATGGTCAGTAGTGAGGAATATGCGCCATGGGTCTTTTGCCAATAAAAATATTTCCAGGCCGATACACCACTGCAAGGCATTAACAAAATTCTTATCGCGATATTTAAATGGAACGACACCACAACCTGCATCGCATTCAATATCCATACAGACCCACTTATTAGGATGTGCGTGCGAAGTGCCTTTGTGCTGCATCATCGTGTCACCTGAGGCTGTGACTGTTTGCCCAAACATGATCTGACCAACGTCCAAGGATATATTCTCATGCTTATTCAAAGCCTCGGCTATATGTACTGCGCCAGAGGAAAATTTCCGATCACCTTCTGTTCCATAGCTGTGAAACTGAACGTGTGTTAAGTGAATTGGCAAGCCAGCCATGGCTTCAATTGTGTCTAATGTGGTATTAACATTACCAGGGACACCCAGGTTACATCCATGAACATGCAGAGGGTGTGGAACACCCAGGTCATGCAAGGAGCGAGCTAATACTTTAAGTATTTTGCGAGGACTCAGATTATAAAATGAATTCTTATCATCAAGATCGAGTTTACGCTGATTAAATTTGAAGGCATTAATACCACCCGGATTCACTACCTTAACTGCCATAGCCTGAGAAGCGTGCATGGTCCAGGCGATGTAGTCATTAATCAGCTTTTGACTTTTCCTACCAGCAATTAATTGTAAAAGAAAATCATCATTACCCAATAGACAATAGGCACCTGTATCGATAATCGGAGTATCAGCCATTTCCATGTGCGCCTGACGCGCATTAATGGGTAACATAGCGGGCTCAAAACAGGAGGTATATCCCATCTCAGCATAACGATAGCCTGTAGTCAGGGTGGAAGGGGCTGTATGGCCACTTCCAGAGCGGGTAATGTTTGTTGCCTGAACCAGATCTCCATAATGATCTTCTGGCAACATCATACGAGCGATATTGACTTTACCGCCCCCGATGTGAGTGTGAATATCAATTCCTCCAGCCATAATGATCTTGTCAGAGACATCAATAGTCTTCTGAATTCGTTCGTTTTTTCCTGGTTTCTTTACTATCCTGCCATCGTTTATATATATATCACGTTTTTTCCCACGCACATTGTGCATTGGATCGTAAACTATTCCACCTTTGAGTCTGGTTAACATCGGGTTATATCGCCTTCCTGATTCTGTTCAGAATTTCACTACTACTGGGTAAGTTAATTCCCCGCAATTTCTTAAGTGGCAGACTTACCACGCTGTCAGTACGCAACAAGTTTCCAATATGATCAACACCGGGCGTTCCGATGGGAATATACACTTCACCTGCGTGCTCGAGTCTCTTTGAAGGTCTTGATAATATTATCGTCGGTACATCTACGCGCGGCATGATCAAACTGGTATCAAAACTGGATAGCCATAACAGAGCATCTGTAGATTTTTCACGTAGGATTTTTTTAGATGCGAATGAATAAGGATCATACTCAGGATATCCTTGTTTGAAGCTTACCCGCATCGGGTATCCACTTTGCCAGCCACATACATTCATAAATGAGGTTCCGCCATTATTGCCACCCAAAGAAATTCCGGCAAAACGAGAGCTATTATTTAGTTCCTTTAATATTGCTGAGATTGTATGAATAGTGATGTCACCGTCAGACGCAGGGAATTCAGAGCCATCCCAAACTATAACGCCATAGCGTGCTTCTTTTACGCGGGCAACTAGCTTTTTCAGTGCAGACAGTCTTCTAGGTGTAATTTTTCCTGATTCAACATTCGAATCCTTGAGTAAGGCACGAATAATTGAAAGTGTTTCATTAGTTTCTTTCTTGCTGCATTTTATATGAGTAGGTCTTTTTCCATTTGGGTTAATCCCTGCTTTAGTATTTGACACATCGCCAACATAAACAATATCACGAGCATTTTTCTTCAAGCCAGCTAGAGATGATTGATTCCAGATAAAGCGATCATAAAAGCGCGGATAATGACTGACCGCGTCTGTCCCTACAAAAATAATAAGATCAGCGCGGTTTTTCAGCTCCGCCAGAGTTGTCATAATCCAACCCTGGGTTTGCAGGACATGAGTATTGTTCATCATGCCATCACCATGCACATGATCGAGAACTGCATTCGATTTCTCAGCAAGAGCCATCAATTCTCGACTCCCTCCCACGTCAGTACTACTTCCAGCAAACAAGGCGTGATTGGCGTTACGTAGTATGTAAGCTGCGTGCTTGATTGCTTCATCAATATGAACACTTACTCCGTGTATAGACGGGCCAACCTTAGGTTCGTTTCTTTCAAAGCCCCTGATCGCTTTTGAGCAAGCGTTTTTTTCTATGGAGAGTTTTTCTGAGGTATTTCTAATGCTCAGATCATCACACAAAAGGTTACAAAATGGACAGGTAACTTCTTTATGTAAGCTCGATGACTTGTTTGGGCTCATGATCTAGTGAACTTTATTTCTTCAGGCAGGAAATACTGCTTTTCAATGAAAGGAGCAGGGCCAATCCAGCTGAAATCTTACAATTGTGAGATGAAATACTTATCCCAAAAGGGCAAGCATTTCGGTGACGTAGGTGTACTTTTCTCGGGGTTTACTCTTTGGTTGGCCTCGATCAATTTCACTTTGATCGATTTTTTTCCATTCTTCAAAACTAACATAGCGGACGTTCCTGGATTGTAATAAATTGCACACCCCATCGGCGCCGCTTTTTTCTTCACCAGTATCAAGTAGTTGCACGTCTTCCAGTAATGACTGGACTGTGGCAACGCTATCTGCCCGGTTGGTGCCAATGATACCAGTTGGCCCTCTTTTTATCCATCCTGTCACATATAAACCAGGAAGAGCGTTTCCATTTTCGACAATTCGACCATCGATATTGGGTATCACACCGCTCTTCTCATCAAAGGGAAGACCGGTAAGAGGCACACCTCGATAACCAATACTACGGAATAATATACCTGTTTCCAGTTCTACTGTTTCACCAGTGCCTCTGGCGGATTGCCTTAATGCATCTCCTTCAAGTTGGTTCTTTTCGAATACAACTTTTTCCAATCTTTGCTGACCGAGAAGTTCTTTGGGTCCTTTCAGAAAGGTAAACCGGCAACTCTTCGGTTTCTCTACCTTGTCCATGTTGGAAAGCTTATTCAATTGCTCATAAATTTTTCGCTGTCCGGAATTGCCTTTGTCCTCCAGCTCGGTCTGGCTTTCTGGGTTCAATTCCATTTCATCACTATCAATAATGGTTTGGCATACTTCCAGGTTCTCAAACTCCCTCAGCTCTTTAGGCGTAAACTTGACCTGAGCCGGGCCACGCCGCCCAACAACAACAATTTCACGGATTTTACTTTCGGCCAAGGTATCAAGCGCGTGTTCTGCAATATCTGTATGTTTCAACTCATCAATAGATTTTGCCAGTATACGGGCCACATCAGCCGCAACATTGCCCTGCCCAATAATGACAGCTCGTTCGAAAGAGAGATCAAACTTCCTGTCACGATAATCCGGATGTCCGTTATACCAACCAACAAACTCGGTGGCTGTATGACTTCCGGCCAAGTCTTCGCCCGGAATACCTAGCTTTCGATCTGTCTCAGCCCCATGAGCAAATATTACGGCATGATGAGTTGCTAACAATTCTTCTACGCTGAGGTCTTTGCCTACAGTGACATTGGCGAGTAGTTTAAAGTCAATTGACTCGGCGATTCGTGCATAAATCTGAATTGCCTGTTTTAGTTTTGGATGATCCGGCGCAACGCCGCTACGAACCAGGCCATAAGGTACCGGTAAACGTTCCAGCATAGTTATTTGACAGGAAATCTCAGATTTTAGCAGTGAGTCGCAGGCGTAAAATCCGCTGGGACCACTTCCAACAATAGCGACACGAAATGGCATTTGATCAGAACCCAGTTGAGGCATGATTGGTGGACAGAGTTTAGATAGTTAAATTATTCGAGGTAAGTTGATGAATCCTGATTTCTCAGCCGACTACTAGAACCCAAGTTCGGCTTTTCTATCATCAGCACCGGGTAGCTGTTCCATCTTATCCTCACAAACAGGAAGATCCGCCGCACGCTCAGCATTTATTTCTATCCAGGACTCTTTATCTTCAGGTAGGTCATCGACTTCAAATATTGCTTCTACTGGACATTCGGGGATACAAGCGCTGCAGTCAATACAGACATCCGGGTCTATGTACAACATATCATCGTCATAATGAAAACACTCTACAGGACAAACTGTGACGCAATCTGTATAGCGGCAACCTTTACAGTTATCTGTGACTATAGTTGTCATTCTTTTCTCCTACAATATTGGTTAAGGCATACACTAGCCATGATACAACAAAATTTCGCCCCGGTTGAACTCAATTATGTCCCCACACCAGCGCGAATAATGACCCATAATTTGTTCTTCACTAATGCTCAGACCGAGAGTCTGCAGGTAAATCAAGTACAATCTTAAATAGCTGGGCTGGTAGATACAGGAATAACTAAATGTTGGCAGCAAACTGGCTTCTTTCATAGAGACAATGGAGCCACGTTTGAGTCCGGCTCCAGCCCTGATCCCAAGTTCACCAAGTACGATTATTGTGCCAGCGAGCATATTTACGCCCGTGAAATCACCGCTATTCCCACCGATTACTATCATGCCATTTCGCATAGCATGACCAATTTCGTTTTTCGCGTCGCCGTGAACAATGATCTCCCCACCCTGAATGCCAGCTGGGCTCCCCCGATAGGCGCTACCTACTAAATGTCCGGCGTCACCCATAATCTGGACGCGCCCGCCGATCATTTCCGGTGCCAGCCAGTCACCGGCATTGCCATTTACAGTGATTTCTCCGCCCGACATCGCGGCACCGAGATGAGCCCCTACATCGCCTTCAATATGGATTCTTCCAGTACTCATACCAGAGCCGATATGCTTTACACTGGACAAATCTCCTTCTATTTCAATATTGTCGCTCTTCTCTCCGTTCACTTTGAAAAAGTCTGCAATGACAGATTTCTCATTGCCATGCTCCAAAGGAAGCTTTTCTAACTCAGCACAACTTAAACTCAGGAAATTGTCAGGACAGATAAGTTCCGCTTCCAATGGCACTTCAGGTAGAGTCTGTAAGGTCAGCTTAACTGTCATGAAAGGTTTCCGTCGCCCAGGCTATGAAGATCAATTTTGTATTGTCCGAGATTACCACCGTAGTTACCCGCTGATATTCTTTTAATACCGGGTTTAGCAGCCGCATGCATCCCAACTTGCATGGCCGTGCGAACCACCGCTTCGTCGAGGCCATCAATTACAATCTCCAATACGCAATTGATATTATCATCGAGCGAAGAATTTATATTTACACCACGAAGAGTAGGGCAATATGCATCATTAGTAGAAGCCATTAATGCTTTATAGCGAGAGCCGACCTTACTACCGCTCCGAACTACACCATTCGGGAAAGGTAGTATAACGCTAGAGACTGAACGCATTGCCCTGGTGGCTGAATTAGCTGCTTTCAGGGTTGTCTTCATATCTTTACCGAGCAAAATTAAATTACCACCACCAACCGCTTCTTGTATGCCAAATCGCTCATCGACCAGAAACTCGCCATCCATTACCGGGATACGCCAAAGGCGTTGCCCAGCCAGTTTTTTACTAATCTGGAAGCCATCGCCAAAGTAGCGCAATTGACCACCAACGACGGCAGAGTGCTCGCCGTCAAGACCGCTGTAGCAAGCCGTCGTCGGACAGGTCATGACACATTGCCCGACTCGTTCAACCAGGCGTTTGCCAAGCCCTTTAGCATCCATAGCGAATAGCAATACGCTGACGCCAGGTCTTCTATCTGGTGATTCTTCAGAGGAAATTTCCCTCTCGATACCGGCTTCGCATTTGCAACCAATAACAGATGTTGCAAACCCGGTCATGGAGGTGGCGGCTGCCATCGCCCATTGTTTGGTTTCTGCGGTAATTACAACCCGCGTCGCCCACATCTTAAAGGCTTCAGCAAAAGTATCATCGATATGAGTAGATTTAATTTTCATTATGCGAATAAATTACAACTATGTTTGCTGGAGATGAGTTCTTTAGTTTGATGTTGGGATGATTTCATGATCGTGTAAATAGCTGTCATTAACCGCGTAATTATCAAATTCAATTGAATAATAGTCTTCGAAGAATGGTCTTACTGAATTGACAATAGTTTCATCGTATTCCGGAGCGACATGCAAAATACGACCGATATGATCTTCACAGAACTCATGATTGGAAATTATAGCTATACCCGATTTAAATACATATCGTGGTGCATTAAACATCAGCTCTTTGTCTTGTTGATCATCATAAATGGTAATGTCAGCGTCTGCTCCAATACCAAGGTGCCCCTTACTACTTAAACCCAGACATCTAGCCGGGCCGGCACGCGTAATTATCGCGATTTCATTCAGGGTATATTCTCGGTCTAGATCTGCTAACAAAGTTTTGTTAATAGCCTTTTGGTTGGCCCGCGACAATTCCTCTTTTCGAAAACTGCTATCCATTAATAATTTAATCAACTTGGGATAATTCATGAACGAGCCACCGTTTGGGTGGTCAGTAGATAATATAATTCGCCATGGATCTTTTGATAGTAGAAACAATTCAAGGCCTATGGCCCACTGTAAAGCATGTACATAGACATGTTCCTGGTACTTAAATGGGACAATGCCACAGCCGCTTTCACATTCAGTGTCAGCATTGACCCACTTGCCTTTGGCTATCCCACGTAGCATATATGCAAGAGGAGCATCAGCCGTCATGATTGTGGATTTGCCAAACATAACCTGACCGACATCACAGCTTATATTGGGATGATCATTAATATAGTCTGCAATCTCTCGAGCTGCCGACACCGGTTTTTTACCTAACTCTCCGGCATAGCTATGAAATTGAATATGTGCGAGATGAGCGCGTCGGTCACCGGCAGTACGCATAGTTTCAAGAGTAGTATTGAAATTTCCACTGTGACCAAGGTTATTACAATGAATATGTGGAGGATGAGGTAAGCCCAGCTCATCCACCGCATCGATAAACGCATCAATTATTTGTCTAGGGCTGATATCCGCTTCAGTTACTTTTTCGTCAATATCGGAAACATTTGAGTTTTTCTTGCCTTTCCAGGGTTCATCTCCACCGGGGTTGACCAATTTTGCGGTGTAAGCTTTAGTTGAATTAATCCACCAGGCCACAGCGTGTCTAAATTCATCTCGGCGACCTTCTTTTAACAATTGTTGTAAAAAAATGTTATTGCCAAGCAAAACATAAAAGCCTTTATCAATAACCGGAGTATCATGTAATTCCTCCAGTGTATGACGAGCTCCAATTGGTGTGACTGCGGCCTCCATTGCGGTGGTATATCCAAGAGTTGCATATCGATAGCCGGTCGCAAATGTAGAGGGAACCGTACCACCGCTGCCAGAGCGAGTATTCAAAGTTGCAGGGTGTGGATCGTGACGATGATCTTCCGGTTGTAATTTTCGAGCCAGATTTACCTTCGGACCGGCGATGTGACAATGTATATCAACCCCACCTGGCATGATCACCATGCCATGGGCGTCAATTTTACGAGCTTCGGCGGGTACCGAATCAACAATCTTCCCATCTTTAATACAGATGTCTTGAATTTTGCCATCAATATTATTGGCAGGATCATATACCTTGCCGTTTGTGATGCGGATAAAAGAAGCCATTAAATTTTATTGCCTGACTGGGTTATTATTTTTATAAAGTTTGCTATCTGGACATTTATTTCATTGGAGCGGCGACTTTTGCAACGCCCGAGCCTTGTGAGTTACTCTTTATATTTACAAGTTCCTGTACCCGCTCTCTCAGGGGAGTCAGAATATCCTCATCAGACGGAAACGGCGATTCAAAGGCTGGTCGCAAGCTAATCGGTACATCATCCATACGATAAACAGTACCACCGGTATTGATTCCGTAGGTCGATGTTCGGAAAGCGACATGGGCCAGTTTACTGGTTGCGGTCTCCTTGGTGTCAAATGAAATGACCGGAATTTTATGCAAATGATCAATAGCTGCCTGTGGGAAATTGGCTGCCGGATCACTGGCAATAATCAAGGCTGCATCTGCGTCGCCTCTGGAGAGGGTATCAACGGTAGTGAATTCCCCTGGATTAAAACGAGGGTAGCCCTTACTGAAATTGACGCCGAACGGATAGCCGGTCTGCCAGGACACGACGTTGTCCGCCCCAGTTACATTGCCGTGTCCTCTTACAGGCTTGGCGACAAAATGCGTATATTCGTTAAGATCAGTTGCCAGTGCCATTATTGCGCCCGAATTGAAATGCCTGCCTCTGGTCATGGTTAGACCCATACCCATAAATAAAACACCGTAATTGCAATTTTTCATGCGCTCTACAAGATCTGTTAATACTTCCAGTGAGACGCCTGTTTCTTCTTCAATTGAAGCATCAATTTCATGACCTTTTACCAGCGCCCGCATAGCCCAGGCCAGTTCAAAATCCTTGCCGGGCTTTACCTGCAGAAATATGTTTGCAACTGGTGTGCTAGGAGTTCGCCTGACATCCACCAGGACTACAGTGCGATCTTTCTTGCCATTAGGTGTAAACATACCCTTGGGCGTAACGGTGTAGCGAGTGAAGTGACGAGGGTGGGATTCAGCCGGGTTTCCGCCCCAGTACATTATGAAATCGGCTCTGTTTTTAACTTCGCCGAGGGTCATTGTGCTTTCACCAACACCCTGAAAAGCGAGTCCAGAAGGGCCGTGACAGACAGAAGTAGTAGTATCGATAGTACCGCGGATAAAATCAGTAATTGCTACTGCCTGGCGCTGGGCTTCACAAGTAGTATCACTAAGTCCGTAAGTGATTGGGAACCTGGCTTTTGTTAAGACCTGAGCGGCCTTTTCTATAGCTTTTTCAAGGCTGACCTCTTTACCATCAATCATGGCGGCCGGCCCTTCCTGAATAGTATGTTCTGCAAACCAGGCGCGTCCCAGAACACAGGCATTTTTGACTTTAGTAATCTGCTTTGTATCAAGATCAACCGTCAAGTCCATATCGTCGCAGACACAGCCACAGAAAGTGCAAGTAGCGTTCTTTACAAGCTTTATATTGTCACTCATAAGGTGGCCTCAATTTTAATTAACGGAAATAATATCATGCAGCGACCTTGCTAACTTGCACCTGAATATTCTTGGAGATAGGCATACCACTCCCGCCAGTGTCGCTTTCCATTAGTCGACTGGAGGACGGTCCATAGGCAATGAATAACATACCAGAGGGTAAGTCCTTGGGTTTTTTACTTTTGCATGAAGCGATGAATTCGCCAATTGAGTTAGTCAATTTAATGCTATCGCCATCTTGCAGGCCCATTCTGAGCATATCATCCTCGTTCATCTCTACAGTAGAAGTGACCTGAAGATATTCTTCTTTCAATTTACCTTTATTGAGAGAAGTTCCTTGTTTGTTGGAACGACCAGGAACTAGCAACATGGTTTCAGACATGGGTGACTCCATTGCAGCGCAGCATGAATTTTTTTAAAATATCTGTAGTATGGGAATAGATAAAGCCTGCGCCTTCAATCAATTGTACCCTGATACTTAATTATCATTATAACTAATGATGGTCAAATATCTTTTACTCTTTTTCAAACTCTGCTAAAAAAAGTTTAGCTGATGAGGGGAAATGGAGTTATGTGACTAGACCTGGTTGAATTTTGAAGAGTAAAGTAGTAGAGAGCTGTAGGTCTAATTGACGTCGAGAATCGAGCAATTTTAGTGGAGCCAATATGCAGGAAAATAGTAATGTGATTGTCAAAGTGAGTGCGCCAGCGCGTTTACACCTGGGTTTTTTGGATTTACACGGGGGACTTGACAGATTATTCGGTAGTCTCGGTTTGAGCCTTTACGATATCTCAACTGACATTGAGATCAGGCACGCCTCTAAAGTATTAGTTTCTGGCCCAGGGGCAAAAAGAGCACACAAATATGCTGAGCGAATTTTGTCGCATCTGAATATCCGTTCAGGGCTGAGAATGCATATTCATCGGGCCATTCCTGAGCATGCAGGCCTCGGCTCAGGTACGCAGATGGCTCTGGCTGTAGGTACTGCCGTAAGCAAGTTGTTTAATGCAGACTTATCTTTGTCGGCTATCGCGAAGATACTGGATAGAGGTAATCGCTCAGGTATTGGTATTGGTACATTTGCCGGAGGCGGCTTCATTGTTGATGCAGGAAGAAACTCGACGACGGAAGTACCGCCAGTAATTAGCCAATTGCATTTTCCCGATAGCTGGCGATTTGTACTCGTGCTTGATAAAAAAAGACAAGGTGTGCATGGGCAGCAAGAAAGCCAGGCTTTTAGGAAATTGGCGAAAATGGAGGAATCGGTATCAGCGAATTTATGTCGATTATTGCTTATGCAGATTCTACCTGCCATCGCTGAAGAAGATTGCAGCTTATTTGGTGCCGGGGTGACCGAAGTCCAGAGAATGATGGGAGAGTATTTTAAAACCGCTCAGTCTGGAATATATGCGAGTGCAGATGTGGGCAAAGCACTTGGGCATTTAAATGAACAAGGTGCCACAGGCATAGGCCAAAGTTCCTGGGGACCAACTGGATTTGCTCTGTATTCAAGTGAAACAAATGCCTATCAGGCTCTCAAAGAAGTTCGTCGATACTGGCGCGGAAAGTCAGATGTTGAATTAATGATATGTAAAGTAAGAAATCAGCCTGCCATGGTAGAGTTGGAAAACGAAAAGAATTTGAATGAGATTAGCCAAAGCGGTTAAACCTTGCAGATGTAGTTAAAACTGGATGGCAGGGCAAAAGTCCACTGACGTGATTAATATTTAGAACGCCAATTTACATATGAAAGATCCCTATTTGCTGCACATATTTAATCCAACCAAAAATGTTAGTCCCTTTGATGTCAACATGGCCTATGAGGCAGATTTTGATGGAGTTATTCCATACAGCAATGTCACGCTCGAAGAAATCTATGCATTGACACAAGACACAATCTTTTCACGCGGGGCTACAGGCGTGAAACGAACCGGGATTTTTATTGGAGGCAGAGAATTCGGGTTGGCAATAGATATGTTAAACCAGGCAAAAACTGCAATGGTGCCACCATTTGAAGTTTCAGTTTTTGCGGATCCTAGCGGTGCTATTACTACGGCAGCGGCCTTGATTGCATCCGTCGAGTTTTGGGCGAAAAAGCAGTCAGGCGGTGACTTGAAGGGGAAAAACGTGCATATATTTGGTGGCACCGGACCCGTGGGCATTTGCGCGGGGATTCTAGCGTCTTCCTGTGGAGCCAATGTATTCATAACAAGCCATAGGGGCGCTGAGGTCGCACAACGTATTGCAGATGAATACAATGGCCGTTACAAAGTTGATATGCAGGGGGTGGGGAGTGCTACAGAAGAGGACTCCGAGTCATTCCTGCATAGTTCAAACATAGTTATAGGTGCGGCAAAAGCCGGTATCAGGGTAATGAATAAGGCACAATTGGGCCGTGCAGATAACTTAATTGTTGCTGCGGATGTAAATGCTGTGCCCCCGGCGGGTATAGAAGGGATAGAGGTTAACGATATGGGAAAAAGTCTGCCTGGTTCATCTGCAAATGCTGTGGGGATTGGTGCTCTGGCGATCGGGAATCTGAAATATAAAGTGCACTATGAGTTGTTTCAGTTGATGAAGAATACCCAAAAACCTGTTTATCTTGATCACATCAAAGCTTTCGAACTAGCCCGGGAATTGGCAGAAAAGTAAACTAATACTGAAATTGTTGTACACAACTTGGTTGATTACGCTTTCCGGACAGGATTGCGTCTCGATCTTGTGGATTGGCTAGCTCCAGTACAGTAACTTATTTTAAAACTAAAAATTTCCCAATTAAATTCAATGAATACTGAAAGTTTATTAACCGTAACCAGCCTTAATCAATGCACCGCACCACTGGTAGAGTCATTGCTTACAAAGGCAAATGAATTACGTTTGTCAGTCACTACTTTAGAAAATCAGTGCAAGGTGATTGATGCCGGTATCAATGCCGTAGGAGGAATTGAGGCGGGTCGACAAATTGCAGAAATATGCATGGGGGGATTGGGAACAGTCAAACTAAGGGCCTCGACTAATTTTGAAAGATGGTCATGGCACCTGGATGTGTATTCAAGTAATCCGGTACTTGCTTGCCTTGCTAGTCAATACGCCGGATGGAGTTTATCTCACGGTGAGGGAAAGTCGGCTTTCAATGCATTGGGCTCTGGTCCAGCCAGAGCTATTGGCAGCAAAGAGCCTCTGTTTGATGAACTGGGATATCGAGATAAACACGATAGTGCCTGCATGGTCATTGAAGTTGATAAAATGCCGCCGGTTGAATTAGCGGAGGAAATAGCACAAAGATGTAACATAGCAGCAGAGAAGTTAACTTTGATTCTAACTCCCACTTCGAGCCTGGCTGGTGCAGTACAAATTGTCTCCAGAGTACTCGAGACATCATTACATAAAGCACATGCTCTGGGTTTTGAGCTGGAAAACATAATTGATGGTGCGGGTAGTGCGCCTCTTTGCCCACCTTCACCAGATTTTTTGAAGGCGATGAGTCGAACTAATGATGCCATTCTTTTTGCAGGACAGGTGCAACTCTTTGTTGATGTCGATTCCGACGATGCTGAGCAACTGGCAAACAAGCTACCAAGTAGTGCCTCGAAAGATTATGGACAACCCTTTGGTGAGATATTCAAGGCTGTAGAGTACGATTTCTATAAAATCGACCCAATGTTGTTCAGTCCGGCAAAAGTAGCGGTAAGCTCATTAAAAAGTGGCAAGACCTTTCATGCCGGACAAGTAGATCTGGAATTACTGAACCAGTCTTTCAGCTAAGAGCACAATGGTGATTAATGAATTCATCATTTGTGAAACTAATTCATATTAGCGAATGAGTCGTAACAACCGGGCTGAGATAGAAGTTATTGTACGAAATAGCTTTATCTCTGAAGTTAAGGCGCTTAAACCAGGTAATGTCAGCCAATATGCGGATGGTCACGGTATGTCCTTTCGTGACTTTGTCACAAGCGCAGACGTAAGCACACCAATACTATGTAATAGCTCACTTGGCCTTGGGGAAAGAGCCTTGCAGAGCGTCAAGGCAACAAAGGAAGCTGTCGGCTGTAACACGAACCTGGGTATGCTTCTTCTGTTTCTACCGATAATAAAATCATATGAATCAATAGGTAACGAAGAATTATTACAGGAAGATATAAAGAATATTCTCGAACAAATGACGATGCAGGATGCGAGCCTGGTGTTTCAGGCTATCTCCCTGGCCAAGCCGGGTGGTCTTGGGCGGGTAGAAAACAACGATGTCAATAACAGTCCTAATATCAGTCTCTTAGAAGCTATGTCTGCGGCTGCGGAGCGAGATCTCATTGCCAAACAGTATGTTTCCGCTTTTGATGATGTATATAAGCTCGGATTGAATTGCCTACTTGAGTTTGATAAACGCTGGAATAGTGTAGAATGGGCAGCTGTAGCCTGTTATCTTAGCTTTATGGCTAGCTTTCCGGATTCCCACATCCGGCGCAAGTTTGGTGATGAAATTGCCAGACAAGTACAAAACAGAGCTGTTTCTATTAGTGAACAGTTCAAAAATAATAAAAATCCGGCGAAGAAGAAGTCTGAATTGCTGGAATTTGATAGGGAACTTAAAGACTCAAACATAAATCCGGGTACCTCTGCCGATATGACGGCGGTCAGTTTATTATTGTATGGATTGACGACAGGTTCGGGTTAATTACCTGGCAGGCATTTACGCCAGGCAAATTCGATGCACGTATTTTCCGTATCGAAGCAAAAGAATTGCCAGTCAACAGAGAGATGCTCTGAAGATTAGCGACTTACGGGGGCTATTCCGCTTGTTCGCATCAGTGGGCAGGAAAATAGCGATTCTACATCTTTAGAAATTATTTTTGGAGGAGAGTTAAAAATGGCAGTGATAGATAAAGTATTGGTTGGTGAAGCATTAGTTGGCGATGGTAACGAAGTCTCACACATCGACTTGATCATGGGACCACGTGGTAGCGCCGCAGAAACAGCTTTCTGTAATGCAATAACCAATAACAAAGATGGTTTCAGTACTTTGTTAGCGGTTGTATCACCAAATCTGGCCTGTAAGCCAAACACAATTATGTTCAATAAAGTGACTATTAAGGGTGCTACACAGGCAGTTCAGATGTTCGGACCTGCTCAGCGTGCAGTTTCCATGGCAGTCATGGATTGTGTTGAAGACGGCACTATTCCAGCAGATGAAGCAGATGACATCTTTATTGCTGTAGGTGTCTTTATTCACTGGTTGGCAGAAGACGATGCGAAGATCCAGGATTACAACTACGAAGCAGTTAAGTTGTCGATTAAGCGAGCCGTAGCTGGAGAACCTAAGGCATCTGAAGTACTGAGTAAGCGAGGCGCGGCAGATCACCCGTTTCAAGCTCACTCATAAGATTTACCTGGCCCGTAAGGGTTTGCAACATAGCAGCAGCAACACACCCCGGCTCAGGTCGGGGTTTTTTTTGCCTACAGGAGGTAGGTATGTCGCGAGAGGACAGGAGTCCGAAGCGACGGCCCAGGAAGCTCATGTCGCGAGAGGACACGACTACATGGACAACGTCCCATTCCCGTAGTATCAACGGGAAGTAGGAGGTAGAGAACGTCTGGAACATGTTCTCGAGGAGTCCAAAGCGACGGCTCAATCGATCCGTCTAAAGAAGCTGAGCCTAGATTGAGGAATAAGCCTGCAAGGCCTCCCGACTGATTTTTCCATGATGAAGGGCTGTAGCTATAAGAGCGCCGGCAATATTTTGTGTCGATAGTGTTTGCAGGTCTGCTTCACTTCGTACACCACCTGCGGCAAATATTCGTTTGTCTCCTGATAATGCCTGTATTTGAGCAAGGCGTGCTGAATCAGGACCCTGGTTAGTACCGACACGATCTAAGGACATAACTATAATATCCTTGGGCCAGTCATTGCCGTTTTCCATCAACGAAGGATCACCTAGAAATTTATTATTTATAAAATCCAGTGACAGTATGGATTCAGCGAAGTCAGGTTTATCTATAAGTTGTTGATAAGTAATACCAGTTTCCGACCCAGTAACATGCCGAAGCTGATTCACAGGAAAGTTGCTGGAAATATCTTGTTTGCCTGCATCTAACCAGAAACAAATATCAGGGTAGTGGCTTATTAATTCATTAATAAGCTCATTGTTGTTGTCTTCGTTTTTGATAGCATTCAAATCGGCGATATAGATATGAGTGAAAGCATATAATCTCATCAAGGCATTGATTACATCCATAGGATTTGAACCGTGACATAATGGTGTCTTGATGTTTGCGTAAGCCTCACGATTACCAGCGGTGGCGTGAACTACATTACCTGCGAAAAGATCGATAACCGGGATAATTAACATTTAGTATTAATAATTAATATGCAGAGAATGAAACGAATATTTGTTCTTGAGTTTATCACTTGTGGTGGCATGCATGACAGGGAGTTTCCGGTTTCATTGATGGAAGATGCAGAGCTTATGTATCAGTCATTGCTAACAGATTTACGTCAAATAAAAAACCTTGAAATCATCACTTGTAGAGATAAGAGACTTTCTGCTGTACCCGAAGCCAGGCAAAATATCGATTGTAAAGATGATGTCTGGAAAATTTGGGACCAATATATGAAGACCTCGGATATGGCCTGGATTATTGCGCCAGAAACGAATGGTTTGTTATTAAAACTGAACTCCCTGGCAATAAAAAATGCATGTGAACTGATTGGAAGTAAGATTGAAGCGATTCAATTAACTTCGAGCAAATCTGCCACCAACGAATATTTGGCCATGAACGATATACCGACATTGCTTAGCAGACGGGCAGATGAAGGACTATTAGAAAGTAATGAGGGCTGGGTTATAAAACCAGATGACGGCGCTGGTAATGAAGATTGCTTTTATTTTCAGGCTAGTCAGGAATTTGAGCAATGGAGGGAACAAGAATGTAATTTGGATAAATTTATCCAACAACGATATTTGGCCGGCAGTCCCTTCAGTTTATCTGTCGTGTATGGCAACAAATCGACAGAACTTTTGGCCTGTAATAAACAGATCACAAAAATAATAAAGGGCAAGCTTGTCACGGAGCGGATTATTGTAAATGGATTCGACGGACAATATGATGAACTGGAAAAGTTGGCGAAAGTTATAGGCAAAGTGATCCCGGGTTTAAGAGGCTATGTTGGTATCGACTTGATAATGAACAGGTCGGAACCGGTTGTGCTTGAAATTAACCCTAGAGTGACTAGCTCCTATGCTGAATTGTCGGAAACACTGGATTTTAATGTCGCAAATATGATCATCAATATGTTGAAGGTGAAAAAGTCAGGGCAATATCAAGTCAGCAAACAGGTAAATTTCGCGTGAGTCGCTTATGAGTGTGTCTAATTTAAATTTTGTTGGTTGGGATATTGGCGGTGCACATCTAAAGATGGCTGGTTTGAATGCTCAGGGCAAAGTATTACGGATAGAACAACTTGCTACACCTTTGTGGCAGGGGCTGCATCATCTTGAATCGGCACTATCAGATATAAAAAGCAGAATAGATACACCTAAAGTTATTCATACGGTCACCACCACAGGCGAACTATCTGATCTTTTTCAGAATAGGGCACAGGGTGTTGACGTCTTGCTGTCAGAATTCAGCAAAGCTTTTAAGGGTGATCAAGTAAACGTATATGCAGGCTCGGCTGGAATTATTCCCAGGAATGAGGCAAATAGGCAATATCGACAAATAGCCTCTGCGAATTGGCATGCCAGCGCGAGCTATGTGGCGAGTCAGCAGAGCGAAGGAGTATTAGTAGATATTGGTAGTAGCACTACGGATATTATTCCCTTTAAGGGAGGCCGCTTATGCAATCAGGGGTATAGTGATCAGGAAAGGATGCGACACGATGAATTGCTGTATACAGGCATAGTTCGGACACCATTGATGGCTATAGTCAACAATGTTCCCTATGCGGGTAAGTGGCAGTCAGTAGCGGCGGAGCAATTTGCTACGATGGCAGATGTGTATCGAATTACAGGAGAATTGGATGAGTCGCATGATCTGATGCCGACGGCGGATGGGGCGGATAAGACAATACGAGATAGTGTGCGAAGGGTTGCACGAATGCTAGGTACTGACGTCGAGGAAAACGAGTCATGTGAGGAGTACCATAAATTGGCCCAATTTATTGCGGAAGAACAATTACATAAAATCACTCAGGCCCTTCACAGGGTGATATCTGCTCACGAATTTTCGTCGCATTTTTCACTCGTAGGTGCCGGTGCTGGTCGATTTCTTATTGCAAAGCTGGCGAGAAGACTTGCATTAGATTACGTAGATATTGAGCTGATGCTGCCGGTTGAAGAGGGCCTGCAAAGCGAAGCAGCTGATTGTGTAACGGCCGTTTCTGTCGCGCAGTTAGGAAGACTTGCAGTATGACATCAAAATTAACAGAGATACCGTACCGACGTAATTCTGCAGAGTTGTTTAATCTTATTGCTTCCGAACCGTGGAGTATTTTTCTCGATAGTGGCTACCCTAATACTGACAGGGGGCGTTATGATTTTCTGGCGTCTCGTCCTTATAAAACGTTAACGACTTATGGAAAAGAAACTTTTATCAATGATGGTATTGATATTCGTTGTTCAGAACAGGACCCATTTGAACTGGTAAAGTCAGCACTTGGAAAGCACGTTCGTAATTTTACAGACTTACCATTCTGTGGTGGCGCAATGGGATATTTTGCTTACGATCTTGGCCGCAGGATCGAATCACTTCCTGACAATACTGAACATGACGTAGGCATTCCTGATATGGCAGTAGGGCTGTATGACTGGGTAGTAGTGGTTGACCATCATAAACGCCAATCCTGGTTGATTGGGCAAGATCGGGATTCACGTACTGAGCAGGAATGGCACGAGTTAAACGAACTGTTTCATTCGGAAAGTCACACACGTCTGGAAAAATACACAGTACGCTCAGATGTCCTTTCGAATATGGACAAGGGCGAATACGCAAAAAACTTCGATAAGATAAAGCAATATATTTATGATGGTGATTGTTATCAGGTTAACCTGGCTCAGCGCTTTAATGTTAGTGTTCGTGGTGATCCCTGGGATATTTATTTGCAATTGCGCAAGAGTAACCCGGCTCCATTTGCTGCGTATTTCAATTCACCCGACGGTTGTATTTTGAGTTCTTCACCTGAGAGATTTCTGAATGTTACTAACGGGATAGTTGAAACAAAACCGATTAAAGGCACAATCCGCAGGGGAAGTTATGCCAATGAAGACAAGGCCCTGGCGGAGCAATTACTGGAAAGCGAAAAAGATCGAGCAGAAAACCTGATGATTGTTGATCTTATGCGTAATGATATCAGTAAAAACTGTGAAACAGGTTCAGTTGCTGTACCCAAACTGTTTGCTCTGGAAAGTTACGCCACAGTACACCACCTGGTCAGCACCGTTACTGGTCGAATTAAATCTGATAAACATTCGATGGATTTATTTCGAGGTTGTTTTCCGGGAGGCTCGATTACCGGTGCTCCAAAGCTAAGGGCAATGGAAATAATTGAGGAACTGGAACCTCATAAGCGTGCGGTTTATTGTGGTTCGATCGGTTACATCGGATATGACGGTAATATGGACTCCAATATCGCCATACGTACCCTTGTACACTATGAGGATAAAGTATATTGCTGGGCGGGTGGGGGTATAGTTGCTGACTCCAAAATGGAATCCGAGTATCAGGAATGTTTTGAAAAAGCAGCGGCAATGCTGAAATTATTTCAGGACAATATTATCGAAGATGTGGGTAGTTAAAATTGGAGGGAGTCTGCAAGAGTCCAACTATTTAGCCAAATGGCTAGACTGCTTGCTTGAATATGGAAAAGGGAAGGTTGTTTTAGTGCCCGGGGGAGGCCTATTTGCAGATTCAGTTCGGCATGAACAACTTAGAGATGGTTTCGATGATGTCCAGGCGCATAATCTGGCCTTACTGGCAATGGAGAAGTACGCGAATCTACTTATTTCTATTACACCGCAAATTGAGCCTGTTGATAATTTAAAGTCAATTCGTACTTGCTTGGACAATAAAGAAATCCCGATATGGATGCCACACAAAATGGTTGTAGGAGAACCAGAGATTCCTGATTCATGGGATGTTACTTCAGATGGTTTGGCGGCGTGGCTGGCAATACAACTACAGTTTAATTCTCTTATCCTGGTGAAATCTGTGTCTCTGCCAGCTAAATATTCAGATATCAATGAACTGGTTGAACAGGATTTAGTTGATCAGTTCCTCGTCAATCTTCTAAATAAATCCAGACTTGAAGTCATCTGGATGGAAAAAACTCAATCGCTATCATTACCAGTCATTCTCAATGGCATACATGACATGGCTAATGGAGATATGCCGTTTTGCCCTCCAGTAGAAACGAATAGGGCGTTTGTTAGTAAATTCAAGACATTTTGCACTTAAAGGATATCTGGAATCTGCCGTTAATATCTTTAGTTTGATGGATCGCGTGAATCAAAAGAAGGAACAAGCTATTAACAAGCATGATATATGTGAGGAAATAATGGAAAATATTGTCCAAAAATTAAGTTTAAGTAAGCAGATGTATTTATTTGCATTTAGCTGTGCGGTCGGTCAATTGACGGTTCTGGCTTATATCTGGTTTGGCGTGTCCGCATCAACTTCACTCAATTCAGTAGGAATCGTAATAACTATTATTACAGTGGGGACATGTCTAGTTGTTTCTGCCCTTGCTTATTATCTTGGTGAATTCAGTTCCAAAAGAGCGGAGCTTGTTGTCGAAGGTTTGAATGCCATTGCCAAAGGCAATCTCGGGAAAAAAATGGATATTAAGGGTAAAGATGAATTTGCCTGGATGTGCTGGGAATATACATGTGCGCGTAAGGGCTTTGGGGCTATGGTGAATAGTATTAGTGGTAGTACTAGTCAGTTAGCTTCCGCAGCTGAGCAATTATCATCAATAAGTGAGCAAAGTTCTCAAGGTGTGAGTAGGCAACAATCAGAAGTACAACAGGTCGCTACGGCGATGGAAGAAATGTCGGCAACAGTACAGGAAGTTGCAAATAATGCTGGAAACGCGGCGACTGCGGCACAAGAAGCGGATACTCAGGCAAAACATGGGCACGATGTAGTAAATGAGACCGTCACAATTATAAATTCGCTTGCAGATGAAGTTACCGAAACTTCAAATGTGATCGAAAAGCTTAAGGGAGACAGTATTAGCATTGGAGCAGTGTTAGATGTGATACGTGATATCGCAGAACAGACAAACCTGTTGGCTTTAAATGCGGCGATTGAGGCGGCTCGGGCAGGTGAACAGGGAAGGGGCTTTGCTGTTGTAGCAGATGAGGTGCGTACTCTTGCTAGTCGTACACAACAATCAACGCAAGAAATTCAGAAAATGATCGAGCGATTACAAGGCGGTGCGAACGCGGCCGTAGCAGCAATGGAACAGGGGCGAAGCAAGGCCCAGGAAAGTGTGGAGCAAGCTGCGAAAGCAGGACAGGCATTGGAATCAATTACTGCGGTAGTCGACAATATCAAGGCCATGAATATGCAAATAGCAGGTGCTGCTGATCAGCAGAGCACAACTGCAGAAGAAATCAATCGTAATATTGTTAATATTAGCTCGGTCGCTGAAGAAAATGCTGCCGGTGCGAGACAAACATCGCAAGCGATAGATGATTTGGCACATCTGGCGGTAGAAATTCAGGAACATTCGAATAAGTTCAGCCAGGAATCCTTCAGCTAAAACGTCATTTTAATGTTACATAAAAAAGCCTTAACCCCATTTTGGGATTAAGGCATGAATAAGAAGGCCTGGTATCTAGAAGAGGCTGGAGATACCAGGCAATGGCCAAGATCCTTCTTGGCTCCCCGCTAAGGCGGTTCGGTAAAGACGTTTAGTTTAATCCCAGGTCAAAGCCCCCCCAGTCTGGTATTCAGTGACACGGGTTTCAAAGAAGTTCTTTTCCTTTTTAAGGTCCATCAACTCACTCATCCATGGAAAGGGGTTTGTTGCACCAGCATATTGCTCTGGTAAACCTATCTGGGCACAACGGCGGTTCGCAATATATTGTAAGTACTCTTCGAACATGTTGGCGTTGAGACCAAGCACGCCCCGCGGCATTGTGTCGTGGGCATATCGCGTTTCCAGAACAATAGATTCACGAATCATTCCGATGATTTCCTGCTGGAATTCATCTGTCCACAAATGTGGGTTTTCAATCTTGATCTGATTAATAACATCGATTCCAAAGTTCATGTGCATGGATTCATCGCGCAGGATGTACTGAAACTGTTCAGCACAACCTGTCATTTTATTACGGCGACCCATCGACAGGACCTGAACAAAACCGACATAGAAGAAAATACCTTCGAATATAATGTAAAAGGCGATGAGATCACGTAGTAAACGCTGATCATCTTCGACTGTACCTGTATGGAAATTTGGATCCCCGAGGCTCTGGGTAAAGCGCATAGCCCAGGAGGCTTTTTCATGGATAGCAGGAACTTCACGGTACATGTTAAATACTTCGGCTTCATCCAGCCCCAGGGATTCGACGCAGTACTGGTAGGCGTGTGTATGCAGGGCTTCTTCAAAGGCCTGCCGTAATAAATATTGTCGACATTCAGGGTTTGTTATATGTCGATACACTGCCAGTACTAAATTGTTTGCAACCAGTGAGTCCGCAGAAGCGAAAAAACCGAGGTTACGTTTAATTATTAGCCGTTCATCTTCGGTCAGCCCGGTTGGGCTTTTCCACAAAGAAATATCAGCATTCATGTTCACTTCCTGAGGCATCCAGTGGTTAGCACAGCCATCAAGGTATTTTTGCCAGGCCCATTTATATTTAAAGGGAACAAGTTGATTCAAATCGGCGCGACAGTTAATCATTTGCTTGTCATCAACACTTATGCGACCCGCACCAAAAGCGACTTCTTCAAGCCCGGTAACGCCATGAACATCCGGGTCAGCAGTTACTCCATCAGTCGCAGCAGGGGGAGTCGAAACCGTTTTCGCCTGTACTTGACTGTTTTGATCTTCAACTGTTTCCTCCAATGAAGCCAAAGTGTTCTCAACCACAGGTGGTGGCGTAGAAACTGGCTCTTCAGTTTTTACTGTTTGAAGGTTTGCGATTGGATCATCCCAATTTGCTAGCATAATTTTTTTCCCCGTTTGGTTCTGATTATTTTTTTACTTTAATTACTGTTTTACTGACAAGCTTCACAATCTGGATCATCAATGGCACAGGCTTGAGGTGCGGCGGAACCTACTTCTCTGTCAACTGCTGCCAGTTTACTTTCACGCCCATCAGTGTCATTTAGTGTACTTTTCTCTACATGCGTAGCGCCCATACTGCGCAGGTAATAAGTAGTTTTGAGTCCACGTACCCAGGCTAACTTGTAGAGATTGTCGAGTTTCTTACCATCAGGCTCGGACATATATAAATTTAGTGACTGGCCTTGATCGATCCATTTTTGTCGACGTGAAGCAGCTTCAACGAGCCATCGCGCGTCAATTTCAAATGCCGTAGAATAAAGCTGTTTCAAATCGTCCGGTATGCGATCAATATTTTGAACGCTACCATCAAAATATTTCAGGTCGTTCACCATTACGTCATCCCACAAATTGCGTACTTTTAGATCGTGCACCAGATAGGGATTCACTACCGTAAATTCACCTGAAAGATTCGACTTCACAAACAGATTTTGATAAGTATGTTCGAGGGATTGAGTAACGCCGCAAATATTGGAGATAGTTGCTGTTGGTGCAATGGCCATGCTGTTTGAATTTCGCATACCATGTTTTTGCACACGCTTTCGAAGACCGTCCCAGTCCAATGTCTGACTCTCGTCTACCTCCAGGTAATTCTCCCTGGCTTCTTTTAGCAATTTGAGAGAGTCAATTGGCAATATACCTCGTCCCCATAAGGAACCGTCGAAACTGGAATACGCTCCACGTTCTTCTGCCAGAGCAGAGGATGCCTGGATTGCAAAATAACTTACCGCTTCCATGCTGCGATCGGCAAACTCAATTGCTTCCTCAGAAGCATAGGCTGTACGCGTTTTATAAAGCGCATCCTGAAAGCCCATAATACCCATGCCAACCGGCCGATGACGTAAGTTTGAGCGGCGCGCCTGAGGGACACTGTAGTAGTTATAATCAATCACATTGTCCAGCATGCGCATGGCAGTTGTTATAGTCCTGGAAAGCTTTTCCATATTCAGACCATTCTCATCAACGTGCTGTGCAAGGTTAACTGAACCAAGATTACAAACAGCGATCTCTTCATCAGACGTATTCAGTGTTATCTCAGTACACAGATTAGATGAGTGAACTACGCCAGCGTGTTGCTGTGGCGAACGCAAATTACTTGGGTCTTTGAAAGTAATCCAGGGGTGTCCTGTTTCATATAACATGGACAACATCTTGCGCCACAGTTCAACAGCTCTAATAGTTTTGAAAGTTTTTATTTCACCACGTTCAGCCATTGCTTCATATTCAACATACTTGGCTTCAAACTCTTTACCATAAAGCTCATGAAGTTCAGGAGTTTCATCTGGTGAAAACAATGTCCATGGAGCATCTTCACAAGCACGCTTCATAAATAGATCTGGAATCCAGTTTGCAGAATTCATGTCATGAGTACGGCGTCGATCATCACCAGTGTTCTTACGCAGATCCAGAAACTCTTCTATGTCTAGATGCCAGGTTTCAAGATAGGCACACATTGCACCTTTACGTTTACCGCCCTGGTTAACGGCTACAGCTGTATCATTAGCTACTTTGAGAAAAGGTACGACACCCTGCGACTTGCCGTTAGTCCCTTTAATATGAGCACCCATAGCACGAACTCGTGACCAGTCATTGCCGAGACCACCAGCAAATTTGGATAACATGGCATCATCTTTAATGGCGCTGAAAATACCATCGAGATCATCTGGCACAGTACTCAAATAACAACTTGAGAGTTGTGGACGAAGGGTTGCCGCATTAAATAATGTTGGTGTTGAGCTCATGAAATCAAACGATGACAAGAGATCATAAAACTCGATTGCTCTGGCTTCCCGATCCATTTCGTTAATCGCAAGGCCCATGGCAACACGCATAAAAAATGCCTGCGGCAATTCAAAACGAATATCGTCGGAATGAATAAAATAGCGATCAAATAATGTTTGTAAACCGAGATAGGTGAATTGTTGATCTCGTTCGGCCTTCAGTGCCTTACCAAGGCGATCTAAATCATATTTTGCAATCTCATGATCAATCAATTCCAGATCGGTACCGCATTGAATATATTTCTTGAAGTAATCTGGATATCGCGCTGCCATTTCTTCCTGAGTGGCTTCGGTAGTTTTCTCTTCAATAAAACTCAATGCTTCGCGACGCAAATGATCCAGCAATAGACGAGCTGCCGCATAACTGTAATTTGGTTCTTTTTCAATCAGCGTTCTGGCGCTCATCACCAAAGCGGGATTGACATCAATTTCATTTACTCCATCGAACAGGTTTCGTAGGGCGTCATCAATGATTAGATGACCATCTATATATTCCAGTCCCTGACAGGCTTCGCCGACGATGGCAATTAAACGATTCATGTCCAGAGGTTTAGTGGAACCATCAGCATGGGTTACATTGATCACCTTATCGGCAGTCGCTTCATTGCTGGATGGTTTTTCCTGCTGCGATTTCTCTGCCCGTTCACGACTACGTTCTTCGCGATAGATGACATAGGCTCTAGCAATTTTTTGCTCGCCTGCTCGCATTAATGCTAACTCAACCTGATCCTGAATATCTTCAATATGCACAGTGCCACCACCTGGCATACGCCTGGTAAGAGCTTTACTGATCTGATTGCTCAAGTTTTCTACAGTTTCGTGTACACGCGTTGAAGCTGCGGCAGTTCCTCCCTCTACATCGAGGAATGCCTTGGTCAAAGCCACACTGATCTTGCTTGAATCGAAGCTGGTTACTTTGTTATTGCGCCTGATTACCTTGTATTCACCTGGTTGGTGAGTTGCTAATTCTGCTTGAGATGCGCTGCTCTCCCGTTCTACTGCGCCGACACTTACATCGGTACCAACGACTGATTCGGCTAAAACGGACTTTTCAACCTCCATAACCCCTCCTATAAAGGTTAATTACTGAATATTCTTGTTATCGTTTGAAAACTTAGAAATAAGATGAAGTTTTTTACGTAAGACAAATTAAAGCACCACAAGAAATTGTGGTCAAGTGGTATTTAACATACGACATATTGTGGATTGTACTGTGAACTTGGGTCGGATTTCTTGTGGATAAGTTAAGGAGATTTATTGACTTGGATATGGTGCTTAGCACCAATATGAAGATATTCAGTGACTTAGTTTGAGATACCGTTTGAGATATTCATATTTACAACTAATCGTCACCAGTGCCACTCGCGAAATTTCTGCTTTCCATGTTTTGAGAAGCAAAAAAAAAATTAAAATATTAGGAAAATATTAGGAGAATTTTTTTCGTGCAGAGTAGTTCTGGATGAACATGGGTTAATATGTGTTTCAATGAAGTCGAGATTATGGACGAATAAACCATGCTCATGTGAGTAATTGCCAGTTGATTTAAAGTCGAATACGGAGAGCAGTAGTAATGACAGAAGAAGTAAGAGTTCCAAATTTGGGTGATTTTAGTGATGTAGAGGTGATAGAGGTAAATGTTGGGGTTGGCGACGAGCTAAATCTCGAAGACCCGATCCTTAGTCTGGAGACCGATAAAGCGACAATGGAGATACCGGCGACAGTCGCAGGTAAGGTCGAATCAATGTCAATTAAGGTTGGAGACAAGGTCTCAGAGGGAGATCTACTTTTGACTATCAGTGCCGTAGGATCTAAGCCAGAAACTGCGACAAAGGAAGCGGTGACCCAGAAAACCGGCGCTAATTTAGCCGCAGGTGATGAAATCTCAACTGAAGTGGTCGTGCTTGGCTCCGGTCCAGGGGGCTATACAGCCGCATTCCGAGCGGCTGATCTGGGTAAAAATGTGGTTCTGGTAGAGCGATATGCTTCTTTAGGAGGAGTTTGTCTGAATGTTGGCTGTATCCCGTCTAAAGCACTGTTACATGCGGCCAAAGTCATCAGCGAAGCCAAAGAAGTGAGGGAATTTGGCATTAGTTTTTCCGAGCCGACTATCGATCTGGACAAACTTCGCGCTTGGAAAGAAAAAGTGCTGGGACAATTGACCAATGGCTTGAAAGGTCTCGCCAAACAACGCA
>WLWI01000500.1_pt1 | contig 36574 bp, 25 predicted proteins | sample 6701501 | NCBI WGS metagenome assembly WLWI01 (sample SAMN12718690, study PRJNA515312) | sponge metagenome | isolation source: marine sponge | host: Mycale hentscheli | place: New Zealand: South Island, Marlborough, Capsize Point | collected 2014-11-01 | reverse complement strand
GGAATGATATTTTACTCTCACGCCACATTTTCACTCGCCTTTGGCTCGTGAAAATATTTTGCGTGCTCGTAAAATATTTTCCCATATTGTACTCTGACTCGTGCTATAAGTATTATATATATATATAATATAATTTTATATATTTTAGTGAACAAAAACAAGAAAGGATTGGCTATGGCACACCTTGCTGTTCAATGCCGTGGATCTGAATCTGACTTTGAAGAGACTGTGAAAGTTATCAATACAATATGGTACTACCTATCTATATCTATCATTATTTTCTGGTGATTTACTTCTTTTGGCTTTGTCTTAGGAAAACGTTGGATTCAATGTATCGCAAAGAATCCATAGTGGTAAAAGATAATGAAAAAGATCCATTTTTGGTCCACTGCAAGTGCCCTGATAACTTAACTGGATTGAAAGGTTGGGTGAATAGAGATGACATAACTCCTCTAGAGTTGGCATTTAGATTGTTCAAGCCAGAGCGTGCTATCATCATGGTGGAAGTAACAAAAGGTAAAGAGAATAGCTAATTACTAAATATGTTAATAGTTGTCCACTATTAAGCAAACAAGTTAATCAGAGAATAGACATACAATATACATGTAATATAAATACTCTCATAGCTGTGAAAAATTAGAAAAATCACTTGGAGAAATCTATGGTGTTAAAGCATAGAATGCCAGCATAATAATGTGGTGTTTGAGGATTTTTTTTTGAACTGCAAAGAAGGTCATTCACCAATTAACAGCTGCATATATGGCCTTTACTGCTGACATAGCTATATTAGGTTACGTAATTAATTGCAGGACGAACACTGGGGACTGTGGATCAAAGTATAATTCATTCAGCTCTTCTCAGTGGCATCCATTCTGTGGATTTTGAAAGAATGGCAAACTCCATCATGGAATCTCTTCAAGCCAATACTACCACATTGAAAGAGTAAGATTGAGCTCGAGGCCTTTACATATCTAAATTTAACGTGGTGTTGGTGCTCTGTATTATTAATACTTCTGCTACCCTCCTATGGATGTAATTTGGGACCATTTTGTTCAATGAATATATCATTTTGTTTAATGTATTACACCCCACTAAGCTTTTAATGTCATATTGGTTTGTCTGTTCACAAATCATTTCAGTATTTTCAATTTGTCTGAGCAAGGAACTGTGCCTCTACATCTGGCTCTGAAGAGAAAGCTTTTTCGTCAAGCAAGAATGCTGATAAAACTAGAAATGACAACCGAAAATGGTAATAATACATAATAATTATTGCAGGTTTAGAATGACTTATGTAATTATCTACGCAAACAGAGCACTTCAACGTTGTTCAGCTGAAGATAGACACAGAGGGAGAGAGCACTTTACATGCAGCTTTGGAGAACAGTTCTCCCAGAGATATCCTGGAAATAATCATCAAAAGGTATATATATATATATATATATAAAGTTTAAATCATTTATTGTGATGATTAAAATGGCGAGACAATATTGCTTAATCAGGATTGTGGAAAACACAATCTATTTTATTAGTAACTTTACATTGTAATTATAGCACAGTTGAAGATAGGTTACCTTTGGATACAACAGATGGAGCAGCAATGCCTCAAATAGCACTGCCTGTACAAGGAGGTGTTGAAGCTCATGCCATTGGCATGATCGTTTCAGTAAGTTATTCACAATTTTAGTCACTTAAATAAGCCACATCATAGTTAAACTGAAGTATCCCAATAACAAAGTGTTTTATAGTTATCAACTTATTGCTGTTTAGTTTTAACTATTACTCTATTGAAACCTCATCAATAACCCGTCTTATTCTTGTGCTAAAAATGTTAAACTATTGAAGTAGTTGTAATCAAAATGATTGTATATTCTTGACATCAGGGAAATATCAATTACTCTTTCTTATTTTAGACTGCAGCACCAGAACTAAAAAGAAAATATAGCATTACACAACTCAACCAACCTGAAGAAGCAAACTTTTTGGTACGTCTGCAGTATCATAAACATTACATTACTTAAAATAATGACAAGGATAATGTGTCTTTACTAAAAAATTTCAGGAAAATCTTCTCAATAATGCAGTGAAGCACAGAAGACAGGATATATTTGAAATGCTGACAGTGCAATATAAATCCATTTTCCTTTCAACTCTTAAATTGGTCATACAGGAATATCAAAATGAGTAAGTCCAACAATAATCTGGCATTTAACAGAAACAAAAGGATTATGAAATAATTGGCAATTTAATTTTTTATGCATGTAATTGTTTTGAAGAATTAGTGCAATCATTGTAGTGATGCTACATATTTACTTGTAGAGAATTTGCAATGATTATTGTAAGATACTCAAGTGAAGATCTTTTTGAAATGCTGACAACTGTGGCAATTGGAGAAAAAACAATTTACTTCAACGAACTTATACAAAAAATGCCAGGCAAGTCTGAGAAGATACATACATTATTATGATAATTTTCATTGTTTGTCAATACACAGATGTGGCTCTGGAGGCATTAAATAGAAGTGCTATTGCTGATGAAACTATAAAGTATGACTTGCTCCTGGAGAATGGAACACAAGCAGAAAGGAGGTGAATTACAGGATACAGTAGTATTAATTTCAGGTTGGCTAGGCGAGTAACAGGTGCTGATTGGGGATAATTAAAGAGGCAGGTTTAAAGCTGGGGTAGCATCCTGGCACCTCTTAATACAAGTTTATGGTATATTAAATTATGATCAGACGCACTATGCATATTGTCAGGATAGAAATGGGCTCATCCTTGTGATGTACATAGTGATTATACCACATTTACAGAATGTTAATTAATACAATACCAATGATATAAATGTAGATTGTTTTCATCTTAGTCTTTTTAAACATAAATTTTGCACCACAAATCAGATATTAATCTTATGGAAACATTGCCCTTGTATGGGATGTAATATTGTTTTTTTAAAGTAGCTATTGATAGATAATATACCAAAGATAAAAATATTGACATTTTTATTATTCTGTTAGGAATTCTAGAGCACAATTTCAGCTTGAAGGTAGTAGCAGTCGTCCATCAGCTGTGGAGGATACTCTGCATCCACTTGACTTAATGGTAATCAAAATTCAATGAATTCATATATGACTCCCAAATGTGATTGGAAAATTGAATATTAAATCCAATATGTTTTGTAGACATTAAAACATAACCAATCAACTCTAAAAAGCAAGCTGTTAATTTAGGTATCTCTTAATGCAAGGATTGCTTTTGCAAAGATATATAACGAGTAGTAATAGTAGCTTGGTGGGCTCCAAATCAAATAGTTAATTAACTAGCCAAGCTATAATTAATGTATCCACATTCGACAATTGTAAGTAACTACGAAATGAGAGACACTGCTATTGGTAATATTTTAGCAAGCTACTCAAACTTGTATTTAAGCCATATGTAGTGAATTTGATATTCTAGTGGCTAAATCTATTTTCATATGGCATCATCACTACAGGTTGACCTCAAACAAGAAAAGCTCCTTCAGCACACAGTTGTTAAGAGCTATCTCATCAGTCAATGGAGAGCAGTGGGTTTCTGGGTGTATTTTGTGCAAGTTATTCTGTATGCATCCTTTCTGGGATTGTTTTCAGGACTAGTACAAATTGTTCAGCATCCCATCGAAGAAAGATACAGTAAGAGATATAATCATGTTGTTTGATATTGTAGCTTATGTCCTAGAATTCTGTTATAAATATACACTTGTGATGATCTTTACCTTATAATCAAAACCACAAATCAACTTTCTATAATGCAGGAGTAAGCTTCTACAATAGTATGTTCTAAAGACGTATATTTCTCTCATTAGTAAAAACAAATACTCAAATAAAACTTAATATTTAAGACTGCTATTTTAATTACCACTAAAATGATTTTGTTATGTTAACATTATAGACACTACACAAGCAGGAGTCACATCAACTCAGAGTAAGTCGGAGAATTAGTAAATAGCATTAAAATATTATGTATTTGTTGTGATAGATAAAATAGCCGTGTACTGTTTGTCCGCTCTCAGCATGTTGTTCTGGTTGCTACAGGCTACTTATTCTGGAATTATTTTCGTGACTTTCCAAGTTAGAGGAAAGCGTAAAATATCAAAGAAAATTCTAGAATACTTCAAATCTGCACCAGAGGTCTTGCTGGAATTAACGGTGTTTGCTTTAGTGTTTGTCTTTTGTGTAGTATCCATTTATAATACAGCTACAGATAAATTCTTTAGCAAAGCTTTATGGCGAGTAGGAATATTTGCCGTAATCTTTGGATGGACAAGTTTCGTCATTCTCAGCTCAAAATTTCCAGCACTTGGAGAGTACACGCTAATATTTGTCAGCATCTTGAAGACCTTCTTGAAATTAGCTATATTTGGATTCGTCCTAGTAATGGCTTCAACTATAGTACTGCGAATGCTGTTTTATAACCCATTGGAACTGGTAAGGTTATTAATAGTTACTTGCTATACTTTATGTGGGATGTTTATTCCCTCAGAATTCTCCATTCTTCACTTTTGATGGGAGTATTGTAAAGTTAATCACCATGATCACTGGAGAGATAGATTTCCAAGACACATTTGGTTTCTCCTTTGATGTGGAGGATATTAATGGCCGTAATTTATATGATCGCAGTATGGCCTACTTCCTATGGATACTATTCTTAGTAATCATTCCCATATTACTGTCAAACATGCTGGTAAGCATAATAATAAGCTTTTCATTGCACCTCTTGTCATGAACATATTTTATAAAATCGTCAAAAACATTTGGAGCACTTAGGCACAGTAATTTCTTCAGTATATATTATTCTTGTATGTTTACTCTGTTAGATTGCTTTAGCTGTGGGAGATGCTTCAGAAATTCACAAAAATGCATCTATCAAGAAACTTGAACTACTGGTATGTTCATTTTTGAATAATAAAATTCAAAAGAATGTATTTGTTCTTCTAATGAAATAATTTTTTTGTGCAGAAGTTGAAATTTTACAATATTTATGATGTTATTTCAAATAATTATATTTTATAATATAGGCGTACTGGGTTACTGCACTTCAAGTCAGAAAGAAAAAGCAGATTTCCTATTATCTTCAAGGTTGTCTGAATTGTTTATCAAAAATGTATCACTTAATGAGCAGTGATCAGTCCAACTCTAAGACTGAGGAAAATGACATTCAGTTTTATCGCAAGGTAAATTATGTAAATATTTCACATGTATTTACCAACTTTAAATACTTTGAGCCCCAGTAAGATTATGATAGTTAATTTGCTTAACACTCTCCTTCTGTCAGTCAAACTGTCCATCAAACTATCTTTTTGTCTTTCATTCATCACCTTCTGATGTAAGCATAGTTTTGGGCATTGTTGTATATCACTTAGTAGGGAGTGGGTAAGGTGTCAGCACTGGATGGGGAGCACTGATGGGAGGAGTCTGAATATGACAGTAATGTGTTGTTGTTAGTATCCTGAGGGAGAGTCAGAGTCGGAGTTTGTCTTTGTGGTGGACTGCCCCCAGCAGTTGACTGTGAAGTTTCCAGTGAAAGGCAAACATAAAATCTGTGACAGCAATCCTCATTTGTAGTCAATAGCTAATAGTGTGAAAATAAAATTATTATATACATAATGTGTGTGTAAACATTAAAAAGTTAACTGAATTGACTGCAGTGGCATAGGAAGCGGGGTCTCTGGAGCCCCGCCCATAAATTTGAGGCACTATATTTTACGAGGTGATTTCTCACATGAATAATTTTTTAACCACAAATATACATGCCTATATGGAGCCCCTTACCGAAACATCTTCCTACACCACTGTACTGGCATTTATGTTGAAACAATGATCTACATGCATTTTATTAATCTGGTTGACTGATTCTCATGTTGTAGAAAAGAGAAGAGGACATTGCTGAAATAGTAGCCAAGTATTCTGAAGGGTTTGCTAAAACAGACACTGAGATGATCCAGACTATCAAAGAAGTGACTAAAGGAAACCAAAAGAAACTAAGAGAAATGAAAGTGAGTTTGCAAGTGGTATGATGGAATGACATTAGCTGTTTATCCTGCTGTTATCATATTTACCAGTGTAATGTGTCTTCATTGAATGAATTTGTTTGGATAATTCAATGATGAACATTATTACACTGGTCACAACTAATGATTTATATAGAACCAAAAACATAATAATAGTTATGTATTATATTAGTATACGGTAGTGGAGCATCACTGTGTGTTGAAGTATACACTTAGCTTATAACTTGTCATTACTAGTTCATTATTCATGATTTATTCAGTATTGATAGTAATTCAGAAAATTTGCTTTTAAAGCCATAAATTGATTTGCTGCATCTAATCTTATTGTTGTTTGCTTGATTTTTGTGTTTTTTTAATTAGGTAAGTTATGACAATGCACTGCAGAAGGTGCACAACAATCAAGCCTACCTCATGAAGAATACCAGAGGGAACCTATCAAATTAACATACAAATTAACTGTTTGGAGTAGAAAACAGTACTATAAATTTGAAACAATTTGTTGTTGTTATTGTGTTTTAGACGTATAACAGTAAATACTGCTTATTACCGCTACATCCTTTTTTTATTACAAAACTGTTTTTGTTAGATCTTTCTAGCAAGTCAATGATATGTATTTTATTTATGCTGTGTACAAAAAATAATAATAATATTTACTTGTGTTCTTACTCAAGCTGGTTCATCAACAAAAAAAAACTCACAGAAGGCAAGATGCTAAGAAAGGTTTCATGGTTCAGTGGTATCTTTACTCAAGTAGAACATTCAATTAGCACTTCGAATAAAGTTTGAATAGGTGATCGTAAACAGTTTGATTACCGGTATTGCCACCTAATCATGCAGCGCAAATATAATTCACTGCAATTCATTGGGCATAATGTGTCACAAAAGTTTAATCCCACTTGAATATGTTGACACTGTACTGAGTGGAGCACACTGTAGATACAGTTATGTAGAAATTCTCTCCAGTACTTTTGTTGCAACCATACAACAGGCAGTAGCTATGCAGCCCTCACTGTTTCAAAAATAGTATATAGTGTTCAGACCTGCAATGACGCCTGAAGGAAAGGACAGGTATACTCATGTATCTGTTGTCGATGTTCATCGATGTTTTACAAATTGTTTACTATTGATACTTTTACCACACTATTTGGACAGTCACATTTTGAAACTGTGGTTGTAAATTCTACTGATACTTTAGACTTGTAACAGATAATGTAGATCGCTATACAGAATGAATTTGATTAAAAAAAGTGTATAGCTAAGGATAAATTTAAAGTATTTGCATTTTAAGTTAGTGACTAGCACTACAAATAACATTGACCTGTATATATATAATATATATATATATATATATATATATGTAATTATTACATGAGTATGAGTGTGATATGGCAAAATATTTCACAAGCAAGCTAATTCATTTTCACGAGCCAGAGACGAGTGAAAATAAAGCCTGAGAGTGAAATATCGTGAAATTAATTTCACTGGTCACGTACCTATAAATATAATTGTGAAGATATCTAGGGTGGAATATATATATATATTTTTTTTTTACTCGCCTCTGGCTCGTGAAAATAAATTAGCCTGATTGTGAAATATTTCACCATTGCATATAACACTCTAACTCATGTAATAAGTTCTATATATATATGTATGTATGTATGTATGTATGTATGTATGTATGTATGCATATACTCAACCATAGATATCTTCACATTGTTAATTTTAGGTACATGACCTATGAAATATTTCACAGTTGTTATTTCGCTGCGAAGTGAATACTAATATACTCCTTTGCTTTCTGTTATTACTTGCGTGCTTCAGCATTTTTTGACCACCAGCACTGACTCTGTTAATTTTTGCGGTTTCTCCTTGGACTGATCAACAAAATGCTACAAGAGATTATTTTGCTATCTTGACTAGCCACAATGCATTCAGATTTAGGATAAGCTTTCTGCTTCTGGCAATCACAAAAGACCAGATAGCTTGCTTGTGGTTATACAAAATATGAGTCTGCTTTTGTGAATATATATAAGAATGTTGAAGTGCTTTTTATATTCAACAACTATTAGCTATATTAGCATTTTCAATTAATATTCACATGCTTTTTTCCAAGTTAACAAATAACTGTCAGTTGTTTACTGCATGGAACTAGGGCCACCTATCAAAACATCCTGGTTGACAGAAATATTTTTGAATAATCTAAACTGTATAAAGCACTACAGTTGTATCAAGCCTGGATCTCAGTCTTGCCAAAGCTAAAGGTGCAGCCGAGGAGTTCCAGAGAGTCAACTTGGAGTTACTGGGACTGAGGGTTTTTTTAATTTCAGTTTGAAGAAAACACAGTCTTGTTAGGAAGGTTAGTAGTTGTAAGAGTAGGACAATCCAGTCTTACCCCCATCAAAAATATAATAGTCAGACCTAAGATGTAATAAAGTTTGGCTATTTTATGTACCTGCTTGGTGAGAACCAAGACGTAGCAATGCTCTTGACATACATGCTTAGAAAGGCTTTACTAGACTGCCATGTAGAAGAGGATGCACATTAATGAGGTTTATTCAGTTAGACAATGAGCTGAGCATTAGCTATATAAATTGTTGAATTGCTATGATCTAGTTACTATGTGTTAGGTAGACAATGGAGGTAATCAATTTTCTATTCATTCTGACGTTCATAATGCAGCCTTAGTTGTTGCTTTGTGTTTGTTAGCTTTCCATATCATATTCAATAGCTAATAAAAGCAATAGCTATCTGCACAAGAACTTGGCTAGATGTTGCCAGTTGTTGTTTTTTATTTCAGTTTAGTTCTTTAGAAAACGAAAGAAAAGGCAGACACTACGGTGTAAGTCTGCTATGTGGCCACACAAATGAATTCATTTACCTATCATTTAGAGTCACGTGCGCTCACATGAGCGTACTTTTTTTAATCAGTGCCTGGTTCATAATTTCATTTTCCTCTGGTATACTTTACGTTAGGAAATGTTGCTGGAAGTGATCAACTCTATGTATGCCTTCTCTGTGGACAACGTGCATGTCAGAATAGTCCAAATGTTCCTGTGGTTACAGAAGTTGTCCACACTATGCCATAGCTAACATAATTATACAGCTAAATATTGACTATTTTGGAGGAATAACATTTAACACATAGACACACTATGAAGAGAAAGTGTACATATTGTTGGATCAGATCTGTGAATGAATATACTAATACTAAAAAAAAATTCAATGCTAAAAAAAATTCATAGGATGTTGAAGGGAGACCATGATGTCCACTATGTCCAATGTTTGGGTTATGTGAGAAAATATAACATGACCTTTAATTGTTGTATAAGTGATAAGCTAGTGACTTGTTTATTTATTTAAATGAATAGGTGAAATGATTCTTTTCAGCTGCATAGCTACTATTATGTCAATCATACTTGTTGGCTGCTCGGGAGCAAAATACGAACCTTCAAATACGTATATCTGCTGTTCAATTTAATGACTCTACATGTCCTTCTGTGAATTATACTGCCCATAAAGAGTTTACACGACGAGTTTTACAAGAGAATTACTTCAATTCCCACAAGGAACGCCCATGCTCCTGTGGAACAGGAGATTGGACTAGAGCCATTTTTCTCAATATGACTGATACAAGTCAAAATTGCCCTTCATCAAGATGGTCTCTCATCACAACTCCTGTCAGAGGATGTGGACGAACATCTTCAAACCTCGGAGTATGTGACTCTGTAACTTTTTCTGTTGGTCGTTCCTACTCCAATGTGTGTGGCAGAATTGTGGCTGTTCAGAAAGGACTAGCTGCAGCCTTTTATAATGCATTTGGCCATAGCATCAACACATTAGACACAGCCTACCTTGACGGAATATCTTTGACCCACGGAGCAGCTGGTTCAAGGCAACATATCTGGAGCTTTGTGGGTACTTACTATGAACAAGACCCAAATTACCGTACAAATGTTAATTGTGCATGTACAAACACTGGCAGCTCATGGCCGTATCAAGTACCGTCATTCATTAACAACAACTATTTCTGTGAGACTGGCAATCCTGGACCAGGTACATCAACATCTACATACTACTCCAGCGATCCCCTCTGGGATGGCCAGGGATGTGGCAGTACCAGCAATTGTTGCCAGTTGAATAGTCCTCCCTGGTTTTGTACAACTCTACCTCAAGCTACAAATGATGATCTAGAAGTGAGAAACTGCTATGCTGACCCATCCAGCGTAGAAGACAAGATAATAACCCTTATTGATATTTATGTGAAGTAACAATTGTGTTTAACATTTTAGTAATGGTGACATTATACTGACTCTTTGTTGTGATGAATTTATACAGTTCTTTGTTGTGATGAATGTATACAGTAGTCTAATCATTAATATTATTATTGTTCTTGTCTCACCAGCCAGATCTGGACCCTTACTGCTATGGTGGGGAACGATTTGGTGGCAATATTGCATATCACAAGATTGAAAGGAATGTAATTAGTCCCATTGTTGGATACCCTACCTAAGGATATGTAAAAATATATACCGCAAGCATATCATTTACTAAACCTGTTGTATAGTGATTAAACTTTTTAAATACACAATCTGCCACAAAACCCAAATGCTTGTAATTATCCCTAAATGGCAGAAAACATTATTATTGCATAAATATATTTTACATATTCATAAATTCCAACTTCCAGAATTTCAAATGAGTAATGAATACAAAGTGACAATTAAATATTTCTAAAAATTATAGAGATCAAAAATAAGACTTATTACAGTGTTCAGTTAGAAAACACACTATACTGTCTATCCATAAAAAATTTTATTTAGTCTATTAAAATTACAGATATGTTTATATGGAGTAAGTGTGTATACGTATTAAACCGGTAATTATTTAGTGGACTAACTTACAAAGAATAAGAGTCTTAAAATAATTGGAGGAAATATAATGGCTTTGATACTGCAATAGAGAGACACACTCTTCGTGGCTCTTGCCATGTCCAGCTCAGATGAGTCATGCAGCATATGTGCCTACAAGAAATATATCATTACTGTATTTTGAGTGAAATGTAGCTATATACATATTTTATATACATATATATCATATACAGCTATGCATACTCTGTTGCATATTACTGTCAGACACCTTCATTAAACAATGCTACATTTAGCTAGTTACAATTCAATAAGTAAACGATATTGTAGAATTAAAAAGCAAAAATATGTTTAGCTACTGGGAATTTGACCAAGTATCACTTGATATATCTCTGTTAAGAATCATCAGTAGCAGAAGCTCCTACAGGGGAAATTGATATGGCAGAAGAGGTTGATGATGACGAACAAAGCAGCACATTGGAGGACATAGAAAACCAGCAGCCTCTGCTGGCTCTCTTTGATTGTGAGACCACAGGCTTCAGTATCTACAACGACCACATCATAGATATTGGAGCCAAGGTTATATCCAGTCCAGTCCCAGTGAGCCAGCCAACATTTTCAAGTCTTGTTCGAACTCCAAGGAACATTCCTGGACCTGGTAAAAAAAAAAAGGAAGTATTACTATAATGTATAATAATTCACAGTTGTGGCACAATCAGCTATTGACAGTATAATTTTCTATTGTTAACATTTGTTGTTGTTTTTATATATAACGGGGATCACACAGACAATGTTGCAGACCGAGAGGCCATTATCTGTGGTTCTACCATCTATGGGTGAATGGCTCATCACAACCGCAACACACGTCAGCGATGCAACCAAAACTGTCCACTACTCCGGTATGCTCTACACCCACTCTTTACCTGGTTATTATGTACATTGTGGCAGTAGTTTTAGTTGCTCATAATGGCTTTGCTTTCGATTTCCCCATCCTGATGTCCCAAAACATGTCATTGTCCTTGTTTACCTCCAACTCAATCCACTTTAGTAATTCTCTGCCCCTCTTGGTTCTGTCAAACGTAAAATTTCTTCCTTGACAAGGTATAATTAGCTAATGAACATGATTAACTAGTATTTATCATGCTTTCATCAATTTTACTTCATTTATTTACTAATTATGTCAATTTTTTATTGAGTACACTTCAACAATTTAAACCCAACCCAATATTGTAGGTGTGGCAAATGTGACCGCTTGATTGGCCACTTTAAATGCTTTCTGCACCCATGTATTGTTACATAATATGCTTTAGCTTAGTTCATGCAAAAAGTTAATAGTAGTTGACCATTAATATATACGGAATTACTCTTACCTCAATTTCAGGAATAGTGATAACTCCTGTAGTATCCAATTTAAGCCATTCTGACTACCTTAATTACCAGTAACTGGTGAACAGGCTTGCAGCTCTACCAAAAAAAACATAGCCAGAGTTATTTTTGTAATTTTAGCTAACAAATATGGAACTACTACTTACCGGTGGAGGCAGCCTGCTTCCTGAGGGAGACAGGTTTGGTGAAAGCCAGGGCGGAAAGAAAAACCGGGGGCGGAGGTGTCAAGTATTTCACTTGCCGCCGCCCGAGGCACAAGAGCTATGACTGTCCTGATAAGCCAAAGAAGCCAAGCGAACCTGGTAAGGGGGCCAGAGTAACAGCCGGTCAGCCCACTGCCAAGAGGGTGAACTGGGCTAGGGCGGGTGTAGGGAATTATAATCCTTTTACTCCTTCTCGACTCGAGTTCTGTCAATCAAGTTAGCTAACAGCAGTTTAACTTTTAAGTTGTTATAATATTGGTTGCTAAGATAGAACTAAACTGATAATAATGATACAGTGCTTAAATATGAATTTGTGAATAATGACGTAGTTATTCAAATGTCCAATCAAATAAATACACAAGTGATGGAGTGAGGACGAAGTTGCTCGACGAACATCATACCCTGCAGCATAAGTGCCCGATTCACGGTGTGCAAACTAAAATACAATAATAATGATAATGACATAAAACATAGCTAGCTAAAAATGATTATGTTCATGTGGAGTGGTTCTCCACAGCGGGGCAGGAAGTTGCTTCCCTAACTGGTAGAGTGAATGGTACAGAGTGCACGATAATCCCAGATACAGAAGTGGATATAACCATAGTGCCTGGCAACCTTGTGTTCGCCAACCAGCTCTTAGACGACTATGAGTTAGTCAGGGGGATGTCAGGCATGCCTGTCAAGGTGCAGTGTGCCATGGTGCCCATAGCATTTGAGGGCAGAGAATACATGTTGAAGGTGGCAGTGGCAAATTGGGAATTGCTGAATGAGAGTGTTCTGTTTACTGTGCCACTGGCTGAGGAAACAATCAGGCAGCTGTTCTTGGGAGGCGCCTCAGAGGCAGATACCTCGGGAGTGGAGCATTCTTGTAAGGCTCCAGACTCCCCGAGTGTGATGAATGCCAAGGCAAACACCACACTTATTGCCATGCCTGCGGGACAGCAATGCTTGGCAGTGACCAGAGTGGCAGCCAAGCAAAACATGGCAGCCAAGTCAACCAGAGACAGAGAAGCTCTTGAACAAGTGTGTTTGAGTGCTGTGCCTGAGGTGATAACTGAGGTTCACACTTCCAGAGGTGTTGACGAACCTCTGTCTGCGACCAGACATAAACATCAACAGTGCAGCCAGCCTGCTGAGGTGAGTGGGGCTGCAAGTCAGACAGCCTTGCTTACTAAGGCAGGCAGGGTTTTGGGTAGTCAGGTGTCTACTGTGGGAGATACCAGACATGGAGCTGAGGTAACTCCACCAGCTGAGGTTAGTTGGAATACAGGGGGAGTGGACTCGTTTACTATGGGAGGCGGGGCTCCCAGAGGATTTAAACACTGTTGTGGTAAACCTACTGTGGGAGGTGTGGCCACAAGTAAGACGGCTGTGCCTGCTGCGGGAGTTGTGGCCACTGGCAACCTGAAGCCCACTCCTTTGGAGGGAGGGGTGGCAAGGAAGCCCACACCCACTGAGGGGTGTGTGGCATGTAAGACCACGCTCACTGAGGGGTATGTGGCACCAGAAGTGAAGACCACGCCCACTGTAGAGGTTGTGGCACATAAGACCACGCCTACTGCAGCTGGGGTGGTAAGGGATGACAGGCCAGAAGAATCCCAGGGAGTGCCAGTGAGGGCACTGGAAGGTCACCGCCCACTGCGGGGGGTGGAGACTATAAGCCCGGCTTTCCTCTAACCAGGGGGAAGTCCAGGAGTGGTGACATGGGAGAGACACTGCCCACTGCAGGGGGTGGAGTTTCTCAGCCTGGCTTCCCTCAAACCAGGGGGAAGGCCAGGAAGATTAGACATGGTAAAGGGTTGTCAAAGCTAGTGGGAGTCCCATGGTGGGGTGGTGATGCCAGCCATGCCCACAGAACAGGATACTGCAGGTGTGGCTTCCACAACTATGCCTCCAGGAAGTGTGGACCTAGGACTGGGCTGTCCAGAGTGGACAGTGCCAGGAGAGGTGAGAAGCAAGCTGAAGAGGATGCAGGAAGAGGATGTTACATTGAGGGAATGTCTTATGTTGGGTAAGGAGGATACGGGTTCCAGGATGGTTTGCTGATGCACATGGTGTTAGGTAAATGTGATGAGGAGTTGGTGGTGCCCAATATCTACTGACATACACCTGCATGGCCATGAGGTGGCCGGAAGCTGTGCCTCTTAGGGGGGTCTCAGCCACTGAGGTGGCTGAAGTCTTTGTCAGTGTGGTGTGCTGCATGGGCATACCTGAAGCAGTACTCACTCACCAGGGCTCGGTTTTCACAGGCCGGGTCTTTGGCCGGGTGTGTGAGCTCTTGGGATGTGGGAGACTGAAGACTATGCCATACCATCCCCAGGGGAACGGCATGGTTGAGAGGCTCCACGGCTCCCTAAAGCCAATGTTAGCCAAGGCGGCTCAGCAGGGGTTGGGCTGGGTGAAGTTCCTGCCCCTGGCCTTATTCACGTTGAGACAGATGCCTCACAGTGATACAAGCCTTTCACCCTTCGACTTAGTTTATGGGTCAGTCCGGGGACCTTTGGACTCGGTGTATAAGGGCTGGAAAGGGGATTTCTGCCAGGGGGTGGATGTCTCTAAGTGGGTCCAGACGTTACAGGACAGGCTGGAGCTGCTTCACAACAGTTGCACTGTCAGGATGGAGGCGAAAGACAAACAAAGAGAGAAGCTGAATGTAAAGAGGTCAGATATGAGGCTTAAGGTGGAAGATAAGGTTTTCATGAAGATCCCAGGGTGGAGTGGAGAATTCCAATGTGCTTGGAAAGATCCTTACAGTGTGGTCGAAGCCCTTAGCTGCGTGAATTACAGGGTCACGGGCCAAAGCGTGGGAAAAAATGGCAGGATAGTCCATCTGAACAATCTCAAGTGCTACAGGGAGCGGAAGGCTCTCAGGGCGGTGGTGATCGAGGATTCTGAGGAATGCTGGAAGGTCGAGAAGTTGGATGAAGCAATATGTGTTGGGAAGAGCTTGACGAGGTGCTTGCTGAGTTCGGGCCGCTCTTTTCAGATCGTCCGGGGTGTTGTCACAGGAAGGATTGTGACATACAGGTGCTGGAGGGTTCTCAGCCCGTGAATCTTCCAGTACGGAGGATCTCTTTCTCTGTGATGGATGTGGTGGAGAAGGCAATCCACCAGATACTGGAGGATGGCATAATCTAACTATCTTCCAGCAACACATTAAAACTACCAGAATGGTTGTCACAACTGCACATTGGAGCACTGCTGGGTTGGAAGGTTCACTTGACTGGTTCCTTTGCTGAAATAATTGCTGACTTTCTTGTGGCAGACTTGCAAGACATTTTCAAGTCTTTAATATAATAATATTGTATTATATTTAATTATATAATATTTGTATATAATATTATTATACACAATTTTTAATTATTATATAAAATTATTTGATAAAAAATTATTAAATTGACAATCAAATATTTCAAAGCCACATATTATGAATTCTCATAAATAATCTTATTATAGGAAGATGTATTAGCTAATAATTTTTAACATTTACATAGTATTTATTTAATACTCCAAAACATTTCAATCTTAAAGTGATCTTCATCAGTTAGCTAGATTCAATAAAATAAAAATGGAAATTTCTAGGATTGAAATGATTTTTATTATTCAGTAAGTACTATGAAGCTAAACATTCAATTTATCTTCCTAATGTAATAATAGCAATACTTATCTAATTGAGCCTGTTGTGTTCATAATAGTAGCTATTGTATAATAATACCTGTAAATAACTCACTAAGCTATGTATTCAGGGAGCTATACCTCTTGATGTGCCAAACATTGTGGAGGAGGAAAACTATTATGTTGGCAACATTTTGCTCAGTAGAAACTTAAGATAAAATATGTTTTAAAGACAGCTTTCTAGCTAAAACAAAGCACTGCTTCACTACATAAATCTATAGCTGTGATGTAAGTAGCTAAATCAATAACATTTCCAGTTCAATCCATACTTTTCAGATGACATTCATAGCTATAGGGTGTAACATTGTTTTCACTGTGGGTGATCTTGGTACTATGAATACAATATTATTCTTCCAATCCTCCCATTATTTGGTCTGAAAAACAAATGGACCTAAAGTATTGTAGCTGTTTAAAATTCTAAATTTTTGTTGGTTTGATTAAATTGGTTAACTTGTCTGTGAACTTATGTAAACATTTATTTGTTTTCTTTTTGTATTATCGTTGTAACCATGGGAATAATTATCTAATTTATAAAGTGTTGACTGAGAAATCAAAGTCATCAAAGCTAGAAGGCCCATGAATATTATTACATAAAGTATTGTTTGGTAAGGTGGCTAGCTAGTCAGTAAAATAATACTTATTTAAAATATTACTTCACCCTTCTAAGTTCAGTAGATCCTGTTGTGTTCATAAAGTATAGCTGTAGAACATTATAATAGTACTTGTAAATAACTATTAAGATTTGCACTCAGAGAGCTGTATATACCACTTGATGAGCTGCAAAGTATGGAGGAAGAGAACTATTATGGTGGTGTATAACACTTTGCCCCGTACAAAAACTGAAAGATAATAAAAAATATTTTAAAGATATCTAGCTAAGACAGAGCACCACCACATTGCACACACAGACATTCTATAGCTGTGATGTTTCCAGTTCAATTAAGTAGTAGCCATTAGGCCCTGACAAAATTTTCTTTTTATTCTTTTTTGCTAAAAAAATTGCCTAAAGGTTCTTTTTTTTTTGTAACCCATATTGCTCTTTCTTTTACCTAATTTTGTGGGGTTTTTTTAGTGATAACACAAACAATAAGATATTTTAAGGAAAAAGAACCTTATATCATGGATAAGAGGGAAAAAGCCTGATTGATCTTACACACATAACACAATTTGGAAATGCCTAACTTTTGCATATTAGCCATTAATTAAATGAAACATTTTCAGTGTTCACTAAATAAGAACACAAATCATGTCCCAATGCAATGCAAAAAATCAAAAAACAAAAAAATGCTGTCATGTTTGGTACCAAAATTGTAAAATATTTGTCAGCTGGCCAGCCTGAGCCACCTAACTATAGATATTAAATTGGGACCTGTTGCAAATATACTGCAAGAGTTGTTGCAATGTATTGGAGTGAAGTGAAATTGGAAAAATAGATTTACCAAGGGTATACATAATTGTCTGCATAAAGAACACAGGATAATTGTATTGGAGCAAAATAATTTGACCAAAAAAATACAATGGCATAATCAAAGCTTACTTGAAGAAGTTTGGAGAAAAATAGATACAGTATATTCCATTCCAAAATTACTCATCCTTTATTCTTTCATTCCTGACCAGCATTTCCGTTATCCTTAATTAAATTCTTGTAGAATTTTCTTTAGGATTTCTCAGATTCGCAGTGCATGGAATATAGACATTCTGAGCTTCATAATCACCTTCATTATCCCATTAAAGTATTTGGTTACCCTTGTTTATTTCTCTTAATAAGAACAATCCCAGTTCCCAGTGATCATGTAAAATATTAATTAAGTTACTCTTATTATACACATCACTCATTCATATTTAGATTATGCTTGAAAATTACGTAGTCTCTTTAGTCAGCAAGAGCTATAAATTTTCAGAAAAATATATTCTTACACATTCTTCATTAAGTGAGGGCCTAGCAGAACCTCCACGAACATTGGAAAGAATATTTAACTTTTCTACACATGCACTTTATTTTTGTAAAGCCTTGCTGACCGTTCGCGGCCAGATGCGGTCCATGCCCATGCCAACTGTTGTTATAAGCATTGTATTCTCTTACTCTCAGTTATTTCCTAGTTTGAATATCTGTTATTATTGAACCAGTGAAGTTTTAACTACCGACCAACCCCAGCCGGCCAATTATTCAGACTAGCTAACATCGATAATCTACTCCTCCAACATCCAGAAAGTTACTGTCACAAGGTCGACAATCAGATAGCGAGCCTTGTATACCAGGAATATGACAGGACAGTAAAGTCCTTCCAATAGGTCCCATCACTGGCTGTACAGCAAGGTCCCAATTTACAACATGGGCTGCCTGTCCTAACTGCCGTAGTCAGTGTGAGCAAGATCAATCCTACCTAGGATCTGTTTTCATTAGTGCTTTCTAATTTAAGATATTGTATAAAGAACACTTCAGATGTCAAAATAAGCAATTTGTAATATAACTACAGAATTTTGTTCAAGTATAAAGCAATAATAATCATTATGAATGTGCAGTTATGTTATACTCAACAAGAAAGGTCACTATTGCTGTATATTAAAACTAAAACTTGATAAAAGCAACAAAAAAAATCACTGCTACATATGAATTATCAAAAGTAGCTAAGTAGGATAATAACTTTAATGACACTGTAGACTAAAACACAACTATCTATACACACTTCTGACCAATAGTTAATACAAACTATAAAAATGACATAATGGAACTATTCTGTCTGAGCCACTGTCCCTCGAACACTCTTCATAAGATACTCTTGCTTGGTCTGTAACTTCTGAAGTGCAAGATCATGAGTTTCCTTGAATGTAAAAATGTGATCATAAGATTAAGGATTATGTAGTAGCACAAAATCTATGTGACATTGGTTGTTATAGTTTCTTTCAGGGAGGCAGAGGAGCATTCCCCCCCCCCCCCCCCCTCCCACATGTGAACTTTACAAAAAAAAAAATGGGCATTTCGATTGGCATGGCTACATTTACATGTATAGTGACTGTTCAGTGTGTCAATACCATGCCTTCAGTTTCTCTTTTTTTTTTCTAGTAAGCGTGTCTTATGTCAATAAGAAAAAAAGGTTTATAATCATTATTATTCATAATAAATTTCCTAAATTATTAGACGCTGAAATTCATAACCTTAGTGTAGAAACTCACTTTTAATTCTCGTAGCTTGTACTGGTTACTGATAATCACTTCCTTGATAATTTGGATTTTTTCAGAATCAGTTCCCGTAAACTTTTTTGAATCATATTTATTGTTAAGTTCATTCACATCATCCTTTCTTTTCTAAGAAAGAATACATACAAGATATATAGTAGAGTCTAGTGTTACGTTAAGTTATGAAAGTTCAAATTTCCTATATCTTGATGAGTTAATTAGACCTGCCTGAATTATTACCTTCACTTTTTTTCAAATAAAACATAACAATAACTTAACATTCATTACCTTCCCTATTTCTCAAATAAAAATGAACTTTAAAGACTATTGATACTATTTTAATAATACAAAACTACCTTTCTGTAAAACTCAATTTTATCATCCTCCTGTTTGGTGAATTCATATTGGGGAATTTTCTTCTTTTCACGTTGAAATGAAGTGACTGAATGAGCCTAAAAATATATTCAATATTAATTTTTGTCCTATGATTTTTTTGCTACTATTTTCCTTCATCAATTATTGGTTGTAAAAAATTCTATAACTATCTAGCTATAAAATATAAAAATACTTTAATTATAGCTATCCTTTTTCTCTGTTATGTTCTCAACTAAATGTTTCTTATAGTTTAGTCAATATCCTGAAATTAATATTCAATTTTATTGTTTCTACAAGTAACAATATTTTTAGATTATTCTCATTCTTTCACAGGCTATTTTAAACAATACAGAATTAAAAATATTTTGTTGCCACTGGAAATCGAAACAAGGACCGCTTGCTAAGCACAAGTGCTCTGCCACTGAGCTACGACAACCAGCCGGCAAACAAACCCTTTAATTCATACTGTTAAGGGGTACTGCTATGCTACAGTCTCACTCTCAACAGACCAATGAAAATTCTTTCTTCAAATATCCTTTTTGTCCGTTGAATATTTTTACTCTGCTAATCTATCACTGTGCAATAACCACATTTTATTTATACTGGTATCAATACAAGGACATACAACATTTACTTACCAGCAATTCCAGTTTCTTGATCGATGCATTTTCATGGATTTCATTAGTATCTCCTACTGCCAGAGCAATCTGAAATACATTATTTGTGATTAGGCCATTACATGTTTAATTTGTTCCACTGTACACTCTGAATAACATAAAATGCATTATTTCCTGTAGCTACTTGTAAGCCATGTGTGCTGTAAAATAATTAACCCACAGCGCACATGCGCAAAAGGGTGGTAGTAGTCCGTCATTCATTCATTCACTCTGTCAACAACGGATTGAAGATGGCAAACTTTTATGCCTTGAGAGAAGAAGAACTCTAACTAGATTATGATTTTAAGTCCCTTTAATATTTTAAAATTTTGGCTTAGTTTTTGAGAAAATGAGAGAAAGGGCAGACTACGGGTAGGTGCTGCTATACGGCCACGCCCATTCGATCATTTAGCTGCCATTTAGATACACGCGCGCTCACGTGACCATACAAAATTTACCGGGCCGGTTCAGATTTGTTGCTTGCATTCTGTAATTCCAGTGCTTAACTTCTTTTGTCCGGTGCTGGGAATTCTCTGATGCTGGAGATGCGGCTCCCCAAAATGTGCCCTAAGTGTTTGTGTACTGTGCAAATGTTCTTGCGGCTGGATAATACTAAAGCCAGAGAATGCCATGAAGTTCTCAGAAAGTCGTAAAAACCGTATTGCTGAGTATCAAACTATAAAACAGCTTTAGAAAGTATGGATCAGTCCCAGGTGCGTGTAAGGGCTGGTTCTAAATGTTTATGCCCATAAAAATAAACTTGAAATGCGTGAAGAATCCCAGAGATGCAAGCAAGTCAATTTAAAATATCCTAGCTTGACAAGTTAAAATTTATATTCATAAGTAGAACTATTGATAAGCTGAACATTTTAAGAACTCGGTTATTCAACAATAGTGACTTCTTTTGCAAATTATTGCATTTTAACTAACGCAGAGGGTTTCCACTCTTAGTGCTCTAGTTTATTCATTCATTCTAACATCATAATTCCAGTATTATAAGATCATTTTGAAACACTTCAAAGCTATTAAAACACCTTTGTGACTCTTTTTTAATGGAAACGGTCACATACATAGACTATGCCATCCTAGTATAATTTTATACACCACCCAATATTATAAAGATTAATAAAAATAGAAAATAACCCAGCTTACCAGCATATTGGAAAGTACAATTGGAATGAGGACCAAGAATATTATCCACAAGAAGTAAGCCATACTGCGATCATAGAGGCTGCGACCCGTGCTTTCATCAACAGAAAAAGAAAAACCAAATGTATCTTGAAAGTCTAAATCACCAGTTACCATGGTTATTAACTTAACTACACTTCCACCAAATGTAGAAAATGGTGAATTCTGAAATGAAGGTAACATACATAATTTACCAACTACAAATCGATTTAAACAACTTGCCAATTCCAACGGATTGTAGAAAAGCATTCGTAGCACTAAAGTTGAAGCCAATATTAATAATAATCCAAAAATCGCCAAGCTCTGAAAAGTTTTCAAAATGCTAATAAATATTAACGAGTATTCACCCAGTGATGGAAATTTAGAGCCCAGAATAATGAAATATGTCCATCCAAAGATTATAGCAAATATACCAATTCTCCAAAGATGTTTATTCATAACAGTATTAGTAGCTGCATGAGAAATTGATGCTCCACAAAAAATGAAGACGAAAATAAATACTACCAATTGGAGCAGTAATTCTTGTTTGCTTTTAAGAAAGGTTATGCATTGATGAATTGTGAACTTTTCCAGACATTCTCTTCCACAGTAATTATTACATGCTCCTCTATTACATTTAAAAAATGTTGGCCATTTCAATTTTTGTTGAAACTTTAAGAATATAAATAATGAATAAACTGCTTGCATTATCCAGAATATAATACTGAATATTGATAAGTGATATATCACAATGTTACCTGTAGCATAATTATTATTTAATTTACATCAAAATATACAAAGCACTCACACATACTTACTTTTTGATGATGACGACACCACTTCATCAGTGAAATCTACATAAATTTAATTTAAAAGTCTGTTGAAATTAATCATTATGAATTATTATAAAACTAGGTCTTTTGAACTAAGAATATCTAGGAATCTGTTTAACTATCTGTAATTCAATAAAAAAATATATAGCACAACTTTAGTTATGTCCATTTTTCATGATATCTAATAGACTCTTGCAATTCAATATATGATCTAAACAACAGCAAGTGTTAAACTGAAAAATAGTGCGGCTAAAACAAGTGTAAAATGGTACTAAACCAAAGATATAAAATTTCAAAGAACTTGAATCGTCTTCTCCTTCTTCTTCTTCTTTTGAAGTCCCCCACAACTTTGTGGCTCAACTTTAAAATGTGATTTCTTACATAAACACCAGCAAAACCACAAAACACATGCCCTTGGAGCCCACCCATACTGAAACATCTGCAGTTGTTTCATGAAGGAGCATCCTAGCCTTCCGAGTTTTGACGCCATCTTGAGCAGCTCACATGCAGCTGAACAAGTGCCATGCCTTTTTTATTAATACTGATGTGTTCGTCGGTAATCCACAGAGAAATAAGAGAAGTGTGATATGTCTTCTTTGTGGTGACCATTGGAAAAATCAGTAAATAGTTGATGTAGATCATTTCAAAAGTAAACGCTTAGTAATTGTTTTAGAAGTTGTCGTGGATAAAGGTAATGTGGAATGTTGAAAAGCGGGCAATTGAGACTAAGATGTAATGGAATTTAAATCACATAAACAAAGATAAATAGTCATGGCAAAGAGTGTAAAAAAAGAAAGTGGGAAATTAGTTGTAAAAAAAACCATGTCATTTGAAAAAAAAAATTAGGGTTGCTCTAAAAAAAAATATAGAAACAAGGAATTTAAAAGCCCAAGTGTTAATTCGAAAGCATTACAAAACTTGGCCAAAATAAGAATTGTGATTCTACAACCCTAAATCGCTGCCTTAAATAAAAAAATTTTTTTAATAATAACTAAAAATTAAATACACATTTAAAAATGTATAAATAAAATTTAGGATTTCTCAAAAAAAAAATGTTGGGGATCAAGAAAGATAAAAGTCAAACTAGTCCTATGTGTTTGACAACTTTCAGAATTTTTTAAGTCAACAAATGATATATTCTAAACTTTTTAAGTTATTAAATGGAAAGTTCTGAACTTTTGAAGTTGACAAAAGGCAAGGCAGTGATTTAGAATGGCCATTCTCAATGTGGGCAAGTTTTGTAATGCTCATCTTTCGAATTAACACTTTGGCTTTAGCATTCCTTGTTTCCATGCTTATTAGAGCAACCCTAAATATTTGTCAACATTATTAAATGTTGTTGTGTTGTACAACTAGTATATTAATATTAAGTCGTATGCATAATATTACAATATGTAGTTTTTTAGTACAATTAATTTTAAATTGAGGCAATGAGATACTGACTGTTTGATTTCTCAGTCATAAATTTGTATGAAATCTTTAACAGTGTTACACATAAAAAAAATATGCTACAAATTCGATAAACTGCATAAGAAATACAATCTTGATCTACATAAACTAAGGCACACTTACTGTATTGCTCCTCGATTGGGTGTGGAATAACTTGAGTTAGAGTTGAAAAGCATCCAAGGAACAGCATGTATAAAATGACTTGTAAAAAGTACACCCAGCGTCCAAATACGTTCCATTCACTTTTCAAGTAAGCTTTGACTAATGGATGGCGAAGAAGAGTGTCTCGCTTAAAATCAACCTGTAATGTTTCATGCACATTATGTCAACATAGCATAGTATTGTTAATATTCAGAAAATATATAAATATATACATGGTACATATATTATTTAGTACTGAATATGTACTGTTCTGATTATATTTAACTACCATGATGTCCAGTGGATGTTGAATATTCTTTGGAATTGAGGAATTGCTACAATATCATGAAAAGGAGCACTGAATAACTACAAAAAAATTAGCAAGCTAATATATTCATTAGAAAAGGAAGTCATAAAAACTGTATCATCTATTGTGGTAGGATTAGTCACACCAGCCATAATACATAGGCTTCAACCGACAAGAAACTTCTTTGAAGTTGACAGACACCTCCCAAAACCAACAGTAAGTTGTGGTAATTCAATTTTTTTGTAAGAATGCTGACCAGTAGTTTATTAATAACTAGATGAATTATTATTATATATAGAACATACATAAGTGTATACTGTAATGGTTAAACAAAAGTATGAAGCCATTGAATAAACAGAAACATATAAGCTAATTTTGCATGCATACCCAAAGAAAGCTAAAAACTATGTGGCATGGAAGTGTTGTCCTATCATATCAATGTTATAAAATTCACCATTTTGTGTTGATCTATATGCAACAAGCTTAAGTATTGTGTGCTTGAATGATCAAATAGCGAGATCAATTCAGTTACAATTTAATAGCTATAACAAAAAAATATGCTAGAATTACCACAGCATGAGGGCATTTGTAAGCCAGTAACTTTTCCTTAATATGATAATTCGAGGCCATAAATAATTTTAACCTAGAAGATGATGTAAATGTGTTAAAACAATAAATCTGACACTTTGCCTTTATTGTCCCTCCATAAACCATGTATAATTACGTCAATTGATAATTAATCTAATATCCATTTCACACGTCAAATAATTGCATCACATACTTATTATTTGTATTCTTTTGTAGCAACTTAAACCTGTTTTCTTCATCTTCTCTAATTGCACTTCGATTCAATGCTTCTAAAGCTACATCTGTAGAATATAGTCAAATCCAACAATTAGCATGCAATTTAAAGGGGATAACTGTTACCTGGCATATTTTGAATTAGTTCATTAAACAAAGTTTCGTTAACTTCTCCAGCATCAGGGGATTTGTCTTTATTTCTCTTTGAATAGCTATCACCGATTGGTTTTGTTAACATTTCGAAAAGACTTTCATCCCTTGAATATCGAACCAGTTTTTGGGCAAATTCTCTGCAACAAAAAGAATAAAAATTGTCATAATAACAATAATTATATCGCTAGTGGTGTGCTTGAGCACAAATAGCCAGCGAGCCTCCCTTGTTAGGTTACATAAAACTACAGTATTGTTGTACAATTAATTTTTTTTTTTACTTCTAACACGCCAGTTTAATTAAGTATTGTCAAGGGGCTTCAATGCCATAGTATCCACTCATCGCAACTGTTTGACTTCAAAACACAAAACAAAAAAACCCTGGCATTTCTAAGGAATTATCGCACAGGTACTGCTGTAGTAACAAAAAACACTGGGTGAAGGCAGCTAATATATTTATTCATTAGTTAAGGGTGCTGCGACATAGCAACGCGCGTGCACCAGAAATGCCGGATGCTCGCAATAATTTAACAACACCGCTAACTTAGTTTACGCGGTAATTCTAAAGCTTCCTGCCCACAATTGATAAACCTAACCACGTGGCTCTGCTCCTGTACAGCTGCTTGCTTTTTGTTTCTCAGTAGCTCTGTAGCTTTGTTGAATCAGTACTTTGTTCTTCTTGTATACCACTAGATATGTGACTAGCAGTGCCCCGCAGTATCTCCAAGTTATGACAGGTAAATAAATAGTTACACTAATGACTGCCTATTTCAATATTTTTTTATTCTTGTAGAAAATATATATTGTTCAAGCTTCATAACTTATCACTGCACACTCTATGCCCACACTTCATGCCTACACTTCATACTTCACGCACTTCACTCGCGGCAACTTATCGATCTTGGTGGAACTACTCTATCACTTAGTTACTCTTTTTAGTTTTATCTCATTTTTTATCCGTTTGCTAGCTATTTTTATCCAGTTTATTTCTATCAATATTATTACATCTGTATCTATATTTACCTTGTAAAGTTTAATTATCTATATAATCCTATATTTTTCTTGAGGTAATAACTGGACTTGGTACTCTAGATTCAAAGCTATCGAATCTTTCTACTCTCATCAACATCTATGTCAGAATTACCAACTTCATAGAATACAGCAGATAATAACTGATTATGTGATTGATTTATAATGATTATAATGACTATTGTAATATAGCTAAATACTGAATAATGTATAAACTTAGAAAAAAATGAAGATATTGAGTATGCAGATGTCCAATGAACTCAGTAGTACATTCTAAATAAATGATGCACTATAGTATGTCCAACACTGCCTGAAAAATGTCCATTGACAACCAAAATCACAAATTAGAGTATAATGTGTTGATAAGTAGTTTGTTAACCTCATCAGGTAGTGGGAGGGGTTTGTCAGCAATCAGCTTCTCCTAAAGATCGCGAGGTCTTATTTTAGTTCTGAAACCTATTTTGTGTAACTCCTCAGAATCTAAGAATAGGAATGACTCCAAACTTCATATACAGGTAGACTTTGACCTTGAGAACAAAACCTTCGTTTTAATTTTTTTTTAAAGAAAAAAATGCCGGCGCACTGCCGAGAAAAGCAAATGAACACAATCAACCAGACAAAATAAAAAAGATTAGAGAAAAACTAAAACGAAGCTTTTGTAGACAATCAGCTGCCGAGGACGAAGAATCAGCTCGCCAGCGGCGGTACCATCGGAGGAGTTTTGAATTTTATACTTAAGGTTTCAGAAGCTTGTAGCGGAGAAGAAATACAGTACCAACTTCTGTTTTTCGATATTTGGTCCACTAACAGTGCTCTTCAAGGTCCGCTGCTTGCCATAGCCCTACAAACAGTAAGAAAAAAGTTAGTTAGCCCTAGCAACCAAAATCTAATACACACCAAAACTATGCGTGGGCGTTGTCGCAGCACCCTAAACTCTTACATTTTGCTATTCTCTAAGTAAGCAGTAGCTGTAATGCACAACACTTATACACACCTGTTCACCGAACATAACACATGACTTGCCTTCATTGTGGCTAGACTATTGGACAGTGGGTTCTCACATTAGAACAACACTGTTGCGTATGGCATATAACTATGACAAACAGTGCATTAACATACCACCCCACTAATTTGAATAGAAAATGAACTCTGGCAAGTTTGTAAGTTTTAACTGCACCTGCAAAAGAATTCAAAGCGATGAACAATTCAATTTTTGGATGATATGTGTAAAGGTCAATAAACCAGAGTGTTCTGTTTAGTAAAGTTTAGGACAGAGTCGGCCACCGAACTAACACAAAAATGCCAGGGTCAAAATACAAAAATGACATATTTACCTCCAAACATATACACTAGTGTAAGCACAAATGACAAGTGAGCCTCACTAGGTAGGTTACAATAAACTATAGTATTGTTATAATGCTTCTAACACTCCAGTAAAAAGTGTTTGATGTTTTAAATTGCATACAGTAATGGGGTTTAAATGCCATGGTAGCCACTCGCAGCAACTGTTTGACTTTAAAGCAAAACAAAAAACACAATAGGCATTTCTAAGGAATTACCACACAGGTTTGAACCTAATCCTATATTAAGACATGCTTACTGTTGTAGTAATAAAAAAGAAAACCATGTAAGGCAGCTAATATATTTATTTGTTAGTTATAAATGTGTAGTTTGTTCTATTCTTTAGCTAAGCAGTAGCCATAGAAGCACTTTCACACACACTTGTTCACCAGACATACCAACACAAGAGTTACCTTCATTAGACTATTGGACAATGAATTGTCAAGTAAGAACAACAGTGTTGCTAGGGCATATGACAATGACAAATAGCGCATTAACTTACCACCACCACTCATTTGAATAGAAAATGAACTCCAATAAATTAATTAATAAGTTTAACTGCACCCGCAAAAGAGAATTCAAAGCGGTAAACAACGTATGGTTGATATGAGTAAAGATTGATAAACCAGAGGATTATGATTAGTGAAGATGGAACCACCGAGCTAACACAAAAAACTGAGGGTCAAAGTACAAAAATTACATACGTACATCCACAAATATAAACTAGTGGTGTGTTGAGCACAAATATTGAGCGAGCCTGTAGTTGTAATTTAAAAAAAACTAGACTAGTGATGTGCTTCAGCACAAGTGGTGAGTGAACCATTGTGCACAAGTAATTCACACAAGGTAGAATCTGATAAAAGTTGATTACACAATCTGTATACAAAAGTAGCAATAATGCTACATTCATTTAGATTGCCTGAAGTTAATGTCTTAGTTTTATAAGGCATCATTCAGTCTATTTAGTCCTAAATGTAGTTACAAGTAGCTATGTTGTTCTTGACAAAAAATAAAAGCACTCCAGCTACTTAAAAATGGCCGAGTTTTTAAATGGCATATGGTAAGGGATTTAAATGCAATAGTAACCACTCTCCGCAACTACATATTTGATGTGAAAAAATAAAAATAAAATCAACAACATACATTTCTAAGGAACTACCGCACAGTTTATAGTCTTACCCTAAATGGTGACTTGCTTACTACAGCAGTAGCTGAAAAACTGTGTAAAGGCAGCTAAAATTAAGTTTATTTGATAGTTGATTTACGTTGTGCTATTTTTTTTTAGCTATGCAGTAGCTGTAACACTCTACACTTTCACACTCTGCACTTGTTGACTGGCTTGACTGTAGGATAATGGATTTTCAAGTAAGAACAATACTGTTGAGTGGGCTATAACTATGACAAACAGTACATTAGCCAAGAGAACTTACCCACCACTGCTAATTCAAGTAGAAAATGAATTCCTAAGTTGCAGGTTATTGTGACTTGGAAATACAAGAATTTCTAAGAAATTATCACACAGTTTGGAGCCTAATCTAAAAGCAGTGGAGTAGGAAGTTAGGAGGGGGGGGGGGGATGGCCCCTCCAATAATTCCCTATGGGGGCCAGGCCTCCCCTATAGTTTCTGGTGCCCATACTACATCAGATGCTTCACACTTGTGATGATTGATATTTATAGTTCATTACAGATCCAATATAATAACAAGTTGTATGTAAAACCAGTAATTGCTATATCAGAAGCATCACCTTCATATTTAGCAGCCTCTACACACCCTCAGCACAAATGGCAAGCGAGCTAGCTTAGCTTTAAAGGGCATAATTCATATAATTTGTTCAAGCTTGACCCATTTATTTTAATGATGATGAAGAAAAAATAGTGCTATTGGGTCCGCTAAACATTCAGGCGTTTAGGTCCTCTCCAAGAAAACTACTTTTTGCATTTCAAGTCCTGCAACTCATAGTCAACAGGATCATTACTTTGCTATTTTATCAATACACTTACCAACTCATGTAATTAGTGGTGCAGGCGAAAAAAGTGGTTGCACGTACCATATCAATAAGCAAAAGAAAATAAATACATGCCACAGAATCTCGATTATAACTATTACCTCTGTAAATGTCTCGCTCACTTCACTAGCTCGCCAATATGTTTTATAGCTAAAAATGTGTATTTACGAATAGCAATTTTATCCTATATTGTTACTACAATTATAGCTACAAAGTGCAGCATTAATTTTTCTTACTCATTTTTCTTCTCCAGAATGACTAATTTATATATTTCCAAAGAATGATAGTAAGGTGGCAAAGTCAGCATTTCAAATATATCTAGCCGTTTGTGTCTGACTGCTTCCTCCAGAACCTTATCCTGAGAATCATAATTTAGTAAGTAATAATTATGAACATTAGTAATCCATGCCTAGCTTCATATTACATATTAATGCTATCTATAATTACCAAAATTATTTTACCAAAAATTTTCCATCTGTCTTCTCTAGCTGGCTGTCTCCACATCTCTAAAATAAAGTTATTAATAACAATCACAAGAACTCACCGAGTTTCAAGTAAGTTCCAAACTTATCAAGCTTTGAGAAATATTCGTCAATTTATTTTTTAAAATAAAAAGGTAACAAGCTTCTAGCAATCCTGGGAAAGATTATCATTGTTTATAGAATTAGAACCATAAACAGAATAATGCAAGTGCATGGAAGTAGAATTTGTTATAGAGGAACAAGAAATAAAGTTAGTTAATTTAATGAAGTTCTTGGCATATTTTAGGAAGAAGAATATGAGTGCTTCTCTATAAAGCAAATAATAACTACCAATTTAATCATTGTCTTATTATTACTATATTTAATAATCACTTCTAAAAAATGGGAGGAATTAGACCTTAAAAGAAGGTAAATCCCAGTTTTCCCCGGTATAAAACCATATCAAGTGTAATTGGTTGCATTAGGTAGTTCTAAATAGTATTAGCTATGCCTACTAAGCCAAGTAGTTCTTCTGGGTATTGACACATTTTAAATGCAATTGGATTTTTTGTTTCTAAATCCAGTGTAGTTATCTTAAAGGAAATAATCACTCATAATAGTTATAATAATATACCCTGATTTTTCATGATACAATAATCGCTAATTAACCCTCAGCACGCATGTGCGTGAGGGTTACAGTAGTCTGTTTGTCATTCATTGTGTCAACAGCGGATCTCAAAAATGGCAGACTTTTATGCCTAGAGAGAAGAGAAACTCCTACAAGATGATGATTTTAGTCCTTTTAATTTCCCACTTTTTTATTTCGGCATAGTTTTTGAGAAAATGAGAGATGTCCATGCCCATTCATTTGTTTAACTGCCATTTAGAATCACGTGTGTCTCTGGTGCTGGAAGTGTGCTTTTTATCAACTGTAAAATGTGTTTATGCAGCAAGCATGTTAGAAAGTCCAAATTTTCCTGCATTTATTTTTTTATACCAAGCCAAGGTTAATACTAATGCCAGAGGATGCCATGAAGTCCTCAGAAAGGCATATTATATCATATGCCCAATTATCGTTAAGGTTACATAAGTTTCCCTCTCCTGCTCTCTTTTTTCTGAACTGAGCTTTTCTTCTATCCCACCACTCCTATCTTCAGCTCTTCTTTTTGAGTCATGGTGTCCCCTTTTCCTTTGTCGATCTCTCCTCATTTCTGTCCGACTTGGAGAAACTTTTGTCTTCTTTAGCCTTTCTTTTGAAAACTAACCCCGCCTTTACTCGTCTATTCCACCTGCTTTTTAGTTATAATTAATCGCTCGCCTTTTTGCCTTCTCTTCCCTTCCATTCTAAACCTATACCGCCTTACCTCGATTCCATCCAGTTACAATTAATCTCCTTTTACCTTCTCTTCCGTACTTTCGCCTTCCTTTTTTATACCTACGCCGCCTTCCACCGTCTCTATTGCACCCACTTTTTAGAACGGTACGTTCTACTGAATTTGACGACACTTTACCTATGGTAAAGAGATGATGCTTTACCAAACCGTACCGAGCTCATGAATTATTCATGAATACACACACCATCGTCGTCGTCGTCGTTACTGACACACAAGCGTATTATTATATAGAAGATGGCTGAGTGTCAAGCATGTATTAGAGCTTTAGAGAGTATGGATTAGACCCAGGAGTGTACAATGGCTGATTCTAAATGTCATGCCTATAAAAAGGCCCTTGAAACTCCTGAAGAATCCCAGACATGCAAACAGGCCAATGTTAAATTCCAAAGTTAAAATTTATATTCATAAATAGAACTATTGTAAAAAGAACTTTATTATTCAACAGTATGGTGTGATACATAGAGATGAATAAAAAAGCACTGCCACCAGAGTTCTCAGCGATCAAACTGAGTTCCTGCAAACCCTCGACTCAAGCTAAAGTTTTAATTCTAAGCAGAGAGGAGTAGGTATCTCACAAGATGTCATAATAATGCTGATACAATCCAAACTCAAGTTGGGTTGGCCAATATATAAGAAACCAACCAGGAATTGTGTGTGATGAGAGCATACAAGGGTGGTGCGGTAGAGAACATGGGAAGTGACAATGTGAGTGAATAGGGTGAAATGTAAGATGCATGAATAGTGAATGGCAAGGTAGGTTAACTATTGTTAATAATATAATCCTGAAAGTTTAATCTTTGTTCTCCGTGGTGAGTATGTGGGGAAGAGTATTTCACCGCAAACAATATAAGGGACTTCTTTTGCAAATTAATTACATTTTTTTAACCACCGCTGAGGGCTTGCACTCTTAGTTAGTGCCCCAGTTTATTATAATGACCTATTTATTAAAATTGTAGTATACTTGTATACTTATGTAACAGACACAACAAATAATTAACCAATAAACTGATTACACTATTGATTTTAAAAAATTTCACTGGTTCAAACTGTCCTAATATGGGAAGCATCTTCCTGTTATTAAATGTAAGTCATGTAAAGTTAATTTCATCTTTTTTTTTCATACTAGGAGCTATATTATAAAAAATGTAATATTATTGTTCCGTTATTTTCAGTAATAAAATATAACACAAATAAAACAAATGATTTTATGCTACTGACGAACATATAAAAGTATTTTTTCATATTAATTCTCATTATTTTTAACTATGTCAATGGACAACACTGCACAGAACTTACTGATACTACTAATTTGATAGCGTGAGCTTCAATGCCTTTTTCCACAGGAAGTGAAATTTTATCAGAATTTGTGTCTGTGACTGAACTGTACACAAACAATAGAAATTTTAAATATTATTTAGGAGCAAAAAACAAATTCCTTCAACTAAGTAGTTACATAAATATATATTGTTAGATACAATTGCTTGCTGAACTGATGTAATAATATGTAAGCTTGTCTACCTTTTGATTATACTTTCTAAAATATCAGCAGGAGAATTGTTTTTCAAAGCTACATGTAGTGTACTTTCTCTTTCATCCTTATCATTTTTGCCACAATCTATCACAATAGCAACAAATAAATGTATTAATAACAGTAATTAATATATAGTATATGAATGAAATTTTACCTTGTTCTGTAGAAAAAGTAGTCCTTTCGATTATCATTCTTGCTTGAGGAAAGAGCTTCTTTTTTAGAGCCAAGTGTAAAGGAATAAGGTCATCTTGTTTAAAATTGAATATCCTAAACATTAGCCATGGAATAAATCAATGAATTGTGCTGGCTAGCTACTTGTTTAAATGATTGAAAGGTAAGGATAAATTTTCTCTCACTACTTAACATGAAATAATTTTTTTTTCAGATCATAAAACATTGTGATATGTGTTAATGGGATACATAAATTAAGTACTTTTTGAGTGAGAATAAATATATTCTACATTTCATTTAGTTGCACAGTTTAAACCCTAACAACCTATTTGATGGAATAATGGTACTATTAGGTGTAGTCTAACTTACTCTTGTAATCTTTCATATGTTAGAGCTTGTACAATAATTGTTGTCATTCTTTCAAAGTCAACTGAGTGAATACCACTAAGAAGTGCAGAATGAATTATATGTTTATCTTTACAGTCTTCTTTTGTTAAAGCTCTAGCTGCAACAATAGAAAAATAGCTACTTCAAATTATATTACTGTTATTATTAAACCTAGTAGAACTTAATTTGAGGATATTTTATGAAAATGAATGATAATAATTACCTCCAGTAATTTCTAAAATTACAATAGCTCGTTCAGGCTTGCCATATCTGAAGGCTAACTCTAAAGCAGATATTACTTCAATGGTTGTCCAGTTCTTTAAGTTTGCTAAATTATCAGGACATTTGCACTGAACCAAAAATGGATCATTTTCATCAGTCCCCAAATTTTGCTTGCACAAACTTTTCCTGAATAAAAGATACAATGTAAAATAGCTGAAACCATAAATCCTCAATTTGCTATACCATATCTCATTTATGACTTTGATTGTATCTTCAAACTCCGACTCAGAACCACAACATTCAATTGCAAGATGCACCATTGAGAATCCTTTCTCGTCAGTGTCGACTATTATATAAACTTCAACAATAATCTTCAAATTTTGTCAATTTTATGACATACCTAGTATATATTTGAATGGATCATAAACCTTCTTTCCCTTGCTTAAGAAGAAGTTCTCTTCAAGCAGCTCTACAAACATGGTAACTTACTTGAAACACATTTATCATTGAGTTGTGACTGACATGCATTATAATCATAAAATTATCTATAATAGCAACGTTTGTCTACCTTTGTAGGCTAAGAACATCATTCGAAGCTTTGAATGCAAGTTACAAGATGCTGCCAGCATCATAGGAGTTCTACCCTGCTCATCTTTCTCCTCAATGCTGTTTAATTAAAGTACAGTTTATACTGACCTATGTATTTTTTAAACTATTAATGCCTACCATTGCTTTCCAAGCCCTTTTATAATTTCAATGAATTCCTCTGAAGAAAACTTGTCACTTATGACTGCCTTGTGCAGTAGACCATGAAATTCAACATATCTGAACGCTGACAAATAAATTTGAAAACTCTCACTAAAGTTGTAATAACAACAAAATTAATGACAACAAACCACAATAAAGCATCCACCATAAGAACAATTACATCAACAACATCAACAGCAATAATAAAAAAAAAAAGCACCATAACAATGATATTGTTATTATTAATAATGCATCTTACCTGTAGCAGTTATTTTGAGTAATTTGATTGCTACTGAAACTAAATCTCGATCTATTAGTTCAGAGAACATTGAAGCAGTCAAAATGTTTTTCAATAGATAATCAGCAGAGCTGCATAAAAAAATATTAAAAAGAATATTATAAAATCATTAAAATGTATATATTTTGTATAATTAACTAATATTAAACCCAGTTTTAGTTGACCAAAATTAATTTGTTATCTAATCGTGTATAACTCAATCGTACAAATAAAAGTTTTAGTCAGACATTTCATGCTTACTAAAATTAAGGTAAAACTGTCCTTAGAATAACTTAAACTATTTTCATCATTATTGCATAAATCACATGAAGTCTTACTTAATCTCAAGCATTCTTTAAATACAAGTCAAAATTAAATATATAGCTATTGAAGAAATATTAATAAGTCTGGATAAGTTACTAGTTTGAATTATTGAAACTAAAATCTAAAATAAATGTGTATTTGTGAATAACGAAATCCAGCTAAAAGAATTGGTAAAACAAAAAAAAAAACTGAAAAATCTAAAAGTTAAATTAAAACCACTCTACATTAATAAAATAATTACAAGGATCTGGTCTCTAACAGTGCTAGAGCACACTTCTCAGCTCCAGCCCTGATAGCACATTGAAGAGGACCATAACCTATAGAGCTTTCTTTAGTAGGATCTAAATGCCATACAATATTTATGATTACTATCACGAAAATAATGCTGACAAAAATGACTTTAATTGCGACATACTGCTTGTAAATATCACCTTTGGGCACAATAAGATATAAAAGGTTTAATAATATAATTGGTAGTTAGAGATATACAATGTAAGTTAATTTTTTTGAAGTAATCTTGTGAGTTATGAGTTGCATGGGTGTAGGAAGTAATTTTAAAGTGTAGAGGCCAATCAAGCTGTCACACTTGCTACTCCTACAATTTGGGTGGGGATGGTTAAATGTAATCGATCCAAAAAAATCATATATTAGTAAAGTGATGAAAGATTGATAAAAACATAGTGATTTAGTACCACATAACCATTAGCTAATCATACTTTGTCAAGCAAGAATTTTTAAGTTTGATAGAATCTTAAAACACTGAATCTAATCTCAACCTGTTTAAATAGACATTGTGCTACAGTGAATGTAGTAAAGGTAAAGTCTCTATGCATCTTCAAAACTGGTTCCTAGTGCAACTCACACTAGAGTCATTTGACTATACCATCTTTCCAGTTGAAAAACAAACCTTAAGTAGGAAAACCGAATTAGAATTAGAATTCATTGAAGCTTCCCTTTCTTACTGGCTCCAGCAATGACCCACATTCCTCTATACATTGCTACAAGGTCAATCTATTTCCTTGCAAGATCACATTTGGAATGCCTGAGAGTGAAGGGGAAGAAAACTGCTATCTGAGTAATACACGGATTGAGGAACTCATTATTTTCTTTCTGACATTTTAGTTACTAGCTGCCTAAAAAAATAAAATAACTTACGCATGCGGAAGAGTGATTAACCGATTAACCCCGATTGACGCGTACACGCGTCTAAATTGGAAAAATCGATAACCGCGGAAGACGCGTCAAAGCGTCAAAAATGCGTCTCCGCGTCCACTTCGCCCTAGAGCTTTGTGGAGTCAAGGAAGCCACCAATCACAATTGCAGACTATTCTATATTGTTGTAAGTATCTTTTAGGCTTATAAAATACATAGACTTCCATAAGAAAATGTTGAGTAAATTTTGTCACAACAATAAGACTTCCTTCTTATAAAGTATAAATTGAAAATATATTTC